>Ga0070732_10001211_pt1 | contig 14285 bp, 15 predicted proteins | sample Coa_R1_5_FD_66449 | JGI IMG/M metagenome (GOLD analysis project Ga0070732, IMG submission 66449) | Surface soil microbial communities from Centralia Pennsylvania, which are recovering from an underground coalmine fire - Coalmine... | ecosystem: Environmental > Terrestrial > Soil > Unclassified ...
ATACTAACAATACCAATAGTAGAAAATGCTTCACTTGTAAGTTCTTTCTGGGCAAAAGAGCCGTTTCCGGCAAGTTATCTGAGAAGATCGCTAACGGAAAGATTACAGAAGTAATTAAAGAAGGAATTGGCAGTTGGCAACCGGCAAAGGAGGGTTTGGCATGATTTTGGCGTCACTTGGCCTGTTTTGCCCTCTGTCTTTCTCGCTAAGAACTCCAGGCGCGCGGCTAAACCTGCGCCGTGGCAAATTTCCAGTAAACTGTTACAAGACCCGGGCCGGGATGGCGGAATCGGCAGACGCAGCGGACTTAAAATCCGCAGCCTTTAAAAGAGGCGTGGGGGTTCGAGTCCCCCTCTCGGCACCAAAGCATTTATTTTCTTGCATTTATAGTTATTACTGTCTATAATCCTGTCTGTCCGCAATTTCACGACAGGAGCGCCAGATTGCCAAGAGCGCAAAACAAAAACGGGTATGCTGCACGCGTCAATATTCTGAAATACGTCAAGATTGCCGGTAAATGGCGCTTTGCCACTGCCCAGACTCAAAAAAATAAATTCAAGCAGGATTGGGTTTTGGTGGACGGCAAGGCAGAACATCACCCCGAGGGCACGTATTACATCGAGTGGTATCAAGCCGGCAAGCGGCGGCGGCAAAGTGTCAAGGACCCAGCTGAAATTCTGCAACGGGCAAGGCGCAAGGCTGCGGAATTGGATGCCACGAAAACAGGGCTACAGGTCATCGATAGCGACCCCGACGGCCAAGGCACGTTTCTGGCGAATGCCGTGGCGTCCTATTTAAAGGAAATTGAACCACCGCACCGCGAACCCACGACATACAGCGCATACAAGCTCGCCCTGGAAGGATTTATGGCGAGTTGCACGAAGACCTATATCCAGGACGTCGAACGCGAGGATGTGCTGGCATACATCCGCAGCTTATATAAGCTTGGCTGTGGACCGCGCACCGCGTATAACCGGGCGGCCACAGTGGTCCAGCTCTTAAAGGCGCATGGCATTCAAGGACTGCTGAAGCGGCGCGATTGGCCGAAGTTTGTGGACCCGATGCGCCCCATTTACCAAGCGGAAGAGTTGAAGGCCCTGCTCACTGCGTGCCGCGACAGCGAAAGAGTGTTGTTTCTGTTTTATCTCTTGACGGGAATGAGAAAGAAAGAGGTCCGCTATTGCACCTGGCGTGATGTTGATTTTCAGAACCATGTAGTGCGAGTCACTGCCAAACCGCAATGGGGATTCAAACCGAAGAACAAAGAAGAACGCGAGATCCCAATTCCAGAGGCATTGCTTACTGAACTGACGGCACACAAGGAACGGCAGAGCGCAGCCCAAAATGCTTCCAATCTGGTTTTCCCCACGGCAACGGGGGAGCCAGATCGAAAGCATGAATTGAAGTTGAAGCGCATCGCATACCGGGCTGGCCTGAACTGCGGCCGCTGCACGTCGCGGCACGGAAACACTTGCGCGAAAGGCGGGTACTGTTCAAATTGGTTTCTGCACAAGTTCCGGCACACATTTGCGACCCAAAACCTTCAAGATCACGTCTGTGATATTCGCACGCTGCAACAATGGCTTGGTCACAACGATCTGGCCTCAACGATGGTGTATTTGAAAGCGGTAAGGAGCAAGGACGTGGTAGAGCGCATCAACGGCAGCAAATTGACAGCATTTGCTTTCACTGCGTCGGGAACGGTACATACGTCGAAAAGAGCAAGTGTATGACTCGCAGATGAAAACGATAAGAAAACTACTGGCGAAACATAGGGAAGTTGGTCAGACAAACCGCCATCTATTTGGATGACGACAGCGCTTCAGCTTGCCTGCCATCACCATGTCTTGCAGGATTTCGCGCTATCTTCTCAAGGCGCTCTTGATCGTCCACAGGCGGGGACGCCGCATCGGTGAGCGCGGCCTGGTTCACCTTGTTGCAGGAGTCGTATTCTAATTTCAATCGTGTTTAGCGATACTGTTCCAACTTCATTGTTGTCAGGGCTGAGGCATTCCTGCATCCCGATGGCTTCCAAAACAAAATCGTGAAGCACCTCCCGCTTGTGGGCTTCGTGAACGTCATGCTGCTGTTTCGCGCCCGAAAGCACGGATTTCGCCACGCCAAATGCTGTGCCAAACCACCAACATACCGCTACAATGTTAGCATCGGAGTCTCGCTACGGGGCAAAAGTGATGAACTGGGTTTTGATTTATTGTCTGAAACTATCCAGTCTGTGCCCATCGTCTTTTCGATGCTCTCGGTGGTGCGCTCGCCCGCTGCTGGAGCATCGCATGGAGGGGCGCAGCCGGTCTGTGAGCTGCGCCCCGTAGGGCGCTTACTTCTTGCGCTCCAGGTACTTGATTCTGGTTGCAATTACTTCGGTCTTGTACTGCCCATCGTTTCCGCCGTTGCTGTGATGCAGGTAGCCATAGACCCTGATAAACCGGCCTTTGGTGCATTTCTCAACGATTTCCTTGGCCATCTCCCGGAACGCGACCACGGAGTGCCATTCGACGTATTCTTTTTCGCCAAACTTGCTCTTGGTGGCCATGCGGAATGAGGCAGCACTGTCATTGGCGCCGAAGAAAGCCGCATCTGCGCCCAGGTTGCCGGTCAGGATCACCAGATTGTTGCTGAAGGACTTCCGCTGCTGCTTGTTTGCGCTCTTGCTGGATGTGCTGCGAGTTGAATTCGTGGTCGTTCTCATGATGATTTCTCCTGTCCCTCGTTCGAGGATTGATTTTTTTCGTTCACTTTGGCGCTAGCCGAAAAAAACAACCGCAGAAGGTATGGGCAGAGGCCAGGACGTGGAGCGCGGCAGGCCGAAGGAGGAAAGCAACCCGACTGACAACATGCTTTACCGTTGGCGGGAGGGGTGCATTCCCCGAAGGCCGGGGAGTCCGCCGGTCGGCGGACGGAGCGTGAGCGGCCTTGGCGGGAGAAATGAGAACGGCGAATCAAGAGAAGCACATTGCAGAGCGCAGAACGTAGAAAAGCGGAAGGCCAGCTTGGTGAGCATGAACCGGCAGGGGCGCGGATGTTAGGCAGGATTGGAAAGCGCCAAAGAGTTTGCTGCCGATTTGCAGGCCGCGAGTTGTTGGCGAAAAGAATGTCTGCATGGAGTCGCTCAGAGGAACTGGCTTTAGGGACGAGAAATGCTTTCAGGCCGGTGAGGTTCTATGGTGAATCACAGCACAGGGGAATGATAGAGGGCGGGGAGAGACAGCTTGTTGCAGACTACAAGAACAGACCTGGAGCACGGCTAGCGAAAGGGCGCGGCGGGGTCCTATGTGCGGCCAAGCCACTCCATAGCGAAATTACGGGATGAATCGTGCAAAATTCGCGGGCCAAGAGCGTTCCTGATGCGTCTAAAGAAAAAGAGGTACTCGCCCGTGTTTGAGGAGTTAGAGGACTTTGATGATTTAGAAGATCCGATGATTGAGGTGCATCGGATGTTTGTAGCGGAGACCAAAGAGGCAGTCCGAAAAGCGCATGGAAGCCTGCCTGCGAATATTTCACCTGAAATGTTCGGTAAGCAGCCCCTTGGGTTTCCCGTGCCTCCGGGGCTGGAAGAGGTCTTGGGCTATGGGGGAAACCTGCGGTTTGTAGAGTTTTCGTTTGCTTCGCATATCGGGGATTTCGGATGCTCGGACGGCGGGGACCGGCTGGCGGCACATGGCAACTTGTGGCTGGAATTTGTGAAGCATCCCTTGATAGTGCGTGAACTGGGGGAGAAACGATACCCTACGCTCTACGGAATCTTTCCGCCGGAAGCCAAGCGGAAAGCTTGGCAGGAGTCGGATGATCTGACCGCGCACCCGGGCGGAAAAAACCATTGCCTGATGCTGGATCGGCGGGAGCGGCGGACGTATGTGTTTAGCTGGTTTGAGGCGGTTTTGTTTTTTCCTCTGACGGAGCCGGAAGGGGGAGATGACCATATCGCATGCAATGGGAAGCTGGTGAGTCCTGGCTGTGAGATTGAGGGTAAAGTACCGTCAACTGAAGCGATAGTGAAACTGAGGAACTGGCTGGATGCCGGCTTGTTTGTCCGGCATGTTCGCAGAGCTATGGGAGCGGCGTAAGCGAGCTTGGAACGAATTTTAGTGATTCATGGCGGCGCGGCAAAAGCTGCGCGGCCAAGCGCCATAGGGCGGGCGGGTGGGAAATGGGGCGAAGCTACAAAATTGTGTTCGGTTATGGTTCTTTGTTGCTGTTGAGGGCAAAGAATTGCGGGCGCAAGCCGCAATTTTTTTTGAAAATCGGGGCATTACTCGGCCTTGGAAGAATCAATGAGAATTAAACGTCGCACCTGTTGGCGGTTATTCCAGTAAAACTCCAGGGCGGCGGCGCGGATGCCTTCGCGGAAACCTTCTTGCTCCAGGTCGGTGGTGCGCCAGGGGGCAGCCTGCTTGGTCAGGAGTTGTTCGATGGCATGTTCAAGTTGTTGCAGGTCCTTGATGCCATCTTTGAATTGGGCCGCGAGTTCGGCTTCGGTGATTTTTTGGCCTTCGGTGCGGGCAAAGCGGTATTGGCGGAATTGTTCATCCATAATCGTGATTCCTCTATTGTGCCGGGTTTTTGGTGTTGGATTCAAAAAAATTTGCGCTGGACGGCAGACGCCGGACGGCGCAAATTTTTTTGCGGAGACGGATGGCGGCGGGAGCGCGGAGGGCAGGAAGCGAATTTAAGAATCAAAGTGGGGCACGCTTGGCACGTGCCCCGGATAAGGTATATTAGCTGCTGGCAAAAAACCTGCCATCAGGGTTGAACATATCGCGGAGTATTCGCCGGGTATCTTTCAAAAGGTTTTTCACCTTCTGCTTCTTTACTCCCATTGCTTCCGCGATACCAGCAAGATTGAGGATGCATCGTCTTCCTAGAATATGTTTGTTGCGTGCTATGTCATAGCCATTCCGGTAATAGTCCGTATGCCGTAACGCTTTCTCAGGGCCAAGAGCGGCAATGGTTTTGAGAACCCGGGCCTGTTCCTCCATCAGGTGGGGGAAGGTGGTGACCTGTTCGAGCAGATCGCGGGTAATGAGTTCCCGTTCAGCCGGATTTTCGTATCGGCTTCGGATGCGTTGAAACTTGGTCACATCTTCGACGCCTTCAATATTCCAATACTCCTGGCGGAAACGAAACGCAGTCATAGCGCCATGAACGATGGTTATCATCAGATAACGCTTGAACGGATTCGAGACCAAGGGTTGCAGCGGACGGTTAACCTCGAACATGTTGATGAGATTGGAAACCGCGCCATCGTACATGGCTTCAAGTTGCCAGTCCGTGGGATGGGTAAATACCCGCTCTGCTTTGCGTTCTGCCATTCTTTGCGCCATCGGCAGGGTGCAAGCCAGAAAGATATTCAAAGCCTGCGGGTCGTCGTGGTTGAGGTATGCGATTTCAGCAATGGCAATTCGCTGGTCGCGGTCGCGGAGCGCGTAAAGATGACTGCACAAAGTTTCCATTTCATCCCCGCTAAGCGCTGGAATCTTCTGGGTGGTTAGCATCTCATCAACGGTTGCCAGAAGGGGCGGCAGGAATGGAGTTGGGCTGTTCATTAGTTCACCCCCTGTTTGGAATAGGCTGGCGCCGCAATCTCAGGGCTGATGGCTCCAAGAATAACGGCGGCTGTACGGTGGACAACGGCGAGACTCTCGGACAACAGGCGGGAATCTCCGTAATAGAGCTGGCATTCAGAAAATGCGGTCTTGTCGAGTCCGAGTGCTTCACAGACCACGAAAGCGGCGGCTTTGGTTTCCTGCTGGTGTAGGGCGCGGGTTACGAACGTCCGGCGCTTGATCGTATAAAGCAATTGGCTGGCTACCTCGCGGAGCAACACCGGGAACCCCTCGGCGGGTTGCATGTTGGGCAGCAGGCGAATGGTGCCGCGATAAGAGTTTCCTTTCTTCTCTCCAATCCAATCGACAAATTCAATAGTCATGCCGTGGGCCTGAGCAAAGGCAGTCAGTTTTTCCAGCTTCTCGGCCACATCAACGGGCTGGCGGGATTCGGGCTGTGCTTCGCCTCCGGTCTGCGAGATGTCGAAAACCGACACGGCGCGAAAACCCAAAAGCTGCGTTTCCGGTTCGTGCTTCTTGCGCCTCCGGCTGTTCTTGCTGGCGTCCTGGGCCTGGCTCTGGCTTTCCGGCTTGATTCCAATGGAAGGGGCAAAGATGCGGATTCCCTTTTCACCGGGGCGGACACTCCTGCCTAGTTCATTCCAGCTACGCATTCCCTGAAGATGGGTAGCCGTGGGCCGTTGTGCCGCAATGAGTAAAACGTTACGCGCGGAGTAAGTGGGAAACTTCGCCATCGTTTGCAGATAGGTGAAAAGGGCTTCATTGCGCCCGGATTGAATGGCCTGAGTCAAGCTGTCAATACTGGCTTGGGCAAGCTGCCAACTGGTTTGGTTTGGGTTGTTCTCGATTGCGTTAAGCATTTTTTGGTTTCTCCTGTTTTTTTGTTTTGAAAGTTCTCGGCATTGTGTGTCGAGAGCAAACCCTTTCGTTTCATAGTGGCGAAGTAGAGCGAAGGGAGGCGCTGTCAATCCCCGGAGCGTAAGCGGAGCCGCGAAGCGGGCGCGGAAGCGAGTACGGCGCGGTTTTAAGGGTTATGCGCCGCACGGAGCTGCACAAGCGGGATTGACAGGGGAGCCGAGCGTAGCTCTAGAGTTCGCCATGAAACGAAAAGTGGAAGGGCCAAACGATCAGCTTCGCTGTTACCGAGAATTGGAGGTTAGGTTTTAAGCGAGCCGGTTTTTACTGGCCGACTCGCGGACACACTCACGGAGGAGAAAACGAGGTTTTTGGGCAGGGCCCCGAAGGCAGAGCATTTTTAGGCCAGTGGCGCGGCAGATGATCTTGAAGGCAGAGAAGAACTCAGGGCCGCGCCGGTGGTCTAAAAATGGCTTGGGGTGAACCGCTGCGCGGTGCTGTGGGCACCGAATAAGCTCTTAACGGGATTGAGGGAGCCGGCCGCGGTTTTAGTAGGTAGGACCGTTATGGCTCTTTACGGATTGGATAGGGGGCCAGCGACACTCCAAAAGCATAAGGAAATGATTCCGCATAGCTGCTAAATTTGCGTGAAATCCAGTAAGCCGACACTTCTGCCTGAGCGCGATTCTTTTGTGTGTCCCACTCTTTTGCTCGGAAATGAATGGTATTTCATGAGGTGTCAGGCGACCAAGGGTTGGCGCAAGAGTTTCGACTAAAACCATGCGCCCATGACTGCAACTTGGGCATTCTCGCAGAGAACAACCTGTGAGCCGCTCGTAGCGGTCACGATAATCTTCTAGTGAGCATGGAGTTTCTGGCTGCGCTGCTGCCATGCCCAAGAGCTGACGGCAACGAGCCAATTTCTCTTCACGGTTGCGATTCCCCAGGAAGCGGTAGTAACGAATTCGCTGAAACCCATCCGGGAGCACATGCAACAAGAAGCGCCGAAGGAATTCATCGGCGGGCAGGGTCATGGTTTTGCGCTGATTGTGATGGCGGTAGTCCTTCCAGCGGAATGTGATCGAACCGTTGTCAATCGCCAAGAGGCGGTTGTTGGAAATAGCCACACGATGGGTATAGCGGCCAACGTAGTCCAGAACTTGCTGCGGTCCGGCGAACGGTGGCTTGGCATAGACGACCCACTCCCTACTTTTTAAGGGTGCCAGATAGCCGGCAAAAGCCAGCGGATTACTGAGAGACTTGACTGTAGAAAAGAACCGCAACTGGTGGGAGTTGAAAGCTTTCTCTAATTCTTCCAGAAACAAGCGTCGAAATAGGCGCGAGAGCACACGGACCGGTAAGAAAAAACCGGGTTTACAAGTGATCCACTGGTCGCCATCGAGCGAGAGTCCACCGCCCGCAACAACACAATGCACGTGCGGGTGATGAAGCAGATTTTGTCCCCAGGTGTGGAGGACGGAAAAGAATCCGATTTCGGCGCCCAGACGGCGGGGATCTGCTGCAATGGTGCGTAACGTCTGGGCCGATGCGCGGAAAGGATGCTGTAGACGAGCTTTTTATTGTGGTAGGCAATGGCGGCAATCTCCTTCGGTAGGGTGAAAACCACGTGGAAGTATTGACAGTCCAGGATCTCCGCAAGGCGGCTTTCGATCCACTCGGCGCGTGCCAAGGACTGGCATTTGGGACAATGCCGATTGCGACAGGAATTGTAGAAGACGCGCTTGTAACCGCAGGAGTCATACTGCTCGACGTGACCGCCGAGAGCTGCGGTACGGCACACCTCAATGGCTGTCATCACGCGCCGCTGTGCCGTCGGCAATGAGCCAGCGTGCTGCTGACGATAGGCTTCGCCATACAGACGGAGCACCTCTGCCACTTCCAGCTTGGGTTGATCCATGAGGCTGGGCTGGAATCAGAAATACTGAGGCGTGGCCGGCTTGGATTCGACGGCTATTTGAGGGCACGGAAGCAGATCGAATGGGCTGGGTGTGGAGCAAACCTTGTTCGTCGCAATCCGCAAATACATGGCTGTGGTCGAGAGACTACGATGGCCCAGTAGCAGTTGGATGGTTCGCACATCCGTCCCAGACTCCAGTAGATGAACGGCGAAACTGTGGCGCAAACAGTGGGGAGTTATGCGTTTAGAAATGCGGCTAAGGCGACGCGCCTTTTTGCAGGCCTTGATCACCGCCTTCCGGTTGAGGGGCGTCCCAGGAGCGCCTTCAAAAAGCCAATGCTTCGGTTTCTCAATGCGCCACCAGTCGCGCAAGATTTGTAACAGCTTGGGGGAGAGCATGACATAGCGGTCCTTTCTCCCTTTGCCTTGCTCGATGCGCAAAACCATCCGTGAACTGTCAATGGCGGGAATAGTGAGGTGAAGGGCCTCTGTTATCCGCAAGCCGGCGGCATAGCAAGTACTCAAGATCGCGTGATGCTTGGGATTGCGCACGCAACTCAGAAAGTGCTGGACTTCCTCGCGGCTGAGGACGACAGGCAATTTCGTTTGTTTCTTCGGGAAAGGGAGGATCTCGTCGAAATCCCACTCTTCTCTTGAGAGTGAACTTGTAGAAGAAACGAAGCGCAGCAACGGCATTAATCATTGTGGAGACAGCAAGTTTCCGTTCGTTGCTCAAATAAAGTTGATATTTGCGAATTTCTTCTGTCCCGAGAAGTTCTGGCGACTGTTTGAAGTACCGAGCAAACGCTGCAACGTTGCGAAGATATGTCTCTTGTGTCCTGGTGGATAGATTGCGAATTTGCATTTCTTCGGCCATACGTTGACGTAGAGAGGTCATGAGAAAAACTCCTTTGCGAAATGGAAATGCGCTGCAAGCAGCAACTTCATCCTTTCGCAATGGAAGAACAGAACGAAAGAGGGGGAAACTCTAACTGAAAGCGCAATTCTTGTTCATTCACGGTGGTCAGCAATTCCAATTGAACCGAAGGTCTAGTTCAGATAAGCTAACAGGTGGCGATGGAGTTCGCCGTTAACCGCCCTCGGGCTGATGACTCCTACGAAACTGTGAGGAGAGACTCCATCGTGACCTACTTGTGGATTGGCTTGGGCGCTGTTATAGGAGCGAGTGCTCGATACTTTCTCAGCCGTTATGTCGCAAGATTGTTTTTATCCACCTTTCCCTACGGAACCCTGCTAATCAACGTCAGCGGCAGCCTCTTACTCGGATTCTTCTTGATTTTGACAACCGAGCGTATGCTTGTTGATCCGCGCTGGCGATTGCTGATCGCGGTGGGTTTCTGTGGATCGTATACCACATTCTCCAGTTACGCTTTCGAGACGTTCGCCTACATGGAACAAGGACAATGGCTTTTGATGGGCCTCAACATCATGGCGAGCAATGCACTGTGTCTGGCCGCAGTCCTGCTTGGTGCTGCTCTAGCGAGGTGGTTGTAGAATGGCAGCCCGTATGGCAGTACAGGTAACGATATACCTCACTGAGGGCGACTCCTGGCATCATCGCCCACTACACTTGGAAATCCTCAAGTACCTGCGTGAAGAAAACGTCGCTGGCGCAGTGGCATTTCACTCCGTTGCCGGCTTCCAAGGCCGAAGTAGAGTCCATACCGCTCATCTCGTTGAAGCCGGTGGGGATCTCCCTGTGGTTGTAACGTTTGTTGATACCGATGAGCACGTTAGTCGCGTGCTACCGAAGCTTCGAGAAATGGCTGCTCACCGCCTGATTGTTCGCGAGAACGTCGTAATCGAACAAGGAAGCTTAGACTGATTCTTCCGGCACCTCGACACTCTACTCTCAACGTTTAAAGCACGCTCCTCTTTTACCGCGCAGCGGTTTAGTCCAAGGATCTTCTAAGGGAACACGGTGTTGAGACAAGAAGCTCAGAAGAATAGAGGAACAAGATTCTGCTTCTGACGGGGGAAACACTAAAAATAGAGAGACAAATATGAGTGGGGGCTTGGGTGCTGCAATCGTGCAACCTGTTTCTTAAATCTGATCCAAAGCCTCACTGCAAGCTCTGGGATCTTAAAGAAATTCAACAATCTTGGTCGAAAAATGAGCGGCGTTCGGAGTGTTCGAGTTGTCTATAAAGGTAGCAGAGCATATCGGCATTTGGGTTTTAACAACTGCTGCCATTGAGAGAAATGGGATTTTGGGGCATGGGACCCTAAAAAACGCAGCTAGGGAACACACTGTTGAGGATCAAAGCGCGATGTAGAGTTTCAGAATCGATTGCCATTGTCTATTTATGGTTTTTCTGCAGGAGCGGGAATATTGCGCCATGAAATCATGCATCGTTTGTGTTGCTCATATTCTTCCACGCGGAACATCACATAAAAGTCGGCGGTTTCGTCTTTCACATGTAGGAGATACATGTGACCTAATATGACCTTGGCATATTCGCCGGAGCGGGTCCATGCTCCGTGAGGATCATTCGTGACCACTGTCGGATGCCAGTGCTTTCCTCTCTCTACGGGTGGACGGGGTTGAAGCACTGGAATCGTAATAGGCGTATCCCAATTTAGCTGACCGAGATCTTTAATGACGGAACGCGTTTCTGGACCGAAATGGAGGCCGAACCAATCTTCGCCGGCGATAACCCAGCCACCATAGCTAAGGTCCCAATCGGCAGTATTGTGAGTCATCTCTTGTAGCATGCCACGCTTGAAACTGAAGAGTGATTTGTCCCAACTAATTTTCTTATCGCTGATGTGGATCGGTGGATAAAGGGTAACAGTCGGGGTGGAAGCGTTTAGCGCAAGAGCCAAGAGAAGAATCATGGAAACGATTCGAGAGCAGATTATTTTCATGGAAGATTCGACCTCTGTCCGAACAAGAATGATTGTACGGGAAATCCGAAATGGGAAGAGCGGTTCCGCCCGTACCGTACAAAGGCGGGAGCGTTGCAGGCTCCCGCCACGCCTCTCAACGTGAAAGTAAGCGTCACTTGACCACGAAAAACACATCATAGGTCCACCGGCCAGGATCGCCGGATGGGGTTTTGTCCATCGGGTCTTTGCGGTCGGCGGGATTGACTTGGGCTTTGTAGCGGAATTGATTGCCCCACTCGTCTTTACGTCTGGACTCAAGATATTTGAATGCCAGGGAGTAAATTCCGAGTTCTGGCAACCGATGCAACTCGTTGGGCTGACAAATTCCATCGTGGTTTTCATCAATCCACAAGCGCAACTGAGAATACACTTGATCGCCCTCGTCTATGATGCCATCACCATTGCCGCCATTCTCTGGTTTATCGTATTGAGCAAGAGCGATAAAGCCGTTCGGGTGGGATGACTGCGGTTGCGGGGTGAAGTTGCCAAAAAGTTCCTTGCCGTTATGGACCAGACCATCGGGGCCGGGCAGGGCTAGAAATGCATTGTGGTAGTGCGAATCCGTCCAGCCCATCTGAACAGGATGCCCGGTTCCACTAATGTCGAAGGTGACGCCGGTTAAGGCAGAAGTTAAATGGAAACCCTCAGCCTCGGTATCGATGATGATCGGGCTACATTCGGGGTCGGGTGTGTCTCCTGATCCCGGACTGAACCCCCCGCCACCGCTGCCGAGACATGGATCGCCACCGCCTCCACCGCCGCCGCTATTTGGGTCCGGTCTGAATGAAATGTTCACGGAACCATTGTTTCCGAAGAATTCACCGTTAGGGCCGGGATTGCCCGGTCCTGCGCTGCTTGCCGCGTTACCTGTGCTGCCGTTGCTGCCATTGGAGGCCTGATTACCGTGGCAATCTTTTGCTCCTTCGCCGCCTTGGCCTCCTGTACCTGGATTCCCGGGAGTCCCTTCGGGGCCTGGGTCACCCCCTGGACCAGGGTCACCGCCTGACGCGTTAGTAATTGGCTGTGAGCCGTTGAACGGTAGAGAAGCGGTAATTGTCCCGCCACCCGCGCCATCGCCGCCTTGGCCTCCATTCCCCCCTTTTCCGCCCGCGCCTGCCGCACCGCCTGTGCCGCCGGTACCGCCGATGCCAGCGGTGCATGTTATAGGACAGCTCACCCCATTTCCGCCAGCGGCTCCGGCGCCCCCATTACCTCCTGTCCCGCCCACACCTCCCGGACCTCCCATTCCGCCGCTACCTCCAATGGCGTTAAAGACGTATTGGTTCGTATCCCCATCGATGATGTTTGCATTGATATTGCCAGCATCATGACCAACCGCTCCCGGACCGCCGTTTCCAGCATTTATACCTTCCGCTCCATTTCCGCCATTGCCTCCGAAGAAACCGTTGGGGCTTTGGCCGCTGGCACATGACCCGTTAGCCCCTGTTGCTGTGCTGTTCGCCCCATTCTGCGCGGGTGAAGGTGATGCTCCTGATGTGCCTGTCGCCCCAGGGGTTCCGTTATTGTTACAACTGGAAGAACACTGTATTGTGCTTTGGAAAGCGAAAATGGAAGGTCGCAGACCGCTCCAAGATGCGTTCTGCATGTTTGGCTTCGCCTTTTGTGGTGGACGAAGCATCCACTGAGCCGGCAAACCGCTTACGTCTAAGGTTATCGTGTGAGGACCGGTTTGGCCTAAGTCCTTGATCAACGCGAACACGGGAAGCGCATTTTTTCGACCATATTTAACATTTAAAACCGAGGCTTTTTTATGCAGTGCCTCCGCAAGAGACGTTTCCAGTACTACAACAGGTTTTCTCGGGAAGAAATGAAGGTCAAAGTTGCCTCTGATAACCGGATTCTTACCTTCGAATACTATGTAATTAGCCAAGATGAGAGTGTGGCCCGAAAGCTGCACTTTTTCAGGCAAATAAACAGTGTCGGCCAGATAGGCACCATTGAGGGGAGCCGTTTCATATCGGGCCTGACTCATTTCAGGCATCGCATCGAGTGTCGCCTTAAGTTGGGGAGTCCACTCATCCCGAAGCAACTCATCGGGATCAAACGGTACTCCCTTATTGAGCAACAATTGGCGTCCGGTAGTGAATGTCTGGCGGCGAATCTGAAATCGTTCTTCTTGTTCCTGAGCAACTTGGTCTGAGCTTCTGGCTCGATTCTGCGCCAGGGCGAGAATTGATAGTAAAAAAAAAGCTAATGCGTAGGCTTTGACTTGCATTTTCACATCCCGCTCCTTTGCGGGGAACTTTCGTCCTCTATCTGGCCTGGAATATTGTCGCAAACGCTAGGCCATTTCAAATTAGGAATCATAGCGTCAAATATCCTAAGTGACAAAGCTGTTTTTATTTGTGTGACATCGTCGCCTCCTCTCGTTTTCAGAAAGTGGAACGAACGGGCAATTTAGAGCAACCTAACGATTAGTAATTTCTAAGAATTATCTTTTCGGTTATGCGGCATATCTGCGGGTGGGCCTTGATACCCACTGGATCGCCTTGCCTGGCGATCCGCCGTAACCAGGGCAATTAATAGCTTGCAGGCTCGGCTGCATGTCCTTCCACGCTGCCGCAGAGATTTTCTTGCCGGTACAGATTGTTGTCTATCGGTAAAAAGCATTCGTAACGGTTACGATGGCGGCCCCTACGAGATAAAAGAGGACGGGCATTGTCATCGGTCCCTTCTTTTCCTGGACTTGGTTGAGGTTCGAGATTTTTTCCAGCGTTTCGAAACGCGGCTGGGGAATATCTGGCGGAAAAGGCGCTGGCACAATTGGCAGGTAATTCGGGAAGGTTTCCTGGTTACGGTCGCGTTGAGTCTGCCGCACAAAGGATGTTGCTTGTAAACGGCGTAATGGACTTTCCGGGCGCGGGGACGGGGTGTTTTGGGCGTGCGCTTCATGCTATGTCCTTGAGAAGATCGGCAACGGTTGTTTTTAATTCCTTGCTGATATCAAGCAGAGTGGTCAGGCGCGGATTGCCTGTGCCGGCCTCGAGTTCTTCAATGCC
>Ga0070732_10001212_pt1 | contig 14279 bp, 8 predicted proteins | sample Coa_R1_5_FD_66449 | JGI IMG/M metagenome (GOLD analysis project Ga0070732, IMG submission 66449) | Surface soil microbial communities from Centralia Pennsylvania, which are recovering from an underground coalmine fire - Coalmine... | ecosystem: Environmental > Terrestrial > Soil > Unclassified ...
GCGGTCGCCTGGAAGTCCAGACCGCGCAGGCGCGTGTGCGAGAACACGAGGTAAATCAGAGGACGGCTTTCGGCGATGGTCAGCGCGGAGATCGGCACCAGCGCCAGCGTCAAGCCCTTGAGCGTTGCGTTCAAGGTGCGATTCAGCTCTGCCAGCTTGCCTTCCGAATACAGTTGAGCGAGGAACGGGAATGAGGCGACGCCGACCGCCTGTCCGACCACGCCGAGCGGGACGCGCATCAGCGTCTTCGCATAGCTCAGCCAGGTGATCGACGAGGGCGCGAGATAAGAGCCGAACCAGCGGATGATCCAGTCGTCGGTGAAGACGAGCGAGAGCGCGAGCATGATGGGGATGGCGAGCCGCAGGAAAAGCCGGAATCCCGGATGGCGCGCGTCGAGGTTGGGCCGGAAGCGCGCGCCGGCGCGGCGCGCTCCCCAGACTTGCAGGAGGAAGTTTCCCGCGAAGGCGCCGGCGAGTACGCCAACGGCGAATCCCGTGATGCCCATGCGGGGCGAGAGCAGCACGCCACCCAGGATCACGCCCACGTTGTAAATGACGGGCGCAAGCGAGGGTACGACGAACTGCGCCTTGGCGTACTGGACGGCGCTCAGAATGCTGCCCATGTAGAAGCAGATCTGAGCGGGCAGCATCAGGCGGGTCAGAAAGATGACGCGCGCTTTCTCCGCCGCGTTGAATCCCGGCGCGATGAGCTCCACCAGTTGCGGCGCGAGGATTTCCGCCGCCAGGACGAAGGCGACCAGCACCAGTCCCATCAGCGAGATGACGGTCGAGAAGACGTGCCAGCCTTCGTCTTCGCGCTGCTCCGCCACGTACTTGGTGAAGACCGGGATGAAGGTCAGGCTCAGCGAGCCCGCAGCCACGAGGTAGTTCAGGAAGTCCGGCAGGGTGAACGCCGCGTAATAGGCGTCGGTGATGGCGTTCGAGCCGATCTGATGAGCGACGGTCCACTCGCGGAAGAAGCCGAGGATGCGGCTCACCAGCACGCTCGCCATCACGATGCCGGTCGAGGCGGCGATGCGCCGGGTGATCGAAGTGGCGGCGGGAGTGGCCATAGTCAGCGGACGCTTGCCGAGTGACTTGAAGGGTTTACCACGATTCGGTGGGTTTGCATACTGCGGGCGTGCACACCCCGTGCGCTGCAAGTAATCTCAGAGTTCACGGAAGCGGCAGTCGCACTGGCGGCAGCGATACATCGGCGGAGCATTGCGACGGCGTTCCCACCAGGTACGGTGAGACCGCCGGCAATCGTGGCTGCCGCAGGATGGGCAGACCTGGCCATGACCGTTGGGTGCGGGCTTCCCGTGATCGTCGAGTACCTGGTCGGATCCGGGGCTGGCTTCCGCGACGGCGACGTTTCCTGCGGGCGCAGAGGAGGTTTCGAGCATGCTCTCCGGGGACGGTTCTTGAGAAACAGCCGAGGACTGCGAGCGCCTCGGTCCGCGGGCGCGAAAAAGCCGGTATCCGCGGCAACGCCCGCACATACGCAGCCGGTAGCCAAACACGTCGGCCAGCCAGTGGAACAGCCGAGAATCGACCGGCTCCACTTTGGTTCCCCCGCACTTCGGACATGGCGATGGCATGCTTTTTTGGAAGGATAGCTCGCAGTGGGGCAGCGTGCAAGTCTTTATTGTCTTGCTGGTCAACGGCGGCGGGCGTTTTAAGAAGGCGTGAAACGCATGGTCTTAACCGTGGAGGAAGGCTTATGATGCTGTTTCACGGCGCTTAAGTAAGCCTATCTTTGACGAAATCAGTAGAGGGAGGAAGATCCTATGGAGCGGGTTTGCTTTTTGCTGAAGGTCAAGGCGGATCGCCTTCGAGAGTACGAGGCTCGTCACCGGGCGGTGTGGCCCGAGATACTCGAAGCCTTGCGCGCCACGGGTTGGCGTAATTATTCGCTCTTCCTGCGTCCCGATGGCCTGCTGGTAGGTTATCTGGAAACCGAAAATTTTGAGGACGCTGTCCGCGGGATGCAGAGTTATCCTGTCAACACGCGTTGGCAGCAGGAGATGGCGGAGTTCTTCGAGGGCTCCGAGGAGGGACATGCCGATGAGCGCATGGCGCCGCTCAAAGAAATCTTCCACTTGGCCTAGACTGGATTAGAATAGGAACAAGAAGATGTGACGGGGTTACGAGGATAAGGCCATGTTCAGACTGGATGCCGACCGTAAGATTGAATTTTGCGATGGAGTCACGCGGCGCGACTTTCTGCACGCCGGTGCACTGGGATTTCTCGGTCTGACGCTGCCGGAGTTCTTTACCCTGAAGGCGGCAGGAGCGGTCGATCCCAATAAAGATGTGAACTGCATCCAGTTGATGCTGGTGGGCGGTCCGAGCCAGCTCGACACCTGGGACATGAAGCCCGACGCGCCGGCGTCGATCCGCGGACCGTACAAGCCCATCAAGACCAACGTTCCGGGCATCGAGATCTCCGAAATCTTTCCGCGCATGGCGAAGCACGCCGACAAGTTTGCCCTGCTGCGCTCGTGCTACCACACCGCGGCCGCCGTCCACGATACGGGCTGCCAGATGATGCAAACCGGGAGGCTGTTTCAGGGGGGACTCGAGTCGCCGAACTACGGTTCGGTGTTGCGCTACGAAAAGGGGCCGCGTGGCGACATGCCTCCCAACGTTCTGATCCCTCAGCTTATCGGCCAGCTCGGCGGCAACCTGCCGCACGGCGATACGGCGGGATTTCTGGGCAAGGCTTACGATCCCTTCGTCCTCAACGCCGACCCCTCTGACCCGAACTTCAAGGTACCCGATATGCTTCCGCCCGACTACATCTCCGCCGTGCGCGTGGATCGCCGGCGCAGTTGGCGCAACGAGATCGACAAGTCGGTGAAGTACTTCGAGGAAGCGAACCAGGACGCCAAGCTGATGGACTCGACCTTCGATCAAGCTTACACGCTGATGACCTCCGCCAAGGCGCGTGAAGCCTTCGAGCTCACGCAGGAGTCCGCCGACGCCCGCAAGCGGTACGGCATGAACCGCTTCGGACAAGGCTGTTTGCTGGCGCGGAGGCTGGTGGAACGCGGCGTCCGGTTCGTCACCGTCAACATGTTTGAGACGGTATTCAACGACATCACCTGGGACATTCACGGCTCGGCCCCCTTCAGCCCGATCAGTTGCTACAGCAACCTGGTGGGTCCGATGTTCGACAACGCTTACAGTTCCCTGATCGAGGACCTGAGCCAGCAGGGTCTGCTCGACAACACGCTGGTGCTCGCGACCGGCGAGTTCGGACGCACGCCACGTATCAATCCCGCCGGCGGCCGCGATCACTGGCCACAGTGCTGGACCGTGGTGCTGGCGGGGGGAGGCATCAAGGGTGGACAGGTGGTGGGCGCCTCCGACAACATCGGCGCCGCGCCCAAGGACCGGCCAGTGATGCCGGCTCACGTGGCCGCCACCGTGTACAAGTGCCTGGGCATCCCCATTGACAAGGAGTTGAAGACGCCGCAGGGCCGCGTGGTGCGGCTCGTGGATCACGGCTTCGATCCGATTGAGGAACTGCTGGTTTGACGACGGCGCCCGTGGATGGTTCGGGTGTGCGTAGAGAGGGAGAGAATCATGAAGATGAAATGGCTCCTACTGCCGGTCGTCATGCTGGCGTTGACCGTGACGGCATTCGCGACCGACATCAGTGGCGCCTGGAAGGGAACCGCGCAGACGCCCAACGGAACCATCGAGCGAACGTTCAATTTCAAGGTGGACGGGAACAAGCTTACGGGAGATACGAGCAGTGAAATGTTCGGCAAGTCGACCCTCGAGGACGGCAAGATCGATGGCGATAACATCTCCTTCACGATTACGGTGAACGTCCAGGGGAACGAAGGCAAGGTCAACTATAAGGGCAAGGTGAAGGGCGACGAAATCGACTTTACGGTGGAAATTCCGGCGGTCAACCGGACCGTCGAATACGTTGCCAAGAGAGTGACTGAAGCCAAGCCATGAACGTCAGGGCTGGAGTTCCACGAGGGAGTTTTCCGGCGGGCGTCATTCCGAGTCAAGCGAAGAACCTGCCTCCTGTCTCGTCCGACGCTTCGCGATGACACCCAACTCAGGTTTGGAAGAACCATGAAGCGACGCCATTTTCTGCTACTCACAGCAATCATCACGGCCCTCACGCTGCCTTATATCATTCGCGCCACGCAGAGCGAGCAGAATCCCAGGGACGTCCCCTACCACCAGACCGATATGTCGAAAGCGGGGCAAGCTGCGAGTGCGGCGAAGAGGAATCAGGCGATGGCGCCGGTGGCGGCTCACGCGAGTTACCCGAAGACGGCGCTCACCCAGACCCAGATTCTGCCGGCCACGGTTTCGATTCTCGGCCCACACTACCAGCAGCGGCTCGTGGTCGAGGGGACGTTTGCCGACGGCCACCAGGAAGACCTGACGGCCGAGGCTGAACTTGTCTCGTCGAATACGAAGGCGGTGAGCGTCGACAAGAGTGGTGTCGTCCTCCCGCTAGGCGATGGCGAGTCGACCATCACCGCCGTCGTTCGTGGACACCACTCGAGCGTTCCGGTGACGGTGAAGGATTACGCCGAGGCCTCCACATGGAGCTTCCGCAACGACGTCCTGCCGGTGATGACCAAGGTGGGGTGCAATTCCGGCCCCTGCCACGGCGCTGCGGCCGGGAAGAATGGTTTCAAGCTGAGCTTGCGCGGCTACGATCCCGAGACCGATTATTTCACGCTGACTCATCAGGCTCTGGCGCGCCGCACCGACCGTCTGGAACCTGCCAAGAGCCTGATCCTTCTGAAACCCACGCTCACCATCGCGCACGGCGGAGGACGGCGCTTCGCCGTAGGCTCGCCCGAATACCGGGTGATGTCAGGCTGGATCGCTCAGGGCATGCCCGCGCCCCAGGACTCCGATTCGCGCGTCAAGACGATTCAGGTACTGCCGCGCGAGGCTTCGCTCCGGCCGGGCGCCGAACAACAGTTGGTCGTGACCGCCGTGTTCTCCGACGGCCACACTGAGGACGTGACCCGCTGGGCCAAGTTCGACAGCGGCGATGAGGGCGTGGCCACGGTCGACAACAACGGCCACGTCACCGTACACGGCTACGGCGAAGCTCCCGTGACCGTCTGGTATCAGAGCCACGTGACCTTCTCGCGCGTGCAGAACCCGTATCCCTACAAGGTCGACGAGGCAGTATTCAAGAAGGCGCCGCGCCACAACTACATCGACAACGATATCCTCGCGCATCTCGAGGCGCTGCATATTCCGCCGTCCCGCCAGGCCAGCGACTCCGAGTTCATCCGCCGCGCGTACCTGGACGCCGCCGGCATTTTGCCGACCCCTGCCGAGGTCGAGAGCTTCCTGAAAGATACTTCGCCCGACAAGCGCAGCCGGTTGATCGAAACGCTCATGAAGCGGCCGGAGTTTGTGGATTACTGGGCGTACAAGTGGTCAGACCTTCTGCTCGTGAACAGCAACCGCCTGTCGAACGAGGACATGTGGAGCTACTACAACTGGATTCGCGAGAGCGTGGCCGCCGACAAGCCGTGGGACAAGTTCGTCTACCAGATCGTGACCGCGACGGGGAAGACTGCCGAGAACGGCGCCGCCAACTACTGGGTGATCCACCGCGACCCCTTGGATACGTCGGAGAACATGGCCCAGGCGTTTCTCGGCATCACGATTACCTGCGCGCACTGCCACAATCATCCGCTGGCCAAGTGGACGCAGAAGGACTACTACGGCATGGCCAACCTGTTCGCGCGGGTGCGGCTCAAGACCTACGCCAACGGCGGCAACCGTCCCGGCGTCGCAGAGTACTTCAACAATGTTACGGTCTATTCCGCGCCTACCGGCGAATTCACCGATGACCGCTTCATGGTCGTCCTGCCGCCCAAGCCGCTTGATGCCCAGGCGTTGCCGGAGAGTATCCCTGGCGACACGCGCGTCTACTTCGCCAAGTGGCTCACGTCGCCCGAGAATCCGTTTTTCGCGCGCAACATCGTCAACCGCATCTGGCGTAACTTCATGGGACGCGGGCTGGTGGAGCCGGTTGACGACTTGCGCGATACCAATCCCGCGACCAACGATCAGCTGCTCGATGACCTGGTGAAGGACTTCAAGGCGCACCAGTTCGACATCGACTACATGATCCGCACCATCATGGAGTCCGCCACCTATCAGACCTCGTCGGAGCCGCTTAAGGAAAACGCCGAGGACGACAAGTACGGCTCGCACTACGTCATCAAGCGCCTGCCGGCCGAAGTCCTGCTCGACGCTTATTCGCAGGTGACCAAGGCGCCGGAAAGATTCGACGGCTATCCGCTGGGAATGCGGGCGCTGCAACTGCCGGACACGGCGGTGAAGTCCTACTTTCTCACCGCTTTCGGCCGTCCGCCGCGCGAGCAGACCCGCGAGAGCGAGCGTACATCCGTGCCGACCATCACCCAGGCGCTCCATATCATCAACGGCGACACGCTCAACAACAAACTGCGCGATCCGGGGAGTTCGATCGACATGCTGCTAAAGCTCGGATTCTCCGACGCGCAGATTGTGGACTATCTGTACCTCGCGTCCTTTAGCCGGCCGCCGGGTGAGTCTGAACGTTCCGCTTTGGTCAAGGCACTGGCTAAGGCCGAGCAGCAGAAAGTCGAAGGCGTCGACCCTCCACGCCGTGCGGCGCTGATTGACATGTCGTGGGCCATGCTGACCAGTGAAGAGTTCATGTTCAACCACTAAGCGGTGAGAGGTCGGTCTGCGTTGCCGTCCGCGAGTCGAAGCATGCCGAACGAGCCTCCAAAGCGTTGTGATTTCCCGACCGCGCTGTCCCTTGGAATCCTCTGTCTCGTCGCAGGCTGGACGGTGACGCCTTCCCGAGCGGCGGGCAAGTCTGCTCCCGACACGGCTCAGGTCCCAACCTTCGGCGCGAATATCGCCCCCATCCTTCAGAAGAATTGCCTCGCTTGCCACTCGAGCGCTGCCAAGAGCGGCGGGCTGATCATGGAAAGCTACGACCTCCTGATGAAGGGCGGCGCGCACGGGCCCGTCATCGTCGCCGGGCGGGGTGATGAGAGCCGGATGATCCAGATGCTGGAAGGAAAGATCCAGCCGCGCATGCCTTTTGGCGGGGATCCCCTGCCCGCCGCCGACATTGCCACCATCAAGGCGTGGATCGATACGGGCGCCAAAGGTCCGGCGCCTGGCGAGGCCGGTGCACTCGCGGGTCCCGCGATCCCCGTGATCAAGCCGCAGGTTCCAGTCGTATCACCGGTGCTGTCCGTCAGATTCTCTCCGGATGGAAAGATCCTCGCGGTCGGCGGCTACCAGGAAGTACGGCTGTTTGACCCCACCACCAACGCCGTGCTGGCGACTCTCAGCGGTGCAGCGGACTTCGTACGCTCCATCGCCTTCAGTCCCGACGGCAAGATGCTCGCTGCGGCGGGAGGTCCTTGCCAGCGCAGCGGTGAAATCAAGATTTGGGACGTCGAGTCCCACCAACTCCTGAAGACGATGCAGGGTCACAAAGACTGCATCTACTCGGTCGCCTGGAGTCCGGATGGCAAGCTCGTGGCCTCGGGCAGCTACGACAAAATGGTGAAGCTGTGGGACGTCTCGACCGGCAAGGAGCTGCGCAACCTGCAAGACCACATTGACGCTGTGTTCGCGGTAGCCTTTAGCCCGGACGGAAAGCGCCTGGCCTCGGGTTCGCAGGATCGCACGGTGAAGATCTGGGACGTCGCTTCCGGTCGGCGCCTCTATACGTTGAGTGACGCGACGGACGGGCTAACGAGTATGGCCTATTCTCCATCAGGCAAACAGGTCGCCGCGGCCGGCTACGACAAGACGATTTACATCTGGAACCTCGACGATGACGACGGGCATCTCGCGCAATCGCTCATCGCGGATGAAGACAGCATCCTGGCGCTCGTCTGGTCGCCGGACGGCAAGACCATCATTACCAGCTCGTCCGACGGATCCATCCGCTTTCGCGATGCCGCGACACTCAACCCGCTGGGGGTCATTGATCATCAGCCGGACTGGGTCGAGGCGCTCGGCCTGAGCGCGGATGGCAAGAGGCTGGCTGCGGGTCGCTACAACGGGACTTTGAGCCTCTACGACATGAAGACGTACAAGCCCGTGACGGAGCCTCTGGTGGCGTTTCGGCCCGAGGCGCCGGTGGACAAGGCCGAGAATCAGCACGCGGTCAGGCGGTAAGCGCGACTTGGAGTGAAGTCGAGTGACGCTGGATCGAGGTTAGACGCTTAGAGGTCGAGGCGGGAGGTTTGCCATGAAAGCCAGAAATCTTATTGCGGCCGGGTTTGCGGTAGCGCTCATCCTTGCGGTCAGACCTCTTCGCGCCGACGAGCGCGTCATACCGCCCAGCATCTCGAAGATTCGGCCTGCCGGAATGGAGCGCGGCACGACGGCAATCTTTACGGTGGAGGGCCGCAACCTCTCTCCTGCCAAGGCGGTCATCTTTGATGCCGCCGGCATCACGGCGAAGGTCACCGAAGTCACCGACGTACCCGAAAAGATTTCGGGACCGCGCGCCGGCGTCGACCTCGGGGCTCAGGTGCCGCTCGGCAAGAAGCAGACGGCCCAGATGGAAGTGACCGTGGCGAAGGATGTGGCGCCCGGCATCCACCGATTCCGCGTTCAGACGCCGCTTGGAACTTCCAGCATGGCAGTGTTCGATATCGGCGCGCTTCCTGAGGTGAACGCGCAGAAGTCGGCGGACCCAGAGGCGTCGCCGCAATGGGTCGAATTGCCTTCCACCCTCGTGGGTACGGTATCAGCGCCGGGCGCGGCTGACCGCTACGAGTTCCAGGGGAAGGCGGGCGAGGATCTGGTCTTCCAGGTGGTGGCTTCGGAACTGGGGTCGGATCTGGAATCGCTGCTCGTCCTGTCCGACTCTGGCGGGCAAGTGCTCGCGGAAGCGGGTAGCAAGGAAGAGAATCCCGATACCGTGCTGGCCTACAAGGTGCCACGCGACGGAAAGTACACGCTAACGGTCAGCGATCGCGAAAGGAGCGGTGGCGCGGATCACTTTTATCGCTTGAACGCCGGACCGCTGCCTTATATCACGGGAGTCTTTCCTCTCGGTGTACGCGCCGGCCAACCGAGTGAAGTGGCGGTGAACGGCGTCAACCTGGGCGTGAGCACGGTGAAGGTTACCCCGTCCAAGCGGGCGGGCGGCTGGACCACCACGCCTCTCGAGATCAACGACGGACACGAACCATCCAACACGGTGAAGCTCGCGGTCGACGATGAGCCCGAGGTCACGGAGCAGGAGCCCAACGATTCTCCCGCGCAGGCGCAGAACGTCTCCCTGCCAGTCACGATCAATGGACACATTGACGGCGGCGCGAAACGCGGTGGCACATCCGACCAGGACTATTTCCGGTTCAAGGCCACGAAAGGCGAACGACTCACCATCGAGGTTGCGGCCTCGAGGCTGGGATCACCGCTCGATTCCGTGATCGAGGTTCTCGACGCCGAGGGAAATCCGATCCCGCGCGCCACCATTCGCTGCCTGAATCAAACCGTTACCACGCTCTCGGACCGCGACTCGAGAACCGAGGGCATCCGGTTCGTGTCCCTATCAGGATTCCATGTCAACGATTACGTGATGATCGGTGACGAGCTCGACCGGATCGTCGCCATTCCGGATCAGCCCGACGCCGACGTGGTCGTTAAGGGCATCAACGGATTGCGTGAAGCTTTCCTCGGCACCTCGCCCGATGTACATGCAGTGAACACGCTGATCTACCGCGTCGAGGTGCTGCCTCCCGGCGCCGATTTCCCTCCCAACGGCCTGCCGGTGTTTCGCCTTACCTGGCGCAACGACGACGGCGGCCCGGGATACAGTGCGGATTCGCGCTTGGACTTTGTGGCGCCCAAGGATGGCGAGTACATCCTGCACCTCAGGGACGTTCGTGGCCTCGAAGGGCGCGACTTCGCCTATCGGCTCACACTCAAACCGGCGAGCCCGGACTTCCAGCTCTCCGCCTATCCGGAGAATCCCAACATCCCGCGCGGAGGCTCGATACCGGTTACCGTTTCGGCCGACCGCCTTCTGGGATACACAGGGCCCATCACCGTCGAAGTGAAAGGACTGCCGCGCTCGATCACCGCCAGCCATGCTGAGATTCCCGAGGGCCAGGATTCGACGGTCGTGGTGCTATCCGCCGCGCCTGATGCAGCGCTCGACCAGCCTCCGGCGCGCATCCAGTTCGTGGGCGTCGGACGCGTCAATGGCCACGACTTAGAGCGTGTGGAAGATAATCCCCTGCAATTGGCGTCCGTCATCCCGGCGCCGGACGTAGTAGTCACCACCGAGCCCACGCGGATCGCGCTCGAGCCCGGCAAAGAAGTGAGAGTGAAACTCCACGTCGAGCGCCACAACGGATTCAAGGGACGCGTACCTTGCGTGGTCGAGAACCTTCCTCCCGGCGTGCGCGTGGTGAATATCGGGCTGAATGGGGTTCTGGTCACGGAAGAGCAGTCGACGCGGACCTTCACGCTGCGCGCCGAGGATTGGGCCAAGCCGATCGATCAGCCGATCTATGTGGTGGCCGAAGTGGAATCGAACTCCCCGACGCGTCACGCCTCACCCGCCCTGTTGCTGAAGGTGGAAGACAAGCAGGAAGCGGCCAACACGGCTGGAGCGCGGGAAGCAGGCAAGGAGGGAGCGAGCGGGCGTCCACCCAATCGATAGACGACGGCGCAAGTCTATAGCCTCAGCGACTCCTGCCTGCTGATCCGAACCGTTCGCCGGTGTACTTCTCTACGGCGTCCAGGTTGAGGCTGATCCCAAGCCCCGCGCCGCCGGGCACCGCCAGCATCCCCTCCGCATCCAGCGCCCAAGGCTTCTCTACGAGTTCGTCGATGAACGGAGATCCCGTCAGGTATTCGACCATATCAGTATTTCGGGTCGCGGACGCCAGGTGAAGGTCCGCGGCAAGTCCCAAAGCGGTGTTCCAGCCGTGCGGGATGAATCGCACGCCGCAGTCTTCTGCCATCCACGCGATGCGGCGCTCCTCGCTGATTCCTCCGACCTTCGTCACGTCCGGCTGCACGATGTCGAAAGCTCGGCGCTGGAGCCACGGAGTGAACGACTGCCTGCGGGTCAGGACTTCGCCACCCGCGATGGGCAGCGGTGAGTGGTTGCGCAGCAAAACGTAGTCGTCCAGGTTATCGGGTGGAAGCGGCTCTTCGAACCAGTAGACGTGGTAATCGGCGAGCATGCGAGCCGTGCGCGCCGCCCACTTGTAATCCTGGGACCAGAAGGCGTCGCTGGCGCCCGCATCGACCATCAGAAGGGAATCCGGCCCGACTGCCTCGCGTGCCGTGCGAACGATTTCCTCGTCTCGGGCGTTGCTCTGTCGCCCGAACGGCCCCCAGCCAATCTTGAAGGCACGAAAACCCTGCGAGCGCACCGCGGCCAGATGCTCGGCCAAAGCCCGAGGTTCACACATCAGCAGCGAAGCGTAGGGCCGCACCCGGTCGCGATACCGCCCGCCCAGCAGCCGGCCAACCGGCTGGCGCGTGGCCTTGCCGAGAATGTCCCACAGGGCGATGTCGATGCCGCTGATGGTGTGGGTAACGGACCCGCCGCGTCCCATCCAGAACGTATGAGCATGCAACTTCTCGGTCACGCGCTCCGGCTCGAGCGCGTTTTCGCCCAGGAAGAGCGGCTGGAGGACGTGCAGCGCGCCGCGCACCAGTTGGTCATTCGTGAACGACGATCCCCATCCCGTGATGCCTTCATCGGTCGACACCGCGATGAGCGTATGAACGCAATCCTCGGGACGAATCTCCTCGGCCCAGCCTCCCGCGGGCGTGCCATGCCGCAGACCCGCAGACTGTATCCCGGTAATCTTCATTGGCTTGTGCTCGACGAGAGTATAATGACGCGCATGTTACGGCGCAATTTTTTTGGAGGTTTGGTCACCGCCGGGGCCTTGGCTCAGTTGACGCCCGGCCAGCCGCAGGCAAATTCGCAAGAGAGTGCCAAGGTCTTTCTCGAGCGTCCCGCGACGGGCCAGCCTCACCGAGGGAAAGTGCTGCTTGCGCTCGAAGCGCACTGTGACGATATCCCGCTTTTCGCGGCGGGTACCGTCGCGAAGCTGATCGAAGAGGGTTATACCGGCTATCTGGTTCGTGCCACCAACGACGACATGGGCGATGCCCCCGGACTCGGCACTCCGGGAACGATCGGTGACAACGTCGTGGGCAACGAGCGCGACAACGCGGAGGTGGCGCGCGCCCTCGGTTGTAAGGGCCATTTCGACCTGAATTACAGCAACCACCGGATGGCCGGCATTGCGCTCAACGAGTTGATCTGCCGGCTGATTTTTCTGATTCGGCTGCTCCAGGTGGACACCGTCATTACTTGGGACCCCTGGGCGCACGACGAGGAAAATCCCGATCATTACATGCTGGCGCGGGGAGTGGAGGCAGCGTGCTGGATGGCCGGCCGCGTACACGACTATCCCGAGCAGTTCGCCGCGGGCCTCAAGCCGAAGGAGGTACAGGACAAGTACTACTTCGCGCGCCGTCCGGAGATCACGCGCGTGGTCGACATCAGCAAGCAAATCGACAAGAAGGTGGACGTCAACCGCGCTAACGTGGCTAAGGGCCCGGCCGGCCATCTCGGGTCCCAGTTGCGCGCGGAATTGGCGAAGCGCCACCAGCGATTGCCCCTGCTCGGCAACGATGACGCCACCGCCGACCGAAACTACATCAAAGAATTCGCCATGGCGCACAACCGCGAGCTGGGCAGGCAGTACGGAGTCGAATACGCTGAAGTGTTCCACTACATTCCACCGGGCGCGGCTGGCGCCGATCATGACCCGCGGGTCGACGCTTACGTGAAAGAGCATGCTGTGCCTTCTGAGTAGCTCGAGCGAATTCAGCCGAGGTCAGCGGAACGGTTCGTTCCATCGCGCCCTGGGGAACACTACAGGGCCTGGACTCCACACCCATTCCAACGGCGCGCGCTTGACGAGCGAGCGCTTCCACCTTCACACTGAAGATACTGACCGGGCCTGTAGCTCAGTTGGGAGAGCACCTGGTTTGCAACCAGGGGGTCGGGAGTTCGAACCTCCCCAGGTCCACCAACAGCCTAAGCGGCGGCCTTGCCGACGTTAGCGAGGAATTTTCGTCGGGAGGTGGTCCGGTCTCTCATGGATTCTCTGTTCACGGCGGCTCGGGGCTGGTGATCGCGAAGAATTATATCGGGTTGTCAACCTCCGTACGACCAATCGGAAGTTATTTGGCGCTTCGATTTTCACGCCTGCCATGATAACGTCCGTGATCAGAACAGAGCCGGTCCGCCGCGACTCGAGCGGAACAAACAAAGGCGAGCCACGTTGAGCCACGGAACACGCGAATTCGACGTTTGTATTGTCGGCTCCGGCGCCGCCGGCGGCGTGATGGCCAAGGAGCTTTCCGAAGGCGGCGCCAAGGTCATTCTCCTCGAGGCGGGGAAGCAAGTCTTTCCGAACGAACTCCTGACTCACAAGTGGCCCTACGAACTGCCGTATCGGGGATTGCGCGGCGAAAAGCAGTCTCTCTATTACCAAGGTGACGTGCAAAAGTCGGTTCGCTATGAGGACAGCGACGGCATCGAGGTGGACCGCATTCGCGTGGTCGGCGGCCGGACGGTGCACTGGAACGCGGTGACCCTGCGCTACGCGGCGCGCGACTTCCGCGAGTGGTCGCTGAATGGAATCGAAGACGATTGGCCGCTCAGCTACGAGGAACTGGCGCCCTACTATGAGCGGATCGAGGCAATGATCGGGGTGTGCGGCCAGGACGACGGTCTCGAGATCCTGCCGGGCGGCCACCACTACCTGCCGCCCCTTCCCTGGCGCTGTAGCGAGCGCATTCTTCAGCGTACTCTCAAGCCCATGGGCATTGCGGTGATTCCGGTGCGCAAGGCCGTCCTGACCAGACCCTTCGACCATCGCCCGGCGTGCCACTACTGCGGACACTGCATGGACGGGTGCGACGTCGCCGCGGTGTTCAACAGCGCCACGGCGATGATTCCCAAGGCCCAGGCTACCGGCAATTTCACGCTGCGCCAGAACGCCCTGGCGCGCGAAATCCTGGTGGATCGCGAGGGCCGCGCGCGTGCGGTTTCGTTCGTGGATACCACGACCAAGCAAGAGGAAACCGTCAAGGCCAGGATCGTGGTGGTCTGCTGCGCCACCATCGAATCGGCGCGCCTGCTGCTGAACTCGCGTTCCCCGCAACACCCTAACGGACTCGCGAACTCGAGCGGCGTC
>Ga0070732_10001213_pt1 | contig 14270 bp, 11 predicted proteins | sample Coa_R1_5_FD_66449 | JGI IMG/M metagenome (GOLD analysis project Ga0070732, IMG submission 66449) | Surface soil microbial communities from Centralia Pennsylvania, which are recovering from an underground coalmine fire - Coalmine... | ecosystem: Environmental > Terrestrial > Soil > Unclassified ...
GTCGGAGTGGAAGTCTGCAGCACGGGATCTGCAACATTTCCCGAACTTGGCCGGCCCGGCGGGCGGTGCAAAGGAATCACCCTGGGCGGTGCTGACGGATGCGCTTGCGGTGGCAAGTCCACCGGGGCAGTAAGCTGTACGGGGTAAGTGGCTCGGCTAACCGGCCCAGCGTGCTGGGAAATTGCGGGCGTTGCTGCCAATAAAAGCCCGGCGAGCGCACCCCCGATTGACCGAATGAACCGTTTGGCTGACATGCGACCCTCCATTACGTTCAACAAAGGGATTGGGTAGTGGATGGGATCGTACCACGTTCCTGGCTTGGCAACCAGATGTCATCGGTACCATAACTTGCCATCGGTGCCATAACTTCAAGTAAGAGGCCAGGATAAAGCCGGATGGTGACCGCACCACATGAAATTCAAACCTGCTGTTCTAGCGGAAGATCTTCGCGGGCGTTTCGAGGAAAAGGGGGCTAGGCTACTGAGGATCCAGCCTTGGCCTGGCGGCCATTGGTTGTTTTTTGCTGCGCCAGCCGGACCCGTTCCTTCAAGCGGCTGATAACAGCCTTGGCGAGTTGGACCTTTTCGCTGTCTCTCTTGAAGCCAGGAAGCCGCGTGTCGATAAACTCATTGCGAAATAATTGATCGGCCGCGAGAGGCAACAGCACCTCAAGTTCTTCGAGGGTTAGATCCAGAGACTGCTTTTTAGTTGACGTATGGTCCTAATTTCTTGGTTCGATTGGTGAAATTCGATTATAGCAGAATTGGTTGCTCCGCGTCATGTTCGCGAAAGAACGGGCAGCCCGGTTTACGTGGAGCCGTTCACGATATATTGAATGTTCTTTATGGATAAATCGTACGCAATCCTCCTGCAATTCCTGTTCATTGGCGGAGCCTTTGTCACGTGTGGCACCGCCGAGCCCATGGCGCAAGCCTCGTCAAAGATCCTGCTGAACGGTCCGTGGGCGCTCCAGTCTTCCTGCGAAGTGAAAGCCGGGGGCGATAAGATCTCTGCCAGCGGCTTCAAAACCCAGGGCTGGCATCGGACTGAGGTGCCATCAACTGTTGTGGCAGCCCTGGTGGCCGACAAGACTTATCCCGATCCGTACTTCGGCATGAACTTGCGGTCCTTTCCTGGCGTGAACTACCGGATCGGCGCCATGTTTTCCAACTTGCAGATGCCGGGTGACAGCCCCTTTCGCTGCTCCTGGTGGTACCGCACCGAGTTCACGATTGCGCCAGGCTACAAGGAAAAGACAGCGTGGCTGCACTTCGATGGCATCAACTATCGCGCCAACGTGTGGCTCAACGGACACCAGCTGGCGAACGCCAAAGAAATGGTTGGCACGTTTCGCGCTTTCGAATTCGACGTCAGCAAACTGGTAAGAGGCGGGAAAGAAAACGCGCTGGCGGTGGAAGTGTTCGCCCCGGAGAAAAACAGTCTCGCGATCACTTGGGTTGACTGGAATCCGGCGCCGCCCGACAAGGACATGGGACTGTGGAAAGACGTTTACCTGAGCGCGAGGGGCCCGGTCGCCGTGCGGAATCCGTTCGTCAGTTCAAAGCTGGATGAGGACTACAAATCGGCCGAGCTAACGGTTTCCGCGGACGTGCGCAATGCATCGGATCACAACGTGGAAGGGGTTGTGAAAGCCGAGATCGGCTCGATCCGGTTGAACCAGCCCGTGCAATTGGGCCCGTCGGAGATGAAGAAGATTCGCTTCGAGTCCGGCCGGTATCCGCAACTGAAAATCCAAAACCCGAAGCTGTGGTGGCCGTACCAAATGGGCGAACACCATCTTTATACCGCCCGGCTGGAATTCGAGAGCGGCGGACGAGTGTCCGACACATCCACCGTGCAATTCGGAATCCGCGAGGTGAAATCGGAGATGACGGAAGCGGGCGCACGCGTGTTCCGCATCAACGGCTAAAGAGTCCTGATCCGCGGCGCGGCATGGACCTCCGACATGCTGCTGCGCTGGTCGGCGCAGAAGGCGGAAGCGGAGCTCCGTTACACCAAGGACATGGGGCTGAACACGATTCGCCTGGAAGGCAAGATGGAGCGGGACGAGTTTTTCGATATGGCCGACCGCATGGGAATTCTCATCATGCCAGGATGGTGCTGCTGCGATTTTTGGGAGCGCTGGCGGCAGTGGCAGCCCGAAGACCACCAAATCGCCGGAGCCTCACTGGCGCACGAACTGCGGCGGTTGCGCAATCATCCCAGCGTTTTCGTGTGGCTCTACGCGAGCGACGGCCCGCCACCGGTCGACGTAGAAAGGATGTATCTCGACGTAATCCAGGATGCCGAGTGGCCCAATCCGGCTCTGTCTTCGGCCGCCGCCGATCCCACTAAATTGACCGGACCTTCCGGCGTGAAGATGCCGGGGCCGTATGATTACGAGCCGCCGAACTACTGGCTGGTGGATAAAGAAGCTGGCGGGGCTTTTGGCTTCAATACAGAAACCAGTCCTGGACCGGCGATTCCACCGATCGAGAGTCTGAAGCGCTTTCTACCCGCCGATCACCTTTGGCCCATCGACGCGGTTTGGAATTATCACGCCGGAGGTGAACGCTTCAAGGACATGAACGTGTACCTGAAGGGACTGGAAGGCCGCTATGGCAAGGCGGAAAACCTGGAGGACTTTCTACGCAAGTCGCAAGCCATGGCGTACGAAGGACAGCGCGCGATGTTCGAAGCCTACGCGCGCAACAAGTACGTCTCCACGGGCGTGATCCAGTGGATGCTCAACAACGCCTGGCCTTCGCTGATCTGGCACCTCTACGACTTTTACCTGGTTCCGGCAGGCGGCTACTTTGGCACCAAGAAATCGTGTGAGCTGGTTCACGTGCAGTATTCGTACGACGACAACTCAGTGGCGGTGGTCAACGGCAAGTACGAGGCGCTGGCGGACATGAAGGTTCTCGCGAAGATCTATAACGTGGATGCCGCCGAAACGTACACACATGGCGTCACGCTGGACGTTCCGGCGGACGGCACCGCGAAGGCCTTTGACCTTCCCAAGCCGGATGGCTCGACCCCGACGTATTTCCTGCGGCTCGAATTGCACGATGCCGCCGGGAAGCTGGTTAGCGACAACTTTTATTGGCTGTCGGCCAAGCCGGATACCCTCGATTGGAAGAAGAGGCGAGATACCGCGTACACGCCTCAAAAAGAATATGGCGACCTGACCGCGCTCAACAAACTGCCCGCGGTGAATCTGGCGATGCATGAGAGCGTGAAACATCACGGGAGTAACGGATCCGTGGAAGTCACGGTGCGGAATCCGAGCAAAGATCTGGCCTTCATGGTGCATCTGCGGCTGACCAGAGGCAAAGGCGGCGAGGATGTCGTTCCCATTTTCTGGGATGACAACTACATCTCGCTGCTCCCAGGCGAGAGCCGCCAGCTCACCGCTGTGTATGAGAATTCCGCTCTCGGCGGCGCACCACCGGTGGTGGAAGTGGATGGATGGAACGTCGGGACTGTCCAGCGTCAGCCGCGCTAAAGATCGCGCACCATGCCCCACACATCATCGGATTTGTGCGCGGCCAGTGAGTCTGCCGGCCGGCATGCCTCTGAGCACTTGTGCCCGAAGTATATATTGCGGAAGCACCGGAGCACGTTTTCATTCGCCTGGGCGAGGTTTGCGGAGGGCCAGGCCCCAGCTACTCTGCTGCCCCAGTAAAGCGCGACCCAGCCTGATTTTGACGGCTTGACCAGGAGGTGAACCAGCCCATCCGTGGTCTCATGGATGAAGCTGATTGGCTCGCGGGCCACGACCATGGCAGTCTGCGCTTGCATAAAACCCACCTTCCAAGAAGATAGTGATCCTCCCATCGAAATCGTTTCAGGCCCGGGCCTATGGCTGGGGAAAGTAAACCGTGCGAACCTTATCGGAGGAGTCAACCATGCGGATAGGGATATTCGGCACGGGCGAAGTAGGACGTGCCCTGGGAAGAGGCTTTGCGATGTTGGGCCACGAGGTGAAGATGGGGTCTCGTGATTCGAACAACGAAAAAGCCCGGGCGTGGGCCTCTGAGGTTGGGACTCTAGCGTCTGTGGGCGCCTTTGCCGATGCAGCCCGATTTGCCGAAATGGCGGTGCTGGCTACGCTGTGGAGCGGTACCCAGAGCGCGCTGGGCATGGCAGGCACCCAGAACTTGGCAGGCAAGGTATTGATAGATGCCACCAATCCGCTGGTGTTCACCCCCGGCGCGCCGCCGGCGCTGGCGCTCGGCCACACGGACTCCGGTGGCGAACAGGTGCAACGCTGGGCGCCGCAGGCCAAAGTGGTCAAAGCTTTCAATACCGTCGGACACCCTCATATGGTGAAGCCTCAATTTCCAGGAGGCCCGCCCGACATGTTTATCTGTGGCAACGACGCGGCGGCGAAAACCAGCGTAACCACCATCTTGACCGGGTTCGGTTGGAATACCATCGATATGGGCGGCATCGAAGGCGCACGCATTCTCGAGCCGATGTGTATTTTGTGGGTGCTTTATGGCATGCGCACGAACTCATGGAACCACGCGTTTAAATTGCTAAAGCAGTGACGGACCTCGGCTGATGGAAACGCTCGACGGCAAGACCGCGCTCATCACCGGTGCAAAAGGTGGCCTGGGAACGTATGTGACCGAGACGTTTCTGGCGGCCGGCGCCAACGTGGCGGGTGTATCCCGGTCAATACAACAAACGGACTTTCCGCACCCGCGGTTTTTCGCCGTGCCTGCTGAGCTGTCGAGTCTCAATGCCGCCCAAACCGTTGTGAAAGAACTCACCGGCCGCTTTCCACGTATCGATATTCTCGTGCACCTGGTGGGTGGATTCGCCGGCGGCACATCGGTTGCCGGAACTGACGACGCCACGTTCGAGCGAATGCTCGATTTGAACCTTCGCTCGGCCTTCCATATTTTCCGGGCGGTGATACCCGTGATGCGCGAGTCGGGTTCGGGACGCATTGTTGCCATTGGCAGCCGCGCGGCCGTCGAGCCGCAACCTTCCATCGGCGCTTACAGCGCATCGAAATCAGCCTTGGTTTCGCTCGTGCGCAGCGTGGCGTTGGAGAACAAGGACACCGGCATCACGGCAAACGTGATTCTTCCGGGAACCATGGATACGCCGGCGAACCGCGCTGCCGACCCGGCCGCGGATTTCGCGAAGTGGATAGACCCGCAGCAGGTGGCGAATCTGGTGTTATGGCTGGCGTCGGAGGAAGCTACCCAGGTGACAGGCGCGGTGATCCCGGTATATGGGAAGGAACTGTGATGAACTTAGACGGGCAATTCCGACGGTGAGTTCACGTGCGGTTTGTGGATGAGCTGCGCTTCGATCTTTTGGGCGATCTGCGCTGATATGTCTTCCTGAACAGCAAACATTTCATCGGCAGTGTGCTCGTAGACTCCCGACCAAAGCAGGGCGCCATCGGCCACGTCGATCAGCCCGGCGGAGACTCGCAGCTGATTGCCGTGGGATCGCACCGTGCCCTCCACCAAGGCATCTACACCCAGCCGTTCGCCGATACTACGAATATCGTCCGTCTTGCCTTTGAAATGAAATGCCGACGTGCGAGCGACAACTCGCAGGTCGCTGGTCTTGGAGAGCACGTGAATCAGCTCGTCGGTGAGGCCGTCGCTGAACCTTTCGTTCTCCGCCGGTCCGATGTTTACGAATGGCAGGACAACTACTGAGCGGCGCCTTTCGGCCGGCAAATCTTCCAACTGCCCGGGAATCCGGTCCGGTTCGGATTGGACCGCGGTCCGCAAACGAAAAACCGGCACGTACCCTCCCGATGGCAGCTCAAGGACCACCAGGTCTTCGCGTCCCTCGGTTTCATAGTAGAGTGTCAGCTTGGAGCGTAGCCGGCGCGCTTGCACGCGGACGATGGGATCGGTGCCGGGATTGAACGTTTCGCCACGCTGGAAAACCGTCACGCCGATCATGTATTCCTTCAATCGGACGGAACGATTCCGCAGCTTCTGGTCCACGGCGAACCTCAGGAAGCGGCAGAGCTCTTTGGACCGCGAGAAGATCGGGCTACGAAGGATCCGCTGCAGCTGCTGCTGCACCAATTCCGCGGTCAGCCCTGCGGCCAGCGCGGAAGGGTCGCGATGAAACACCGGCGTTTCCGTGGTTTCGTTGCCGATCAAGTGCATTCCCCGTTCCTGTCCCAAAAACGCTTAACTGGCCAGGATGGTTTCGCGCAGACGTTTCGGGAGATCCTGCTTCTTGTGCCACTTGAGAAGAGCTTCTACCAGGCGTGGATCGAACTGCTTGCCGCTCTGCCGCGAAACTTCCGCAAGTGCATCCTCTTTTGAAACGGCGCCACGGTAAGGACGGTCGTGAGTCAGCACATCGAACGTATCGGCAATCGCCACGATGCGCGCGGCCATCGGTATGGCCTGCTCACCCAAGCTGGCGTAACCGGAACCATCCCAGCGTTCGTGATGGTACAAGGCAATTTCTTCGGCCAGTTGCAGCAGCGGCAGCTGCGACCCCGAGAGCAGGCGGGCGCCCAGCGAAGTGTGCTGCTTCACCTGTTCGAACTCATCCGAAGTGAGGCGACCAGGCTTGCGCAGAATCGCGTCGGGCACGCCGATCTTACCGACATCGTGCAATGGGGCGGCCAGCCGGATCAGCTCCACTTGCGCTTTTGGCAGGCCGGCCGCGCGGGCCAGAATCCCCGCGAGCTCGCCCACGCGCTTGGGATGCTCGCCGGTAGGATCGTCGCGGTACTCGGCGGCCAACGCCAGTTTCTGCAGGATCTCCACCCGAGCCGCCTCCAGCTCGCGCGTCTTCTCCTGCACCTGTTCCTCCAGAAGCTCCATCTGGTTATGCACCTGTTTTTGCAGGTAACGTGTCTGCAGCAGGTTGCGGATGCGCAGCACCACCTCGGTGGCATCGAGCGGTTTCGTCAGAAAATCCTTCGCGCCCATGCTGAGAGCTTTCTGCTTGGTCTCCGCGGTAGCGTCCGCCGTCAAAACCAGAATCGGCAGGTATTCCCCTTCAGGCACGCGGGGGCCGATCTGCTGCATCACAGAAAAGCCATCCAGGTGGGGCATGTTCAGGTCCAGCAGGATCAGGTCCGGCTGGAACTTGCCGAAGATCAGCAGCACTTGCCGCGGGTCCATGGTGCTCATGACATTGGTGTAGCCGGCCGCCGACAACAAGCGCTCGCACAGCATGACATTGGCCTCCTGGTCGTCGACCACCAGGATGCGGGCGTTTTTCAAAGTCTCTTCTTTGATCATTTTGGGTTGTCCATTTCGTGGAGAGTCGTATCCAGCAGTTGCAGAAATCTTTTGATATCGAGAGGCTTGGAAAGATAGTCCACCACTCCCATAGAGAGCAGCCGTTCGATGCGGCCTCGTGTGGCATCGGCGCTGATCACGATGACCGGCGTGTTCCGTAATTCCGGTATCTGGCGCACGCCTTGCAGTACTTCTTCGCCGCCAATATCGGGAAGGTGCAGATCCAGCAGGATGAGATCGGGACGGTGCTCACGTGCCAGATCGAGGCCCAGGCGGCCCTGCATGGCCGCAACCAGCTTCACGTGCGGCCGCTGCACCATGATGTGCTCGATCAGCGTAATGTTGGAGAGATTGTCTTCTACGTAGAGCACGATCCGGTCCCGTTGATGAGGAGCGGGCGGTTCGGCGACTGGCGCCTCGGGCATGGCGGTTTGCAGCTGTGAGACCGGATCGTGCACCAGCGGCAATTCCAGCCAAAAGGTTGCGCCACGCTCCGGATTGTTCTCCACGCCGATGGAGCCTTTCATCATTTCGATCAGCCGCTTGGATAGCGCGAGGCCCAGCCCGGTGCCTTCCACGCCGGTCTGTTCGGCCCCCAGGCGCTCGAAGGGTGTGAACAATTTGTCTCGTTGGTCGATCTTGATTCCGGGGCCGGTATCGCGCACTTTCACTCGCAACCGCTTCCCGTCGATGTCTTCGGAGGAGACCGTCACCGTTCCACCGTCGCAGTTGTACTTGATGGCGTTGGAGATCACATTCAGCAGCACCTGCTTAAGCCGCTGCTGGTCTGCCAGGACATGGCAGCGCCGGTTCTTCGGCATTTCGTCGCGCACCAGTACATTGCGGCGCGCGGCAATGGGGTTCAACAGGTCCAGCACTTCCTGCACGGCGTTGTTGATCAAGACAGCTTCCGGAGAGATGGAGAGGCGGCCCGCCTCTATGCGCGAGATTTCCAGAACTTCATTGATTAGCCCGAGCAGATGCTGTCCAGCCTTGAGGATTTGCGCCACCGACTCCCGCTTGTCGCGATCGAGCGCGCTCATTTCCAATAACTGCGCGAATCCCAAAATGGCGTTCAGCGGTGTGCGCAGCTCGTGGCTCATACGCGATAGAAACTCGCTTTTCGCCCGGTTGGCTTTCTCGGCTTCCTCTTTGGAGCGCCGCAGCGCTACCGTCAACCGTTCCCTCTCGGTGACTTCGTTGGCCAGCAGCTGTTCGGCCAGCCGGCGGTCGGTAACGTCCAGCAGCACCGAACGGATACCTGTTATTGCACCGGACCGGCTGTGGATCAGGCTGTCGTAGATCTCGAGAATGAGGTAGCCGCCATCGCGGCGAAGAAAGTCGCACTCAAACGCCGTGAGGATTTCCTCGCCGGCCAGCCGCCGTTCGATGGTCTGACGGCACTGCTGCTGCTGGTCGGCCGCAACAAAATCCCACACCGGTCTGCCGGTCATCTCCGCGGCCGTGTAGCCAAGCATGCGGCACTCCGTTTGATTCGCCCTCCGCAGAGTGCCCTCGGCATCAATCTCGTGATAAGCGACCGGAGCAAACTCGAATAACTCTCGAAATGGTCCGTCTAGTTCGGGCGTGATTGGAGGTGTAAGAACGTCAGGATCGGAAAGGACAGGGATTGCTTCCGACGGTGTGCGGGTGCGCATCATATGTCAACTGTTTCAAGCAACTGTGGTGCGGCCGCAACCCAAATAACAGGCCCTTCAATTCTATTGCAGGCCGTATCTGCCGCGAATCCATGGTAAGTTTCCAGTTACACCGTAACAAGTAAAACCCGCGTATTTTACAGTAACGGTCCGGATGGGGACCGAAGCCAATCTATAACTTGGGCTACACGAAGTTATTACTTTCTGGTAACTTCTGATAACCAAAGGAATCTTGACCGCGGCAAACAGCGGCTTCTAGCATGAAGATGTCGCGGTTACCGCTCCTCCCGCCATGCTCATTCGTCTCATTGCCTCCATTAACCGATTTTGGGCAGACCGGCCTCTCCGCATCAAAGCTTTGGCCTTACTGCTCATTCCGCTGCCTATCCTCATCGCGGCCACCGGAGCGATTTCCCACGCCCACCAAAATGAGCAGCACGCCCGGATTTTGGTCGAGGAAGCACAAAAGGTCAGCAACCACATTCAAGGAACGCTGATCCGGTTGCTGGATGCGGAAGCTTCGGCGCGCGAACTTCGAGCAGCCCGCGATCCCTCTGCGCTTGCGCGTTATTCGGAAGCGAGTGGAACGCTCCGGTCGTTTGTCGATCAACTGGCCGCTCTGGTGGCTGGCAATCCCGTACAGTCCCGGCGAGCCAGCGAGATCCGCGGCATTGTTGAGGATGAGATTGCTGCGGTGACGACGCGTTATCAGAATCGTGGCAGTTCCTCCGCGATCGACGGCGAACGCGCCCGCGTGGAGCTCACAGAAATGCAGACGGAAGAGGAGCGGCTGCTGGAGGCTTTGGCGCGGAACGCCGCCAGTGCGCGCTGGCATCTCTTCACCGTGTTGATCGAGATTGCGATCGTAGGTCTGTTCTTTCAGATGATTGCCGGGCTTATGCTCTCGGGAACCATCTCCGGCCAGATCCGAGCCCTGCAACGCAATGCGCGGTTGTTCGGTCTTGGGTTACCGGGCGGAGGGGTTCATCCGGATACCAGCGAACTAAAGAAACTCGCACACGAACTCGGCCAGGCCGCCGTGCGGCTGGCGCATAGTGAACGGGCGTTGCGCGAAAGCGAAAAGCGATTTCGGACGCTATTCAAAGAAGCTCCAATTGCGTATCACGAGATCGACCGCGAGGGAGTAGTCCGGCATGTCAATGCCGCGGAATGTGCCATGCTCGGCCGGCAGGCCAGCGAGATCGTCGGCCAGTACGCCTGGGATCTGGTGTCCAGCAGGTCGCGGGAAGTGGTTCGCCGGAGCATCCTCAACCGGCTGGCCGGAGCGTGTCCCACCACTCCGTATGAATGCGATGTCGATTGCCGCGACCAGTCTTGGATCACGGTGGAGGTACACGAAAATCTGATCTGCGATTCGCGAGGCGTGGTCACAGGGATGCGCTCCGCCCTGTTGGACGTTACCGCCACGAAGATGGTGGACACGGCCCTGAGAAGGTTCGAGCAGCATGCGCAGGAGCTGAATGTCAAAAATGATGAGTTATTGGGAGAGCTCGAAACCGCCCGCGAAGCGAGTGCGACGAAGGGCCGCTTTCTAGCCGCCATGTCTCACGAGCTGCGAACGCCGCTCAACGGCATAATCGGCCTCAGCGAATTGGTCTTCGATGGCGTTGCCGGTCCTGTATCGGAGGAGCAACAGGAGTATCTGGGGGATGTTCTTGCGAGTTCCAAGCACTTACTCCAGCTTGTAAATGACGTGCTGGATCTGGCGAAAGTCGAATCGGGAAAAATCGAGTTTGTCCGCCAGTACGTCAAGATCGAACCGCTTCTTCGTGAGGTGTGCGATGTCTTGCGCATCCTGTCGGATGAGAAGAGGATCTCGGTCGCGTTGGATGCCGCCAACTTAGACACCGTGTTCACTGACCCGGCGCGCCTGAAACAAGTGGTCTATAACTATCTCTCCAACGCCATCAAATTCACACCGCCTGGCGGCTTGATCCAGGTTCGAGCGCGTGCGGAGGGCGATCGCGCCTTTCGAATCGAGGTGGAAGACAACGGGCCGGGTATTCAGGAATCGGATATTCCACGTCTGTTCGTTGACTTCCAGCAGATCGAGCAGACGCGCACGCGCTTGGGTACGGGCCTTGGGCTGGCTCTTACGAAACGCATGGTCGAGAGCCAGGGAGGCGCCGTGGGCGTGCGCAGCCACCCCGGGAAAGGGAGCGTCTTCTTCGCGGTTCTGCCCACCGAGCCCGCAGCAACCAGCAGCGCCCCCACAGCTCCTACTGAGCTCGAAGGAGCGGGCGTGGATGCCGATATACCACGTCAAACAATTCCGGTTTAACGTTAGATAACAGATTGGAACTCCTGTTTTTACTGTAAAAGTTATCCCCTTTTACTTTTTGCTGCCCTATGCGAGGCTTAGAATTGAGGTCGAGGAATGGGTGGCGTCCGGCCAGTTGCATCCGCTTCGGGTTCAGACTCCTCCGAGGGATTCCGAGTGTCGAATAACGCGGTCCTCATCGTCGACGATACGCCGGTAAATCTGAAGCTGGTGCGCGTGCTGTTATCCAGGCAAGGCTTCGACGTCCGCACCGCGAACACAGCTGAGGAAGCGTTGGAGATGGCGCAAAGTTTTCGGCCGCAACTCGTCCTGGCCGATATTCAGTTGCCTGGAATGGACGGCCTGGAAATGACGCGCCGTCTGAAGGCGGCTCCCGAGACGCAGCACACCATTGTGCTGGCGCTCACGGCATTCGCCATGAAAGGCGATGAGCAGAAAGCCTTCGAAGCCGGCTGCGACGGTTACATCACCAAGCCGATTGATACGCGCACTTTCCCCGATCTCATCCGGAAATACCTGGCAAAAGCCAACCCGGCGCCAGACAATCCTTCTCTGGCACAACCTGCAGCCGCGCGGCAAGGGCAGCAGTCGTTTTTCGCCGAAGGTGCGGAGCAGAGCGGCCGGCTGATCGCCAGCTTGGGCTCGGGTTTCGATCCTGCCGAAGCACTCTCGGTGGTGCGCCGGTGGGCGGGAATGGCCGCACCTGCAGGGAAGCCAGAAATCGGCTACTATGCGCGTGAACTGGAGACGCTCCTGCTGCAGAACGGCCGCGGATCCATGGTTCGCACCCGCGAGCTTCTGGTGCGCCTGGCGCGGGCATTCTCCGAAGGCATGGCTTAAGTTCTTCTCACTTCTTCGAATTTCCCCCTTCTGCACCGCCGCTGTGATTTAATTTACCCGTGGACCCAACCCACCGGCGCGACCTTCTGAAGCAGGTTATGGCAGGCCTGGCGGCCGCCGGCATTTCTGTGTCGAACGCCACCTCTCAGGCGCCGTCATCCAAGAGAGTCATCGTTGCAGGAGCCGGCATCGGCGGCCTGTGCTGCGCCTACGAGCTCATGCGGCGCGGGCACGACGTTACCGTACTCGAGGCAGCCGGAAGATCGGGCGGCCACGTCCTTACGGTGCGCGACGGCCTGGCAGACGGCCTCTACGCCGACGCCGGAGCAGAGCACTTCTACCGGCCCGGATACGACATGTTCTGGCGGTACATCGACGAATTCCAGCTTCCCGTCATTGCGTATCCGCGTCGCGACCGCATGGTTCGATATCTCGGCGGGAAGCTGTACTCCGAGGAGATGCTCGCCGATCGCGGCGTCCTGCAGAAACTCGAGCTGAACCAGAAAGAAATCGACTACCTGGTACACAACCCGTGGGCCGAATTCTCTCAGCTTTTCTATGGGCCCTATCTGGATAGCTTCAAAGACGAGTACCGGCCCCTCGATGCGGGCCTGAATCATCTGGATCGCCTCAGCGTAACGGCCTTTCTGCAGACGCAGGGCGCGTCTTCAGCGGCCATCGGTTTTCTCGGGAGTGAGGCGTCATCGCTCTACGCCATCTGGTTTTGCGCCATCAAGAAGCATCGCGGCATGCATCAGTTCGAGCGCCGCGTGTTCCGCATCAAGGGTGGAAACCAGATTCTCACCGACACGTTTGCCGCAAAGCTGGGTGAACGGCTGCGGCTGGGGTCGCCGGTGACCGCGATCCAACATGGCGGCTCGGGCGTGACGGTTCACTATAACGAGTCCGCTCGCCCGAAGAAGACCGACGCGGATTATCTGGTGAATTGCATGCCGCTGTCCGCGCTGCGCAAGATTCCGGTCACTCCGGACTGGCCGGAGAGCCGGCGGTACATCGTGAAGAACTTGCCTTACGACTCCTACGGGCGCGCCATTCTGCAGTCGCGCACACGTTTTTGGGAAAAGGACGGCATCAGCCCAAACATTGAGATTGAGAGCAGCGCGCTCTCCAGCGTTTGGAGAATGGCCGAGGATGTCAAGACCGAGCGAGGCCTGCTGATTGGCACCGCTCCGCTCGGATCCGCAGAGGCCGCGCTGGCCGCGTTTCGCAAGTTTTACCCCGGCGGCTCTGAAGACATGGAACAGGCGTTGGCCGTGGATTGGACGCACGACCCTTGGGCCATGGCATGCCTGCCGGTTTCGTACGCCCCTGGCGAGCTATCGAAGTTCTGGCCGGAGGTGATCCAACCGTGCGGCCGCATTCACTTCGCGGGTGTCTACGCCGACAACCTGACGTTCGGCATGGAAGCCGCCGTGCGATCCGCCAATCGCGTGGCGGAGGCTATTCACCAGGCGTGAGATTCGCTTAATACCCCTTCTGTTTGTCCACCACGTTGAGCAGAGGCTTGCCATCTACGAAGCGCTTGATGTTTTCCTTGATGGTGCCGACCATGCGCTCATTGTCCCGATCCGAACGTCCGGCGATGTGCGGTGTGATCACCACGTTGTTGAACTTCCATAGGGGATGCCCTTTGGGCAGGGGTTCGGGGTCGGTGACATCCACGCCGGCTCCGGCGAGTACTTTGCTATCCAGGGCCTTGACCAACCCGCCCATATCGTAGATGCCGCCGCGGCTAACCGCGACGAAATATGAATGCGGTTTCAGCAGCTCGAACTCATGCGCACCCATCATCTTATGGCTCTTCTCGGTATGCGGCGTGGAAATGAACACCACGTCGGCTTGCGGCAGCACCTCATCCAACTGGTCCGGCTTGACCACCTTCTTCAGAAACGGCGAGAAGGGTTTGTCTTCCGGATCGACGCCGACGACGTTCATGCCGAACGCCCAGGCGCGTGTGGCAATCTGCATGCCTATTCCGCCCACGCCGATCACCACAGCGTTCTTCCCGTTGAGCTCGATTCCGTCGTAGCGACGCCCGTCCCAATTCTCCTGCTGGTCGTCCGCGATATATTTGCGAAGGTTTCGTGAAAGCGTCAGCAGCATGGCCATGGCGTGGTCTGCGATTTCCGGCCCTTGCACGATCTTGTTATTGGTCAGAACGATGTTGCTGTCGCGCAAGTCGCTGCCGCCGGACATGAA
>Ga0070732_10001214_pt1 | contig 14262 bp, 12 predicted proteins | sample Coa_R1_5_FD_66449 | JGI IMG/M metagenome (GOLD analysis project Ga0070732, IMG submission 66449) | Surface soil microbial communities from Centralia Pennsylvania, which are recovering from an underground coalmine fire - Coalmine... | ecosystem: Environmental > Terrestrial > Soil > Unclassified ...
TCGTCCATGACGCAGACCACCGCTAGGCTCGTTACTGTGAGTGACGAAGGAATGGAAGAGGCCGCGGGGCTGGTTCTGGCAGGTCGACTAGTCGCATACCCAACAGACACAGTGTACGGTTTGGGCTGCAACCCCTTTAGCAAGGAGGCGGTTGATCGACTCATCGAAGCAAAACAGCGTCGAAAAGGTGCGCTACCAATTCTCATAAACTCCATGGGGGCTGCCAAGAAAATCGGAGAGTTCAACAAGACGTCACTCAAACTCGCTGGAAGATTCTGGCCCGGACCTTTGACTTTAGTTGTACCAGTTCGAAGCGAACTCCCTCCGCCCGTCACGGACGGTTCTGCCTTCGTAGGTCTGCGAATCCCGAAACATGAAACCGCTCTCAATCTCATCGAAAAATGTGGGGGCCGCATTATCGGAACAAGTGCCAATATCTCTGGCCACCCTTCACCTAATACCGCAAATGAAGTGTTAAGCCAGCTTGGCGACAGATTAGACCTCATACTTGACGGAGGACCTACGCCCCTTGGCAAGGAGTCAACCGTTGCAAGAGTGGTCGGCAACGCGGTCGAATTATTGAGAGAGGGCGCGGTTTCCCGAGATGAGATTCTTAAGGCTCTCAAGACAGACTGAGCCGTTCGGGTTCGGGGGCGTACTGCTTGATGAATAACTTCAATCTCCTGGTGTCGAGTGCTCGCGGAACTGAAGAAGAAGCAAATCATGAGATCCGATATCTACTTCGAGAGATGGGTGACTCGTCTCCCACGACGGACTTTGCACCAGTAAGCGGTCTCACGGTTGCGAAAACGGTACTCGACCCTGTGAAGGTGACATCCGAGCTTCGACGAGTTCTCAAGCATCGACCTTGGCAGTTCCGCTACATACTGAAAGTCAAACCCATAGAACAAGTCGTTTCATGTGAAATAACGGCGATAAGCGAGGCAGTGTTGAACCGAATCAGGAAGGTCGGTGCGGACGAGACGTTTCGGGTATCCTTGGAGAAACGGCGTAGCCGAGCTTCCTCCAAAGAGATCATTGATGCAGTAGCGTCCAAGGTCCCCAGAAAGGTCGAGCTTCGAAACCCGGACAAGATCGTACTGATCGAGGTTATCGGCAATATTGCGGGCGTCTCTATCATTTCTCCCGGAAACATCCTCGGCATAGAGAAGGAAAAGAGAAGCTTCTAGTCCGGGACGCTGAGAAGCGCTGAGCGTTCAACTATCAAACGCTTGAGCACCTGCTCGTCGCTCTCGCCTAAGAAACGAGCCGCGTCCATCTCCCTAGCCGAGACCCCATAGCAACGCCGTATCTCATCCAGCTTTAGCCGGGAACTGATCTCGACAAGACTCTCGTCAAGCTCGCCTAATACAGACTTGGAAGCTTTCTCCAGCTCGTGAAGCGCCTCTGTTGATTCGCTTAACGCGACCAGGACGATCCTATTGTCCGACGACTCTACTCCCAACAGACTGATTGCTTTAGAAATCTGTCGTTGGCAGGAAATGAAAAGCAGGAGTTCTACTGCCAGACTCTTTGACCTCGGGTTCTTTCCTCTGAAAGATTGGAGAGCGTTTCTCGCAGCAAACCTGAGATGTTCGGGTCCTGCGACCAGACCAGCTTTCAAAAGCTGCACTTGGATCCTATCGCTCGTTGAACGCAGTTGACGAAGAGTCTTCTCCGGATCTGCTATTCTCGCGTTGGCGAATCCTAAACTTAGAAGATAATGACTTTCAATCTGGTCCATCAAGTGATAGGATACTCCAGATCTGCTTGACCAGTCGGCTGCTCATGCCGCTGCCCTTGAGTTCTCGGATTACGTGGGAGAGATTGGCCTTCTCGGATCCGAGTTTTCTCCCGATGAGCTGAATAGCCTCAAGCCTTTCCCAAGGAAAAATAATCCACTTTCGGGTAACCCTCGCATAGAAGTCTGGGCGGAAAATGCTCTGAGGCTTCATGTAGATAGTGCAGACCTTGAGCTCACTTGTTCTCTTTCGGCGCAAGTGGCTGACTACTACCTTCAAACTGTGACCAGTGTCTGATACGTCATCGACGACTAGAACTCGTTTGCCCGTGACCTCTGCTGTTACTGGCTGAGTAATCACTGGCTTCTTTGAACGTATGCCGATGCCCTTGTAGAACTCAACCTTCATGTTTGCGACCTTAGAGTTCTCCAGCAGATCGCTCATAATACGAGCAGGTGGCCAGCCTCCTCTCGAAACGCCAACAATAACATCGGGTTTGTAACCGGAAGTCTTGATTCTCCGGGCGAGAGAGAGAAGCATGCCATAGATCTCATCCCACCCTGGAGCTTCGTACTTCGAGTTCTTCGTGGAGACGACCCGTATTCGCGGTTCGCTTTCCTGACCGCATTAAGTCTTTGGCGAAGCCTCACAGATAGGATCAACTCAATATAATGGAAACCGGCTAGGAGATGTCGGCGTTCCAGAAATGGGCGCCTATGATGTGGACTGACCTGCACAGAGGGCAACCTCGCCCAGATGAAGAAATGCATCTCCACTGAAACCGACAGGCTCAAAAGCAATCACAGACCGGTCATAGTCGACCGACATGGGTGAGCTATACAGCGACCTCGACCTGCTAGACGACATCATCAGAGCTCTAGGAAAACACGGCGCAATGGATGTAAGAGACTTAGCAAAGGAAGTCGGCCACAGCGAGACCGCCGTCCTCGAGCAACTCACGGAATCATACTATTTCCAACCAGCAGCAACCCCAGGAAAGCTTGGTCGTTATGAGTTGAGTGGCAGGGGAATAGAACGGTTCGAGAAATTAAGCTAGAGTAAAGGCAGATTGTCGACATAGCCTTACTCTGCTTATAGTTGTTCGACGACAATGTTTCCACATTCTTTGCAGAGGAAACATCTTCCACCCCAGCGGAAGTTTATGTCATGAGTTGTGACCTTGCAACATTTCCAGCACCATTGCTGGACTACTCGTGCATGAATCTCGTAACGATCCGTTTCCATAATCTGGCTGAAGAACCGGGTCCTTATCTCAAATAGAGAGAAGTGAATGACCCGCAACGGAGGCTCATTTCAAGGCAATTTCGATGTTTTTTCGTTCTCCCGCGTAAGTTGGGTATTTCACAATCCCGTACAAGTCTGTTCCTCGTAATCTCCAAGGTCGTTTGCCATATCTCCAAGTCGAGAGGGAGGAAAATGAGGTAATTTAGTAATGCCAGTTGACTATTCTTTTATTCTGTTGAATGTTCGACTATTCGTATTAGATACGTTATCGGAGACAGTAAGGCGCGTATCTACCGACCTCGACCTGCAACGATACGGACTGCTAGGGACTCGTTGTTTGAGACAATCCTGGCGAACAGGATTCTGCTGATCTGGATCCGTTAGACGAGCCGGTCGTCGGCTAGTCACGTAGGTTTCGCTGCTTCTATTCCTGAGAGTGATTGGACCTAGCGGAGAATATGGATTCGCCGGGGACTGGCCGACACTCACATAACGCCCTTTTCCTTCAGAAGGGCGACACCTTTGGCTGGGAGCTAGCGGGACCAGCGTGACTGGGAGACGACAGGGATGACGGTTGAAGTGCTCTCAACGTGCGGAATATGCTCTATTCTGGATAGGAGGAACCAGTAGATGCTTCGGGAATCAGGCTCTAAGAATTTCCTCTCCACCTCCGCGACCGCAAGAATATCGTACTTCCCTGGGACAATATGGACCTCCTTGATCTCGGGAACCTTCCATAACTCATCGGCAACTGTAGCTTCCTTCCCCAGCTGGGTTGACAGGTAGATGAAAGCTCGAACGTTCCTCTTCATTTCATCCTTTGGATGATAGTGCTCAGTCAATTCTCGTTCTGAATTGTCCAGCAAAGTCAACTACGTTATAAGCTCGCTAGCCTTGGGCCGAGTTCCGAGCCGGTAGTAACGAACACTAAGTTGTACTGGTATCGCTGTCGTGATTAGTTCCAGTCTGAGCCAACCTCACGGACGAGTCCCGAAAAAGGCGAAGCTATTGGCGATTCCTCAGCCGGAGAGACACTCCCGGTTTCATCTGCCCAGTTCTCTACGACTTTTGCTTGCGCCGGGCATACGTGGGCACACACTACTCTTCATGTTCGTCCTTGCCTTTCTCTTCGGAGCCGCGTACGTCGGCAACGCTCTGAGCTTTTCCAGTACTTGGACTGTGGTTTTTGGTGTCGGAGCGAGTGCTTCAGCCACGTACCTTGTGTTGGCTCCACTTGCGCTCTCGGAGAGAATCAGACATAGCGTCCTCTTCGCGCGGATGGGACGACGCGCAATTCTACTGGCAGTAGTTTATGGTCCGATACTTGCTGGATTCTCATATTGGATCTATCGCGCTGGCTCAGTAGAGGCTCTGCCCATTCTTCCCTATTTCATCGGGATATTCTATGCCTGGATACTTTCTCAGGCCTATTTCATCGCTAATCCGATCACGCAGGCGATGGTGAAGTTTGAAAGTCGTTTAGTGGGTCAGGGTATTTTCAAGAGAATCGCTAGAACACTCGGAATCACCGTTCTCTTCTTGCCAATAGCCCCGCTCGGGTTCGGAATCTGGGAGATTTCCAACTGGGCGAAGCAGAACTATGCCAACATCAGCGGCTCAGACACTTACATTCTCGCCTGGACTTTGATAGTTTCTCTTCTCCTTGTCGCAACATACTCAGTAGTGGTTAAGTGGGGATGGAGGAATATCAGAAACGGTAGACCCGAAGTAGCCGTCTTTGCAGGAGGAACTTTCCTCATCGTATGGGGATACTTACTTTACAGGGCCGCCACCACCCTCATGGCGGCTGTTACACAGAACCAGCCATCGCTTCCAATTGTCGACATCGGACTAATGATCATCTCTATCCTAGGGGCCATGCAGACTTTTGCGCGCAAGACAATCAACATGGCTGATAGGCGTTGGAGCCAGGCGCTCCCGTTCCTTGTCTTCTCGTTCGGCTCAGTCTATGCTGTGGCCCAATACTACTTCATACTCCAAGGAGGACTCACCAGGGCAGGTCTCTCAGCCATCGTCAACGGCACGGTGTTTGCAGTAGGAACACTGACTCTCATGCTCCTCCTAAGAAAGCACCTCGAGGTTCCAAGTGGGTCTACCATTGGCCAGACGCCCGTATCACGCGACAATCAAGAGTCGTCCCACGACGATGCTTCAGAGTCTGCTACCGCCAATCCAGAAACAGATACTGGCAGCCCACAAGTCTTGAGTGCTGACCAGGACCTTCACGAGGACCAAGCAAGTTCCAGCCTCCACGACGCGACGGAGGCGGAACCTGAACCCAGCCAACCCTCTGGCTCTGAGACCTAGTAGTTTCAACTACCTAGAAGATTCTTCTACTGCTACCTGCTTCCCCAGCTTAGTATGTCGACTGTTCAGCTTTCCCAGATCAAGACTGATTCCAAAACAAGCGCGGCTCAGTCTGAGCTGAGGATAGGCCAACTCCGGATTCCCCTACCCAACAGGTTTCCGATAAGCCCAGAGCGGAACGCGCTCAAACCAGCTGGAGTGAAGGAACCACTACCTGGTGAGGTTGCAGTATTGGCTCGGCTTGCACCTCCGGAGACGGTCAAGAAGATTCTCACTCAAGAGGACGCGCTGAAATCGATGGCCAGGTTTCTCTCCAAGGAGACAGGCGCGGACGCGGTTCGAATGTTGTATCTTGCATTCAAAGGAGGAGCAGTCATCAACCGGACCGAGGACCTCAAGACAATTCTCGACCTTCAATATCTAGCCGGCCTGGACATAATCACGGTCCAGCATTCCCTCGACATTTCACTCGACGACTACGAGTCTCATCTACACTTTGCCGAACGATGGGCGGACGAGCGGGGAGTTAACAAACCGATAATGCCGATCATCCAAGCATCGGACAACAAAGAAACCGCCGGGAAACTTCTTGCCTTGGTCGAAAAGCATGAACCATCTATGCTGGGATTCGATCTCCGCGGAGGATTCTACTACCACGCGCTGCGAGGCATCGAGGACTTCAAGAAGCGAAAGCCGGAAATTTGGGTCCACGCCTTCCAGACCCCTCCAAAGATCCGCTTCGGCCATGGATTGATGACATGTAGCGAAGGAATGGTTCTTCCTATGTTCGGCATCGACAGCTTTTCCAGATGGATCGTCCCGCCACCCCCAACGCCGCTAACGAAAGAGGTCATCAATGTCTTCGACCGCAAAGGTTGGGGTAGCCTGAAGAAGAAAGATTACGCGGCAATTCGAAAAAACACGACCAGCTGCAATTGCGCGGTCTGCCAAGGAAAGGATCTAGAACCATTCTATGAAGGAAAAGTACTCGACGTTCTCGCCAAAGCAAAAGTCCACGACCATCTGGCACAGAGAAAGGAGTTGGAAGATGCTCGAGAGTCAATAAAGAAGGGACAATTCCTCTCTTTGCTTAACTCGAAAGAGTACCCGCGAGAGTTTCTCAAGTTGATCCCGAAAAGCGACGAGTCAAGCAAATCAAAGGACTGACTCTTGCCTACCATCTGATCGTCGACGAATGTTCTGTGAACGTTAGAAATCGGGATAAACAAACTGCTCAGTCGTTTGTTGGAGCGCGACAATGAACAGCGTTAACCCATTGCGAACGGAAAACATCTAAGAAGAAGCAGAGCGCAACTGGGACTCTGAACAAGAAATGTTCTGTCTAAAGTGTGGGGCTCAACTGCCAGACGATGCGGTCTTCTGCTCCAAGTGTGGTGCGCGTATGGGTCAGTCAAATCAGGGTGGAGCGACACAACAGTCCTCGTCGTCAGGGTCCGCTCAGGTCCTTGCTCCAATGACCGCTAGTTCCCTAAAGTGTCCGAGCTGCGGAGCTCCAATATCTCCAAAGCTGGGAGAGATGATTATCACGTGTGAGTATTGCGGCGCTAGCGTTGCTCTGGGAAGCACCGGCTGGGCCAATATACAGAAACAGACGATGCTACCGCTTAAGGTTCAGACTAACGACGATATTTCTGCCCGAGTCAAGTCGATGATGGACACTGGACTACTCCATAGACACCTACAGGAGTCGTCAAACCTTGAAGAAATGACACTGTCAGTCGTTCCCTACTGGCTCGTTGCCACTTCAGCACGAACCTCTCTTGTAGCGACCGATATGGTCACAGAGGGCGCGACAATAGCTACCACAGCTGCTCTGTTCGGTGTAATGGCGGGCATGGGAGGAGGGCGAAACCGAGGGATAGGTGGTCCCTTGTTGACGGGTGCTGTACTAGGCTCGATGATGGGAGGCGGAATTGGGGGCCAGGGACAGAAAAAGGCGATGGAAATGGACGACAACTACAACTTCCCAATAGTTGGACTCAAAGCCCTTACAGCGTACCAACCGAAGGACTACCAGTTCTCACTGGAAGATCGGGCCCTGTTCGACATTTCACAATATCCGAAAGGAATCAAGATATTGAACGGTGATATCAGCGAGGACTCGGCCAAGTACCAGGCCCGGGCACTAGTTGATCAACTACAGTCGCAAAAAGCTCATGCAAAGTACCACATGATCCAGCAGATTCAAACGCAAATCGACGTTTCCGACACTGAGTTGCTTCATGTTCCGATCTGGTTCGTAAGATACGACCACAAGGGCGACAAGATCGTACTAGTAGTAGATGGCAATTCTGGAAACCCGATAAACAGCATAGGACTCTAGCGCGAAACTGTTACTTACGGCCGGCCGTGAAGCAACTCTCGGCAATGGTGACAAAGCCCCAGTTCACGATCCTTCTGATCCTCGAGTTCAACCCCACATCTTCGACATCTCTTCCCCTCATGGTCAGGCTGTAACCGATAATTACCATGATAGAACCAAGGCGAGGCGAGATATGATGCCATTTGGTAACCGGGACCTGGCACAAAGTGAACCCCGCATGGAGCAGAAGGAGGCGCACACGGGCAGGTACAGGTTGCCATGAACTTACCACCCTAGTGGATGGCGATAAAAGAGAGGCGTTCATGATCGCAGAGAAGCACTCCTCGGCCACGTTCTCGGTCGCTCGTCCGCCGTGAGAGAAGAAGTCGTGGTTTCTTGTGGCGCTTTTTTTTGTAGTCGCGTTTTTTGTGTGTAGTTCCGGTTTTTGGAGCTAGTTGAGCGATGTCATTGGGATCCCCCCTGTGTTCAAGACGAGTGCTAGGATCACGTTGGGATCCATGAAACAGGCTCAAGGACCTATGAGGTGTGATTCTGGTGCGGCCGCCGGGATTCGAACCCGGGTTCCCGGCTATCTCCTCGCGTGGATGGGAAGCCGGTGTCATAGACCAGGCTGCCCGCCAGCGCTTGTATACAGACTTGGACGCTAGCTCTGGACCACGGCCGCTGAAGCATGCAATCGATAAAGCACTTGTAAGGCTTACTTACGATATGACAATTTGATTATTGGTCTAGAGAGGTGGAATAAATCAGCTGGACCAGTTTGGTCCAACGATTGGGGGCGTTTGGTCGTTGTATCCGCATCAACTCGTGGATATCCTGTGAACGATTGAACATCCTAATCAGCAATGCCTATTACTCAAACCCGCTATATGTGCTTCGGATCGTCCCTGCAGTTCCTAGTTAAGTTGGCATTTCTTTTCGGATCGTTTCTCATTCTGTTTCCTATTCTGCTACGAGCGATTGACGCTGTCGATAACAGTTTTGCGTTCACGTTTATCGCTATTGGATTTCTGGTTGTAGTAATCGGGGAAGTCAATAGGGCCCGAATGGAAGATCTCTCGCCTCTAAACTAGATCACAGTATCTCAGAGCCCTTATCGAGGGTAGCGTTTTCTACAGTTAGCTATCTGAAGGTCGAGATAGCTTGAGCTGGCTTGTCTCCGGCTGATCCCTTCACAAACACTTTTGAGATCCTAGTACGCTTTGTCTTCTGTGCACGATTGCCTGCGAAACCTAAGAATCCCCTTACGGGCACGGGTAGAAGATACGATGCGGCTGTCGCTTTCGTCACGTTTAGTTCCCTACTCGGTATTCTAGCTGTATGGGTGAGGCTGGCAGAAGACAATGTCTTCTGGATCTACTCCGTCCTGACGACCGGATTCCTCATCTTTCTGTATGCCTACACGCGAGGATACAAACCACTCCAGGACATAGGTTTCCGACCCAAGATAACGGTCGTAATCCCCGCGAAGAACGAGGAGGGTGTAATCGAAGACGTAGTGAAAACAGTCTTCCGGAGCGATTATCCGTCGTCAGAAATGGAAGTGATCGTGGTTGACGACGGGAGTACGGACACAACATGGGATCGCCTTCAACGGTCCATGAACAACACACCATTCTCCGATAGACTGGTTCTGATTAGACATGAGAGGAATTATGGAAAACGCGTTGCCCTGGCGTCTGCGGTTGCAAGAGCACGTGGGGAGATTGTCGTTTGCATTGATAGCGACAGCTTCGTGGAGCATGACGCGATTAAGCTGCTCGTTCAGCCTCTTGAAGATCCGTCGGTTGTGGCTGTCTGTGGCCATGGGGAAGCAGCGAACATGGAAGAAGGATTCCTTCCGAGGCTCCAACACTACTGGTATGCGGAGGCGTTCAGACTGTTGAAGGGGATGGAGTCTCGTCTAGGCGTGGTTAGTTGCTGCTCGGGAATGTTAGCGGCGTATAGGAAGACGTCCATTCTACCGATTACCAATGTGTGGCTGAAGGAGAAGATTGGAGGGCCGGTAATGTTAGATGGGATGTGTCGGTCTCAGCTCGGTGGCAGATTCACAAGCGAACTGATCAAATCTCCAGGCGAGGATAGAATTCTCACCGCGGTTGCATTGTCCGGCAATAATGCAAGAGCGGTTTATCAATCAAACGCCATTGTTCGCACAATTGTTCCCGGAACATTTCGACAGTTCTTAAGGCAACAGTTACGCTGGAACCGTGCTTGGGTCCACGGCTCTCTGCTGGCGGGGAGATTCATGTGGAAGAAATCTCTCGTTGCCTCGCTCAGCTTCTATTTGTACCAGTTTCTCCTCGTTCTTAGTCCCGCTGTCATCATTCTCTGGCTGATCGTCAAACCGTTCGAAGGCGAGTGGGTCGGCGCGATAGGCCTTCTCGCCGGGACCTTGTACATAGGATTCCTTCATGGCTTGAATACTTGGAGCTATCGAAAGACGTCGCTAGCTTCTATCCCATACCGCATGGCGTTTGTCCCCGTCTTGTTTTTCCTCACGTTGACGGTCCTTCTCTATGCTTGGGCGACGCCATGGAAGATGGGCTGGATTACTCGAAATGGAAAGCGGCCCATGACTGCACCCACTATTCCTCAAGTAATGCCGATTGACAATGTGACAGCTTAGACCCGACGACAGGTAATGATTGAGCGGTGCCTATTCAGCAAAGTCCGAAGCTTTCGGCGGCTCAAGCGAGAGTCCCTTCCGCTTCCGTATCCCTTCCACAACACTCTGTAGCAATGACTGTGGTACAGGTGACCAGCGGGCGAATTCCAAGCCCCAGAAGGCTCGCCCTTGAGTCTGGCTTCGCATAACTTCGGACAGGTCGAAGCTTTCCGCGGTAGGAATATCGCCTACTACCGAGACCAGGTTGCCCTTCTGGTCCACCGCGACTATTTTTCCCCGCTTCTGCGTAATGACGCTTGTTACAGCTCCTAAGAAGTCGTTCGGTACTCTTGTGGTGATTTTCTGTACGGGTTCCAAGAGAGTTGGCTGAGCCTCTAGGAACGCGGTGAACATGGCGCGGCGAGTCATGGGCATGATCTGTGCGGGTCCTCGGTGCACGGGGTCCTCGTGTAGGGCCACATCGGTAATCTTGACCTTCATGCCTCGAATCTGTTCGTATGCGATTGGCCCCTCCTTTATTCCCCATCTATAGCCAGCTAGAATCATGTCTCGGACCTCCTGCATGTACTGCGCGCCTTTCGTCACGTCGAGGATCATGTTGAAGGGCTCGTCAATACTCCAGACGCCTCTGGCCTCATCTGGCTCCCAGCCAACAGCTCGCAACTGCTTGGCCATGTCCGCCTTGTCCATGTACTCACTGATCTTGCCGGTCTTGATGAGATCCATGACCTGTTCCCCTAGAGGCTCGACCTCGATGTAGATCTTGTTGTGCCTGTTAGGCGACTTGCCTTCGATCGGACCGGCTCCGCTACGGATTGCTTCTCTGTAGATGACGATCGGCTTGGAGGTGATAATCTCTAGACCGGTCTTCGTAATCAGGGTATTTGCAATCTCAAGATGGAGGGTTCCCATTCCTGAAATTAGATATTCGCCCGTCTCTTCGTTGATACTAGTGACTAAGTTCGGATCCTCTAACGACAGTTTCCGGAGAATCTCGACGAGCCTGGGCAAGTCACGGTTGAACTTTGGCTCTACAGCAATCGTCACGACTGGCTCAGTGACGTAGTGGACGGCTTCGAACGGGATGACTTGCTTGACTGAAGATATTGTCTCACCCGCCTTTACGTTTTCGAGGCCGAGTAGTGCGGGAATGTTTCCTGCGCTCAGTCTTCCTACTATCTCTCTCTGTGGGCCCATGTAGATGGCCACTTGCTGGACTCGGCCTTGGGTCCGCGAGTTGATCAAGTAGACCGGTGTCCCGTCGGTGACCGTGCCCGAGAACAAGCGTCCCGTAGCGACGACGCCGGCTTGCGGGTCCACGACTATGTTGACGACTGACATAAGCACTGGGCCCTTGTCGTCGCATTTGATCATGGCCTGCCCAAATTCGCTGTCCGGATCACCATGCCAAATCTTTGGAATGCGATAGATTTGCGCGACGTGAGGCGGAGGCATAACCTCCACCGCCATGCCTAGTATGGCTTCGTGGATTGGAGCGTTATTCTTTAGGTCCTCAACTTTGTTGTTGAGATATGCATCAACAACATCTGTGAACTTGATACCCTTCTTCCGGGCGACATCAAAATTGAACCCCCAGCGGTCCTTCGCGCTGCCCATCGCAACAGTATTGCTCGCGAAGCTTACCTTCCACTTTTCTTTGAACTCGGGCTCGGCATACAAGTCGAGGAGTCCGTTGAAGTCCTTGATGATCCGAGCGATCCTTTCCTGTATCTGCTCTGGGTTAAGCTTCAGCTCCTTGATGAGGCGGTCGATCTTGTTAATGTAGAGGACGGGCCTAACTCGCTCTTCTAGAGCTTGTCGTGTTACTGTCTCTGTCTGAACCATTACCTCCTCGACGGAGTCGACCACAACTACTGCACCGTCGATGGCGCGAAGAGATCTTGTGACTTTGCCGGAAAAGTCGACGTGTCCGGGCGTGTCGATGAGATTGATGACATAGGGCGTGGAGCCGTGCTCGTAATAGAGGCTGACATTTGCCGCTTTGATCGTCATCTGTCGTTTCTGTTCTTCTTCCATGAAGTCCATGGCGAGAGCCGTCCCTGCAAGCGACGGCGAGAGTAATCCGGCGCCGGAGAGCAAACTGTCTGTCATCGTCGTTTTGCCGTGATCGACGTGGGCGATGATGCCGATGTTGCGGATCTGGTCTTTGTTAGAGACGATCGATAGAATATCTGCTGAGCTCTTGAATCGGGGCAACGGTTCTACCTATCTTCTGGAAGAGAAGGGTCGAGTGCCCGAGTCGTCTATTATATGTTTCCCGGAATGGGGTCATAGAACAAATACCGCGGATCGCCAATATTTCCGACGAGTTCGAGTCAATAGCTAATGGTGCTGGAGGTCTCATATTGGAGATAGATCACTGTCTTTTTCCGGATGATCTCTTTTACGATATAGAGAACAACACTTGGCTGAAAGTCGAGGAAGATGGAACTGTTAGGGTTGGAGTGACGAGCCTCCTTTCAGCGATAGCTGGAAGACTTGTTAGAACTAATCTGAAACAGATTGGCGATTCGATCCGCAAAGGTCAGAGCCTGGGAACGCTTGAAAGCGAGAAGTTTGTGGGTCCAGTCCCATCGCCCGTAACGGGTGCGGTTATAGAAATTAACCAAAACGCGATAGATCTGCCTGGGACCATCAATGTTTCACCTTATGAGAAGGGCTGGATTGCCCGACTCAAGCCGTCCAATCTCTCGAACGAGATGGCTTTGTTAGCCGGATCTCAAGATTCGAGGATTCTGCTTGCTCAAAAGATTGCACAGCTTCATGTCCGCTGTTTCAAGGCGTTTCCTGATCGAGAAATGTACGAGATCGGAACCGAATGCACCGCCGTGATCGTGAGGCTAAACGAAGTTCTTGCTACCATGTCTAACGGCGAAGTAGTACATCTCGTTTCGGATGACGCGACAGCTTACGTCGAGATGGTCGCTTGGACCGACAGAACGGGACACAGTCTGATTGATTGGAGAAGAGAGGGCGATCTTTACCACTTCATTGTCAGAAAAATGGGTTGAGAGAAAAAGTGCCCGCCAAACTATTGGCGGGATCTTATTGGATTGTCTATGCGGGGACTGTTTGTGCGGGGGCTGGTGCTGGTTTCTCAATGGGGTTGCGGACCAAGTTTCCCCATTCTGTCCAGCTGCCGTCGTAGTTACGGACGTTTGGATAGCCTAGTAGGTATTTCAGAACGAACCATGTGAATGAGGATCGTTCTCCGATTCTGCAGTAGGCTATGATGTCCTTGTCCGATGTGACTCCCTGGATGTCGTAGAGTTTCTTGATCTCATCGTAGGTCTTGAAGGTCCCGTCAGCGCTGACTGCCTGGCTCCATGGTATGTTGACCGCGCCGGGGATGTGTCCTCCACGCTGGGCGTGCTCTGTCGGGTATTCCGGAGGTGCCAGGATTTCGCCGGTGAATTCCTTGGGGCTGCGAACGTCTACGAATTTGACGTTCGGCTTGTTGTAGAGGTCGAGAGCTTGGTGCAGGTAGACCCGGACGTTTTCGTCAGGGCCTGATGCCTTGAAGTTTGTCGAGTTGTAGTGTGGAAGGTCCTTTGACAATGGTTTGTCTTCGTCGATCCAGTGTTTTCTTCCTCCGTTGATGAGGACGACGTTCTTGATGCCGTAGTATTGGAGGTCCCAGAACGCATAGGCTGCGAACCAGTTGTTGAAGTCCCCGTATAGCGCTATTCTGGTGTCGTTCGAGATTCCGTTGCGGCTGAACAACTGCTCAATCTGTTCCTTGGTCGGAATGTCTCGTTGTACTTGGTGGTTGAGGTCTTTTCGCCAGTCGAATAGGACTGCGCCTGGTATGTGTCCGAGCTGGTAGTTTGCTGTTGGGTCGTAGTCTACTTCGACGATTCTTACTTTGGGGTCGTTGAGATGGTCGTGCGCCCATTGAGTGCTTACCAAGACTTCTGGATGCTTGTATGACATATGTTATTCCAGCGTTTGCG
>Ga0070732_10001216_pt1 | contig 14253 bp, 10 predicted proteins | sample Coa_R1_5_FD_66449 | JGI IMG/M metagenome (GOLD analysis project Ga0070732, IMG submission 66449) | Surface soil microbial communities from Centralia Pennsylvania, which are recovering from an underground coalmine fire - Coalmine... | ecosystem: Environmental > Terrestrial > Soil > Unclassified ...
TGCCCCGCCATCTTTGGAGCTGTTAAATGCGCCCACTACGCTGGGCGACGTGATCGTGCCGCAAGGCACGGTACTAGATGCTTCGGCGCAGGGGAAGATACGGTCGCGGAACCGGCTGTAGATGCCGAAGATCTCGTAATGTCCGAATCCCGGCTCGAAAGCAAACTTCACCACGACGTCGGGCGCAGGATTGAAGGAGTACGTGGCGATCGGAGTACAGGTGGTGGTGACGCTATTGGTAGTTGTGCTGAAGGTCGAAGAACAAGTGGAGATGGCCGAGTTGTAGAGGCCGCCGCTAGCGCCGGCCGATCCAACCAGGAAGTTGGCGCCGTTGCCATGGGTCGAGAGCGTAGCCTGCGAGTTTTCCATCGAGACGCCAAACCATGCCTTATTTCCGAAGTTTTTCACCAGGCGCAGCCCGTACTGCCGTGCCCAGCTGAAGCCGACGGTATACTGCGCGTCGATGGTCATCGGAACCGCTTCGGTCCGGTTATCCAAGCCGTGCTTCGTTTCGGTGACCAGACTCCACATCTGACCGCCCGTAATGCTCCAGCCGTTGTCAAACGCTGCCTGACCCCAGGCTTGACGTTGGCGGAGCGCGTAGCTGTTGCTCTCGTTGTTGTTTGACGTCACGGCAGCGGACAGGAAGTCGGTCTCGACGTAGCCAGACAGCTTGGCGCTCTTCAGCTTGCCTTCGGCCAGCATCGAGATTCGCGACTGACGGCCAGAGCCGAAGAACTCCGAAATGCTGCTCTGCGAGGCGCCGGGCATCGTCAAGGTGTTGAAAGGCGTGTTGATGTCTGCAGCCAGGGCTCGTGACCGGCGCACAAATTCGGCCGCCAGGTAGCCGCCGGGAGTGATGGTGATCCCTTTCACGTGGATTGCCAGCGGAGACTCGGAGATAGTCTTCTGGGTCTCCTGCAGAGTCGATACCGCATTGTTGACTCCCATTTTCAGGTCACTCACGTCGCTTTTCAAAGCCACGACAGCATCCTGCTGTTGAGCGGCTTGCGACTGGGCGGCCGCGGCCTTGCTGGCGGCATCGGTCGCGGCGGACTGCGCCTGCTGCACGGCCTGATCGCGGTGCTCCAGTTCGTCGCGCAGTTGCTGAATCTGCTGCTGCTGTTGTGACAGGGCCGATTGTTGGGCGGCGATCGCATCTTTCAGCGCCTGCACGTCGGCGGCGGTTATGGTCGCCGGTTTTGCCTTCTTCGGTTTCGCGGCCGTGCTGGTTTGCGCCACCAGGCCCGTCGCCAGGAACAGAACTGCACACAATTTCCACGCAGACTTCATCGTCGTCCTCTCCTTTTTCCTGCGATGAGTGAAAACTCCCCGAGCACGGGGTTCTACTTGACCTGCTTGATCGTTTCCTTCACTTTTGCCGCTACGTTTTCCGGCAAGGGCGCATATGACAACGCGCTCGTCATTCCCTGGCCATCGGTGATCATCCAGTTCAGAAAATCAGCCAGGATCTTTCCCTTCGCGGGGTCCTTCGACTGGGAAGGAATCAGCAACCAGGTGAAGCTGGAAATCGGATAAGCATCCTTGCCGGGAGCATTGGTAATCGACACGCGGAAGTCGGCCGGCATTTTGGGCGCAGATGCTGCGGCCGCCGTGACGCTCTCAAGCGAGGCTCTCACGAACGCCCCAGCCAAGTTCTTCACACTTCCAAAAGGGATTTTGTTCTGCACTGCGTAGATCAATTCCACATAGCCGATCGAACCCGGAAGTTGGCGAATCGATCCGGCGACACCTTCGTTGCCCTTCCCGCCCAGCCCTTTCGGCCACTTCACAGACGTGCCACTGCCCACCTGCGCTTTCCAATCAGCGCTGACTTTCGAAAGATAGTCCGTCCAGATGAACGTCGTGCCGCTTCCGTCCGACCGATGCACGACGATAATTTCTTGATTGGGGAACTTCAGATCTGGATTGGCGGCGCTGATGGCTTTGTCATTCCAGTTTGTAATCCGCCCCAGAAAAATTCCCGCCAGCACATCCGGAGTGAACTTCACTTCACCGCTCACGCCGGGAACGTTGTAGGCAGGGACGTCTGCACCGAGAACAGTGGGAATATTCAGAATCTTTGTCTTTAGCTTGTTTTGGGCTTCTTTGAGTTGGTCGTCGGTCATGGGCATGTCGCTGGCGCCGAACTCAACGGTCCCTTCGGTCACTTGCCGGATGCCGCCGCCGCTGCCTATGGACTGATAATTGATCTGCACCTCGCTATGATTCTTGTGATACTCGCTGAACCATTTCGAGTAGATCGGATAAGGAAAGGTAGCGCCTGCTCCGTTCAGGGTGGTCTGTCCGAAAACTTCCAGGGGCAGGAGGACGCACACCAACAGCAGCACGATTTTGCGCATTGCCTGAAAAGTTCCTCCTCGGGATTGAAGTCCTGTTCTATCGGCGCAGTGTTACAGGAGGGTTACAAACGGGTGAATTTCTGATGAATGGACTTGCAGACTGAGGTTACTTGGTTTCGAGGCGGGCGATTTCTTGCGTGAACAGTGGGTTCGCCGGAAATTCTTCGCGCAGCGCCCGGAGCAACTCCACGGCACGCGCTTTGTCCTTCTCGCGCACGTAAACAATGGCCAGCAGGATACGCGCGAATGGCGCGAGATAATGCCCGCGCTCCGCCGTTGTCTGCAGATCGATGATGCCGGCTTCCTTGTTCGCGGGCAAACCACCAAGCCGGAGAAACCAACGCACCGGCGCCGACATGCTTCCGATGATGTACTTGCTGAATCCCGTGGCCAGCAGAGCGTCATAGCAGTCCGGACAAACCGCGAGCAGTTGCTGCGCTGAACTTGATGCTTGTCGCGTAAAGTGCAGCGAGGCAAGATTGCGCTTTTCGATCAAGGCCGTGTAGTCCGCCTGTAGGCCGGAAGATAAGGTCATCGCGAAGAGCGCATCGCGATCCTTGGGCTCTTTCGCCAGACGGGCGGTGGCCAGATTTTCTGCGCGCTGAATGGCTTTTTGGAATTGTTCGCGCACGGCCGGGTCTGCGGTTAATTTCCGCCGCGCAACAAATGTGGAGTTGTCTTCGTAAAACTGAGATTCGAGCACGCCCAGACGGTCGAACTCCGAGAACAGATAACCCGCGGCCTCGCTGACAGGTCCAACAGCATCCTCAGGATACTGTGCTTCCCAATCGAGAAAATTCTTCTGCGCTCCAGAAAAATCCAGGTTGTAGAGCCTGGCATAGCCGCGATCCAGCGGGCTTGAGGAGACGGTTGCCGCGGCATCCTCGGCCCGGGCCTGACAGGACAGAACCGCACAGACACACAGCAGTGACACTTTGAACCAGTTACACGCATCAGATACTCTGTTCGCCATTCCCATGTGTCGAATCGCTTCGCTCAACTGATGATCTATGATCGTTGCTTTATTTGCACATGCATCCTTTAGTCGGGAGGCACGTAAATATTTTGATGCTACAAAGACTCGTTCGCGTTCCCTGTCTGTCAAAGTTTTGTAAATTTTATCGCTGCGTTTCATTCGGTACGGTAAGGATCGATATTTTATGAATGATACGCCCGTCCGCTACGCTCCCGGCTGGCCTGGAATCCCGCCGCGTTGGACCTCCAGCGCGAAAACCGGTGTCGGTACGGCGTTGAACCAGCACAGCAAGGTCTGGTTTACGCTCAGCCATGGGATTCTCAATGAAGTCTATTTTCCACGCGTCGATCAGGCTTGCACCCGCGACATGGGATTCATTGTCACCAGCGGGCGCGATTTTTTCTCCGAAGAGAAGCGGCATTGCACGTTCGAGAATCGTGCCTTTGAACCGGGTATTCCGGCGTACGAACTGATCAACACCTCGATCGACCGACGCTACCGCATTTACAAGGAAGTTCTTACCGATCCTTATCGCAACGTCGTCCTGCAGAAGGTCCGCTTCGAACCGCTGCAAGGCACGATTTCCGACTATCACCTTTATTCGCTGCTTTCGCCGCACCTGGCCAACTGCGGTTATGGGAATACAGGGGGGGTCGGCAGCTACAAGGGCGTTCCCATGTTCCTCGCCGAGCATGATGGAGTGAGCCTGAGTTTCGCGTCCTCAGCGCCCTGGAAGAAGATGTCCGTTGGCTTCGTGGGGTATTCGGACGGCTGGCAGGACCTGTCGCAGCATTTCGAGATGGAGTGGGAATACGCTCGCGCCGAGAACGGCAACATTGCGTTCACCGGGGAAATCGATCTGGCCGCGTGTAACGGCGAGTTCGTGTTGGCTCTTGGATTCGGGGCCATGTGGAACGAGGCCGGACAACAGGCGCGCTCGACCCTGTTCGAAGACTACGACGAGATTCGCCAGCATTACGTTTCGCAGTGGAGCAACTGGCAGAACCAGTTGCTCCCACTCGACCAGAAGCCACGCCAGTACGATCTCTATCGCGCCTCGACGGCGGTATTGCGCACGCACGAGTCCAAGGATTTTCTCGGCGGCATCATCGCCAGTCTCTCGATTCCCTGGGGCTTCAACAAAGGCGACGAAGATTTGGGCGGTTACCATCTCGTCTGGCCGCGCGATCTCGTGGAAACCGCGGGCGCGCTGCTGGCAGCGGGCGCTGTAACCGACGCCGTCCGCGTTTTACGCTACCTCGAAGCCACGCAGGAAGCCGAAGGTAATTGGGCGCAAAATCTGTGGCTCGATGGCCGTCCGTATTGGAGCGGGGTCCAGATGGACGAAAGTGCGTTTCCTATCCTCTTGCTGGACCTGCTACGGCGCGAGGCTCCGGAAACTCTGGGCAAGCTAGAGCGTTGGTGGCCGATGGTGCGCAAGGCGGCCAGCTTCATTCTGCGGAATGGTCCGGTCACACAACAGGATCGCTGGGAAGAGGACGCGGGCTACTCCCCGTTCACGCTGGCGGCAGAAATTTCGGCCTTGCTGGCGGGGGCCGACATCGCCGATCTCACCGGGCATCCTGAGCAAGCGCAGACCATGCGCGACACCGCCGACGCCTGGAACGACAACATTGAGCGCTGGGTGTACGCCGCCGGTACCGATCTCGCGCAGCAACTCGGAATCGAGGGATATTACGTGCGCATCGCTCCGCCTGCAATCGACGGGGCCGCGGCATCGCCGACCCAAGGGTTCGTTCCGATTAAGAATCGTCCCCCTGGGCAGGATGGCGAGCGCGCCTATCACATCATCAGTCCCGATGCGCTGGCGCTGGTCCGCTTCGGCCTGCGCGCAGCGGACGATCCGCGCATCTTGAATACACTCCGCGCCATCGATGCACTGCTCGCGGTGGAATTACCCCAAGGCCCTTGCTGGTACCGCTATAACGGCGACGGTTACGGTGAGCACAAAGACGGGTCGGCCTTCGATGGAACTGGCATCGGACGTCCCTGGCCATTGCTGGCTGGAGAGCGTGCCCATTACTGCCTGGCCGGCGGCCACCGGGATGAGGCGGAGGCGCTGCTCACCGTCATGGAAAATTCCACAGCCGGACACAGCCGGCTTCTTCCCGAACAAGTCTGGGATTCCGCCGACATCACCCCGCTTGAACTCTCCCGCGGCAAACCTACTGGCTCCGCTTGCCCGCTGGTTTGGGCACATTCCGAATACATAAAGCTTCGCCGGTCGATTCGGGACGGCAGGGTTTTCGACCAGCCTCCGCAAACTGTGAAGCGTTACCTGGTGGACAAGCACAAACGGCAAATCTTCGGCTGGCGATTTAACAACAAAACTCGCACCATACCGCGCGCTAAGGTACTCCGGATCGTCTTGCTCTCCTCCTCGCTGGTCCATTGGAGCATTGACGGATGGAAGACGACCCACGACACGGAGACGCGAGATACCGGTCTTGGTATCTACACGCTCGACTTGCCTACCGCCTCGCTTCCGCCTGGAGGCCAGGCATCGTTCACCTTTTATTGGCAAAAAGAGAACCGCTGGGAAGGCACGGACTACACGGTTACGGTTCAGGGCTGAGGCAATGATTTCGATCACTCTTCCATGCTGGTGTAGCAAAGTTCGACGACCGTGCAATCGTCGCTGAGCGGAGTTCCGGCGCAGAATTCCGAGACGGCTGCGAAGATCCCTTCCAGGTTGGTTGACTTGGCGGCGGCAATTTCCAAGCGCCAATCCTCGAAGAACTCTCCCATCGCGTTTTCCGCCTCAGTGACGCCGTCCGTCACCAGAACGAAACGGTCACCCGACTTCATCTGGCAAGATGCGCTTTCAAAGGTAGCGTCAGGCAAGAGTCCGACCGGCACGTTTCCGTGAGGAGGACGCATCACCTCGCCGCAACACACCAGCAGCGGCGGCACATGCCCGCAGTTTACATATTCCAGTTCCCCATCGCGACGAAGGCGCGCCAGCAGGACGGTGGCATATTTTTCTCCGCCCATCTTTTCCGTGAAGAACCGGTTCACCGCGATTACAACGTCGAGCAACGACATGCCGGCGGTCAAGTGGGAATAGATCATGCCTTGCAGGGTAGAAGCCAGCAGAGCCGCTGAAACTCCTTTGCCGCTGACGTCTGCCAGCACGACCGCCAGTCCCTCTTTCGTGTTCACGGCATCAAAAAAATCTCCGCCAATTTCTTTACAAGACAGATTCTTTCCCATCAGCCTGGCAAACGGGACTTCCGGAATCTTCACCTGCATCAACCGTTGCTGGATGCTGGCGGCTATGCTTAGTTCCTGCTGGTAGCGGCGTGACTCTTCCTCTGCCTGTACCAGACGAGCGTTTTCGATCAGCGAGGCCGCTTCTGTCGCGATCACGTGCAGAATCTTCTTATCGACGCCGCTGATATCGCGCGAAGCGAATCGTGAGTCGACGTAAAGAACGCCCATCGCTTCCGCCGCAACCGCATGGGGAAGAGGCGAGGCCTCGCGCGTCGCCTGTACCTGCATCTTGCGTAAGGGAATGCAAACTACCGTCCGCAGATCGTAGGCAACAATGCTTTGCCGTCCCGCCAGATTGGTGTCACTGCTGGTGTCGGTCAGAAGAAATTCGGAATTCGAGCGCAGCGATTCTTCCAGGATCGAATGCGAGATGGTCTTATCGTCGAGCAGCGGCTCCTTCTTCGAGTTCCGCCCCGCGGCCAGCCGCAGTTTACCTTCCTCGTCTTTGAGAAAAACGTAACCGCGCTCGGCTCGCGTCAGCTGCAGCGTGACGTCGAGCATGGTCATTAGAATTTCGTCGAGCACGCCAGCCGTGTTGAGTTTGCGGGCCGCATCCAGAAAAAGGGTCAGTTTTTCGAGATCCGTCGCTTCTTTGTTGATCTGAATGACGGAAATTTGGCTGAGGAACTCGCGCGCGGTGTTGGACGTGGCGTGCGCTGGATTAAAAAGGATGTAGGCCGAATCTCGTGCTCCAAACTCGAGCCGGTCTCCTCTTTCCAGTTTCTGGCGCTGGATGCGCTCGCCGTTGACAAACGTGCCATGCTTGCTGCCCTGATCGACAAGAAAGAAATCCTGACCTTCCTGCATAATCTGGGCGTGGTCGCGCGAGACCCGCGGGTCGGCGATGACCAGGTCCTTATCGACCTTCCGTCCCACGCTGAAGGGCGTGCGGTTGAGAATGATGTTCTTCTGCTCGCTGCCCTGGACGAACACGAGGGCAGGAAAAACTCCGGAACCGGAGCTGTGGTGACTGATGGTGTTCAGGGCCATGCTGCTTTGGGCTAAGTACGGTCAGCTCTCGCCCTCAGTCCGCCTTCGACAGGGCGAAACAGGCGGCGTAGGTCTTGCTGCAACAGACTACTCTGCTGGCGCGTCGTCTCGCAAGCGCAGCGCTGGATCGGTCCATCCCTGCAGTAACGCCAGTCCAAAAACAAAGATCGGGATCATGAAGTTCGAATAAAACGGCATGGGCCAAACCCGCTGCCTCAGGCCGGGTGTTAGCCATAAATAGGAGGCACTCAGAGCCAATGTGGCGATCCAGGGCCACAACAGCATGACTGCACCGACTATACCGGCCAGCCGGATCGCAGGGAGGATCGGCTCGGGCGCCGTCGCCCTCCAGACCAGCGCCAGAACTGCCGGCGCCAGCAGGACTTGGTTATACGGCGCAAACATGGGCACAATTACAACGGTCAAAGCCAGAACTAGTCCGGTTGCGCGCCCGAACAAAGGGCTATTCGCAGGTTCATGGCGTACCCGCCAGATATACATGCCGCAGGCCAGCACCGCCGCCGCTTCGAAAATGCGGCCGAAGATTCCCCCAAACATCCAGACGAGCACCGACTGATTCTGCGTATAGCCGTGGTACTGACCGATGGCCGCGATGAACATGCGCAGCCAACCCGGCAGAATCAACTCGGCGCCTGCAAGCAAAAGCGCCATCATCATGGCGAACCCGAGGAAGAATCGCCATCGCGATCGCCACTCGCTCACCGCCCACAAGCTTAACCACAAAACGAGCGGCCAAGTCAGTTGCGGCTTGATCGTAGCCAGAGCGAGAAGGCCTCCAGCGAGGAATAGCCATCCCGCGGTCAGGCATGCACAGCAAGCGGCCAAAAGTCCGGCCACGAGCAAGCTCAACTGCTGGAGCTTTATGCCTTGCACCGCAGGCAACCAGCCGACCATGAGCACGACGAGAACGAATGTCACACTGCACGGTGGCTTCCACCGAAGTACACGAAGCCACAGCAGAACGCTGCCAGCCGAGAGCGCTATCAGCAGCCAGCGAAATCCGAGGCGGACTTCCTCAAAGGGAAGCCTAACCGTAGGCGCGAGAAGAAAAACGATATAGGCGGGATACGTGAAACCTTGCTGGTCCTTGGGATCGTCGCGGCGGGCCGGATCCAAAGGTCTGCCGTAATAGCCTTGCTGGATCTCGCGCGTGATCTCTTCCGTATACGGATTCCGGCGATGCAACAACAGCTCCCGCGCGCCTAGCCATCGAGGATATAAATCAGAGAGATTGCCGCGCGGGCGCTGGTGCGCGGCCGCGTCGGCAACCTGCTGCGGCTTCAAAATGCTTTGGAAATAGAACCATGTGCTCGCGGATGCGAGTACGGCAAGAAGAACGCCCAACTGATGTCGCTTCTGCAAGCGCTCGCGCTTTTTCCTTAATGAAGGAATTCAACGAAAATCTGGCAGCCCATGGTACAACTTATCGTTCAAAATGCCAGCTATACGAGGGCGACTCGCGATATCTACGCTGCTGGGAGCCGCGACCGGGTCATTCTGCTTCTATTTCCAGCGCTCCCTGCATCGCGGAGCGGGCGACTTTGTTTGGGCAATGCATCTGGCGCAGCGGGTACTGGTGCATCAGAATCCCTACGACACTCCTTTCGAGCAGTATCCCCTCACGGCCGGAATCTTTGCATTCCCGTTTCTCGGCTTTTCTCCGGAAGCAGCGGGAGCAATCTTCTATGGACTCGGCTCCGCGCTCCTCGCGCTAGGCCTGACACGTCACAACTATTCCCGGCTGCTGATTTTTCTTGCGTATCCCTACTGGATTGGACTTCTCACAGTGCAGTGGTCGGCGGCAATCACAGCCAGCGCATTCTTTCCTCTTCTCCTTCCTCTGACCATGGCGAAGCCGCAGGTAGGATTGCCGGTATTCCTCACGCGTTTTAGCCGCCGCGGCTTTTGGGCGTGCGTCGTTATCGGCCTGCTGAGCCTGCTCCTGGTGCCGCGCTGGCCTCTGCTCTGGATCGGCCAGATGCGCTACTACCACCATTTTCTCGCCATTCTCGTCCTACCCGGGCCTCTTATTCTGCTGGCGCTGCTGCGCTATCGCGACCGTGACGCGTGGTTGCTGCTGCTAAGTTCTTTTATGCCCCAGCGCTGGTTCTTTGACGCGCTGATCCTCTGGCTGATCCCGAAGTCGCGCCGCGAAATCCTTTTGACTGTGATCTTTAGCTGGTGCTCTGGTTTGTGGCGTTCGTATCATCCGCCGAGCAGCTTTGTTGAGGTAGGCCGGTGGATTGTTCTCTCGATCTATCTCCCGATGCTGGTGATTGTCTTGCTGCGTGAACCCCAAACGGACGGAGAAAGCGGGGCTGGAGCGAGTTGGACACACAGTTCTGGCACGGAAGTAATGGGATAACTATTGGGGTACGATCGAAGCAGCAGATGTTACTCTATCGTCAATATTGAGAACCAGTCGGCAGATCGTAAGCCATACGAAACGGGCAGCATCGGCGCTGACACGCCCACTTTCACCGCTCACCCGCTAGTAACCTAATTTTGGGTCTAGGTATGCAAGAAATTACCACTTTTCGCGCAAATGCGGGGTATGATTAGCCTATCGAATGGCTTACAAGCTGCGCGAAATGGCACCAGGCATGTACCGCCTTGCCGCCATTGGGTATACTTCCACGCGCAGGCGAGGCCATTCCGAAACCATTTTCAAGTACGCAGAAAAGAGGATTCTATGGAGCTTGTTAGGACACTATGGAGTGAGCAAGACGGACAGGACATCGCCGAATACGCCGTTATGCTGGCGGTGATTCTAGTCATCGTCGTGGGCACGATCCGTCTGATCGGATCCAATGCCAACAATGTGTTCTCCAATGTTGCCAGCTCCATCCAGTAACGGGCGGGCGTTCCATCGACTTGGGCGGTAACCCTCTCAAGCCGTTTTTGTCAGGCGGGATGGACTTTTTTACGGAGTAGCATGAACCGCACGCGTTTGCTGATGATCGGGGGTTTGGCGTTGGCGCTGGGCGTCCTTGCCAGTACCTACGTGTACAAAAACCTGCAAAGCAGGACGGGCGCTCCCGCTGAACCCGGCATTGACGTCATCGTCGCCGCCGACACCCTTCAAGTTGGGACGCGCATAGAAGAACACGACATCAAAATTGTCCGAATTCCTGTGAGCGTTCTTCCGCCGGGAGCTCCACGCCGGCGCTCGGATGTGCTTGGACGCGGTGTGGTCATTCCCATAACCAAAGGCGACTTTATCCTTCCAACCAAGCTGGCTGCGGAAAACGCAGGGGCGGGATTACCGGCACTCATCCCTCCCGGCATGCGCGCGGTTTCTGTACGCGTGAATGATGTGGTCTCCGTTGCCGGATTCGTGACTCCCGGCACCCGCGTGGATGTTCTGCTCACCGGGACGCCAACGGGCGGCAGCGAACAGGAAACCACGACCGTTCTGCAGAACGTTGCCGTGCTGGCATCGGGCCACACGCTGGAACGAACCTCCACCGGGGAAGCTCAGAACGTGCCGGTCATCACTCTTCAGGTAACTCCCGACGATGCGCAACGGCTCACCTTGGCCAGTTCCCAGGGAAAAATTCAACTTGCGCTGAGGAATCCGGTTGACACTCGCCAGGAAGACGTGCCCGCTTCGGGCACAAGGAATTTATATAAGGGAGCAGCGCCGCCGGTGACTCCGGTGCGCGTTCCCGTTCATCGTACGGTTCCGATGAAAGCGCCGGAGGCTCCCCCGGCCTCCACCGGCGTCAGTATCGACATTTATCAGGGCGATAAGCAGCCTGAAACCGTCAAATGTTCGAATGAAGGTGGTTGCGAAGGTAAGTAGGCGATCCATAATCGACACGCGTCCTCAAACGCCAACATGTTTCCTCACGGGGTGAGAAATCGAGAAATGAACGTTCGCGCTTTATGTCCCGGGGCATTGCTGCTCGCGGTGGCGCTGGCCCTTCCTCTGTGTGCGGAAACGCTCCAACAGGATGCCGGAGCTCAACAGAATTCTGTTCCCACCGGAACCCAGACCACAAACCTTCCGCCGCAATCGCAACAAGTGCAGGGTTCGGCTCCGTTGCGTGTGATGGTCGGCAAGTCCCTGCTGATTAATACCACCGAGCGAATCAAGCGCATCTCGATCACCGACCCAGCTATCGCTTTCGCGCGGCCGATTACAGCTACGCAAATCCTGGTCCACGGCAAAACTCCCGGAGAAGTATCGCTGCTCATCTGGGATGAATTGGAACGCTCGCGCAGTTTCGATTTGCGAGTGGATGTCGACGTCAGCGCCTGTGCCGAAGAAGAGCACCGGGTCTTCCCCGAGGAACAGATTGTTGTCACACCATCGCGTGCCGCAATCGTTCTTTCCGGGCATGTGACCACCGAAGACGTCGCCAAGCGGGCCGGTGAACTGGCCAACGCGTATTCACCGAAAGTCGTGAACGTGCTTACGTTCGGGCCAGTCGGTGCGCAGGAAGTCTTGCTGCAGGTGAAGTTTGCCGAGGTGGACCGCTCGGCTGTGACTCAACTGGGACTGAATCTTGTTTCGACGGGCGCCGCCAACACCACGGGCACGCTTACCACTGGTCAATTCGGAGGGTTCGGAGCGCCGTCTATCACGCCACCGCAGCCACCGGTGACGACAGTTGCGGGCGGTACACCGATTACAACGAGCGGCAATACCAACACCCTCGTAGGTGCGCCCAGTATCAGCAACGTATTGAACCTTTTTCTTTTTCGTCCGGACATTAATTTCGGTGCCGTCATCGAAGCTCTGCAAACCAAGAATCTCTTGCAGATTCTGGCCGAGCCGAATCTGATCGCGGTAAACGGCAAAGAGGCGAAATTCCTTGCTGGTGGGCAGTTCCCGTTTCCCATCGTTCAGCCGGGTGCAGGCTTTACAGCGGTTACAATCTCGTTTAAGGAATTCGGGGTCCGGCTAGCATTCACGCCCGTGATCATGCCTAGCGGAAACATACATCTGAAAGTCGCTCCTGAAGTCAGCACCCTCGATTTCGCCAACGCCCTTACGATTTCCGGATTCACCGTTCCGGCACTCAGTACGCGCAGCGCTGAGACCGAATTTGAATTGCAGGATGGCCAGAGTTTCGTGATCGCGGGCCTGATGGACAACCGCGTCACCGACATTTACAGCAAGATTCCCGGTCTCGGAGATATCCCGATCCTGGGAAATTTCTTTCGCAGTAAGAGCTTGCAGAAGAGCAACTCGGAGTTGATGGTTCTTTGCACGGTTCGGCGGGTTTCGCCTACCACGGAGCCTCCGCCGTTGCCAAAGGACCCGAAACCGTTTATCGAGAACGGCAAGTTTGATAAGAACGGCAAATAAGAATTGCGTATTTTCGCGTGTCGCTGTGGAATAAGTGGGCTTCCCGGCTCGATGGGAACTTGGGGCGTTGGATATGCCAGAGCTTTCGGTCGTCATTGTCGCTACCGATAACGAGCAGCGCGCCGTGCTCCAGGTGCTGGTGGATGGCACCAGCGTGGCGCGGACCGTCCATACCTGTGCCAGCTTTCCGGTAGCGGGTTCCGATCCTGTTACGCGCCGGGTTCGGGCCGCGAATCCCGATGTCACATTAGTAGATATTCCCGCCGACAATGCAACGCCGGCGCTGCGGGCCATCGAACTCCTGCATCAGGAGATGCCAGAAGGCGCGATTTTCGCCATCGGCAATCTCAACCAGCCGCAAGTCATCGTCAACGCCATGCGGGCGGGTGCCCGCGAATTTATCGAGCGGCCGACGACCACCACTGATCTGCTGGAAGCTTTTGTGCGCCTGACCACGGCGCAGCGGCGCGGAAGGCAAGAAGGCCCCCGCGGCAAAGTTTTCTCCGTCATCAATGCCAAGGGCGGCAACGGTGCGACCACTGTCGCTGTAAACCTCGGCCTGGCCTTGCAGGCTGCCCATGGTCAAACGGCGCTGGTGGACCTGGCTCCGCTGGGGCATGCCGCGTTGCACATGAATCTCAAGCCACTGTTCACTGTGGCCGATGCCACCCGCAACCTGCACCGCATGGACGCTTCCCTGCTGGAGAGCTTCATGACCCGGCACAACGGGGGGATGCAGCTGCTGGCCGGATCCAATGTGCCGGCTGCCATCGATCCGTCGACCGCCGAGTTCGTGCGTTTGTTTGACATGCTGGTCACGCACTATAGGTATGTCGTCGTCGATGCTTCGTCTCGTTTTGATGCTGCCAGCCGCCTGATTGCGAATCTCTCGGAGACCGTTCTGCTCGTAGCCTGCACCGACGTCGCTTCGTTGTGGAGCGCAGCCCGCGTGCAAGAGTATCTTGGGGAAACCGGCAGCCGGGAGCGGGTGCGCCTGGTGCTGAACCGTTTCCGGAAAGTTCCGGGTTTCAGCGAAGAGGATGCCGAGGCCGCAGTAGGTGCAAAATTACTGTGGCGCGTTCCGAACCAGTATTTCGCGATCTCGAGCGCAATCGACCGCGGGACGCCGGTAATGGATCAGCGCAGCAGTGAAATCGCCCGTTGCTTTTCCGGACTGGCCCAGGAATTGACGCGCAACGATCTGAATTCGAAACGCGAGACGTGGTCGCTATTTAAGTCGGTGTAGGAGTCTAGGGTCGTATGGCAAATGTGCAAAGCTTCGAGCGTACCGA
>Ga0070732_10001217_pt1 | contig 14250 bp, 14 predicted proteins | sample Coa_R1_5_FD_66449 | JGI IMG/M metagenome (GOLD analysis project Ga0070732, IMG submission 66449) | Surface soil microbial communities from Centralia Pennsylvania, which are recovering from an underground coalmine fire - Coalmine... | ecosystem: Environmental > Terrestrial > Soil > Unclassified ...
ATGGTTACTGGTAGACCGTTTTTAGGCCGAGCGCGCCAGCGCGCAGGCACAAGAGAAAACAGAGGCCAGCACCGCCCAAACCGCAGCGCCGGAGGCGCGGCGAGGAATTAGCCCAGCCCGCCAGGGCTGGGAAAAGGTAAGCGAAACAAAGCCGCAGCGCCGGAGGCGCGGCGAGAAGTTAGCCCAGCCCGCCAGGGCTGGGAAAAGGTAAGCGAAACAAAGCCAGAGCGCCGGAGGCGCGGTGAGAAGTTAGCCCAGCCCGTCAGGGCGGGGAAAAAGGTAAGCAAAACAAACCGCAGCGCCGGAGGCGCGGCGAGGAGTTAGCCCAGCCCGCCAGGGCTGGGAACAGGTAAGCGAAACAAAGCCGCAGCGCCGGAGACGCGGCAAGAAGTTAGCCCAGCCCGCCAGGGCTGGGAACAGGTAAGCGAAACAAAGCCGCAGCGCCGGAGGCGCGAAAGGGAATTGAAACAAGGGCATTCCACTCTGGTATCCGTTCGCTGCTTTGACCGCGCCGACAAACGTGTCACCCTGCCGGGGGTTCCACATCCAACTGCCATTTGCTTTACTTCAGCCCAAACATTGCATCCACATGCGCGTTGATCGTTACGGATTGAGGAGTGAAGCCTTCGGTCGGAGCTGGAGGCGCCGCCTCCGCCATGGCGCGCGGGGCTTTCATCGGCGCCATCTGCACGGGCACGATGGACGGCTGGTTGACGTCTACTGACGCGTACAGCAATTCACCCAGCGTGCGTCCACCCGCTGTGGCTACGGCCCTGGCCTCATTCTGGGCTTTTCGCATCGCGTCGTCCGTGGCTTTGATCTTGGCTGACTCAATATTTTCCAGGGTATAGCTCAAAGACTGATTTTCCGTGCTGTCAATTTCCGACATCTGCTGCGTAATAGGTCCGATTTTGGAAAAATCATGCAGTTTGAGGGTTACATTGCTGACCACGCGATAGCCGGTCACGCGGTGCTTGGGATCTTTCCAGTCATACATGGGTTGCACAGCATAGAAGCCGAATTCCGCGGCCTTGGGATCAATGCCGTTGTTCCTGAGTGCTTGGCGCACCTGTTCTGTGGCCGTTGCCGCCTTGTCGTAGGCATCACGCGCGGTGTTCTGTTGTGCGGCAATGTTGAACGTGAGCAATGCCGTATCCGGCGCGGACTCAAATTTGCCATCGGCGCCCACATAGACGGAGTTCATCACTACTCCGCCGGAAACCTGCGAAGATTGCGCCGGAGCAGTTGCCCGGAGCATCACGGCACAGAAGATCATTAAGACGATTCTCATGGTGCTCCAAATAGTAGCTGAAAAAGACCAAAAGCTCACCTCCGATGAAGAAATGAAGCTTGGCCGGACGCCAATCGCTGTTTGCTGATTGCCAACCGCATTTGACCTTACAAAGCGCATGATTGTAGGCTTACTGGGCAGAAAATCTGCGGAGGATAAGATCCAATATGCGTCGAAGAACCGCATTTGTACTTTTATGGCTGCTTGCCCTGGCTGTTCCCCAGACCGGCCGGATTTGGGGCCAGGAAAAGAAAGAGGGCCCGCCGCCGCTCGCGTTAAAGGTGGGAGATACGGCTCCCGACTTCACGCTTCCTGATGACAGCGGCGCCAAGGTCACGCTGAGCAGCTTCAGGGGCAAAAAGAACGTCGCACTGGCGTTTTATATTTTTGCCTTCACCGGTGGTTGAACCGTGCAGATGCAGAACTTCCAGAAGAACCTGGCAAGACTGGAAGCTGCAGATACCCAGGTACTGGGTATAAGCATGGACAGCCCCTTCAGCAACAAAGCATGGAAAGAAAAAATCAATGTCACGTTCCCTCTCCTCAGTGATTGGGGTGGCGACGTCACCAGGCAATACGGCCTCTACAATGACAAAATCAAAATTGGCCGGCGCGTAAACTTTTTGATTGATAAAGAGGGCAAGATCGCCAATATCCAGGTTGATCGTGACGCCGTGGATCCCGCCCAGACAGTGGAATTCTGCGAACGGAAAAAACTCAAGGGTTAATGAACACTTCGGTCGTAACCGGTACCCGCCGCGAAACATCTTCCCGGCGGGTTCTTTTTTTCCTGTCTCTGGCCGAGCTGTTGGCCATGTCACTGTGGTTTACGGGCACCGCCGTTTTGCCGGAGGTCACCAGGATCTGGAACAGTGGCATCCCTCTTGATCGCCGGCTCGCTCTTGGTTCCTGGCTCACCATTGCAGTTCAGATCGGGTTTGCTGTGGGCGCTCTCGCTTTTGCCCTGTTGAATGTCCCCGATATTTTCAGCCCAATTACGGTATTTGTTGCGTCGGCAATCCTGGCCGCAGCGGCCAATGCCGGCTTCACGCTTGCAGCAGCCGAGCCCCTTCCGGCCATTCTCTTGCGCGGCGCAACTGGATTTTTCCTGGCTGGCGTCTATCCGCCGGGCATGAAAATCATTGCCGGATGGTTTCAGAAGGGAAGAGGACTGGCATTGGGAATCATGATCGGTGCGCTCACTGTGGGTTCCGCAGTTCCTCACGGGGTGAATTCGGTTGGCGGGATCCAGTGGCGCGCAGTGGTGCTCCTGGGCAGCGTTCAAGCACTGATTGGCGCGTTGATTGTGGCGCTTGTCGTACGCGAAGGGCCTTATGCCATGCCGCAGGCGCGGCTTGATCTCTCCCAGATCGGCGAAATCGTGCGCAACCGTCCGTTGCGCCTGGCCAATCTGGGTTACCTGGGCCACATGTGGGAACTTTATTCCATGTGGGGATGGATCGCCGTGATCCTGGCGGCTGCCAGCGGCTGGTCAAAATCGAAGTCTGAGCTGGAAACCACGGCGGTCATTGCCATCGGGGCTGTGGGCTGTATCTGGGCAGGGGCAGCCAGTGACCGCTTGCAGCATAGTTTGGAGGCGGCCAGGATTGCGCAGCGCGCCCGCGTGACCATCATTGCCATGAGCGTGAGCGCCGTCTGTTGCGTGGTTGCCGCGCTGGTCTTTCATTCGCCCGTGCTCCTGTTGTTGGTAGCGTTGATCTGGGGCATAGCGGTAATCGCTGATTCAGCTCAGTTTTCCGCCATCATCAGTGAGGTCGCCCAGAAAAGCTATATAGGCACAGCCCTCACCCTGCAGACAGCCCTGGGTTTTTTGCTGACTGCTTTTGTAATCCGCCTGATGGCCGCCATTGAGGCGAGGTTCGGATGGCAAGTGGCCTTGGCCGCCATGGCGTTAGGGCCACTGCTGGGAATCTGGGCCATGATGGGACTCATGAAGAACCGTGGACTGCCAGAATCGCCATAATCGCCGTAATTGCCAAAATTGCCAAAATTGCCAAAATTTTAAAATCGATCAAGCAGTCAGCGTTCAGCCAGCAAACATTTTGAGCTGACGCGGATAGCAATCGCGATGTTGGTTCTTCAATTTTGGCAATTCCGGCGATTATGGCAATTCTGGCAATCCTCCTCGGTTGCTATACTACTTTTTCCATGCCTCTGCACATTGGCACATCTGGCTGGTCTTATCCAACCTGGAAACCGGCATTCTTTCCTGAGAAACTGCCACAGAAGAAATTTCTGGAATTTTATTCCACCCAGTTGAACACGGTGGAACTCAACCTGACTTTTCGACGCTTTGCGAATACGTCATCACTCCAGAACTGGATTGCCGGCACCACTCCGGACTTCCGTTTTGCCGCCAAAGCCCACCAGTTGATCACCCACATTAAGCGCCTCAAAGATGCCGCTGGTCCGATGCGCAGCTTTCTGCAAAGCCTGGACCTGATGCGACAGTCGGGCAAGCTCGGGCCCATGCTCTTTCAAACGCCGCCCAATCTCCAGGCCGATCTCGCGCTATTCCGCGATTTTGCGCAACTGCTCCCTCAGGCTTATCAGTTTGCCTTTGAATTTCGCCATCTCTCGTGGTTTAACGATTCTGTCTATGACATTCTGCGGCAGAAGAATGCCGCGCTCTGCTGGGCGGAGAGTGAGAAGATCACCACCCCCCATGTCTCGACTGCTAACTTCCTCTATTACCGCTTTCGCGTGCCAGGATATTCTCAGGACCAACTCCAGCGAATTGCCGGCGAACTGATCGCCGAAGGCAAGGACAAAGACGTGTTCGCTTTCTTCAAGCACGAAGAGAATCCGGAAAGCGCGCTGAACGCCGTCACCGTCGCCCGGTTGGCCGGAATTGAAGCCAAGCCCTTCACCATGCCAACGTCAAAACGTAGCAGCAAAACAGCCTAATGCCCACCCATACCCTCAACCCCTTGCATTCCGACCGAGCGTAAAGCGCGCGCGTTCGAACCGGGGCCCCCCGACACGCGCGTTTTTGCCTTTGCGCGTGTTGGGTGGGGTAATGGGAACGTGCGCGCTCGTAGCGACACAGGAATCGGCTCCGCCCAAAGCTGGAGTTCACGAAATTGAAATGCCCCACTGCCTGCTCTTCAATCACCAAATTACCAATTTACTCAATTACCAAATTTTTGAGTGCGGCATCTTTCTTGTTATTTCCGGCTTCCCGTACATGGCTGCATACTGTGAAATGTGAATGCTGCGAACCAGAAGCTGGTCTCAGGCTTTCTCGACTATCTCAAAGTCGAAAAAGGTCTGGCCGGCCTGACGGTCACTGCCTACGAGACTGACCTGATCCAGTTCGCCGAATTCCTGGAAGCCAAACGTCGCGGCTTGCTTCAGGCTCGCCGCCAGGACGTTCGTGCATTTCTCACCCAGTTGTTTGCCAACGCGGTGAAAGATCGCTCCGTGGCGCGCAAGTTGTCTGCCCTGCGCCATCTCTACAAATATCTGCTGCTGGATCGCCTGATCCGGCACGATCCAACTCTGGAAATCGACTCGCCACGGCAATGGAAAATTCTGCCTAAATCGCTGGCCCGGACTGAGATTGAGACCATGCTGGAAACAGTAGATCGGCATGGCGATGCAAAGTTGTCCCAGGCCATTGCCCAACGGGACCGCGCCATGCTGGAAGTGCTGTACGCCGCTGGCCTGCGCGTTTCCGAACTCACCAACCTCAAATTGGAGGACCTCAAGCTGGAAATGGGACATGCGCTGGTTCGGGGCAAGGGCGATAAGGAAAGAATCGTCCCCCTGGGCCGGGCCGCCCAGGAAGCAGTCCGCGCTTACCTCGATCAGGCGCGTGTGGTCTTGCTGAACGGACGAATTTCGCCCATGCTTTTCGTTCGTCGCGGCGGCAGGCCGCTTACCCGGCAACGCGTCTGGCAGATGGTGAAAGCCGCATCTGCTTCTACTCGCCATGCCAGCCCGCACACTCTGCGCCATAGCTGTGCCACGCACATGGTGGAACATGGCGCCGACCTGCGTACAGTGCAAACCATCTTAGGCCATGCTGATATCTCTACCAGCCAGGTCTACACGCACGTGGCCCTGGATCGTCTTAAGAATGTTTACCGTGAATATCATCCCCGGGCAAAAAAACAATGAAGGCGCCGGCAGGTTCCAGCCCGGAAATTCGCAAAGGAATGGAAGCTTTCCTTAAATCCCTTACCGGCAAGAATGCGTCGGAGCACACCGTCCGCGCTTACAGGAATGAACTTGCGCGTTTCGCCCAATTTCTGGGTCCGGAGATTCGCTGGAAAGATGTGGATCACGTATTCATCCGCAGCTTTCTCTCTCATCTTCACGCCGCAGGGTTGAGCAAAGTCTCCGTTGCGCGCGCTCTGGCCGCCCTCCGCTCCATGTACAAGTGGCTTGCGCGTGAAGGTATGGTGCAGCAGAATCCGGCAAAGCTGGTGGCCATGCCCAGGACGCCCAAAAAACTTCCTCGCGTGCCCACGCTGGAGGAAATGAATACTCTGCTCGATAGTGGCATGCCGGAAGCAGCGAGATTTCCTGAGCGAGACCGCGCCATTTTCGAGCTTCTCTATGGTTGTGGCCTGCGCAACTCTGAGCTGGTGGGAATTGAGCTGGGTGATCTGGATAGCGCCAACGGTTTGCTCCTGGTCCGGGGCAAAGGCAAAAAAGAGCGCTACGTTCCCCTGGAAGGCAAAGCTGAAGAAGCTCTGAAGGCTTATGCTGACGCGCGCCGGAAAATCCTGGTTGAATCGCGCAAAAATACGCGACGTCTTTTCATCAATCGCCGGGGCGGCCCGCTTACCACCCGAAGCGTGGCCCGCATCGTCAAACACATCGCCGGGGCCAAAGGGCTGCCGCCGGACGTTCATCCGCACACCTTGCGCCACGCCTTCGGCACCCATTTGCTGACGGAAGGAGCGGACCTGCGCGCCATTCAGGAACTCCTGGGCCATGAGCGGCTTTCTACCACGCAAAAGTACACCCAGCTTTCCATCAAGCATGTCATGGAAGTTTACGATCGCACGCATCCCCGGGCGCGCTAGGACCGGCTGCTTATCCCAGCGCCACCTTCTCCATCCAATGCGCCGGCTTTACGTTCCATCCCAGCTTGGCAGAGATTGTCTGCTGCAAGAGGGACGATGCCTCAGGCTCGCCGTGGACCAGAAATGTGGTTTGCGGTTTGCTTTTGAATGTCTCCAGCCAGCTCAGCAGTTCGCCGGTATCCGCGTGATCGCTGAATTGTTCCAAAGCCGCCACCTGCGCGCGGATTGGGATCTCCTGCGAAAAAATGCGGACTGACTTGGCCTGGTCCTTGATGATTTCTCCACGGGTTCCAGGTGCCTGGAAGCCGATGAAAATGATCTGGTTGCGCGGGTCAGGCAGCCGCTGCATCAGATGGTGCAGGACGCGGCCTCCAGTCACCATCCCGCTGGCGGAAACGATAATGCACGGATAATGAGTCTGATTGATTTTTTTGGAGTCTTCCTGTTTCAGAGCGAAGTGGAAATCCGGCCACTTCAGGGGAGAGCCATACTTTCCTACTAACTGGCGCGCCTCTTCATTGAACTCGCCGGAGTACTTCATAAAGATTTCAACGGCCTTGATGGCCATGGGACTGTCAACGAAGACTGGAACTCGCGGCGCCCGCCCGGATTCCATCAATTCCTTGAGTATAAAAAGAAACTTCTGGGTGCGTTCGACGGCGAAGGCAGGAACAATCACCGAACCGCCGCGGTGCACCGTGTCATGGATGAGCTGTGCCAGCTGCGGCCGCACATCGTCGTGTGGATGTTCACGGTTTCCGTAGGTGGATTCCATGACTAGCAGTTCCGCATCCTCGCCTGGATTGGGGCCGGCGTGAACCAGGCGGCCAGGCGCTTCAGCCGGTCCTCCCATGGAAGCAGCACTCGCGCGGCCTCTTGGCACCCTGCCTATGTCTCCGGTGAACAGAAATTTCCGTTGCTTGCCTGCCTGCCGCAAAAATAGCTCAATCATGGATGAACCGAGAATGTGCCCCGCGTGAACAAAGCGGAAAGAAAGGCTATCGCAAAGTTGCTTCAGCTCACCGAATCCTACGGGTTGGAACAAACTCAAACAATCCTCCGCATCCTGAAAGCTGTAAAGGGGAAGCGCAGGGCGATGTTTGGAGGTGCTTTTCTTGTTATGAAAGTGCGCCTCTTCCTCTTGCAGATGGCCCGAATCCGGCAACATCACCGAGCACAGGTCAATTGTGGGCGGGGTTGCGTAGATGGGGCCATGAAAACCCTGTTTGACCAGCCTTGGAATATATCCTGAATGGTCCAGATGGGCATGGGTTAAAACGATGGCGTCAATTTCGGGTGCCGGCACCGGCGAGTCCTGCCAATTGCGCTCGCGCCATTCCTTTTTTCCTTGAAAGAGTCCGCAGTCAATCAGGATTTGAAATCCGCGTTTTCCATCTGCGTCATCCAGGGTATTGACCAGGTGTTTTGATCCGGTCACAGTACCGGCTGCGCCCAGAAACTGGAGATAGGCCACGTTCGCTCCTATGGTGGAATAGAAGCGATTAGTTTATACGAGAGGAGCACTTATCTGAATCGCAGGCGTCCTCGGCTGCGATGATTGAATCACAAGATTTCTTTCCGCTCGCAGGTCAATCCGCGGACGATCTCGTTGATCTTCTCCAGTTCCTGTCCTGCCAGATCCAACTGTGCCACTTGCGCGCCTGAGGCATTTTGCCGGAAGCGATGCAAGGTGCACTTGAGCGCGCTCAGCCGTTGGTTCAGCTCCTCGTTCAGGTTCGAAAAGTGAGGTTCGGCGGAGAAAACAGGCGCCGCTGTCTTATTCCCTGACTGGCTCTTATCGCGGATGAAGCCAGTGAAAAACCTTTGGCCTTTCAGGAGAAAGTCGCCAAAAGAGAGGTCCAGAAGCAGTTCCCGCCCATCTTTGTGCCGGCCTGTGACTTCGATCAGGCGGTGCAGCCCCTTTTTACCGGTCTCCACGTATTTGGCCACGGTGTGTTCATACTTCATGCGGGAATGTTCGGGAACCAGCATGGTGAGGCTCTGGCCCTTCATTTCGGCCGAGGTGTAGCCGAACATGCATTCCGCCGCCCGGTTTGCCAGCACAATGTTGCTTGATTCATCGATGGTGATGATGGAGTCCGTGGCCGAATCGGTAAGGTTCCGGTAGATCTCCAGCGATTGCTGCAAGGCCTCTTCTGCCTCTTTGCGCCGGATGAACTGCCCAATCTGGCGGCCCAATGCCACCATAGTATCCAGCAGTTCCTGGTCGGGCTCGCGGAATTCAGCGCTCAGAAACTCGAGCACTGCGATGGCGTCTGAGCACGCCAGCACCGGAAAAGCAAATGCGGACTGGAGTCCGGCTTGGGCGAATGCCGAACGCTCCGGGCATTCTCTTTCCGCTCGAATGTCAACGATCCACTCCGGCTCTGAAGTGGCAAACACTCGTCCCGGAAGGCCTTCGCCCGGCAATAATTCATTTTTTCTGGATTCGGCAATAAATCTGCCTAAGGATTCGTCCGCCGCTGAAATATTGGTGCAGGTTAATACCGGCCGCGTTGACGCGTATTGCCAGAACGCCCCAAGTTCCCACCCCAGGTTGATGCAGATGGATGCGATGATGGACGGCAGTGCAGCCTGCACATCTTCAGCGGAGGAAAGTACCTCTGAAACAGCAAACTGCGTTTGCAGCAACGGCAGCACATTCCGGTTTCCTGTTTCCCGATTACGGAACGGCTGATCCTGCGGAACCTTGGGGCCCATTGCTACATTTTACACCTCAAAAAGCAGCCCAGTTGCGCCCAATAGGTCCAGATTTATTTCTTCTTCGTGCCGTCATTTGGGAGGCAGGATATATCCATGGTTCAACCTGCCTCAATTCCTGTTCACCGGCATCGAATGCGCCATGACCGGCGCGCGGCGTTCACTTCGATCTTGAGGGACGTGCTACACTCTTGCCCGCTATGTTGTGCAGAATCCTGATTGCTTTTCTGCTGCTCTCGTTTTGTGCTTCGGCCAGCGACGAATTCACCTTATATGAGTTGCTGCCGCCGGAGACGCACCAATTCGCCATCACCTACGATGTGACGACCACACGTGAAGGAGCTCAGTTCTTCTTTAACCCCATTCGGCCCGGCTCCGTGGCAAGTAAAGAACGGATCATTGAGCGCACCACCGGCAAGGAACTCAAGTTCGAGGTGGTCAGCGGCAAAGAAGCCAGGCTCACCGGACTGGTTCCGGCAGACACCAGGGATGAGGCTCAGTTCATCAGAGTCTCTTTGCCGGCTCCGGTGCCCAAGGGCGGGGAGACGCGCCTGCGAATCTACAAGACTTATACTGACCCGGCTTCCTATTTGTTGAAGGATGGCCGGCTTGTGTTTGATCGCCCCCTGGGCATCAAGCGCAATACTGTGCTCCTGCCCGCCGGATGGGAACTGGTGGGCTCTGCATCTCCGGCTATCGTCTCCACAGATCAGGATGGCCGCGTTCGAGTGAGCTTCCTCAATGATCGCGACGATCAACTGCCGGTAAAAATTGTTGCCCGGAGGCTGCCATGAAGTGGAAGCTCCTGCTATGGATTTGTCTTCCTGTGGCCGTGTTCGGCCAATTTCATCGCGCAGAGCAGGACCGCCAGATCCGCTATTGGCTGCTCGATCCGTCCACCCATCAATTCCATATCTCGCATGACTTTACCGTCACAAAAGTCGGGCAGAAATCTGTTCACAGCTTTGTCCGCAAGGGCAGCGTGGTTTCCCCGGATGCGACCATGACCGATCTCGATTCCGGCAAGCGCCTCAAAACCTATACGGTGACCGGGAAGGAAGTGAACGCTCTCGGCTATTACCCTGAGCCCACGGACCCTGATTCAGTGGTGGTCCAGGGCGACCTTGAACATCCCATTGGCGCAGGCCAGTCAACTCGCGTCCGCGTGGAAGAAACCTATACGGACCCGGTCGGCTACACGATGAAGGACGATGAGCTGACATGGAAGCGGACGCTGGGCCGTCCCCTCAATTTCGTTACGCTTCCACCGGGCTGGATGCTGACCTCACTTAATATTCCGGCAATCATTACCCTGGATGATCAGGGCAGGGTCACGCTGCGTTTCACCAACACGCGCAACGGTGACATTGACGTGGAAATCAAGGCGCGCAGAAGGCCAGCCACAAAATGACCTGGCCATGAGGCCGCGGAAAATTAAAGCTCCTTAATTGGCAGGACCCACAGGCCGGGAAACTTATTCCTGAAAATTTCCTGTAACAGAATAAAGAATTCTTCACTATCTAAATGGAACCTCTCTGCACAAATGTGTTCCGCAAAACGAAATCAGGAGGAAATATGCCGCCGGGAATAGACAAGCTCAAGCACATTGTTGTGCTGATGATGGAAAACCGCTCATTCGATCACATGGTCGGGGCCCTGAATGCGCAGAATCCTCAGATTGACGGTGTCAATGGGACATTGACGAATCCGGATAATACCGGGGCGTCGGTTCCGGTGCAGCCCTTGGCCGACTTCCAGGGCCAGCTTGATCCCGATCCGGATCATGCCTTTGCTGCCGTGGATACGCAGATTTTCAACGGCAGCACGGCGCCTGTGCGCCAACCGGCCATGCAGGGATTCATTAACAGCTATTTCCAGCAGCGTCGCGATACCAACCACTCGCACAAAATCATGTATTACTTCACTCCCGACAAGCTGCCGGTCCTGACTACGCTGGCAACTGAGTTTGCTCTCTTCAATCGCTGGTATGCCTCCATTCCCGGCCCCACCATCTGCAACCGTGCATTTGCCCACTACGGCACCTCTTTTGGCCGGGTAACCATGGATCCTTTTTATCCCAATACTGTGTACAAGAGCATTTATCAACGCTTGCAGGCTGGCGGCCGCACAGCAAAAATTTACTACTATGATCAGGCTAGCTCGACCATGGAAGTCGTCAATCTTTTGCAGGACCAACCCCAATTCTTCGGTCTTTATCAACAGTTCCTGGATGATTGCAAGAAAGGGGTTCTTCCGGATTACAGCTTTATCGAGCCGAATTTCAGCGACCACGATGGCGATAACGGTGAGGAATTGGCCTCAGACCAGCATCCTGACCACAACGTGCAACAGGGCGAAATCTTTATTGCCAGCATCTACAACGCCATCCGTCAGAACCCGGCATTGTGGGAGAGCACAGCCCTGCTGGTGGTCTACGATGAGCACGGCGGAATTTACGACCATGTACCGCCACCAGATTGTGTTCCGGATGGCTTCGTGGCCCAGCCCAAAGATACCGGGACCGGCAGGCCCTTCGCCTTTGACCGGCTGGGTGTCCGGGTACCCGCTGTGCTCATCTCGCCATGGGTTCCCCCAGGCACGGTAGTTTCTCCTCTACAGCCGGACGGTACTGTTGCCGACCAGCGCAAGTTCGAGCATGCTTCCATTCCCGGCACGGTAACAGACTTTTTCCTGCCCAACTTTGACCAAGACAATCCGCGCTCTCCACGAGAGAAGGCGGCCCCGACTTTCCTGGATTTGCTGTCGCTGCCCGCGATGCGGACGGACGATATATCGTTCGATGTCTGAGGAGATCACCATGGCAAAGATTCCAGTTCCCAGGCCGGCAAAAGGTTCCTTCAATAAGGAGCGGCCCGTCTCTGAGTTGCTCCGTTGGCAACTGCGGCACATGCACGAAGTGGAAAAGAAGCTGCCGCACTATGACCGAAGCCATACAAATGTGGAAAAAATCAAAACCGAAGGTGAAGCCGCCGAGTATCTGAAGAAGGTCACGGCCAAACTCCATCGTCGCGGCAAGATCAAAATTCCACGCCCTGTGCCCGGCTCATTTAATAAACATCGTCCCATCTCGGATTTGCTGAAGAGCCAGGTGGAGCACTTCCACGAAGTGGAGATGACCTGGCCGGCCGGGAAGCGGACAAGCATTGACATCAGGACCATCGAGACTGAGCACGAGGCTGCGGCTTACATTGCCAGGATCACGGCGGCCTTGCATCGTCCAGAATGAACAGTCACGCAGGTATTAGTAGTAGACGCAATTCTTTAAGGCCACGGAGGGGGCGGGAATGACAAGCAATTCAACAGGGAGCGTGGCCATAGGTCGTGCATCACGCATTTTGCTTTGTATCTTTATAAGCGTCACTGCCGCCATTTCCCAAAACTCTCCACCGGCGGACGAGAGCGCCCTTCACGCGGAGTTTCGCCTGGAGGGCGAGCGATTCCACAAAAGTTGTGTGACCCAGTTCTCCATTGCCAACTGTCCGTACCTTTTGTTGACTGATCATCCGCTGCACATTGCAGTGGGCAGCATCGCGCCGCAAAACGGCTTCGGCGCTGGCCCGGCGCTGATCACGCATTACGATGCTAAGAACTGGTACTACAAAGGTGACTTCGACGCCATCGCTTCTACCAATGGATCGTGGCGCGCCGGGGCCTACATAAAAATCATTCCTGTGCCCAAGAAAAAAATCATAGTAGTGCGCGGTACGGGCGAGCAGCCCCGCAAGTCAAATTTGCGCATTTTCGATTTGCCCTTGTTTACTGCTTACGCGCAAGGTATCTCCCTGAACAAGATTGATTTCTTTGGCCTGGGGCCGGCAACAACAACCGCTGGACGCTCCTATTTTGGAATGCAGGAGACGATCATCGGGACGCATGAAATCATTCCCATGCCCAGGACGCGCAGGCTGAATATGGCGATCATCGGCGAAATCAATGGCCGCTTCGTGAACATTCGGCCCAGTCCTGGCCAGCCCAGCCCTTCCATTCAGGCTCTTTACAATAATGCAACGGCGCCAGGACTGGTCAATCAACCCGGTTTTGTGCAATTCGGGGAAGGGGTGCGTCTGGAGCCTTCCCTGGGTGACTATCTCAAGCTGAATTATCTGCTGAGCTTCCAACAGTTTGTGGCGCCCAGCGACTCCACTTTTTCCTTCCGCCGGTTTACTGTCGACCTGGGGCACGAGATTCCTTTTTATCGAACAGTGGTGGTAACTGCCAGGGACACCAATAACCCCGATGAATGTGGAACCGGCACCAAGGACCTGGCGTGTCCTCCGCTTAAATCCAGCTCCAGAAACCATTATGGCGCAATCAACCTCCGTTTCCTGCTGACGGAGTCATACACCTCCGCGGGCAGCGTGGTGCCGTTCTATTTTCAGCCGACCCTGGGCGGCTCAGACATCAACGGCAGCCCCACGCTTCCCAGTTATCAGGACTATCGCTTTCGCGGGCCCAACCTGATGCTTTTTCATGCCGGCCTTGAGCACTCCGTCTTCAACACGCCTGTGGGTGTAATTTTTGGCGCTGATGCGGGCAAGGTGGCTTTGACACGGGATGATATCGATTTGCAGCATCTCCGCCACAGCTACTCTGCCGGAATTACCTTGCGTGCAGGTGGCTTTCCCATGCTCTATTTGTTATTTGCGACCGGCGGGCATGAAGGGAACCACTTCATAGCCAACTTGAATACCTCACTCCTCGGAGGCTCATCGCGTCCCTCGCTGTTCTGACCGAATACGCTGCATTCCTTCGCCGGGGCAGTTTAGTCCCCAGCCGTGCTGTCTTGCTCAAATCGACAGGCCGGGATTAACTGCGGAGGTTTCTGCGGGAAGTTCCATACAAACTGCATATAAAGCGAGAATGCCATCCTCGTTTAGAACGCTAGTGTAGTGTCTCAGAAATAGCTAGACAGTCAGCAGGTCCGGCTCGTTGAAAACAATGACTTTGTAATGTCTAGTTAATTAAAAGACACTGCACTAGCGATTGACTGCGGAGGCTTCTGCGGAAGTTCCAGCCCCCGCACTTCTAGATCTCAGCCCCGGGAGCAGATGCTTCTGCGCTGCTTGCAAACGTGATTGATCACTACCACCGTGCCGTCTCGCTCAAATCGATACGCGGGATTAACTGCGGAAGTTCCCACACAACTGCACACACATCGAG
>Ga0070732_10001218_pt1 | contig 14249 bp, 10 predicted proteins | sample Coa_R1_5_FD_66449 | JGI IMG/M metagenome (GOLD analysis project Ga0070732, IMG submission 66449) | Surface soil microbial communities from Centralia Pennsylvania, which are recovering from an underground coalmine fire - Coalmine... | ecosystem: Environmental > Terrestrial > Soil > Unclassified ...
TAGTGGTCCGTGAACGCGTGATTGATTTCCGGGTCCAGCACTTCCATCAACGCCGCCGATGGATCGCCGCGGAAGTCCGTGGACATCTTGTCCACCTCGTCCAGCACGAAAATCGGGTTCACCGTGGCGGCTTTTTTCATCATCTGGATGATCTGGCCGGGCAATGCGCCGATGTACGTCCGTCGATGGCCGCGGATTTCCGCCTCATCGCGCACGCCGCCCAGCGAAACGCGTACAAACTTGCGGCCCGTCGCGTGGCCGATAGACATCGCCAGGGAAGTTTTGCCGACGCCCGGAGGCCCAACAAAGCACAGGATCGAGCCCTTCGGGTTCTTGACCAACTGCCGCACAGCAAGGAATTCGAGAATGCGGTCCTTAATTTTCTCCAGCCCATAGTGCTCTTCATTGAGCACTTTCTCGGCCGCTTTGATGTCGCGGATTTCCTTAGACCGCTTCTTCCAAGGCACAGCAATCAGCCAGTCGAGGTAATTGCGGCTGACGGTCGATTCCGCCGACATCGGCGGCATCAACTCCAACCGTTTCAGTTCCTGGATCGCCTTTTCGTGCACATCCTTGGGCATGCCTGCGGTATCGATTTTTTTCTTCAGCTCGTCGGTTTCGCTCTTCTCGCCGCGCCCCAGCTCTTTCTGGATGGCCTTCAGCTTTTCGTTGAGGTAGTACTCTTTTTGCGCGCGCTCCATCTGGCGCTTCACGCGCGTATTGATGTTCCGGTCGACGTTCAGTTTTTCCAGCTCGATTTCCAGGATTTCTCCGATGCGGTTCAGCCGCTCCATCGGATCAACTGTCTCGAGCAAATCCTGCTTTTCGTCCACGGGAAGCTGCAAATTCGCGGCAATCGTATCCGACAGGCGTGACGGGTCATCTCCGCGCGCCGCCGCAATCATGGTGTCGTAATTCAGGCTTTGCGACAGCTTGATGAACTGCTCGTAGAGCCCGGTTACCTTTTCAACGGTCTGCTTGACTTGCGGGGAATCTTCAATGCGCTGGCCCAGCAGACGGATGGTGGCCCGGAAAAACCCTTCTTCGGTCGCGATGGAGAGCGCTCTTGCTCGCTCCACGCCTTCCACCAGAACCTTGATATTGCCATCGGGCAGCTTCACGCTCTGTACGATATTGGCAAGCGTCCCAACCGCGTAGATTTCCTCCGGCTTCGGGTCGTCTACTGAAGCATCATGCTGCGTGGAAAGGAAAATCTTCTTGTCACTGGCCAGCGCTTCTTCGAGCGCACGGACGCTCGCTTCGCGCCCAACGATGAACGGCGTCATCTGTTGCGGAAAGATGACCATATCGCGCACCGGCATCATCGGTACGCGCCGCATCTCCTGTTTTTCTCGCGTAAACATGGGGCCCCTGAACTTCTACTCCTGCCTCTTGGTTGTATACGGCCGAAGGTTGGCCGCACCCTGAATTAGATGCGCCAGCCGGCTCATCCGGCTTTTTCGAGCAAGCTCCAGTTGATTTCGCGCGTGCGCACCATCTCCGCGCTGACCACGAATTCGCGCACCTTCCGCTGCATGGGAAGGTGGTACATGAGCTCCAGCATGAGGTCTTCCAAAATCATGCGCAAGCCACGCGCGCCCACTTTGCGCTGAAGTGCTAACTCTGCCACAGTTTCCAGCGCCTCTTCCGTAAATCGCAGGCGCACGTTCTCAAACTCAAACAGCCGCTGATATTGCTTCAGCAGGGCGTTCTTTGGCTCCGTCAGGATCTTGACGAGCGCAGCTTTGTCCAGATCGTTCATCACGCCAGCAACTGGCAAGCGGCCCACAAATTCCGGAATCAACCCGTAGCGGATCAAATCGCCGGGTTGCACCTGCTCGAGCAACTCGGTGTTCCGGCGCTGCGGCGTCGAGGGCGTGGCATCCGTATGAAAACCCAGCGAGTGTCGGCCAGTGCGCTTCTCGATGATTTTCTCCAGGCCTACGAACGCTCCGCCGCAGATGAACAGGATGTTGGTCGTGTCCACCGGCGTAAATTCCTGGTGCGGATGTTTGCGCCCGCCCTGCGGCGGCACATTGGCCACAGTTCCTTCCAAAATCTTCAGGAGCGCCTGCTGCACGCCTTCGCCGGAAACGTCGCGCGTAATCGACGGATTCTCATCCTTCTTCGCAATCTTGTCGATCTCGTCGATATAGATGATACCTTGCTGCGCCTTCTGGACGTCGCCATCGGCGGCTTGCAGCAGCTTCAAAATAATGTTCTCGACGTCTTCTCCGACGTAGCCTGCCTCCGTCAGCGTCGTCGCATCCACGATAGCAAACGGCACTTCCAGCATGCGCGAGAGCGTTTGCGCCAGTAGGGTCTTGCCCGTGCCCGTCGGCCCGATCAGCAGAATATTCGACTTGCTCAGCTCCACTTCGCCCGGCTGCTTGTTCAGGAAAATCCGTTTGTAGTGGTTGTACACCGCAACCGCGAGCTTTTTCTTTGTGCGGTCCTGTCCGATGACATAGCCATCGAGAAACCGCTTGATTTCCGGCGGCCGCGGAAGCTGCCGCGCCGGCGCCGACGCTTGTTCGCGCTTCTCGTCTTCCAGAATCGTCTGGCAAACGCCCACACACTCGTTGCAGATGTACGCGCGCGGATAGTCCGAAGGCGAACTGATCAGCTTTTCGACCTGCTCCTGAGTCTTGTGACAAAAGGAGCAGCGCAATGGCTCGTCTGGGTTAAATTTTTTCACTGGTTTGGAGGCCTCAGCTCCGCCGGGCTGTCTTCGGAGACTCTATCCTTGTATTCTAGGCCGATTCTTCCCCTGAGCAAGAGCGAAAGTCGAGATGTTGCGGACTATCGGGAAACTGCATTTTGCCATAACTTCGAGCGGCAAAGCACTTCGCGCCTAAAATCTAACGATGCTTGTAGATGATCTCATCGATCATCCCGTATTCCTTGGCCTGCTCGGCATTCATGATGTAATCGCGCTCGACGTCTTTCTCGATGCGGTCCATGGACTGGCCGGTATGTTTCGCCAGCAGCCCATTAATGGTCGTGCGCATGCGCAGGATTTCTTTGGCGTGAATATCAATGTCGGTGGCCTGCCCGCCGAGCCCCGACAACCACGGCTGGTGAATCAGGATCCGCGCGTTGGGCAGCGCAAAGCGCTTTTTGGGAGCGCCGCCGACCAGGAGCACAGCAGCAATCGAGGCCGCCTGCCCCACGCAGGTGGTTACCACGTCGGGCTTCACGAACTGCATGGTGTCGTAAATCGCGAAGCCCGCGGTGATCGAGCCTCCCGGTGAATTGATGTATAGCTGAATGTCCTTCTCCGGATCTTCCGCTTGTAGGAACAGCATTTGCGCGGTCGCCAGGTTCGCCACGTGGTCGTCAATCGGCGTCCCGATGAAAATAATGTGCTCTTTCAGAAGCCGCGAGTAGATGTCGTATGCCCGCTCGCCGCGGCTGGTCTGTTCAACCACCATGGGTACGAGAGTCGTTGCGTGGTAATCAGGTTCGTCGAATTTTTTCATGGAAGTAAAGCCGCTTGCACCCGGCCGGAATGTTTCACTTTGCATCCGTCGCTGCACTCGCTGACGCGACGGTCTTGATTTTCGCGTTCTGCTCGATCCACTCGAGTGTTTTATCGCTTCGCAACTTTGCTTTCATCCTATCGAGCGTTCCTTGCTTTGTCAAACGAGCGCGCAGCGCCTCCGCCGATTCGTTACTATGCCCGGCCATGTGTTCCAGCTCGCGCGTGACCTCTTCCTCGCTCACGTCAATGTTTTCCGCCGTGGCGATGCGGTCGATGATCAACTCCGCCTTGACGTCATCCTTCGCCCGGTCTTCCTGCCGCCGCCGCAACGTTACCCAGTCCACGTTCACCGCGCGCGGGTCAACGCCTTGCGCGGCCAGCGACCGCACCACGCGCTCCAGCCGCACGTCCATTTGATGCTCTACCAGCGATTCCGGCACGGGGAAGTCGTGCTTTTTTACAAGTTCGGCCAAAACCTTTTCATGGAGCAATTCCTTGTGTTTGTGATCGCGCTGGTGCTCCAGCCCTTCGCGAACTTTTTTCTTCAATTCGTCCAGCGTTTTCGCGTCGCTGACGTCTTTCGCAAAATCGTCGTTCAGCTCCGGCAGCTTCTTGGTCTTGATCCCTAGGACTTCCACCGCGTAGTGAAATGTTTTGCCGGCCAGCTTGGGATCGGGATAGTCTGAGGGATACTCCACGTCAAACTTCTTGTGCTCGCCGACGTTTGCGCCCTTCAAGTTCGTATTGAAAGGCTCCATCGTTTCTTCAGCCCCGATGTGGCAAAGCACGCTGTCAGCTTGCAGCGGATCTCCACCGCCTTCCGGAGCGCCCATCAGTTTCACTTGCGCAAAATCTCCGTCTTGGATTGCTCGGGCCTCCACCGGCGCGAAAGCCGCCGCCCGCTCGCGCATCTCTTCCAGGGCCTTCGCAACATCTGCGTCGGTGATGTCCATCGTGGGCATTTCCAATTCCAAGCCCTTGTAGCTGCCCAGCTCGAATTCCGGCATCACCTCAAAGACCGCGCGAAACTTCACCGGCTGCCCTTCGTTGAAATCCAGCTTGTCTACTTTCGGCTGCGTCACCGGCGAAAGTTTCTGCTCGGCCAGAGCCTTTTCGACGTGTTCCGGCACGAGCGTCTGCAGCACTTCGCCTTTAATGTCGTCCGCGAATCTGCGCCGGATCAGCGAAACCGGCGCCTTCCCGCGCCGGAATCCCGGAACCGTCGCCAGGCGCGCAAAATCTTTCGCCACGCTCTCCATCTTCTTCGACACTTCTTCCGCGGGAATCTCTAATTCCAGCTCGCGGCGGCAGCTTGCCTCAGCCATAACAATCCTTTCCTGTCCTGCGACGTCACCCGGCTTGCTTTGAAACTTTCGCTGGTCTCGGCGGCGAGCCGCTGCGGCGCTCACGCAACTTCATCCTGATCATTCAAGCGCACTAGCTTTCGGAAGAGGCCAGACAGGCGAGAATTCTCCCTGCAATTAGAATAATCAGTATAGGCGACGCTCACCGCGCGGTCAAACTTTACCACTCTGCGGTGGTAAACCACTTTGAGATTAGAGGGCTACTCCATGAAGGGGCTGAGCACGCGTTCGTTTTTGAACTTGCCGCTAATGCAATAAGACCTCTTAAGGATGAAAAACTCCGATTTGATTGCCTTTCGAGGAATCTTGCAAAGCTTTGTCGACTTTCCGGCAATGAAATAAACTACGTAAGGGTAATCAGCGACCAGCCGCTTCGGGGATCTCGTGACCTCCGTAGAATAAAGATCGGGGATTCCCCAAGGGCGGCTGCAACCCTTCACCTCAATGTTGAGGCGTTTCTTGCCCTTCTTGGCGACGAAGTCATATCCGGGGTAGTGGCGATCCCTTGTCACGTTTTTGACCTGACGGAATCTCTTTTCCAAGTATGCCTGAGCGAATTCAATCGCACGTTTCTCGATAGATATCTTTCGCCGCTTTCTCTGACGCACAGAGCGATTTACACGTCCACTCCCTCTAGATAATTTCATGGGAAATCGGCAAGAATCTCCGCAACCTGTTCGTTTGTAAGTTTTGGAGCGCCCGGGCCAGCGGTCAGAACAGGAAAGCCCGTCAATGGGTCCTTTATGATCTTGCCCTTGCGTGGCCTCTTCTTTTTCTGCTTTTTCTTCGTAGCAATAGGATCCCGTTTTCTTGGCATATTATTCCCTCAATCCGCTGCTGCTGGCCGGTCTAGTGCTCTCGTCATATCTGCGTGCAGCAAGCGGTGGAACAAATGCTCGCCGGCCTCGCGCCGCACAGAGAGACGGCCCGCCACGTACGCTCGCGACGCCAAGCCCCGCTGCACGGCATCGCAAATGGCCATGTCCTCGTCCTGCACTTTTTCGCTGACCTTGATGCTTGCGCGATGGTGCGCGGCAGCCTTTTTGCTGACGTCTGCGAAATAGTAGTCAAAAACCACGGCGCACTTGTCTACCGCGAGCGGCAGCACCAGGTTCGTGTCCATTACACCTTCGTACGCGTTGATCATGAAGTTCGGATAAATCCACAAATAAAACGCGCGCCCTTGCCGCGTTGCCGCCACTCCGCCTTCGGATTTCTTCCCCGAAGAGAGCGGGCTCGATTGCAAACATGCGCGCTCGAGATTCTCGATCGTATATTTCGTGTACTCGATGACGCTGCTGAGCCCCTTGTGCGCGTGCGGCACGTGATACCCACCGTCCAGATAATTGTCCACGTACACTTTCCAATTGCACTGCAGCGTATAAACGCGGCGATCGAAGAACTTCATTTTTTTTGAAAGCTGCAGCGGCGCAACGATTTCCTGAACCTTCCCGAGGAAGTCTTGTAGTGGTGCCGCCTGCCCGTCCAGATTCACAAACACAAAAGTTTCCCACGTGTCCACCTTCACTGGCACTAGCCCGCTCTTTGAGCGGTCGAAATTGCACACGCCCTCGAACTCCACCATGCCTTTGAGCGCGCCGTCGATCCCATACGTCCAGCCGTGATATGGGCAGCGAAACTGTTTCGCACAACCCTCAGCCTCAGTCACCACAGCTGCCGCATGGTGCCGGCATACGTTGTAAAACGCGCGCAAAACGTTGTCCTCGCCGCGCGCCACCACGATGGGTTCTCCCGCGAAGTCCGCCGTGAAAAAGTCTCCTTTCTTCTCGACTCGGTCCGCCCGCCCAACCACCTGCCACGTCCTGCCAAACACGCTTTGCTGCTCCAGTTCCTCGATTTGCGTGTCGAAGTACCATGGCGAAGGAATCGTCCACGCGTGATCGAGCGGATCGTGCGGATTGTACAAATTCAAAAGATCGCGAACGTCTCGTTCCATGAAGCACTCCTTGGGTGCATCCAACAAACCTTAGCGCAAAACGCTTCCTTCTTGGTACTCCGAAACATAAGCGGAGAAAAGCAAAAGACCTCTCCATTCGGAATCACGGGGCCGGGGATTTCTTGGAGCGCGATGGTTATGCCGTCTTGCTGGCTTCCAATCCCGAGGCAATCCGCATCGCCGAGAATCACCTCGCGCCCATTCACCTGCTTCTCACGGATGTGGTCATGCCGGAAATTAACGGCCGCCAGCTTTCCGAAGAGCTCCTGGCAAAGCGGCCCGGAATGAGAGTCCTCTATATGTCGGGCTATACGAACGGGGTTTTATCGGAGCACGATTTCAGGCCTGAGGAAGTGGCTTTCATCGAGAAGCCTTTTTCTCACGAGGCACTTTCCCGCAAAGTGCGCCAAACCTTGAACCCTGGCGGGCCCTCATGAGCTGACGCTTCTTTTGCGCGCTTAGTTTTCAGTTTGCGACGAGGCTTTCCAGCGCCGGTTTGTTCTTGAGCACCAGCGTCGAGCCATTCATCTCGATTGTGCGCTGCCTCTTGAACTCGCTCAGAGTGCGCGTCACCGTTTCCCGCGATGTGCCGATGAGCTGCGCAATTTCCTCATGCGTCAGCGCCAGCTTCACGCGAACAGCGCCATCCGTCGCCGATCCATTTGTCGACCAATCCAGCAGGAATCTTGCCAGTCTCTCCGATACAGATTGACACAGCCCAATCGAGCGCACCAAGTCATACGCCGCCTGGCAATCGCGGCTCAAATGACTTGCAAAGTGCATGCAGGCATCGCCGTGCTCGGTGATGCACTTCAAGAAATCGGCGCGCGGGATGAACGCCAATTCGGCAGGCTGCAAAATCTCTGCTGTCAGATCGTAAGGCTTGCCAGTGATGACCGAATTCAAGCCCAACACCTCGCCGGGTTTTGCAATCTTCATAATGAGCGTTCGGCCGTCGCTGTTGGTCGTCAGCAGCTTCACCCGGCCCTTGCGCAAGACGTAGACGCCGCGCGCTGGCTGGCTTTCCATAAAGATAATCGCGCCTGCGGGAAAGTTTGCCACATGCTCGATTTTCTGCAGTTCCTTGACGGTCGCGGCAGAAAGGCCAGCATAAAAATCGCAGTTAAGTTCTGTGCTCGCGGTCCTCGGAACGACCGCCAGCCCCGGAATCATACTTGATTTCTTGGGGCGGTTCGTTTGCGCCCATGGCTGCAACGAAGGAACTGCGTTTCGGGCTGCTATTACCTGGCTTGCCATAATGGTCTCCCTTCGACGCCAGTATTCTCAGAACAGTGCGACAAAGGGCAACCCAAGGGCCGCTGTATCCCGGAGTTCTCCGCAACGTGTAAGATTACTGTATCGAACACAAAATAAGACACTTAGTCTAAGAACCGCTGTCTGCGCGCCTACCGCCTGCTCCTTCCCACCTTGGTTCAGACTGCGCCATTTCGCACACGTCTGAGTGATCTGCATCACTGCCCTTTGTGACATGGCGTCTTGCGCCCCCATTGCTGCATCCCTACGGACCACCTCTTGCCTGCCTGCACTTGCTCCCGTCATATAATGCTGGCCTATGGCAGGCTTACCCCAGGAATGGGCGGATGGCGCCGCGGTTCGGCTCGACCGCAAGGACCCATACCTACGCCTTCAGTCCATCACCATCTTTGTCCGCGATTTGGATCGCAGCCTCGACTTCTATATGGGCCACTTGGGCTTTCAACTCGTCTTCGACGCGCGTTCCCAACAGTTTGCCAACCGCCGCTTCGTAACGGTTGCTCCTCCGGACGGATCGGCTAATCTCACCCTCGTCGCCCCGGAGCGCGACTCGGAGCAGCACAAGCTCATCGGCCGCCACTCACAAGTTACGTTTGTCACCGAAGATGTGCTGGCCAAATTCCGCGAATGGAGCGCGCGCGGCGTGCGCTTCCTGGTAAATCCTCGGCTCAAGCGCCTCAAATACCCCGTGCACGTGCAAGCGGCAAGCGCCGCAGCTCCTTCCTCATCCGCCGGGGAGCACCCGTCGATTTGGGGCGGCGTATTCGCCCGTTTTCGGGATCCCGACGGCAACTCGTTCTCGCTGGTGAGTTTTGACGAGGTAACCCACGCAGTCGAAGCGCAGCGCCGGGCGATCGCCGAGAAGATCGAAGCTGAGCGCCGCGCCGCGCAGGAACTCGACATCGCGAAACAAGTGCAGGCGCGTCTCTTTCCGCAGACGCTTCCGCCGCTCAAAACTCTGGAATACGCGGGCATTTGCCGCCAGGCCAGGCAAGTTGGCGGGGACTATTACGACTTCCTCGACCTGGGCAGCGACCGTCTGGGCTTCGTGATTGGCGACATTTCCGGGAAAGGAATTGCCGCCGCGCTGCTGATGGCCAATCTTCAGGCCAATCTGCGCAGTCAGTGCGCTATTGCTGTCGACCAGCCGCAGCGCCTGTTGTGCTCCGTCAACCAGCTTTTCTGCGAGAACACCACGGACGGTGCATTCGCGACGCTATTCTTTGCCGAGTACAACGACGCCACGCGCGGCTTGCGCTACGCCAACTGCGGCCATTTGCCGGCTCTTGTGCTTCGCGGCGACGATTCGCTCGAGCGGCTGGAAGCCACGGCCACTATTGTCGGTGCTTTCAAGAAATGGGATTGCGCCATCAGCGAAACGCAAATCTCTCCCGGCGACATTTTTGCTCTCTACACCGACGGCATCACCGAATCTTTCAACGATGCGGGCGAAGAGTTCGGCGAAGAGCGCTTGGCCGCCGCACTCTGCCGCCACCGTGCGCTCCCTTCGGGCGATCTGCTCAATGCCGTTGTCGGCGAGGTTCACCAGTTCAGTCCGCGCGAGCAGAACGACGACATCACGCTCATCGTCGCCAAATCCCTGTAGCGCCAGCTCTTCAGAGGGCGGCCCGGCTCTCCTTGTCAACGCATAACTCGTCAGGGCACGTCTTTTTATCCTGAGGCGCAAAGGGCAGTTGTGCCGCAACGCGCGCTCCCCAACCAACAGCCTCACGCCTGCGCCTCTCTCTTCTTCGCCACCATCAGTCCGTACACAAAATTCCCCGAGGCAAATCCCGCGCGCATGTCTTTGCACGCGCGCAGAAAGCGCACGAAGGCTGGGCCGTTTTGCAGGGCTATCCCCCACAACGCCTTATCCTTAAGAATGTCCAGGCAAAAGTCCCACGTCTTGGCGCAATTCTTGTTCAACACATCGCTGCGAACCACTTCCAAGCCCCCCGCGGCCAGGTGCCTTGCGTAGTCGTCCATGGTCTGCAATTCCACCATCATGCCGTGTTCCAGGTTGTGCAGGAATTTCTTGTGCTCGCGCGGCGTCAGATTCTTCTTCTTGAACCAGTCGGTAATGGCCACCGTTCCTCCCGGCTTCAAGAGCTTTGCCGCGGACAGAAAGAATTTCGGTATGTCCTGATAATGCGAGATGGATTCCACCGACCACACAACGTCGAAGCGTTTCTCAAAGGTCATGGCTTCGGCGTCCATGAACAGGAACCTGGCATTGACGCCCGCTGCTGCTGCGGCTTTGTTGGCCATTTCCACCTGCACCGTGGAAATGGTGATGCCCGTCGCCTCCGCCGCGTACTTCCGCGCGAGATAGATGCTGCTGGCGCCAAAGCCGCAGCCGACGTCGAGAATCCTGGCGCCCGGCGGGATTCCCGCCGCCCGCGCCAGGTGCTCGATGAGCTGCACCTGCGCAACCTCCTTGGATTCGTCCCCGCGTATCCAGTAGCCATGATGGATGTGTTCGCCCCAGAGCGAATGGTAGTAGGGGCTCATGCGATCGTAATGATCGCGGACTTTCTCTTTGTCGTTCGGCCGAGTGCCGGCGCCGGCAGTCATGGCGGAAGGTGCGCACCTCGAGCTCGTGCTGAAGGCCCCTGAACCTTGGGAACGGGAATCTATCTTGTACGGGCGGCGGAAGCAAGACGGGTTCGCAGGTTGCGTTGGCAGTCCAAGTGATACTTTCACTCCGGCGGAGGCGAGGAGGGTACCCACCCCCGGGCGATGCAAAAGGTTGAAGAGAAAGAGATTGCGTGAGAAGCATTGTGGAAGTGATTGAAAAGAAAGAGTGAGCAAAGGGCGCTGGCAGGTTGATGACTTGAAGAGATTTCGATTGGACCTACCCCCACCCCCCGTTGCATGGGAAAGAGTGCGCAAGCGATTGATTGCAAAAGAGATGGGAGCGCTCCGTTGTGGACAAAGAGTGCGGAACCTATTGGAAATAAATAGGTTAACTGAGCGCACTAGCATTAGGGGATTCTTAGGGAGGGCGGAACCGTGAACCATAGAATTGAGGCAGTAAACGGATGGTGCCTAAACAGTATAGATCATATACTACAAAGGTAAGTTTGTCAAGCTAGAAATAAGTGTTTTGGATGCAGGAGGTTAGGGCGGGGGATTTCGCTTCGGACAGCTCATTTACTTGGGAGTTCCTAAGTCCCGTAAATGCAGGAGGTTGGAAGAAAGGTTCTTGTCTTTTTGACGTGTGACGCGCTTACACTCAGCGTCCTAGAAATGCCGTGCTGAAGCCCGGCCCTTACAAAGCAAAGAGGACAGGCCCTTCGGCCTACGGATAGCCTCAGGGTAAACCCTTGGAAGCTCAGGGTAAACAAGAATGCCTGTCCTACCTAACATTTGGCACGCCTCCGGCGTTCAGGAATTGTGAGCGCGAGGTTCGCGCTCTCTGAAGGAGGCGGCTACAGGGACGGGCGGGGTAAATTGGGGGAAAGTTAGAGCCGGCTACTCGTGCCGGAGGGCGACCATGGGGTCGACGCGCATGGCGCGACGGGCTGGCGCCAAGGACGCTGCAAGCACGACACTTGTGAGAAGCGCGGCTGCCAATCCATACGTCAGGCTGTCCGTTCTAGAGACGCCATAAAGAAAAATGCCCGACCCGCTCCAGCCGATACCTTCCGTGGGGAAAAGGCGCGCCATGGCAAATGCGCAGAGCGTGCCGACGGCCAAGCCTGCGGACGCGACGCCCAGCGATTCGCGCAAAACCAGGCCAGCGATCTGGAGGTGAGCAGCGCCTAGCGCCGTGCGAATGCCAATTTCGCGCGTGCGTTCGGCGACGGAGTACGAGGTCACTCCAAACACGCCAACGACCACCAGTATTAGGGCCAGGCCTCCGAAAGAGGCTAACAGCGTGATCATGGGCCGACGCAGCGTGAGGGACTCAGAATCGTGGATCTCTGCCTGCATGCTACCCAGTTCCCAGTAGAGCTGGGGATCCACAGGTTGAAGCCAATTTCTGATCCGCGCGGCAACACCCGCCATGTCACCGGCCGCCCGAATCCGGATCGCTATGCTCCATCGCGGTGGCGTGGTTTGTGCCACAGGGAAGTATGCAAGCGGCCTCAAGTCTTCTTCCGGATTACGCTGCCGAAAATCCTTGACTACCCCCACAATCTCTCGCCAGATCGCAGGAGAATCCGCAGAAGCTACGTGATAGCCGACGGGGTTCGTCTCCGGGAAAAACTGTTTCGCGAAAGTCTCATTGACGATCGCCACCGGGTTGCCATCCTGGCTATCTCGCTCATCGAATGAACGGCCAGCAAACATCGGTATCCTCAGAGTCGAGAAATACTTCGGGCCCACGGAGACGAACCACATTTCTTCCTGAACTGGCGGCGCCTTGGGAATGGGCACTTCGATTCTGAGCTGCGCACTGTCTGCGCCGTCCATCGGGAGCGAGTCCACGACCCCTGCGGACTCTACCCCGTGAAGCGAACGCATGCGCTCCGCAGCATCGTGCATGAGGCGTGCACGATCCGCGGGAGTCGTGTAGCGGGTAAACGGCAACCGAGTGGTGACGGTCAAAACGTTGTTGGGGTCGTACCCTAAGCGGGAATTCTCCACGTGCAGGAAACTGCGCAGCAACAATCCGAACCCTACGAGCAGCACCATGCCGAGAGCAACCTGGCCTCCGACCAAGACGTTTCGTAAACGCCGCGAGTGCGACCCGCCCGCCACGTTGAGAGCGGAATCTTTCAAACTTTCGTTGAGATTCACGCGTGTGGCGTGGAACGCCGGACCCATGCCGAAAACCAAGGCGCTCAGAAGGGAAACTGCCAGACTGACAATGAAAACCCGCATATTCATTTGAAGGTATGCACCTGAAAGCATATCGGAAGCCACTCCGCTGATGATTTGCTCGCACCACCGCGTCACGACCAGGGCAACAATTCCGCCGAAAAGGAATAGCAATGTGCTCTCGGTCAGAAGTTGCCGAATCATTCGCCCGCGGGAAGAGCCCAGCGCGCTGCGCACGGCAACCTCCCGGTGGCGTTTCACACCTCGGGCGAGGAGCAAGCTCGCAACGTTGGCGCAGGCGATCAAGAGCACAACTCCGGCCGCAACCGCTGTTATCCATAAGCCACGCTGGGCATTCTGCACGGTTGGTCCAGGATGGCGGAACATTTCTGAAAAGTCTTCCACGACGAGACGTTTACTTCGATCGGTCATAATGCTGGCATTCTTAAACTGGTCACCAATGACTTCCACTTCCGAACGCGCCTGCGCTAGCGTTACTCCAGGTTTCAAGCGCGCGACGATTTGAACTCTCATCTTTCCCGCCCGGACGTTTCCTTGGCTTGCATATAGGTTCAGGAGCAGAGGGGCGAAAACTTTGGAACCGTTTTTCGAAGAACTCGAAATAGGCAGCACGCCAACAACGGTAATTGGCCGACGATTCAGAACGATCTGCTGCCCGATAATGCTTGGGTCTCCGTGAAATCGAGTTTGCCAGAAGTCATACGAAAGGATCACAACGGCGTCCTGGCCCGCTCGTTGTTCTTCGTCGCGGAAATTGCGGCCTAGCAAGGGCTGAACTCCGAGCGTGGAGAACCAGTTTGGAGTGACAAGAGACCCCTGCAAGCTTTCGGAGAGCGAGCCATCAGAACTATAAAAATAATCAGCCCATCCTTCCGCGGCGACTTGCTCAAAGGACTTACTCTCGTTCCGAACTGCCTGATACTGGGATGGAGTTGGCGTGTGAGTGTCGCCATCCGCTTCGATGGTCCAGATGTGAACTAGGCGCTCCGGCTCGTGGAACGGCAGGCCGCGCAGGAATTCCGAATCCACCAAGCCGAAAATCGCTGTGTTCGCGCCGATCCCGAGGGCGAGGGTGAGGACAGCAACAGCAGTGAAGCCGGGGGATTTGCGGAGCATGCGGAGGCCGAAGCGCAGGTCCTGGATCAAAGTTTCGAGGAAGCTCACGCCGCGGGTATCGCGGCATTGTTCTTTGCGCAGCTCCAAACCGTCCATCGCGCGGATGGCGACGCGGCGCGCGTCATCCGGAGACATGCCTCGCGCGACGAATTCGTCAGTTTTGCGCTCCAGGTGATACTGAAGCTCTTCGTCCAGTTCCTGCTCGACGCGGTTGTGGCGGAAAAGCGAGCGCAGTCTCAAGGGAACCGCATAGATCCAATGTTCG
>Ga0070732_10001219_pt1 | contig 14249 bp, 12 predicted proteins | sample Coa_R1_5_FD_66449 | JGI IMG/M metagenome (GOLD analysis project Ga0070732, IMG submission 66449) | Surface soil microbial communities from Centralia Pennsylvania, which are recovering from an underground coalmine fire - Coalmine... | ecosystem: Environmental > Terrestrial > Soil > Unclassified ...
GTTTGCTTTTTCATCCCATAACTTGACTTTTGCTCTAGAGTCTGCATCATAAACTGTCATAGTTCTAAGAAGAAATTGGGAACCGTCCTTTCTAGAAAACTGTTTTGCTGGATAAACATTCATCACTCTTGTTTGAAGCGTAATTTCTTTTGCCCCCACATATAGATCCTTTAGACCCATCTCAACTTTCAATTGTTCATTTAAGGACACCCCAAGATCTGATGCTATGAGAAAAAGTGCCCCCTGATCTGTGAGATATCCTGCACCGATCTTTTCTTTCTTTTTTTCAATCATTTCCTGTATATCTGATCTCGAAAGATCAGGCTTTTGTTCTAGAAGTTTGTTTAATAGGGACTCAAATTCTGACAAGTTACCATGTGTTAGAAAGTGTGTATTAATAAAAATTTCATTAGCTAAATTAGTGGGTCAATAAAATATTCATTATTGTCTTGTATTGTAGCAAATTCACTTTCTAAATCATATGGATCAATCATGGCAGTAGATGGAATCGATCTTTCTGTGAATTCTGGTAAAATTTTTGGTTTTTTGGGACCAAATGGTGCTGGAAAAACCACTACAATAAAACTACTTACAACTCTGATCGCACCAACAAGTGGGACTATTAGCATTCTTGGGATGGATGCAATCAGACATCCTCTTGATATAAGAAAGAAAATAGGAGTTGTTTTACAACAGCCAAGTTATGAGCCGACACTAAGTGTAGAAAAATCATTGGAAAAATATGGCATGATGTGGAATGTTGAGAGAAAGACAAGAAAAGATCGAGTAGAGGAACTTCTTTCTGCTTTTGATCTACAAGAAATAAGAAAGATGAAAAACGACGATCTTTCAATTGGTCAACGAAGAAGAGTCCAAGTTGCGCGAGAATTTATGCATGATATAGAACTTTTGTTTCTTGACGAGCCCACAGTGGGATTAGATCCATCTGCTAGACGTGGATTGCTGGATTACATTAAAAACAAAGTCAAAGAAGGTCTTACGATATTCTTTACAACTCACATACTTAATGAAGCAGAATATCTATGTGATGAGATTGCTATCATTAACAAAGGCAAAATAATTGCTATAGATACTCCAAATGAACTAAAAAATAAATTTGGTCGAGAAAAAACAATTAAAATTCGTATAGCTGAAACAAAGAAAGATGTACAAGATCTCTTATTTGATGTAAAAGATTATGAAATTGATTTTAATTCTGGAACAAACATAACAATTCGATCAAACGATTCTGAGGAAGTGTTATTACAAATTCTACAAATCCTGACAACAAACAATATTTCTATCGAAGACTTGTCTGTAATGCCTACGACTCTGGAAGAAATATTTCTTACAGTGGTGAAAAATTCTAATGCATCCAATAATTAGATTAGTAAATAGAAATCTAACTATTTCTCTTAACAAGGGTTTTTTGATTTGGCAGATTGTTTTCCCATTAATCTACATCTTTGTAGCTGGTTTTGCTTATACTGCATTGATTCATTCAGTTCCATTTGGCAACAAATCTCTAGACTATCCGGCATTCATAGCTTCTGGTATGATTGGTTTTAACATAATGAATAGTACTCTCATATCTGGAATTATTATTTGGAATGACAGAAGACACGGTATGTTTGAACAAATTCTTGTTGGACCATTTACTAGAGCTCATTATATCTTGAGCAACATTTACACAATTGGTATTGTTGGTTTGATAAGTGCTGCACTTATCACGGCAGTTGGATATCCACTCTTCTTCAAATCTGTTGAATTTAATTTTTATACTATACCGCTAGTAGTTTTTGCCTCAGTTACAGGCTCTATCCTTTTTGGCTCTATTGCATCGATAATTTCTACTAGATTACAGTCTAGCGAAGGATTCAACGTTGTTATTAATACAGTGTTTCTTTTTTTTGCATTCGTAAGCACGGCATTTTATCCTTCACAGGGAGCACCAGAACCACTTTCAACTGCATTTTATCTTAACCCACTTACGTATCTTGTAGATGTTGTAAGAGCAGGAATATTTGGAAATTTTAGTACTTTTGTCGGAATGGAGATGATTGTTCTAGTTGTAGCGGCTTTGATTTTATTTACTATATCTACTAAACTTCTCTCTAAACTTGAAATTTAATCAAGAAACATAAGGTGGTTTAAATTCTAATTACTAGTAATTTGTTCAATGGAGTTAAAGAGAAGAAGCAGTCTTTGGTTTCTCTTACCTATTTTCTTTAATATTATCGGAGGAATTATTGCCTATTTTATAATCAAAGATGATGACCCAAGCAAGGCAAAAAATTGTTTGTGGCTTGGTGTAATATTATCTGCAATTTCAATTGCAATTTTTTTGATTCCACTGTTGATTGGCATATCACTATTGCCACATTGGCGCCTTGCTCCAACAGGACCTTACATGTAGTAATTTTAAAAATAAAAAATAGCCCGGCCCAGATTCGAACTGGGGTCAAGGGCTCCAAAGGCCCCTATGCTTGACCGCTACACTCGGTGGATTTCTCCTCTACCGGGCTTCCGGGCGTTGAATCTTCCATTAAGTTCCCTTATATGTTATTCAGTACATTATTTGCGTGCAGGACGATTTTTTGAAGGTCGTTTACACGAATATTATTGAATTGTTCTAATCGTAGCTAGAAGCTTAGAAATAGGATCTTCCATTGAATTTAATATTGCTTTTGCTTTTTTTCTAAGATTTTGATTATCAGATTTTAAAATTTGTGTAACTAATTTTATAATTATTTTTGGATTTTTTTGTCTTTTTACTAAACCAGTTCCTACAAGATATTTTTCTATACGATTAGGAACTGCATCATAAGAAATAGTTGGGATTCCCATTAATGCAGCTTCAGCAGTCATTGTGCCTCCAGATCCTATAAAAACATCAGTAAATCTAAGAAGTGCTTTACCATCGATTACTTTGTCCATAACTATTATCTTACTTCCAAATTCTTTTTTGAGCTGATTTATGTGTGGTAAATATCTGCCTAGTACAACTATATTGCAATTTGAGAGCTCTTTTGCAATTTCATTTATGATATTAGTACTGACGTTTTTTCTAGTCTTAATATATGCAGCTTGAGATTCCTCAACTCTTACAAGAACAGTCTTTTTGTTCTTGAGATGAAAATCATTCTTTGAATAATTTTTTGATTTCTGTTTTACTATTAATGCGGCATCTATAGATCTATACTGTATAATGTCCTTTTCTGTAATTCCATATCTTACAAATTCTTTTTTTGGAATTATCCATGGAATTAGAAGTTTTTGTACAAACGGTACAGAAAGTCTCATAACTGCTTCTGCATGTGGAGAGTCAGAAAAGGCAATGTGTTTTATACCTGCCCCAAAAGAAATTCTTGCCGCTTCAGGTGAACAGAAGCTAATAGTTAGATCTGGAGCGAATTTTCCAACTATTTGAGATAAATGCAGAGTTCGTTCAAGACTGGCTCTTAATTTTCCAGATTTATTAGATCCTCCATGCTTTCCAACAAGCACGATCTTTACATTTCTAACTTTGGCAAGCTCTACAACCTCGTAATAGTTCCTAGAAGTGCATAGAATCTGATTGTTTTTACGTAATCTTTCGATCATAGGCTCAAAAAACAAAAGTTGTTTTGGAGTAAGTATGTCAAACCAGATTTTCAAACATTTTTGATAGAATTTCAGCATGGAAAAAGTTTTTCTTAGCCTTGTCTCCTAGCTCCAATGATTTGGTAGCTACAAAAGTTGTTGTTTATGGTCTTAGTACAGAGGGTTATTCCATCGCATGTCAAATGGCAATCAAAGGCGCTGACGTCTTTATTGTGGATGAATCTGCTCATATGGCGATTTCTCTAAAATCAGAGATTGCAAAGACCTATCCTGACGTTACCTCATTAAAAGAAGACGAACCATTACTTGGAGTTGAACCAATAGATGTTGCAATTTCTCACTCAGAATATCTCTTTTTTGCACCAAGAATTAGAAAAACTGGACAAGAAACAAAAATGGAGATTCACTCTAAATTCAAAGACGCTACTAGTGCAATGAAAAAAGGAGGTTCTGTTATTTACAACCTTCCTACAGGAATTGGAGGTAATAATGAAACTATCTCACTTTTAGAGCATGTTACAGGTCTTGAGATGGGTAAAGGCATCTCCTATTTCTATTATCCACTTGGAGCAAAAAACCAGACTCCAGAAATTATTGGTTCTTTTAATGGTAAAGCAGATGACAAACTTGCAAAGTTACTTGCTATTGATAAAAAAGAAAAAAAGTTTGTAGCGATTCCTTCATCAGAGCTTTTTCATGCGATAAAGATTCTTTCTCAGTTTTCTGGCCTGTCTAGTATTCTTGAAGTTTGCAAATTTGCTCAGGAACCTACAACAAGAGCAGATCTTATGTTCACAGAATTCAAAGATCTCTTTTTAGATGATATGACAAATGGGCTTTACGATCTGAGATCTCTTGGAACATCTATTGAGGGAGCAGGTACTATGATGTATCTAGTTAATGGAAGTATAAAGGGAATTGAAGGTTATGTTAAGAGACTTATAGATGAAATTCGTTCTACACTGAAAAAAAATGAACTAAAAGCAAGCAGAACTCGGGTCACTATCCTTTGGACACTTGATTCCTATGAAATGCGTGGTGATAAAGTAGATATGCTAAATTCACTTGTTACCAAGTTACGCGATTATATTGGGGATGTAGAAATCCATCAAGGTCCTACTTTTGATTTGTTTCATAGTGACAAAACAACAATTGTTGTTGCATGCTCAAAATCAGATTATGAGAAAATTAGTAAGAACAATAAAGATTCTGATATTATAATTATAAAGACAAATCCACTATGTGAGATTCTGTAATAAGAATAAAATTAGACGACTTTTAATGAATTTAGTTTGTCTGAAGAAAATAATGAGGAAATGGAAGTGGAAATAGAGGATGTGTCTGATAATGGTTCTCAAGAAAAAATTATTGACGAGTTGAAGACACAGCTAAAACAAGAGCAAGAAAAAACAGCATCTTATGAGAAAAAACTTCAATATCTTCTTGCCGATTTTGAAAACCTGAAAAAAAGAACGGAATTAGATATCCAAAATAGAGTAAATTCTGCTTTAGATTCTATGATGCTGAAATTTCTTTCAATATATGATGATTTTGTAAGGGCAAAAGATGTACTTACTAAACAAAAAATAAATACTGATGGATTATCAGCCATTCTAAAAAATATGGACTTATTTTTATCAGAAAACGACGTTACTCCTATTGAAGCACTTGGAGAAATTTTTAATCCACAATTACATGAGGCAATATCTGTAAAAGAAGATTCATCACTTGATGATAATACAATTACTGCAGAAATTCGTAAGGGATATATTTTACAAAATAGAGTTATTAGACCTAGTTTAGTAGAAATATCAAAAAAAACATGATAATAGGATTGTGATAATAATATGACAAAAATTATAGGAATAGATTTAGGAACAAGTAATTCTGCTGCGGCAGTAATGATGGGTGGTAAACCAACACTCATTCCAGCAGCTGAAGGAACAACCGTAGGTGGTAAAGCATTTCCATCGGTTGTTGCTTTCACAAAGGATGGACAGCTTCTTGTAGGAGAACCTGCAAGAAGGCAAGCTGTTACAAATCCAACTGGAACGATTGTAGCTGCCAAACGAAAGATGGGAAGTGACTATATTTTTAAAATAAATGATAAGGAATACAAACCACAGCAAATTTCTGCATTTATTTTGCAGAAAATAAAAAGAGATGCTGAGGCATTTGTTGGTGAAAAAATTGAAAAAGCAGTAATCACAGTGCCTGCATATTTTGACGACAATCAAAGACAAGCAACAAAGGATGCTGGTCAAATAGCTGGACTAGAAGTTGTTAGAATTATCAATGAGCCAACAGCTGCATCATTAGCATTTGGTTTAGACAAGGCAAAGCAAGACATGAAAATTTTGGTGTTTGATTTGGGTGGAGGAACACTTGATGTTACGATCATGGAAATGGGTGGTGGAGTTTTTGAAGTTATGAGTACCTCCGGTGATACACAACTTGGAGGCACTGATATGGATAAGATCATAATCGATTACATTATTGATGCATTTAGAAAAAGCACTGGAATTGATCTTTCAAAGGATAATGCAGCGATGGTTAGAGTAAGGGAAGCTGCAGAAAGAGCAAAGATTGAGCTTTCTTCTGTAATGGAAACTGACATTAATTTACCATTCGTATCATATGACCAAACTACTGGCCCAAAGAATCTAGAGATGAAACTTACTCGTTCAAAGCTTGAAGATCTCATCAACCCAATTGTAGAAAGATGCAAGCCATCTATGACAAAAGCCTTGGAAGATGCAAAACTTTCCCCTTCAGATATTACTAAAATTGTTCTTGTGGGAGGACCAACACGAATTCCAATGGTCAAAAAATTTGTTGCCTCCGTTTTAGGTAAGGAACCAGAATCTGGAGTTGATCCTATGGAAGCAGTAGCATTAGGTGCTGGAATACAGGCAGGTATTATTGCAGGGGATGTTACAAGTGATATTGTACTCCTTGATGTTACGCCACTTACTCTTGGAGTAGAAGTACTTGGTGGATTACGTGAACCATTAATTGAAAGAAACACTACCATCCCTACATCCAAAAGCAAGGTCTTTACCACCGCTGCAGACAATCAAACTGCCGTAACAGTACACATTGTGCAAGGTGAAAGACCAATGGCAACTGACAATGTTTCTCTTGGAAGCTTTAACCTTTCTGGAATTCCTCCTGCTCCAAGAGGTATTCCGCAAATTGAAGTAAAGTTTGATCTGGATGCAAACGGAATACTCAATGTTGTAGCAAAAGATCTTGGTACTCAAAAAGAAGCAACGATAACAATTACTGCAAGTACTAAACTTTCAAAGGAAGAAATTGAAAAACTCAAAAAAGATGCGGAAGTTTATGCAGATCAAGACAAAAAGAAAAAAGAAGAAATTGAAATTAAAAATGAAGCAGAGAACTTTATTTATGCTACTGAAAAATTAATCAATCAAGATCTCAAAGACAAAGTTACACAAGAACAAGGAATCAAAGTTACAAACGCAATAAAAGATCTAAAAGACGTACTTGACAAGGGATCTGCAGAAATTAAACCAAAACTTGATACGCTAAAAACTATAGTTAATGAAATTAGTACTGAACTTTACAAAAAAACTAGCCCGCCACCAGGATCTGGTTCATCTGGAACTGGACCTCAAGGAGCAACTGGCGATGAAAGCGCAGGTCAAAATGCTGCTGGTGCTCAATAATTGATGATTTATACTTGAGATTACTCAAAATTCATTTATGAGCACTAAGCGAGATTATTACGAAGTTTTAGGGGTACAAAAGAATGCTTCTCAAGATGAAATAAAGGCACAGTATAGAAAATTAGCACTAAAATTTCATCCTGATAGAAACAAATCTTCTGATGCTGGTGAGCATTTTAAGGAAATTTCTGAGGCATATGCAATTTTATCTGATTCTGAAAAAAGAAAACTCTACGATACTCATGGTCATGCTGGTGTTGATGGAAGATATAGTAGCGAAGATATTTTCCGTGGAGCACGTGTTAACTTTGAGGATATCTTTGGTGGATTCGGCGGAGGCGGATTTGATTCTATCTTTGAATCCCTTTTTGGAAGAGGCGGATTTGGTGGATTTGGAGGGGGGGGATTTGGCAGAGAAAGAGGATCTGATCTTGTTTATGAAACCTCAATTACGTTAGAAGATGCTCTTAAAGGAAAAAGAGAAGAAATTGATATTCCAAAAGATATTGATTGTGAAAATTGTAAGGGTTCTGGATGTACTCCTGGTACATCAATGCGAACCTGTACAGTTTGTAATGGTCATGGGCAAGTAAGATCGTCTAGAAGCACAGGCTTTTCTACGTTTGTTACTGTTCATCCATGTAACACTTGTAGAGGTCAAGGTAAGATAATAGAAAGACCTTGTAGTAAATGCAAAGGAACAGGGAAACAAAAGGGGATAAAACACCTTTCTTTTGATATTCCGCCAGGAGTGGATACTGGTGAATATACTATCAGAGGAGAAGGTGAATCTGTACCAAATGGAGTAAATGGAGATTTAGTTGTCAGAATTAGAGTAAAACCACATGAGAAATTCAAAAGAGATGGTGCTGACATATTTTATGATCAAAACATTTCGATGATTGATGCTACACTGGGTAAAACTACAACTGTACCTACTTTAGAAGGCACAGAAAAGATATCTGTAGAAGCTGGTAGTCAGCCAAACACGATAATAAAACTAAAGGGTAAAGGACTCCCTCATCAAGATAGCAGAGGTAGAGGGGATCAATATGTCAGACTCGTTGTTAACATACCATCTAAGCTTGACAAACAACAAAAAAAGATCCTCGAAGAGCTTAGGGATGCTTTTGATTAAACAGGTATAAAAAAATGAGAATAGGTCTTGATGTAGATGGAGTTCTTGCAGATGTGATCCAATCATGGCTTTCATATAATAATAAAATAAGAACCATCATAGACAAATCAGAAATTTCTGAATGGGATTTTTGGAAAAAATTTAAGATAGATAAATTTGATTTTTATAAAGAACTTTCAACATGTTGGACATCATGGGAGGATATTCCGCCAACAGAAAACAATATCTCATCAGCGAGTAGAGATCTTTTAAAACTTGGTATAGTAGATATTGTTACAGCAAGAGAAGAATCTACACATATTCATGTCAAAAACTGGCTAAAATCAAAAGGAATTGCCTATAATAATTATGTTGGAGTGTTGGAAGGAACAGAAAAAACTAGACTTGATTATGATGTATTCATTGATGACTCGCCAATAAATGCAAAAAGTATGCTTGATGGAGGAAAATCGGTAATACTATACACACAACCTTGGAATCTAAATTTTGATGATTCACGCGCTAAGAGAATATACAAACTAAAAGATGCAGTTTCTACAATAAAGACACTTATTCAGGAATCTTAATTTTTTCGTTGCGGGGGTTGCCTAGCCTGGTCAACGGCGTAAGGCTCAGAACCTTATCTCTTAGGAGTTCGTGGGTTCAAATCCCACCTCCCGCATATTCATTATTAAAAATGAAATTGCATGAAAAATTTATAATTAGTAATGTAATTGTCCATACGTTGAAGAAAATTGAAGCAATAGTAGCTCACGAAAAAGTTTTTGCTGTTGTTGAAGCTTTAAAAAAAACTGGGGTTGGAGGAATTACAATACTTGATGCAAAAGGATGGGGAAAGGGAATTCGTTCACAAATGACAGCTGAAAGAGGTACTGTAAGCTATACTGCAAGCTTTAACACTAAAAATTATGTAATAACAGTAGTTGATGATTCTATGATACATAAAGTAGTAACAGCAATAATTGATGCTGCAGGGACAGACTCGCCAGGAGATGGAAAAATCTTCATCAATAATGTTGAAGATGTCATAGATATAGGTAGTAAGCAAAAGGGAATACACGCAATTTAGTTAAAAATATTATTCAGAAGAACTTAGTTTGTGTTTTATTTTTTCCTCTAATAACTGGTTTATTTTTTGGCCATCAATCTTGCCACGCATAGTTTTCATAGCAATTCCCATTAATGGACTAATTGCTCTTGATCCTTGTTCCTTAATCATCTTAAGATTAGTCTCTACTAATTCATCCAACATCTTTTCAAGATCTGAAGAATCTACTTTGTTTATAGCTGTTTTCTCCATAGCTTCAAAAACCGTATACGATTTACCTGACATTATACTTTCAAAGATTATCTCAAGTGATTCTTTTGCAATTTTATTATCTGCAAGTAAGCTAAATGCCTTTTCAATTTCATTATTTTTTAAAAGTTTACTATTTAGTCCTCGTCTTTCTAAGTTTGTAATAGTTCCACAAAGAACAGAAACAACAAAGTTTGGCGAAATTCTACTATCTTTACATATAGATTCAAACAAACCTAGATATTCTGAATCAAAAATTTGCATCGTAAGCTGTGCATTTAATTGGTATGTTTTTTGCAGTTCTGATATGGTTTCCTCCCATGACTTGGGTATTTTTTTTTGTATTTCCTCTAACTCTTTTTTTTCTACAATAATTGGGGGAATATCAGTTTCAGGATACATCCTTGATGCACCAGGTCTTGGCCTCAAAAATACAGTTTCACCAGTAGATGTTGCAGCTCTCGTTTCTGCAGGAACACCATTCTTAGCATCTTCTATTCTTTTTATGATTGACTCAATTACAAGATCAATTTTTTGTAGTTCTCCCGCCAGAATTAAGAATCCATCCTTTAATCCTAATTCTAATGTCTTTTTGACTTGTTGAATATCTGATTCTTCTATTCCATAATTTGGAAGTTCATCGGAGTGAAATACACCTCCAAGTCCAAAAAATCTTACCAGTTCACCAAGCTGTTTTCCAAGTCTTATTCCTTCGTATGGTTCAAAACCAAACATGCCTGAAAAATTTTTAATCCTAATTGCTTTTATTATGGCACCTTCTTTGAGTGCTTTTTGAATGACTTTTGATTTACAGTTTTTGAAAGTTTCTGTAATATCTTTTACATCTCTTTCTTTTGCTATTCTCTCTGTTTCTACTTCACGCAATTTTTCAGCAATAATATTCAAGCCATGTTGCCTTTTTGCTTCATATTCGATGACTTTTTCAAGTTGGTCGAGTTGTTGTACACCCTTTACTTCAACCACTTTTCCATCGTCAATGGATACATTGACATCTTGTCGTATTGAACCCAAACCTCTTTCAACTTTTTTTGTAGAACGTAAAAGTCGACCTAAACTAAGTGCAATTTTTCTAACTTCATCAGGTTTTCCAGATACTGGATCTAAAGCAATCTCTACTAACGGAATGCCAAGCCTATCCAAACTATATTCTCTTACATCTGTAGTATCAGACAGAAGTTTTGCTGCATCTTCTTCCAAACAGATGCTTTGTACACCTATTTTTTTTCCATCTACCTCAAGATGACCGCCTTGTGAAATAAGCATTGTTCTTTGAAAACCTGAGGTATTAGAACCATCAATTACCAACTTTCTCATCACATGAATTTCATTAAAAATATTTGATTTTAAGGAGGCTGCAATAATTAATGCAATTTCTTTTGTTTCGTCATTCACATCATGAGGAGGTTCTTCATCCTGTTCTACAAGACAGCTACTTGAAGGATTTGCATGATATACTATAGTTTTATCTTTACTACGTTCAAAAACTGCTGTGGAATCCAACTCACCAAGTTCACTTTTTGCAAGCCTGAGTTTACGGAAAAATTTTATTGGATATATTTCTGATTCTATAGGAGGACAGTTACAAAACAATTTTTTGCCTGTTGCAAGCTGCTGATGGATTTCAAGACCAACCTTGAGTCCAATTTTGTCTATTTGAGGTCCAGACACTTCTGATTTATCTATTCGACTTGTTTTAAAGCTTAGTCTGCAATTTCCATAGAGATGTTTTCTTTCATAATTTTTTCCATATCTTCAATGGTTTTTGAATTACCAAGCGCCCACATTGCCTTTACAAGAGCAGTTTCTGGAATCATATTTCCAAGAGGAGTTATTCCCAAGTTAAGCAGATCTCTGCCGCTTTCATAAACAGTCATTCTTACCATGCCGTCTATACACTGAGATGTCATTCCAAGAAAGAGGCCTTTCTTTTTTGCTTTTCCTACGTATTCATACATGGTTTTTCCAATATGCCCAAGACCAGTTCCTTCGAAAATTATTGCTTTGTAACCTGAGCTAATGATATGATCTAATATCTTTGGATCAAGTCCTGGATAATATTTTACTAGAGCAACATGTGTATCAAAATTAATTTTTGGAGTATAGTCTTTTTTTATAATACTAAACTGTGGGTTTTTTTCAATGCTATCATTTTTTACAATGAATGCAGGATTTCCGCCTATTGTTTGAAATGCATTACGTTTACTTGTGTGATTTTTACGTACTCTCGTACCCCAATGACAAGCAACATCATCATCACTTGAGCTATTATGCATTACAACATAAATGCCTCCTATGTTGCATTCTACAAGAAATCTTACTGCTGAAATTAGATTAAGCGCAGCATCAGACGAAGGCCTGTCGGAAGATCTCTGTGATCCTACTAGAGCTATTGGAATTGGAATTCCTGATAAAGAAAATGATAATGCTGCAGCCGTATATTGCATAGTATCTGTTCCATGTGCTATGATTATTCCTTTGTATTCTGATTTTACATTAGTGTTAATTTTTTCTGCAATTATTTTCCAATGTTCAGGAAGTAAATTTTCAGAATATTCTGAGAAAAGCACTTCAGTGTCTATGTTTGCTATTTTTGAAAGTTCTGGTACTGTAGCATTAAGTTCAGCAGCTGTTAATGCAGGAGTTACTCCGCCAGTTCTGTAATCTATTTTGCTTGCAATTGTACCACCAGTAGAAACAAGAAGAATTTTTGGTAATCTTGGATCGATATGAGGTTGTACTGTATTTTCTTTTTTTATGTTTCCGATATCTTCTATTTTGATTTTTTTAATTTTGTCTATTTCCAAACCTATGTTGTATCCGCTTTTAAGCTTCAAAACTATGTGTTTGTCATCATTATACTCATAACGCGGCATTAAAATTCCAGAATAGGTGGAATCTGTCTCGATGTTGACAATATTGCCTACCTGAAGGTTGTGTTTTTCTAAAAATTCAAGCGATTTTCCCTTATATCCGCTATGATTAGGCATTTGATTGGATTAGATGTGTTATTTTATTAAAATTACCTGTAGTAGGGAACTGCAACCTTTTCGCCAATCTTGAGCTCTTTTTGAGTCCTGACTTTTCTCACAGCCTCTTCAAAGTGTCTCATGGTCACCTTTGCTTCAGCAGCTTTCTTTTCGGCTTCTTTCTGATCTGGATATTTGTCAAGAAATTCATGTATTACAAGAGAAACTGCTGTATTTGCAATAGATGCTACATCTGCTCCGCTAAGTCCATCTGTAGAATCTGAAAGTTTCTCCAAATCTACATAGTCTGGATTCTTACCTGCCTCAGATTTTTGTTCTCTGTCAATTGGAATTTCTTTTGTACTTATCTCTAGTATCTTCTTTCTGCCTTCCTTGTCTGGCATTGGAACTAGAATTATTTTGTCAAATCTTCCTGGTCGTAATAGAGCTGTATCAATCATATCTGCTCTGTTTGTTGCTGCAAGTACTACAACGCCATGTAAGCTTTCAATACCATCAAGTTCTGTTAAAAGTTGGCTGACAACTCTTTCAGTAACTGCGGTTTCGCCACCCACTCCTCTGACAGGAGCAATGGAATCAATCTCGTCAAAGAAAATCACACATGGAGAAGCTTGTCTTGCTCTTCTGAATATCTCTCTTATTCCTCGTTCTGATTCACCAACCCATTTTGATAGTAATTCAGGACCTCTTACTGAAATAAAATTAGCTTCGCTCTCTGTTGCTACAGCTTTAGCTAAAAGTGTTTTTCCAGTGCCGCTTGGTCCATGTAACAATATTCCTCGTGGCATTCTATGTCCTAGTTTAGAATATAATGTTGGATATTTCATTGGCCACTCTACCGCTTCTTGTAATTCACGTTTTACATTTTCTAATCCTCCAACTTCATCCCAGCTTACATCTGGATTCTCAATGAAAACTTCACGCATTCCTGACGGTGTAACTTCTCTTATCGCATTTTGATAATCGTCTCCGTTTACAATTAGCTTGTCAAGGGTTTCTGGTGGGAGTTTTTCATCCTCAAGGTTTAGCTCTGGTAATAATCTTCTAAGACATTTCATTGCAGCTTCCTTGCATAGATATTCCAGGTCTGCACCAACATAGCCGTGGCTAATTCCTGCAATTTTATCCAAGTTTACGTCGTCGCTTAATGGCATGTTTCTTGTGTGAATCATGAGAATGTCTTTTCTTCCCTTCTTGTCGGGTACCTTGATCTCAATTTCTCTATCGAATCTACCAGGTCTTCTAAGTGCTGGGTCTATTGCATTTGGTCTGTTTGTTGCTGATATAACAATCACTTTGCCTCTTGCCTCTAAACCGTCCATCAAGGAAAGCAACTGTGAGACAACTCTTCTCTCAACTTCTCCTGTTACTTCTTCTCTTTTTGGAGCAATAGAATCAATTTCATCAATGAAAATAATAGAAGGAGATTTTTCTTTTGCCTCTTTGAAAATTTCTCTTAGTCTAGCTTCACTTTCTCCATAAAACTTGCTCATTATTTCAGGACCTGATAT
>Ga0070732_10001222_pt1 | contig 14227 bp, 13 predicted proteins | sample Coa_R1_5_FD_66449 | JGI IMG/M metagenome (GOLD analysis project Ga0070732, IMG submission 66449) | Surface soil microbial communities from Centralia Pennsylvania, which are recovering from an underground coalmine fire - Coalmine... | ecosystem: Environmental > Terrestrial > Soil > Unclassified ...
GGTTCCAGATGGGTTGTGTCCTCGCCAGCCTCCGAATGGCGCCACAGGTCGCCTGCGCCAGCGGTGCAGAACCACATCTCCTCGACCGTCCTGTGGCGCACCGCGGTCGTCACCTGGCCAGGCTGCAACGTGCAGTGCACCATGCTGCCCGCCTCGGTCTGCACGAGCACACGAATCTCTGAGCCGTCGGGCGCAAGCACGTCGTAGTTGGGCGCCACGCGCGCGGTCTGCCAGCTCACGCGGCTCATTGTGGCGCGTCCTCTGCAAGCGACGTGACCTACATGGCTATCGAGAATTTTTCGAAAGATCCGCTGAATGCCGTTCAGACGGGGATGCACGTCATTGACGCGCGCGGCGAGGACGTCGGCCAGGTAGACCAGATCCACATGGGTGATGCCGACGCGGTCACGACGGCTGGCAACGAGGACCGCAGCCCAACGCTGTTGGACCGCGCTGCCGAGGCGCTCGGGGCTGAGGCGGAGCCGGATGTACCCGAGCCGCTGCGCAGCCGACTCGTTCGCGAGGGCTACTTGAAGCTGGACAGCTCACGCCTGCTGGAGGCGGACCGCTACGTCCCCGCCGACTACGTGCGCGGCGTCAGCGACGGCAAAGTCCAGCTCAGCGTCCGCCGCGAGGAGCTGCTCCGCGAGGACTAACGTGGCCTTCACGCCGACCGAGTTCTGCGTCTCTCTTCAAGAGAAGGATTCCACCTTCCGGTGGTTCCGTTGCACCCTCGAGGGAAACGTGTACCAGGAAGTATCCTGGACCTCTTTTGCAGCGTGAGCCAGTTACGGCTGGTTCTGCTTCCCTTGCCAAGAGCAGAGTTCCTCTTCCGGTGGTTCCGTTGCACCCTTGAGGGCAACCCTTACCAGGAAGTGTCCTGGACCTCTTTTGCAAGCCTGAACCAACTGACTAAACGAACTCGCTGGGGAAAATCGTTGACAGGCGCCCGCGCCAGCGCTACGCTGCCGATATATCAGCGATATATCGCTAAGAGACCCAAAGGAGTTTGCAGCTATGTACTCTGACTTTCGCGAGCGGCGGCGCGGGCCGTTTTTCTTCTTCAGGCATCGCGGGCGCTGGGCCGACGGCGAGGGCGACTGGGGCTTCGGTCGCTGGGGCCGCGGCGGCCGAGGTGGCCCCTTCTTCGGTGGTTTTGGTCCGTTTGGCCCCTTCGGTCCAGGTGAGCGTATCTTCGGTCGAGGCGACCTCAAGTACGTCATCCTCGAGCTGCTCAAGGACCAGCCGCGCCACGGCTACGACATTATTCGCGCGCTCGAGGAGCGCATGCGCGGCGCCTACCGGCCCAGCCCGGGCTCGGTGTACCCCACGCTGCAGATGCTGGAGGACCTCGGCTACGTCAGTTCCAGCCAGCAGGACGGCAAGAAGATCTACACGATTACCGACGAGGGGCGGCGGTACCTCGAAGAGCAGAAGACCACCGTCGACGATATCCGTGAGCGCATAAGCTCTGGCTGGGAGGCTGCGCAGCGGCCCGAGGTTTCGGACCTGATGCACGAGGTGCAGCAACTGGCACGCGCCCTGTTCCGGCTGGGCACGCGCAACCTGCACGATCCCGAGCGGCTGAAGCGGCTGCGCGAGATTGTGGCCAGCACCCGGGCGCAGCTCGAGAGCTTCGAGCGCGAACCGTCGACCACGCCCACCGGTGCGCCGCCCAGCGAACCGCGCATGGTCTAGCAGCACGGGCCTCGTCATCCTGAGGGAGGCCTCCTTCGGCTTCGCTCGAGGCAGGCTGGGTGCTTCACTCAGGATGGCAAGGCGACTGGTGTCAACGTGAGCGGCGAGTCCACTCCCGAGATCGCGCCTGGCGACCTGCTGGTGGCTTCACCTCGGGAGAGCGCGGACTCCACGTTTGGGCGCAGCGTGGTGCTGGTCGCGGACCGTGAGCCCAACGGCATCACCACGGGCATCTGCCTCAATCGGCCGCTTGGGTCCACCGCGAGTGAGGCGTCGGCGCTCGCGCTGCTGTTCATCCCGGACCCGACAGCCCCGGCCTTCTGGGGTGGCCCGATGGCAACCGACTTGCCGGCCATCCTTGCCCAGTTCCGCTCCACCAATGCCCTGGAGTGGTTTCACCTGCCCATCCAGCAGCGGCGCCAGTTCCCGCTGCCCGATGTCGGCGTTGTCGCGGTTGCCGAGCACACCTCACCATTTGAGGACCGCATCGTGCGGGCACGACTGTATGTCGGACTGTGTGTCTGGGGCCGCGGCCAACTCGAACGTGAGCTTGCCAGCGGCGACTGGCTGCTGTTTTCGCGGCGCGCGACGCCCGACCTGATCTTCTGTGCAGAGCCTGAGGCGCTCTGGCCCGAGCTTGCCGGCGCCTAGAGGCCGCAAAGGCCCTCACAACGGGACCCGAGTGTTCTCTGGAGAGAACCAGACCAGCGTCCACGTGCGCCGTGCGAGTGGACGGCGCAGCATTCCTCGGTGCCGTTGGCCTCAGGACGGGACCGGGTTGTTCTCTGGAGAGAACCAGACCAGTGCGGGGCGCGAGATTGCGGACTGGCGGGCAGCGGGGCCGCGTGGGCGGGCGAGAGGCTAAGCCCCGGCGGCGACGCAACAAGAACCTCCCTGGGACCCCTCTGGGTAAAACACGTCTGGGGTTGGCATGAAGGTTGCTAGGGCCGTGCGCGCTTCTCGCTGCACATGCCATCCACGATTGGGTCGACCCTCGTCGGCGTGCCGTTCGCGCGCAGACGAGATTTTCGGTGCGGGGCGTTTCTGGCCGAAGCGGGCTGCCAGGCCACAACGGTCCACCTCATCTCCAGCGGGCAGGTGCGCTGTTTTTCGCTCAGCGAGGACGGCTGCGAAGCTACTACGGCGGTCCTCGGGCCAGGCCAGCTCGTGGGCGTCTCGGCACTGTTCGGCGTTTCAACCAACCTGTTGTTCGCGCAGGCGCTGACGCCGGTCCACACCTGGGCGCTGCCCACCGCGCAGCTCAGAGAGCAGGTCTGGCGCAACCCGATGCTGCTGGGCCTGCTGGTGGGCGCGCTCGCACAGCGCTTTGCCCTGGCCGAAGGCCTGTTACGCGACGTGCTGCTGCTGCCCGTTCGCGACCGGCTCGGCGACATAGAGCTGCGTCTCTCAGCAGCGCTAGGCGGTCGCAGGCCCGCCCTGAACCGCACGCAGCTCGCCGGCCTGGTCCATGCCCGCCCCGAAACCCTCACCCGCGTGGTCGCCACGCACTTTGCAGCAGACAGCCCGCCCCAACCCAGGCAACCCAGGCTGCGCGCGTTCGGCAAGGGCGCGGTCTTGATTGGCCTGGACGCGCCGATTGGCCACGTCAACCAGTTGATCGAGGGCGAGTTGCAGATCGCACTGGCTGGGGCCGACAAGCGTCAGTTCAGCATGCACACACTGCGCGCCGGCGACTTTCTTGGCATCGCCGGGCTCGTCGGGCTGCCGCCGACTGGCCTGACGGCCATCGCGCTTTCGGACGGCGCGGTGCGCACGATCTCGGCCGACGAGTTTCTGAGACAGATCGCCGCGGAGCCCGCCGCTTTGCGCGGCCTGGCTCGGCAGCTCGGCAAGGAGCTGATGCAGATGGAGCGCCAGCTCAGCATGGCTTCGGCGCGCACGGCGCGTCAGCGGCTGGTGGCGTACCTGCGCGAGCTCGAGCCTCAGTCCTCAGGCGACAAGTTCGTGTCGCACGAGCTGCTGGCGCGCGGCATCGGTACGAGTCGCGAGACGGTCACGCGCGCGTTACGCGTGCTCGAACAGGAAGGGATCATCATTCGCAACGGACGACGCGTGCGGCTGCGTAGCCGGCCCCAGGGCAGCGTCGGCGAGGTCCTCCTCCTCGCGAAGAAGCGAGGCAAGGAGCCAGAGTATCGCCGCCACATACACAAGTCCGCCCGGGATCCACATGATGAGCCCCGCGAGCTGCTGGTCGTCGACGGCTGACAGGCTGGTCACGCGCGGCGCCAGCGCGTAGGTCGCGTAGAAAGGCCGCGTCGAGAACGTCAGCAGCGCGCCAATCAGCGTGCTTTCGAACATCGGCACGCTGAAGTAGCCAATTGCGGCGACCTTCGACAGCGTGCGCGTTCCACCGCTCGGGTGGATCACCGGCCACCAGAAGAGGATGGCCGTGAGGAAGAACGTCGCGTGCTCGAGATAGTGGACGGCGCTCGCGCCCTGGGCCGCGTCGTAGAGGACGGGGACGTGCCAGACCGCGAATGTGGTGACGAACAGGCTCAGCGCGAGCTTTGGCTCCGCCAGAACCTGCCCTGTTTTGCTGATCACGTGGTTCGGGGCCAGCAGCCTGGCGGCCCCGCGGCGCTCCGCGGCCGGCAGACCCCACAGGATGGGCAGCAGTGGTCTGCCCAGGAGCAGCAGCGGCGGCGCGCCGATCGTCAGCAACAGGTGCTCAACCATATGCGCGCTGAACAACGTCTGGTCGTAGAAGCCGATTGGCGAGCACAGCGCGAGCACGAGGAGGGCGAGCCCCAGCCCAAAACACTGGGCGCTTCTCACCTGTGCGGCGGCCTTCGATTTCTGACGCAGCCGCTTCCAGCCGCGCCAGTACAGCGCTCCGCTCAAGGCCACCCCGATCACGACGAGCGGGTCCCAGCTCCACGCCGTGACGAGGTCCATGTCCTTCACATCATGCCACCCACGCCTTAATAAGAAGTTTTGGAGTTTTTGGAAGTCGAAAGCTGCGGCTTTCTCCCCAGGGCTACTCGCCCTGGACCTCGCCGAACCACCAGGGGTGACAACGTGCGCTGTGCCCCTGGGCGCGACGCCCACCGACCCCTCGTCTCTTTTGACTCTGTTCATCAGTCCCGCGGTTTGCTCCCCCGCCCGTGGGGTCCAGGGGGCTGGCCCCCTGGGGAGAAAGGCCGCAGCCTTTCGACTTCCAAAAACTCTCGTCTTTTGACTTCCAAAAACTCTACTTCTTCTCCTGGTTTGTGACGAAAGTCAACTCGGGTGAAGCGGGAATCTGGCTGGATAGAAGCGAGATTCAACGCGGTAGTGGCGCAGGTCTTCGCCCCAGGTGCAACCAGCTTCGCCCGATTCACGCTCGGTGGATCGTTGTTAGGGCTCGGAGTTCTGTTCGTGGTGCTGGAGCTGTATGTCCGCTCTCCGTACGTGACCAATGTCGGCCAGCCCGTCGACCAGCCGGTGCCGTTCAGTCACAAGCACCACGTTATGGACGACGGGATTGACTGTCGCTACTGCCACACCACCGCAGAGACCTCCGCGTCGGCGGGCATGCCATCCACCCAGGTGTGCATGAACTGTCACTCGGAGATCTGGGCCCAGAGCCCCGCGCTGGAGCCGGTGCGTCAGAGCTTTGCTACCGGACAACCCATCGTCTGGAACCGTGTGACGAGTGTGCCGGGGTACGTGTATTTCGACCATTCCATCCATGTGCAAAAAGGCATTGGCTGTTCAACCTGCCACGGGCGGGTGGACGAAATGCCGCTTACCTACAAGACGCAGTCCATGCAGATGAGCTTCTGCCTGGACTGCCACCAGGACCCTGCCAAGTTCGTCCGACCCAAAGATCAGGTGTTCAACATGGCCTGGCAGCCGCCCGCGAATCAGGACCAGCTTGGCCGCGACCTGGTGGCCGCGTATCACATCCAGTCAAAAATCAGCTGCGACACGTGCCATCGATGAGGGAGGCACCCGAAACGCGCCAGGAGATGCGTGCAGCGCGGTATACGGCGCTACAAGAGCTCTTTGCGCGCCAGGGCGATGCCGTCAGCCGGCGGCGGTTCTTGCAATTGCTCGGCGCCTCGTTGGCTTTGGCGGGGGCGCAGGCGTGCGCTCCGCCGCGCGAACAGATTGTGCCGTACGTGCGCCAGCCACAGCAGGTGGTGCCCGGTGAGCCGCTCTACTTCGCAAGCGCGCACGTGGTCGATGGCTTCGCGCAGGGTGTCCTGGTAGAAACGCACGAGGGCCGGCCGACAAAAATCGAAGGCAATCCCCAGCACCCCGCCAGCCTGGACGCTACCGACGCCTTCGCGCAAGCATCGGTGCTCAATCTGTACGATCCCAACCGGTCGCAGACCGTCACGCTTCAGGGCCAGATCAGTACCTGGGACGAGTTTCTGCGCACGCTGCGCGGCCACATCGCGCAATTCCGCGGCAATGCTGGGCAGGGTTTGCGCTTCCTTACTCCAGGCATCACGTCGCCCACCATGACCGCGCAATTCCAGCAAATTCTCAGCACGTTCCCGCGGGCGAAATGGCACCGCTGGCAACCCGTCAATTCTGACAGCGCGCGAGCCGGAGCGATGGCGGCATTTGGTCAACCCGTGGACGTGCGCTACCACTTCGATGCAGCGGACGTGGTGCTCAGCCTCGACGCGGACCCCTTCGCGTTCTCGCCAGGCAAATTGCGGTACATGCACGATTTCGCGGCCCGCCGCCGACCCGAGTCCGGGCCACTGAATCGCGTGTACGCGGTGGAAAGCACACCGTCTCTGCTAGGCGCGACCGCCGACCATCGACTTGCGTTGAAAGCCGCGGACATCGAGCAGTTTGCACTGGCCCTCGGTGCGGCGCTCGGCCTTGGACTCGGTGTGCAGAGCCAGTTGCCAACTGGAGTACCGCCGAACTGGTTCGACGCACTGGTCGCCGATCTAAAGGGGTACGGCCGCACGGCGCTCGTCCTCCCTGGCGAGTTTCAGTCGCCAACACTGCATACGGTTGCGCATGCGATCAATGCCGCGCTCGGCAGCGTCGGGACCACGCTCGAGTACTCAGCGCCAATCGAATCGGATCCGCTGGATCACCAGCAGTCTTTTCGCGAGCTCGTGCAGGATATGGGGTCCGGCCAGGTCAGTCTGTTGATTATGCTGGGTGGCAACCCGGCGTACACCGCACCGGCCGATGTTCCGTTCGCACAGAACGTGGCGCAGGTTCCCACGCGGGTGCACCTGGGGCTGTTCGACGACGAAACAGCCGCGATCTCGCAATGGCATATTCCCCAGCTGCACTATCTCGAGGACTGGAGCGACGCGCGCGCATACGACGGCACAATCTCACTCCTCCAGCCCGTGCTGGCGCCGCTGTACGATGCGCACTCCGCGCACGAAATTCTGGCGGTGTTCTCCGACCAGGCGGAAAGCTCCAGTCACAACGTCGTGAAGACGTACTGGCAAACGCAGCACAGCGGCGCGGACTTTGACACGTTCTGGCGCACGACGCTGCACGACGGTGTCGTGGCTGGCTCCACGGTGCCCAGTATCGACCCACCACTTCGCGCGGACTGGAGCAGCACGCTGGCGCCAGCCGCACCAACCACTGGGCTCGAACTGGTTCTCCGACCAGACTCGTCACTCTACGACGGTCAGTTCGCGAACAACGGCTGGCTACTGGAGCTGCCGCGACCGCTCACCAAGTTGACGTGGGACAACGTGGCGCTGCTCAGCCCGCCAACTGCACAACGGCTTGCGGTGCAGAACGGAGATATCGTAGAGCTGCGCGCGCAGGGCCGGTCCGTGCGTGCACCTGTATGGGTATTGCCAGGCCAGGCCGATGATTCGGTCACCGTGACGCTTGGCTACGGTCGACGGCGCGGTGCCGGCGCAGGGGTTGGAGTTGGGGTGGACGTCTATCCGCTGCGTACCAGCAGTGCGCCGTGGTCGGTCACAGGCCTGGAGGTCGCGCGCACCGGCGCGACCTATCAGCTCGCGAGCACGCAAGGCACGTACACCATGCAAGGACGCGACCTGGTGAAGACCTACACGCCTGAGATGGACGGCCAGCAACCGCTCGAATCCATCTATCCTGGCTACGGCTATCCGGACAACCGCTGGGGCATGGTGATCGACCTCAACGCGTGCGTCGGCTGCAACGCGTGCATTACGGCCTGTCAGGCGGAAAACAATATTCCGGTCGTTGGCAAAGAGGAGGTTGGCCGCGGCCGCGACATGTTGTGGCTGCGCGTGGACACCTATTTCGAAGGACCCGACAACAACCCGCGCATTGAGCAGCAGCTGGTGCCGTGCATGCAATGCGAGACCGCACCGTGTGAGCTGGTATGCCCGGTCGGCGCGACCGTGCACAGCGTCGAAGGCTTGAACGACATGGTGTACAACCGCTGTGTCGGAACACGTTATTGCTCCAATAACTGTCCTTACAAAGTCCGTCACTTCAACTTCTTTGAGTACGCGGATTTCACCACCCCGTCGTTGAAGCTCCAGCGGAATCCCCAAGTCACGGTGCGCAGTCGCGGCGTCATGGAAAAGTGCACGTACTGCGTGCAGCGCATCACTGCCGCGCGGGTGACGGCAGAAAAAGAAGACCGACTCATTCGCGACGGCGAAGTGCTGACGGCCTGTCAGGCCGCGTGCCCGACCAACGCAATCGTCTTCGGCAACCTCAACGATCCCAACAGCGCCGTTGCTCGGCAACGCGGACTCGCGCGCAATTACACCCTGCTCGCGGAGCTCAACACGCGACCGCGCACCACCTATCTCGCCAAAGTGCCGAACCTGAATCTCGCACTCGGGGGAGCACAATCCAACCCCGGAGGCGCAGCGTAGGGTGGCGGCTGACGTCGAAGCCCCGTTTGTCGAGCACGGGTTTGGTCCGCTGCTGGGGCCCGAGCACTCGTATGGCTCCATCACCGATCGCGTCAATGCGCTCGTGCTGGCACCAGGTCCGCGCTTCTGGTGGCGCGTCGGGCTGGCCGTCGGTCTGGTTCTGGCGATGGTGCTGTTCATCAGCATGACCGTGCTGGTCGCGGTCGGGGTGGGCGTGTGGGGCGTCATGATCCCGGTTGCCTGGGGCTACGCAATCACCAGTTTCGTGTGGTGGATTGGGATTGGCCACGCTGGCACGCTGATCTCGGCAATCCTGTATCTCCTCAAGCAACAGTGGCGAACGTCCATCAACCGCTTCGCCGAGGCGATGACGATCTTCGCGGTCATGCAGGCTGGCCTGTATCCACTGTTCCACCTGGGTCGACCCTGGTTCTTCTACTGGTTGATTCCCTACCCCGCCACCATGAACGTCTGGCCGCAGTTTCGCAGTCCGTTGGTGTGGGACTTCTTCGCGGTGAGCACGTACTTCACGGTGTCGCTGATCTTCTGGTACCTCGGCATGGTGCCGGACCTGGCCAGTCTGCGTGACCGCGCTGTCACACGCAGCACGCAGGTCTTCTATGGTCTGCTTGCGCTCGGCTGGCGCGGATCAGCCCGCCACTGGCACCGCTATGAGCAGGGCTACTACTTGCTTGCCGCGCTGGCCACCCCGCTGGTGGTGTCTGTCCACAGTGTTGTCAGCACGGATTTCGCGGTAGCAATCGTGCCGGGCTGGCATGAGACGATCTTTCCGCCCTATTTCGTGGCGGGCGCGCTCTTCTCCGGGTTCGCCATGGTGCTGACGATCACCATTCCGTTGCGCCGGGCGTATCACCTGCAGGACTTTGTCACCGACCGCCACCTGGACATCATTGCCAAATTCACGCTGGTGACGGGCCTGGTGGTGGATTACTCGTATTTGATCGAGCACTTTATTGGCTGGTACAGCGGCAACCAGTTCGAGCTGGCGCTGATTACCAACCGCGCGTTCGGACCAGACGGCGTGTGGTACTGGGTGCTGTTGTTCTGCAACGTCGCGGTGACCCAGTTGCTGTGGTTCAAAGGGGTGCGACGCAGTCCGCTGGCGCTGTTTTTCGTTTCGATTCTGATCAACGTTGGTATGTGGACCGAGCGCTTTGTGATCGTGGTTGGTTCGCTGGCGCGCGATTACCTCCCCGCGGCCTGGGGCACCTTCGTGCCAACTCCCTGGGACTGGGCCTTTCTGTTTGGAACCTTTGGACTCTTCACCAGCCTGATGTTTCTGTTCATCCGAACCCTGCCGATCATTCCTGCCTTTGAGATGCGCCGCCTGTTCCGTGAGATGTGGCTCGGAGCGCGCGGCTGAACGATATGTACGGGGTGATGGCAGAGTTCGACACGGCGGAGCAGTTGCTGGCGGCGGGCCGGCGGGCGCGGGCCGCGGGCTATCGCCGCATGGACGCGTATGCGCCATTTCCCATCGACGGTCTTGGCGAAGCGCTCGGGTTCCGCAGCAATGCTATTCCGCTGATCGGGCTTAGCGGAGGCGTTGTAGGCGGATTGACCGGCTACATCATGCAAGTATGGATCCACACCAGCGCCTTACCCATCAACGTGGGCGGCCGACCGTTGCTCAGCTGGCCTTCCTTCGTACCGGTGACTTTCGAGCTGGCGGTGCTCTTTTCTGCGCTCTCAATACTTGGAGGTCTGTTCATCCTGAACGGCCATCCCGAGCCGTATCACCCCGTGTTCAACGTGGCTGGTTTCGCGCGCGCCACACGTGACCGCTTTTTTCTGTGCATCCAGTCCGACGACCCGCGGTTCGACGAGCATGCAACCCGCGCCTTTCTCTACGGGCTCGGCGCCAGAGAGGTTTCGGATGTTCCGGAGTAGCGCTCTGCTACTGGTTGTTGCGCTGGTGCTGGTGGGCTGCAACCAGAAGATGGGTCAGCAGCCGGAGTACCGCGCCTACCAGCCCGGCGACGCGATGCCAATTCCCGCCGATACGGTGGCGCGTGGACATCTGCAGGATGACGCCCTGCTGTTCACGGGCAAGGACGCAAATGGGCAAGACAGCACGGAGTTTCCGTTTCCAATCACCCGAGCCGTCCTGGAGCGCGGTCGCGAGCGGTTCAACATCTACTGCGTGCCGTGCCATGGTCCGACCGGAGATGGTGATGGCCTGGTGGTGCAGCGCGGCTTCAATGCGCCACCCTCGTATCACACCGACCGCCTGCGGCAGGCGCCCGTGGGGCACTTCTTCGACGTCATCACCAACGGCTTCGGTGCGATGCCGAGCTATGCCAACCAGGTGCCGGTGAACGACCGGTGGGCGATTATCGCGTATATTCGCGCGCTGCAGCTTAGCCAGAGTGCACCTCTTTCTGATGCGCCACCCGATGCGCAAGCCCAATTGAATTCGCCAGAGGGATCCCACTGATGAGTTCAGTTGAACAGTCCCGCCAGGAGGGGAACGCGTTGGCGACACACCGCTTTGTCGTCGCGTGTGGGGTGGTTGGAGTCATAGGGCTGGCGCTGTCGGTAATCGGCGTGGTGACGGCTAACCGTGACCAGTTCTTTCGCTCGTACCTGACGGCCTACACGTTGTGGGTAGGCCTGTCACTGGGTTCCATGGGGATCGTCTTCATCCAGTTCCTCACCGGTGGAAACTGGGGCCTGGCGACGCGGCGCATCTTCGAGGCAGCCAGCGCCACCACGCCGCTCATGGCCGTGCTGTTCGTGCCGCTGCTCTTCGGGATCCCGAGCCTGTATAGCTGGGCCCTGCCGGCAGACGTCGCCGCCGACCCCGTGCTGCAACACAAAGCCCTGTACCTCAACATTTCGTTCTTTGTCGTTCGAACGATCTTTTACCTGGCCGTATGGATCGTCCTCGCACTGCTTTTGAGGCGCTTCTCAGTCGCAGCTGACCTGCGTGCGTTGCAAAAGCTGAGCATCGTCGGCGCCGCCAGCCTCGGTCTCACCGTGAGCTTTGCCGCCATTGATTGGTTGATGTCGCTGGATGCGGACTGGTACTCCACGATGTATCCACCGCTGGTTGCAATGGGCTTCGTGTTGTTCGCGTTTGCATTCGGCATCGTGGTGATCGTGTTCCTCGCCCCGCGCACACCACTGCAAGAACTTGTAAACCCGCGGCTACTGAATGATCTGGGCAGTCTGTTGCTGGCCTTTCTCATGCTGTGGGGGTACATGCAATATTTCGAGTACCTGCTCATCTGGGCCGGCAACCTGACCGACGAAATCCCGTGGTACCTGCGGCGCATAGACGGTAACTGGCAACAGGTTGCCATTTCCCTGGCCGCGTTTGGTTTCGGCCTGCCGTTCTGGTTCCTGCTATTCCGTCCGCTCAAACGCAACCCGGTCACACTCGCGTGCATCGCCGGCTGGTTGATGTTGATGCATTTGGTCGACGTGTACTGGTTGGTGGAGCCACCGTTTTCGCCAGCCGGACCCAGCCTGTCCTGGTTGGATGGCGCAACGCTTATCGGAATTGGCGGCGTCTGGCTGGCGGTGTTTGCCTGGCAATTGGGCCGCAGGCCGCTGCTTGCGCCTGGCGATCCTCGGCTGGTGCGCGCGTTTGCAGAGGTGGCGCATGAGCCGGCGTGAACCACCCCAAGCACTGGTGTGGGTACTGAGTGCGCTGGTCGCAATTGGCGCCCTGGCGAGCAGGCGTCCCATATCCAGCCTGCCCTCCGGTGTGGACGCGGAAGACCTCGCGGCCGGCTATGAGCGCAGCGACATGCGGCCTGGCGTGGTACTGCTCGGCGCACTCGCACTTCTGGTTGCCCTGGGCGTCATCCTCGTCGCAGTCACCACCCTCGAGGCGTTGATCACCGGGATTCCGCCGTCGATCAGCCGACCGAGCGACCTGATCAACGGACTCCAGGCGGCGCCACAGCCGACGCCACCGGCCCCGGCGCTGGAGTCCCAGCCGGGGCAGTCGCTCGATCCGTACATGGCGGCCGAGCAGCAGAAGTTGACGACGTATCGGTGGGTGGACCGCCAGGCGGGCGTGGTTGCCATTCCGATTGATCGGGCCATGGACCTCATTGCGCAGCAAGGCCTACCCGCTCGCAGCGCGACGCCCACCGCCGCCGACCATGCCAACACGTCCCCGTCAAGCGCCAGTTCTGGCCGCGTTGAGGAGCCCTACCCATGAGGTACCTCCTTGTGGCGGTGATTCTCATCGCCGTCTTGCCGGTGCCTGCGTATGCGGAGTTGGATCGCGCCGCGGTAGCGGGGTTGGCCTTTGATCCGCGGCCGGGGACCCAACTCCCTCCGGAACTGCAGTTCAGGGACGAAAACGGAAACCCCGTGATGTTGGGGGACTACTTTGGCACCAGGCCAGTGGTTCTCAGCTTGAATTATTTCCACTGCCAGTACCTGTGTCCGATCGAAGAGGACGGACTGATCTCAGCATTCAACGGCATTGGCCCCAGTCTGGGTAGTGACTTCACGTTGCTGACGGTGAGCATTGACCCGCGCGACGGTCCGGCCGATGCCGCCATCGTCAAAGCCAGGGGTTTGCGCGGCTACAACCGTCCATCGGGTGACAGCGGCTGGCACCTGCTCACGTCCGACCAATTCACGATCGATCGGCTTGCGCACGCGGTGGGGTTTGCGGCCATCCATGACCCACAGGCGGGTGATTTTGCGCATGCAATCGGCGCAATCGTGCTCACGCCCCAAGGTGTGATCACACACTATCTGGAGGGAATCGAGTTCGACTCCGGCGAGATCCAGTCCGCGCTGAACGATTCGGGAACCAGCGCCGTCCTCGGTACGGTCCTGGTGTGCTATCACTTTGATCCGCTCACCGGGCGGTATACCGAGCTGGCCCTGAATGCGTTACGCATTGGGGGCGCCGTCACCGTGATCGGGATGCTGGTCTTCCTGCTCAAATTGGCGCGAAGCCCATGAGCTCCTGGTTCGCTCCGCCACAGGCATCCACGATGGCGCCCCGTGTGGACACGCTCGTCCTGTTCCTCCTCGGCGTCAGTGCCATCATCTCCATCACAATTTTTGTTGTTATCGTCGTGTTCTGCGTCAAATATCGACGCAGGCCGGGCAACCTGACCGGAGAACCTGCGCGCCACACCGCGCCTATCGAGATCACGTGGACGCTTGTACCGATGGCGCTGGCCATGATCCCGTTCGTGTGGGGGGCCAGGATCTACCTGGACGAGGCTCAACCGCCCTCCGATGCGATCGAGATCTTCGTCGTGGCCAAGCAGTGGATGTGGAAAGTGGAGCAACCCGGCGGCCAGGCGGAGATCGATGCCCTGCACGTTCCCACCGGTCGGGCGGTCAAACTGACCATGACCTCGCAAGATGTAATTCACAGCTTCTACGTACCTGCATTTCGCATCAAAGCTGACGTCTTGCCGGGGCGGTATACGACACTGTGGTTTCAGGCGACACAGCCCGGACAATACCAGTTGTTTTGCAGCCAGTACTGTGGAACCGATCATGCGGCCATGATCGGGCAGGTAGTAGCCATGACGCCTGGCGACTACGCTGCCTGGCTGACCAGCGGCTCCACGGCCACAAATTCGCCAGCGTCCCAGGGACGCAAAGTGTTCCAGCAGTACGGCTGCATCGACTGCCACGAGACGGGGCGTGCGCCGAACCTGCAGGGCTTGTTTGGGCAACCGGTACAGCTGGAGGATGGG
>Ga0070732_10001223_pt1 | contig 14215 bp, 13 predicted proteins | sample Coa_R1_5_FD_66449 | JGI IMG/M metagenome (GOLD analysis project Ga0070732, IMG submission 66449) | Surface soil microbial communities from Centralia Pennsylvania, which are recovering from an underground coalmine fire - Coalmine... | ecosystem: Environmental > Terrestrial > Soil > Unclassified ...
GTACTTCACCGATTCTCGGCCCCGGGCGCGGCTGAGAGTAAAGAGGTGTTGTGGCGGGGTCGATGCTCCAACGAGGGGCCCTATATCTGGACGACCACACCATGGACATCGAATCCCTGCTCAGAGCCAGCGCCGAGAACATGGCGTCGGACATCCACGTCCGTGCCGGGGGTCCGCCGTACCTGCGTGTGGACGGCGATCTGATCCCGGTCGATGTGCCTCCGCTTCAGCCTGAAGACAGCGAGCGGCTTGCCTTCGCCCTCATGACCGAGGAGCAGAGCCGCGTGTTCCGGCAGACCAACGAGATCGACTTCGCGTACACGCTCGACGGCGTCGGCCGCTTCCGCGTCAACGTGTTCCGCCAGCGCGGGCTCGTCGGCATCGCGGTCAGGCGCGTGCTCCCTGGTATCGCCTCGTTCGAAGCGCTCGGCCTTCCGCCTGCAGTCGCGTCACTCGCCGAGGAGCGTCGCGGGCTCGTGCTCGTCACGGGCATGACCGGATCGGGGAAGACAACGACGACCGCGGCGATGCTTAGCCGGATCAACATGACGCGCGCCTGTCACATCGTGACGATCGAGGATCCGATCGAAGTCATGCACGAAGACCTGCTGTCGATCATCGATCAGCGCGAGATCGGGATCGATACCTCGGACTTCCATACCGCGCTCAAGTACGTCAGCCGTCAGGATCCCGACGTGATCTTCATCGGAGAGATGCGCGACCAAGAGACAGTCTCTGCCGCGCTGCACGCCGCGGAGACCGGCCACCTCGTCATCTCGACGTTGCACACGATCGACGCTACCGAAACGGTGAACCGCATCATCGACTTCTTCCCGCCGCATCAGCAGATGCAGGCGCGCTTGTCGCTTGCCGGCTCGTTGAAGGGCATCGTCTCGCAGCGGCTGCTCGCGCGCGCGGACGGACGCGGCCGGCTACCTGCGGTTGAGGTCCTCGTGATGAACGGCCGCATCTACGACATGATCGTGAACCCGGATCTGACGAGTCAGATCGAGCGCGTGATCGAGGAAGGCGACTACTACGGCATGCAGACCTTCGACCAGCACCTTATGGCGATGTTCAAAGTCGGCCTGATCACGATCGAAGAGGCGACGGCCGCGGCAACCAGGCCGCACGACTTCGCCGTGATGGTCCGCCAAGCGGGGCTGGGCTAGGGCCACCGGCTGCTCGAAAGTTAACGGCCCTTCCTGCGACCCCCGACTATCCTTCATGGGCGATGGGTCAGAACCCCCCGGAGTGGAGCGCGCGCCTTCGCGACCTGCTCAAGCTACCCGCGTTCCTGGACGACCTCGCCAAACGATTCCGAGCAGCCGGCCACGAGCTCTACCTCGTCGGCGGCAGCGTGCGCGATGCTTTGCTCGGGCGCCCGCACTGGGACTACGACTTCGCGACTGATGCGAAGCCGGATGAAGTTCTGCAGCTGGTGTCGGGGTGGCATGAAGGCAAGTGGCTGCAGGGTGTCGAGTTCGGGACCGTCGGCGTCGCGAAGCAAGAGCACCGGCTAGAGATCACGACGTTCCGCGAGGAGCGGTACGCGGAGGGGTCGCGCAAGCCGGAAGTGACGCCGCTCCCAAGCATCGAAGCCGATCTCGCGCGCCGCGACTTCACGATCAACTCGATGGCGGTGCGCTTGCCAGAGCGGACGTTCATCGATCCCTTCGGCGGCGCAGCCGATCTCGCGCGCAAGGTGCTGCGGACGCCGGGCGAGCCCGCCGATTCGTTCAGCGACGACCCGTTGCGCATGTTGCGCGCGGCTCGGTTCGTTGCGTTGCTGGACGTCGATCCCGATCCTGCCGTGGTGCGCGCGATGTCGGAGATGCGCGCGCGGCTGCAGATCGTGTCAGCCGAGCGTATCCGCGACGAGCTGACGAAGATCCTGAACACCGAACACCCATCCAAAGGCCTGGACCTCGCGACCCAGACCGGACTGTGCGATCTGTTCTTGCCCGAGCTGCCCGAGCTTCTGCTCGAGCAGGATCCCGTTCACCGGCACAAGGACATCTATCGCCACACGCTCGCCGTCGTCGACAAGATCATCGCGATCGAGCCTCGTGAGGAGAAGCCGGACACGAAGCTCCGCATGGCCGCGCTCTTGCACGACATCGGAAAGCCGGCGACGAAGAAGATCGGACCAGAGGGCGTCTCGTTCCATCACCACGAGGTGGTGGGTGCGCAGATGGCGCGGAAGCGCCTGCAAGCGTTGCGGTACCCATCGGAGTTCATCGATGAGGTTGTGATGCTCATCGAGCTCCATCTCCGCTTCCATACCTTCCGATCGGGGTGGTCCGACTCTGCGGTGCGGCGATACGTGCGAGACGCCGGGCCCCTTCTCGACAAGCTGAACCGTCTCGTACGGTGCGACTCAACGACGCGCAACAAGATGCGCGCGCGCGAGCTCTCGGTCGCGATGGACACGCTGGAGGAGCGCATCGCGCGCCTCGCTGCCGAGGAGGATCTGAAGCGCATCCGTCCGCCGATCGACGGGCATGAGGTGATGCAGCACCTCGGTGTGAAGCCGGGGCCTGTCGTCGGCGACGCGCTCGATCACTTGCTCGAGATCAGGCTCGAACGGGGCGAGTACTCCAAGGAAGAGGCGTTCGCGCTCCTCGACGAGTGGGCGCGCGCGCAGGGTCTCACAACCTCCTAACACCCTCCTGAGCTGGCATTTCGTGGAGCTTGCACGATATTTAAGTTTATGCTTAAATATCGGAATGCAAACTGCGATCAAGGCGATCGCCGAACCACGCCGGCGGGCGATCCTTACGCTTGTTTGGGATTCAGAGCGCGCGGCAGGCGACATAGCGTCGCGGTTCGACGTCACCCACGCCGCGATATCGCAGCACCTTCGAGTCCTGAAGGAGGCCGGCCTCGTCACGGAGCGAAGGGACGGCCGCCGCCGCTTGTATCGCGCCCGCAAGGAGTCCGTGGCAGAGATCCGCAGATACCTCGAGAAATTCTGGGACGACGCGTTCGAACGACTTCGCACTGAAGTGGAGAAAGAAGGAGGAAGTCATGGATCAGATCGTTCGTGAGGTCAAGATCGCCGCACCGACGGAGCAGGTATTCGCGTATCTGACCGACCCAGAGAAGTTGAAGCGATGGCAAGCGGCGTCTGCAGATGTGGATCTGCGTGTCGGCGGTGAGTATTCGATGATGTCGCCGGTGGGCATATCGCCCGCGGTTCATTCGTCGAGATCGACCCGCCCCGGAGGCTCGTCTACACCTTCGGATGGCAGGACCATGATGTCGTGGGACCGGGCTCAACCACGATCGAGATCGACCTCGAACAAGACGGCGATTACACGTTGCTTCATTTCGTTCACTCAGGACTGCCGAACGAGGACGAAGTTGCTGCTCACAAGAAGGGGTGGACGCACTACCTCGCGCGGCTCGAGATCGCAGCGTCTGGAGGGGATCCCGGCCCCGATCCGATCGGTTAGCGGAGCGAACATGAACGTTCGCCCTCCGGTCTCGACACCTTTTTCGGCCGCGGCGTAGGCTCAGGCCGAACTGGACCGAGGAGGGATCGACATGGGAAACCCCATCGTTCATTTCGAGATCAATGGACCGGATCCTGAGCTTGTCGCCAAGTTCTACGGCGAGCTCTTCGGATGGCACCTCGAGTCGATCCCGGAGCTTGAGTACACGACGATCGACACGCACGGAGCCGCAGGCATCAACGGGGGGATCTCGAAGGCGGAGCATCCGTATACGACGATCTACGTTGGCGCCGACGACCTCCAGGCGGCACTCGATAAGGCTGTCTCGCTGGGCGCAAGTACGAAGGTTCCCGTGAGTGACATCCCCAACGTTGGGACGTTCGCGCAGTTCGCGGATCCCGATGGCAACCTGATCGGGTTGTTCAAGGGCAACCAGGAAGAAGCGCCCGGCGTGTCGGCCGGCTCGAACCCTCCGGTGACATGGTTCGAGATCTACGGGAGGGAACCTCAGCCGCTGTGGCAGTTCTATCGCGAGCTGTTCGGCTGGACGATCAAAGAGCAGTCTGGAGACGGGTTCGTCTACGGAGAGGTCGACGCGGGCGGCCAAGGGATCAATGGCGGCATCACAGCGAATCCGATGAAGCAGCCCGGTGTCGCGATCTGGGCTGAGTCCGAGGATCAGCAGGGATATCTCGACCGCGCCGTCGAGCTCGGCGGCACCGCGATCATGCCGGCGACCGAGATGAGCGGCGGACTGAAGATCGCGATGTTCACCGACCCGCAGGGCACCTACTGCGGGGTGTACTCCTACAAGCAATAGCCATCAGCCACGAAAAAGAGAGGGCCGCGCGCGGCCCTCTCTTCGCGTGCAGCGCTCTACTTCTTGGTGTCCCAGAAGATCTTGTCGATCTCGTTGATCTGATCGAGCAGCTTCTGGCCCTGGTTCGGGTCGGTCGACTTCTTCGCCGCCCCGGCCTCCTTGGTTGCGTTCCAGAAGAGCGTGTGAAGCTCCGGGTACTTCTCGAGGTGCTCCGGCTTGAAGTAGTCGGTCCACAGCACCCACAGGTGGTGCTTCACGAGGTCGGCCCGTTCTTCTTTGATCGCAACCGCGCGCTCCTTGAAGATCGGGTCGTCCGAGCCGTTGTACTTCTCTTGGCACGCCTTGACCGACTCGGCTTCGATCCTCGCTTGCGCGGGGTCGTATACGCCACACGGCAGGTCACAGTGCGCATGAACGACGCGCGTCGGTGCGAGCCAGCTCATGATGTCCATGCGGTTCCTCCTCTCGAAGGGTTCACTGCAGGTATACCACCCTGCGCGAATCGCTAGCATCTCGGCATGAAGAAGCGATTGGGCCTTGTGGCGCTCGCGGCCGCCGCGCTGGCATTTGCGCGCGCGCGCCGAGGGTGGTTCCCCGTTCGCGTCGACGGCATGAGCATGCTGCCGACGCTTGAGCCGGGCGATCTCCTCGCCGTGCGCCCTCTCCGGCAAGATGAGCCGCACACCGGGCAGCTCGTCGTCGTTCGTCGCGGGGACATCGAGATCGTGAAGCGAGTGTCGGCCACGGTCGACTGCGATGCGCTCGGCGCCGACGAGATCTGGCTCACGGGAGATAACCCGGAAGCGTCAACGGATAGTCGCATCACGGGACCGGCTGCTCGGCGTGATGTTGTGGGGATCGTGCGGGCGCGCTACAAGCCGCTTCGTTCGCTGCGGATGTTCTAAGCGCGCGCGGCGGCGGGCTCGCCTTGGCCGAGGTACGCGCGCGCGAGCTCGTACCCCTCTTTCATCAAGCGATGGGTGTGCGACGTGTCGTTGAACCGGATCGGGCCCGGTGTGGGCGGTGGGACGAACCGAAGATCGGCATCGTTTGCGAAGCGCTGCAGGTCGAGGTCGACGCGCGCTGCGCGCGAGTGTGCGAACGCTTGAAGAAGAACGTCGAGCGGCCGGCGGATCTCCAGCGTGGTCGGCTTCGGCGCGCCGCACGTTAGGACGTAGATCCGGCGAGCCCCCATCTCGACGGCAACGGAGATCGGCACATTGTTCACGATGCCGCCGTCGACGTAGAGCTCACCGTCGATCAGAACGGGTGGGAAGATTCCAGGGAGTGCGGTGGTGGCGATGAGCGGAGGCGCTATCGAACCCGTTTCGAAGATATGCTCGGCACCCGTTCGCAGGTTCGCAGCTACGATCGCAAGCGGCTTCTGCAACTCTTCGAAGGACCGCACCTGAAGCTTGCGAACGAGCGCGCGTATCCCGTCGTTCGAGTAGAGATGATCGCCCTTGCGGACGAAATGCATCACGCGCTGCAGGCGCGTGCCGGGGAAGAGATCGTCACCGTGCAACGACGTCCAAACGTCTGCGAGGAGGTCGACACCGGCGGGCGTGGGATCGGCGGCGATCGCGGCTGCGTTGAGCGCACCGACGCTCGTCCCGATCAAGATGTCGGGCTGGATCCCGGCTTCGATCAAAGCGCGCAGCTGCCCGACCTGAACGGCTCCGAGAACGCCGCCGCCCGAAAGGACGAAGGCGACGTGCGGACGCTTGCGCGCGCGAACAGTGCGCAACGGGCGAACATAGCGGCCGAGCTTCATCGCTCTCCTAGCAACTCCTTACCCTCTTCAACGACGCTCGGGTGCAAATGATGTCCGTTTGATGATCACGAGGGGTCATCTTTCGGCCCAGGCTACGGCGCGCCCCGCGCGCCTCGGCAAACGAGGGAACGGCCTCGGACCAGGCACTTCGAACGAAGGAGCAGCCTTGGGCGATGACTAGTCAGTTCGGCCTTTGGGCAGCGGGCCGACCCGCTCGATCTGCCATCCGGTGTCGTCGTCGTGCTGGCTCAGCCGGACTCGGCGACCGGCTGCTCGAACGACGAAGACGCGCGCGCGACGTCCCGACTCCTCGACGATCGCGCGCCAGTCGATCGCTTGGATCGGCACTTCATGCCCGCCGACGACGATCACGCGAGGCTCTTCGTCGGCGCGCGAGCCCGCATACGCGCGCACCGTGACCATCTCGCCGGGTTGCAGCATGTCCTCCGGTTTCGGTGCGCGGTGCCGCCGGCGCGTCCACCATCCTTTGAGACCCATCTCCCGTCTCCTTTCCCACGACCAGAACAGAAGCGCCGCAAGGAAGAACACACCTGCGATCGCCCACACCAGCCACCCGCTATCGGCATGCTCCTCGTATGCGAATCCGACGATGCCGATGCCGACGACGCGCGCGATGTTGAAGATCATGTCGTACAGCGAGAACGCGCGGCCGCGAACCATGTCGGCCATCTCTTCTTGCACGATCGTGTCGACCGGGATCTTCGCGAGCGCGTAGGAGATGCCGACGAGCACCGTCCCGATCAATGCGTTGACCTTCGAGAAGTGCGGCGCAGAAACGAGATTGCCGAGGCCTCCCACGGCGAACGCGAGCGGCACCAGTGTGTCGTGCCGCATGCGACGGCCGATGAAAGGGACGAGCACTACGCCTGCGCCGATTCCGGCGGCAAGCACCCCGAGCACGAACGCGGCCGACCCGACCTTGAGGTTCAGCACGTGGATGAAGAAGAAGACGAGCACCCCGCTCATGGCCCCGACGAGCAGCTGGATCATCGTGATAGCAGCGAGCGCGTATACGACGCGTGCGTTTCGAGCCACGATGCGCACGCCCTCGACCATCTCGTCGACGACGTCCTTCAGCTCGCGCAACAGCGGTGCGCGTTCGGGCGTGAAGCCTCGGTGCACCGGGATCGCGCGCGCGGTCACTGCGCTGCCGGCGAAAGCGACGCTCGAGACGGCCGAGGCGAATGTACCGCCGGTGACGGCCGAGATCCCGGCACCGAGCCCCTGTCCGACGACGTTTGCGATGCTGCCGCCGGTTGTGGCGACGGTGTTCGCGACCAAGAGATCTTCTTCATCCACAAGTTGCGGCAACACTGCGGACATCGTTGCGAGGAAGAACCGATTGGAAGAAAGGACAACAAGCACGACGAGATAGAACGCCCATCCGCGCTTGCCGAGGAGCACTGCGGCCGGGATCGTCGCCGCGCAGAGTGCGCGGCCGATCGGTACCCAGGTGAGTATCTTCTGCCGTTCCCACCGATCGATGAAGACGCCGACGAACGGCCCGAGAGCGCTGTAGGGCACCAATGCGACCGCGAAGACGCCCAGGAGGGCGAGCGCCGGGTTCTTGCCGGGGTGATCGAAGAGAAGGACCGCCCCGGCCGACAGCTGGAACACGCCGTCGCCCAGCTGCGAGACCATACGGGTCAGGAAGAACCGACGGAAGCCGCTCGCCCTGAAGAGGCGGCGAACCTGTTCACGCGTCGACCGTTGGCTGCCTGTCGGCGCTGGGGATGAGGGAACCGGGCCGGACGAGCCGGCCGGTACCTCGTTCATCTCATCAGTGGGCGTGGGTTCCTAGCTTCGCGAGCGTCGCGGGATCTAGGTGAACCTTTCCGTTCCCATTCCGGCTGCCGTTGCTGTTCCCGTTGCCGTTGCCGTTCGTGCTGACGGCAGGCTCGCCCACGATGAAGCTTTCGACCATCTGGCGCGCGACCTCGTCCGGGTACTGCTCGGGAGGCGACTTCATGAAGTAAGCGGACGGCCCGATCAGTGGTCCGCCGATGCCTCGCTCCAGCGCGAGCTTCGCGATGCGCACCGCGTCGATGACGATGCCGGCGGAGTTGGGGGAGTCCCACACTTCGAGCTTCAGCTCCGCGGTGAGCGGAACCTCGCCGAACGACTTGCCCTCGATCCGGATGTGAGCCCACTTCCGGTCCTCGAGCCAGGGGACGTGGTCGGAAGGACCGACATGGATGTCTTCCTTGTGCATGTCTTGCGTGATGTTCGACGTCACGGCTTGCGTCTTGGAGATCTTCTTCGAGATCAGCCGCTCGCGCTCCAACATGTTCATGAAGTCCATGTTGCCGCCGAAGTTGAGCTGATACATGCGCTCGATCTTCACACCGCGGTCCTCGAACAGCTTCGCAAGCGTGCGATGGATGATCGTCGAGCCGACCTGGCTCTTGATGTCGTCGCCGACTATCGGCACTCCCGCATCGCGGAAGCGCTGCGCCCACTCGGGCGTCGAGGCGATGAACACCGGCATGCAGTTCACGAACGCGACTCCGGCCTGCAGGGCAGCCTCGGCGTAGAACCGCGCCGCGGCTTCCGAACCGACCGGCAAGTACGAAACCAGAACGTCCGTCTTCGATTCACGGAGCGCGGCGACGACGTCGACGACGGGCGCCGGCGATTCCGTGATCACTTCGCGGTAGTAGCGACCGAGTCCGTCCAACGTCGGACCGCGGAGCACTTCGACGCCGAGGGGCGGGACGTCGGCGAACCTGATCGTGTTGTTTGGCTCCGCGACGAGCGCTTCAGACAAGTCGTATCCGACCTTCTTGGCGTCGACGTCGAAGGCGACGGCGAACTCGATGTCGCGCACGTGCAACCCGCCGAGCTCGATGTGCATCAAGCCGGGGACGTCGTCGGCCGGCTCAACGTCGCGATAGAAGTGCACGCCTTGCACGAGCGCCGACGCGCAGTTCCCCGCTCCGACGATCCCAACTCTCACTTTGCGTTCTTTCATGTGGTTTCTCCCCTCAGCACACCGAACCGCGAAGGATCGGTCCCGGGCTGGCTTCCGTTGGCTTCGCCGTTAGCGCTACTGCCGTTAGAGACATTGCGCTCGGCTTCGATCATCCCTTCCAACCAGTGGATGTCATGCTCCGTCTCGTTTGCGCCGTACTGCATGAGCTCGAGCGAATACGCGTCCACGCGCTCACGGAGCGTCTTGAGCGACTCTTTCATCTTCGCCAGGCGGTCTTGCAGGTACCCACGTCGCCGTTCGAGCAGCCTCCGCCTGGTTTCCGGCTTGGTGTAGCGGAAAAAGGCAAGCCGCAACATAAATGCTTCCCGGTCTTCTGTTGCGGAAGCACCGGATTCGTCCAAGAGGCCCTCGAACAGCTCCTCGCCCTTCGGCGTGATCCGGTAGACGATCTTCTTCTTCCGTGTAAGGGTCTCCCCGTCGGGGAACTCCATCTCGACGGCTTCCGCCTTGGACAGCTTCTTCAGCGTCGGATAGAGAGACCCGTACGAGAACTTCCAGGTATGCCCAAGCCGCTCGTCGAGGCGCTTCTTCACCTCGTAGCCGTACATGGGTTTCTCCTTGAGGAGACCCAGAACCGCAAGCTCCAGCACTACAGCACCTCGGTTTTAATCACTTCGATATATCGGACCGATATATCGCACGTGAGTATTGTAGCGACCCCCGCAGGGGGGTCAAGTTGCCTGGAACGGGCGGGTCGGGACGATCCGAGCCGGGGCTGAGAGCGGGTTCGGTGGGGTTCGCCGGTTTCGGCCCTACGGCCTGAAGGCAGCCCTCGGTGGGCGAGTCCCTCGTGAGCCCGGGCGAGAAGCCGACTGAGCGGTCGCCGGCCTCGCCCCAACCAGATCGCCTCACTACGTGCGACCACGTGAGATCGGCTGCGGTTTGACCGCGCGTGGTGCGCGCGCGAGGGCCGCTCGTCTGAGAAAACCAGACGAGTCGAGCGTCGCGAATCTCTCTTCGTTCTCGTTTGTCCCGACACTGCCGCACTGGTTCTGGCCCGTTTGCGGGCGCTCGCTACAATGACGCGACCATGCCGACCGTCGACTACCGGATGGCCCGAAGGGCGCTGTTGCGCGACCTTCGCAGCGGGCTTCGCTCGGTTGCCGACGTGTGCGATGCACACCCAGAGCTCATGCGGGCTGCTCGTTTCATCGGGGAAGAAACCGGCGAAGCATGTCCGATCTGCGAGCACCCCGGTTTGCGCGTGCTGTTCTACACCTACGGCAAAGAGCTCAAAGGCAGAGAGAATGGACGCGTCCGCCGTCGTGCGGATCTGATGGAGCTTCGCGAGCGCTTCGGCGAGTTCGCGTGTTACGTGGTCGAGGTGTGCACCGAGTGCTCGTGGAACCACTTGGTTCGCAGCTACCTCTCAGGTCACAAGCACGCGGTTTAAGCACACTCCACTAGCCAACTCTTTAGGCTTACCCATTTCTTAGCCCCTGCTGAGGTACCCACGTGCGTTTCCCGGGTAGGGATACGCGCGAGAATCAAGTGACCCTGGCGAACAAGGCGAAACACAAGGCCGGGCGCTCCGGTCCAGGACGCGCCCGGCGACGGCTTTTCCGCATCCTGCCAAGGCCGAACGGGTGGAAGCAGTGGCTCGCGCTGCTGATCCTTGGTCCCTTGGCGCTGCTCGTCGTGCTGTTCTTCATCGCGTACGCGTTCGCGCGCATCCCGAATCCGAACGACATCTCCACCGCACAGTCCGTCCAAGTCTTCGACCACAACCACCACTTCATCGGCCTGATCCACAGTGATGCGAACAGGACTTCGATCTCCCTGAGCGACATGCCCATCGATCTTCAGCACGCCGTGATCGCGACCGAGGATCGCACTTTTTACAGCAATCCGGGGATCTCAGTCGGCGGGATCTTCCGTGCGGCGTTTTCCGACGTCTTCGGGCACGGGCATCAAGGTGGAAGCACCATCACGCAGCAGTACGTGAAGAATGCGTTCGTCGGGAACCAGCCGTCTCTGCTACGGAAGGTTCGCGAGGCCATCATCTCGCTGAAGCTTGCCCATACACGCTCGAAGAATCAGATCCTCGAGGACTACCTCAACGCGATCTACTTCGGGCGTGGTGCGTACGGAGTCGAGGCGGCCGCAGAGGCGTACTTTGGGAAACACGCGAAGCAGCTGACTCTGCCTGAATCGGCGTTGCTCGCCGGGATCATCCGGTCGCCGGAGCTATACGACCCTGCGCATGATCTCGCGGCGGCCACGGCGCGTCGCAGCATCGTGCTCGACCTCATGGTGCGACAGGGGTACATCACGCAGGCACAGGCGGATGCTGCGAACAAGGCGAAGATATCTGCACGCATGCGGATGATCGGCGGCATCGCACCGCATTATCTGGAACAGGTTCAGCAGATCCTTGAGCAGAACATCGCGCCTCGCGATCTGTACCGGGGCGGTGTTCGGGTGACCGTCACGCTCGACGAAGAGATGCAGATCGCGGCCAACGATGCAGTGCATCAGGTCTACGATCGAAAGTCCGATCCTGATGCGGCGCTTGTCGCGATCGATCCGCACACCGGCGCAGTGCGCGCCATGGTCGGATCACGAGACTATGCCACTCGACAGCTGAATCTTGCCGTTCAGGCATTCAGACAGCCGGGGAGTGCATTCAAGCCGGCCACGTTGACCGCATACCTCGCGAACGGCGGATCGATCCTGGACACATTCAAGGCTCCGGCGACGATCACCGTCAACGTCCCCGGATTCCCTCCGTACACGCTGTCCAACTACGACCGCGCCGGCCACGGGACGCTCACGGTCGAGCAGGCGACGTGGGGGAGCGTCAACACCGTGTACGCACAGATGATTGCGAAGGCGCAACCGTTCAAAGCCGTTGAAGCCGCGCATAGCCTTGGGATCACGTCGAAGTTGAACGCCGTTCCGTCCCTCGCGTTAGGTACTTCAGAGGTTTCTCCGCTCGAGCTCACCGACATGTATGCGACGTTCGCGGCAAGAGGCGTGCATCACACGCCGTACTTCATCGAAAGCGTGACGGACGCGAACGGGAAGGTTCTGTTCTCGCAGAAGCCGGACAGTCAGCCGGCGATCGACGCCAACATGGCCGACACCGTCAACAAGGTCCTGCAAGGCGTCATCCAGCACGGGACTGGAGCATCGGCACAGATCGGCCGGCCCGCCGCCGGCAAGACGGGGACGACCGAGAGCCATCGCGACGCGTGGTTCGCCGGGTACACGCCCGAGCTGACCGCGGTCGTTTGGAACGGCTATGCCGACTCGTTCCGTGCGATGAACAACGTGCGCGGTATCGCCGTTGTGGGTGCCTCGTTCCCCGCGAAGATGTGGCGCCTTTTCATGGAGCGCGCGCTGGCGAACCTTCCAGCGACCCCCTTCGCGGCTCCGCAGATCGCGTCGCCGTCGCCGACGATAACGGTGACGACGAGCCCGACCCCGAGCAGATCGGCTCCGCTTCCGACGCCGTCGACGACGACCATCCCGGTGCCGTCGACCTCGCCGAAGCCGAAGCCGAGTCACACCCCGACGCCGACGCCAACCCCGACTCCTAGCGCAGGCCCGACGTAGCAGCCATGATGGCGGCAGGCGCCTAGGAGGATCGTTTGGCGACGAACGAACCGAGCGGACGTAAACGGGCAGCAGCGGCCTCGCTCGTCATCGCGCTCGCAGCGTGCGGGGTTGCACTGATCATCGGGTACAACGCCAAAGATCTCTGCACGCGGCACCAGTGGGACGGCTATCAGTACCGGACGCTCTGTTACAACGACGTCTTTGCGCTGTACACGTTCCGCGGCTTGCAGTACCAACCTTTCCCCTATATCCACGGCGACGGGATCTTCGATAACGAAGTGCGGCCGGACGGATCACGCGGCGAGGTCGGCGACCTCGAATACCCCGTCCTTACCGGGATGCTCGTAGGGATCGTCGCAGAGGTGACGCACAACGGGGTCGCTTTCTTCCACGTGACCGCAGTTATCCTTGCGGTGCTCGCGCTACTCAGTGTCGCGTTGCTTTGGCCCATGCTTCGAGATACGCGGCGGATCTTCTACTTCGCGATCGCGCCCTCGCTCGTCCTCTACACGTTCCACAATTGGGACGTGTTCGCCGTCTTTCTCATGTGCTTGGGGTTGTGGGCGTTTCATCGTCGGTCCGACGGCTGGGCCGGAACGATGCTTGGCCTTGGGGCGGCGGCGAAGGTGTTCCCGGGCTTGATCCTGCCCGCACTGGTGCTCGCGCGACGGCGCGAGAACGGGAAGGTCTCGTGGCGCATGATCGGTGCCGCAGCAGGCAGTTTTGCCGTGGTCAATATCCCCTTCGCGTTCATCGATCGAGCAGGCTGGTGGGCACCGTGGAAATTCCAAGCGACTCGTCTGCCAAATTTCGAGACCAGCTGGTTCAACCTGTACCGACATCTCACGTCTCAACTCGATTCGTTCGTCCTCACGCGGAACTATCAAAGCTTCACTTCGTACGCCTCTGCGGGCCTGTTCGTCGCCGGCGCGCTGTTGTTGCTGTGGGCAGAAGGCCGGCGCGCGCACTTCCGGCCGTACGCAACTTCTTTCGGGATCCTGTTGATCTGGCTGCTGACGGCGAAGGTGTACTCGCCCCAGTACGCGCTGTGGCTCCTTCCGTTCTTCGCTCTCGTTGAGATCCCGTGGTGGGGTTTCGCAGGCTTCGCGATCACCGATGCAGCAGTGTGGATCACGGTCAGCTGGTTCTTCTTGTCGTTCAAACCGCCGGGTGTCGGAAATGAGGCGACGCTTGCGTGGTACCTGGAAGCGACGGTCTACGCGAGGTACGCGGTCCTTTTGGTGCTGCTATGGCTATCGAGGCGCGCGAACGAGAACGTGCCTGACGAGCCCATCTCTTCGCCGGAACGCTCTGCGGGGGTACTGGCTGCTCCGGTAGAGTTTTCGACGTGACCGACGAGCGCCCGCATCCGCAGCAGGTCGTGAAGTTCGCCTTCTACAAGGTGGACCGCGCCTTCCGCGCGCAGCCAGAGGAGGAACGTTCGGCCGCGCGCAAGGAGCTTGCCGAGCTCCTCCTTGAGTGGCGGGAGCGCTTCCCGATGCTGCGTACCTACTCGACGGTGGGCATGCGCGGTGACTGCGACTTCCTCATCTGGTCGGCGACCAAGACTCTGGAAGAGGTTGCATCCC
>Ga0070732_10001224_pt1 | contig 14215 bp, 20 predicted proteins | sample Coa_R1_5_FD_66449 | JGI IMG/M metagenome (GOLD analysis project Ga0070732, IMG submission 66449) | Surface soil microbial communities from Centralia Pennsylvania, which are recovering from an underground coalmine fire - Coalmine... | ecosystem: Environmental > Terrestrial > Soil > Unclassified ...
CCGGCCCTGGTCCGATAGGCCAGCAAGAAAGCTTCAATGCCGTTTCCGGAGCTGCCCGAGACGAGGCAATCATCGGGGCGAACTTCCTCGGCAAGAACCTCGGTGAAGTAGTAGGTGCTCACGCGCTCTTGCGGGGCGCGATGCTCAGGCTGCACGACGGGGTACCGCCGCTTCCATTCTCGGCAGCGCTCTTTCCAACACTTGCGGTCCGCGTGGCGGATGGAGTCGCGCTGCCGCAGCAGCTCGCGCAGAAACGCTCCGGCGTCAGCGCACACTCGGGCGTGAATGGCGCCGCCCAGCTTGGCCATTTCCGCCGGGTCGATGTCGACCATCACCTTGTGGGCAGCGCGCGCCAACCGTCCAGGTGCGTAGCCGGTGATGGCAAAGTCCATGCGAGCGCCGATGATGAGCAGGAAGTCGCAGTTCTGTAGGGCGAAATTCGCGCCGCGCGGGGCGATGCTGCCGGGCCGGCCGACAAAGAGCGGATCGTCGTCGGAAAGCAGGTCGCCGGCGCACCAGGTGAGTTCGGCGGGTATCTGGAGCAGGTCGAGCGCTTTCCGGAACTCATCTTGGGCGCGGGCGAGGCGCACTCCGTTGCCGGCCAGGACCAGCGGTCGCGTGGAGCGGTTCAACGCGTCAATGGCCTCGCGAACTCCCTGCGGGACGAGGGCTGCATCATAAGGCGCGGGAATCTCCGAAGGATCAAAAGCAGCGAGGCCGTTGTCGTCTAGGGGAGTGGCCTGGACATCCAACGGAATATCAATCCAGACGGGGCCCGGCCGCCCGGAACGGGCCAGGAAAACCGCTTTCTCCAAGTGATAACGGATCGTCTGCGGGTCAAGGACGGTCACCGCGTACTTAGTGAGGGACCGCACGACCGATACCGCATCCAGCTCCTGCACACCAAGCTGGCGCACACCGAGTGGCGTCCCATCCGGGCGGAACATGCGGTCCGGCCGCTTCACTTGGCCCGAGAGGAAGAGGCAGGGAGTTGAGTCGAGCCATGCCCCTGCCAGCCCCGTCATGGAGTTGGTGACTCCGGGACCGGCGGTAACCATCGCCACTCCCAGATGGTTCGTGGCCTTGCCGTAGTTCTCGGCGGCAATGGCGCAGGCCTGCTCGTGCGAATTGCAGACAAACTCAATTTCAGGGCAGCGGGCGAGCGAATCGTTGAGGTGCATAGCACCGCCGCCGGGCACCAGGAAAACGTGTTTCACGCCCTGGCCGGCGATGAAGCGCACGACATAATCGGAGAGCTTCACTACGGATTGCCCCTGGCTGCGAGTTGGGGTGCGGAGCGGACTTCCAGAATCGAGTCGATCAGGTCCCGCACGGCGCCGTTGCCGCCGGGGCGCGCGGCCACAAACTGCGCCTTCACCAGGACCTCGGGCCGGGCGTCGGCGGGCGCGGCAGCGAGACCGGCGATCCCGAGTGCGCCCAGATCGTTGACGTCGTCGCCCATAAAGCAGACTTCGTCCAACTCCAGGCCGTGCTGCTTGGTGAACCGGCGCAGAGCCTCGGCCTTGTCCTTGCAGTTTTTGTAAATATCCGTAATGCCCATTTTGAGCGCAAAGCGATCCACCAGCGGGCTATCCTCGCCGGAGATCAGCGCCACAATCAGTCCGGCTTGGCGCGCGAGCGACACGCCCATGACGTCCGAGAACGAGAAGCGCTTCCACTCCTCTCCGTCCGGTCCCCACCAAAAGGCACCGTCGGTGAGCACGCCGTCCACGTCAAGGGCAATTGCCTTGAGTGCGGCCTTCACAACGTCACCCCGACCCGGCGGAGCTTGGCCATGACCGGCACCTCGCCCGGAGTGATCCGTTTCGACCCATCGCCAAAAGATTCCTCGACCATACGGATGTCGCGCACCAAGCGCGTCACACCGCTGGGCCCGAGCGACGCCGCCTGATCCGAGCCCCACATGGCGCGGTCCAGCGTAATGTGGCGCTCGATCATCGAGGCCCCCATCGCAACCGCGGCGATGCTCGAGGCCAGGCCGGTCTCGTGTCCTGAATATCCGACGGGGACGCCGTAGCGGCTTCGGAGTTCGGGGATGAGCCGGAGGTTAAGCTCTCCATAGGGCGCTGGGTAAGCGCTGCACGCATGCAGCAGCACCAGGTCTTTTGTTCCCAGCACGCGGACCGCGTGGTCAATCTGTTCCAGGGTGCTCATGCCCGTCGATAGGATCACGGGTTTGCCCTTCGCCCGGGTGTACTTCAGAAGAGCATCGTCGGTCAGAGAGGCGGAGGCGATCTTGTAGCAGGGGACGTTGAACCGGTCGACGAAATCAACCGAAGTCTCGTCCCAGCACGAGGCAAACCAGCTGATGCCGACGGCACGGCAATACTCGGCGATCTGCTGGTACTGCTGCTCGCCGAATTCCAGGGCTCGCTTCAGGTCGCCGTTGGTACTGCCGAACGGACTCTCACGAGGGCGGGCCAATTCTTCGGGGGAATAGACCACATCGATGGTCCGCTTCTGAAACTTCACCGCGTTGCAGCCCGAACCCACGGCCAGGCTGATGAGCTGCTTGGCAATTTCGACGTCGCCATTGTGATTGATTCCGATCTCGGCGACGATGAAACACGGTCGGCTGTCGCCGACCGTAGTGCGTCCGATCTGAACTTCACTCATTGAGGGTTCTCCCTTTCTCTCCTGAAGCGATGAGCGCTGCCTCGCGGCTCGAGGCTTGCCGATGCCAGTCGAGAGTCCGCTCGATGGCTTCGGCAAGGGGAATGACCTGGCTGAGACCCAACTCGGCAGCGGCGCGTTTCGTCGAAGGGACATAACGCTCGGCGGGCTGCCCCGGCACGGGTTCGCGTCCCAGGTGAACTGCCACTGCGGACCCTGCGATGGCAAACGCGAGCTCGCGGATGGTGGTCTCTACCTCCGATCCGACGTTGTAAGGGTGGCACGACTGGCCCCTCGTCAGGATGGTCCACAACCAAATCGCCATGTCGGCGGCGTAGAGATACGATCGATACGGTGTGCCGTCACCCGACACTCGAATGGGTCCGCCCGCCAGCCGGTCACGAATGAAGTTTCCGGCAGCGAAGTGAACGTCGAGCGGGAGGTAAGGGCCAAGGAAGGCAAACCCCCGCGCGATCTTCGTTTCCAGACCGTACCGACGGTGGTAAATCGCGCCCAGCAGTTCGGCGGCGCGTTTGCCTTCGGCGTAGGCAGAGCGCGGGTCGCTCGTATCCGGCGCGCCGCCGAAATCCTCGCTGAGGTGAGAGACGTCCGCGGGTTGCTTCCCGTAGACAGCTCCCGAGCTCGTCAACAGGAAGCGGCGGGCGCCACAAGCGACGGCGAAATCCAGAGCGCGACGCGTGCCGCCGACCACGATGTCGAGCATTTCCGCCGGGTCGTCCTCGTTGAGCCTGGAGCTCGAAGGAGCGGCAGCATGAATCACGGTTGAGTATCGTCCAGCGGGGTACTGGAAAGACCGCGCGTCTCCGCGGTGGAGGCCGATAGCGGGATGTGAGGCCAGGTGGGGAGCCTTGTCACAAAACGCCTCAGGATCGCGTGTGAGCACGGTCGCCGAGGCTCCCAACTCCAGCGCGTCGCAGGCCCAAGCGAAGGACTCGAGCAGCCAGCAGCCGACAAACCCTGTCCCGCCGGTGATGAACAGGCGCTCGCCGCGGAGCTCTTCCCACACTTGGGGCGTCCGGGCCAGGATGTGATCGAGGTCGCGCTTGAGGACGGATTGCATGACGACCATGAGGCGGCTCGGCTACCCCTGAGCCACCGTTTGCCGGCACATTTCGTGCAATGCGCCGAGCATGTACTCCAGCATGGCCCCGGACAGCCCCGGGTAAACGCCAATCCAAAATACCCGCTCCATGACGAAGTCGGCGTTTTTCAGCTCTCCGACTACCCGATGCGGCGTTTCCGCGTAAGCTGGCTGGCGCACCAGATTGCCGCCAAACAACGACCGAGTGGCGATCTTCTTTCCTTCGAGAAAGCGCACTACTTCGGGCCGCGTGAAAGGGGCGCCCGGCCGGACGGCAATCGGGAACCCGAACCAGCTCGGGTCCGAGCCCGGCGTGGCCTCGGGAAGGATCAAGAAATCCTCCAGCGGCTTGAGCCCGTCATAGAGGGTGCGAAAGTTCTTGCGGCGCGCTTCGATGAATCCAGGCAGTTTGCGCAGCTGCGCGACGCCGACCGCGGCCTGCAAATCGGTGGACTTTAGGTTGTATCCGATGTGCGAATAGATGTACTTGTGATCGTAACCGTGCGGCAGTCCGCCGAGTTGCCATTCAAACCGCTTGCCGCAGGTATTCTCGCGGCCCGGCTCGCACCAGCAATCGCGCCCCCAATCGCGGAACGATTCCACCAGCGTCTTGAGCAGCGGCGTATTGGTGAGGACACACCCGCCTTCACCCATCGTAATGTGGTGGGCGGGATAGAAACTGACGGTGGCGAGGTCGCCGAAGCCGCCCACCAGCCCGCCGCGGTAAGCGCTGCCCACCGCATCACAGCAATCCTCAATCAGCCACAGGTCGTGCCGGCGCGCAAAGGCTGCGACGGCGTCGAGGTCGAAGGGATTGCCCAGCGTGTGCGCCAGGATGATCGCGCGCGTCCGCGGACTGAGCGCCTCCTCGAGCCCGCGAACGTCGACGTTGTAAGTGGGGATCTGGATGTCCAGAAAGACCGGGACGAGGCGGTTCTGCACGATTGGACTGACCGTGGTGGGGAAACATGCCGCCGTGGTGATGACCTCGTCTCCGGGGCGGAGGCGGCGATCACCGAGCTTGGCGGAAGTGAGGCAGGATACCGCCAGCAGGTTCGCCGACGAGCCCGAATTCACGAGCACCGCATCGCGGATGCCGAAGAAGGCCGCGAACTCGCGCTCAAACTGGTCGGCGAACCGGCCGGTGGTCAACCAGAAGTCGAGAGCCGCATCCACCAGGCTGCGGAGCTCAGCCGCGTCGAACACCTTGCCGGAGACGGGAATAGAAGTCTCCCCAGGGACGAACGGCCGTCCGGCGAACTCCGCCTCGAAGTACTCGCCGACGAGGTCGAGGATCTGGCTACGCAACTGGTGTGCTCGTGCGTTCATGGGCGAAAAACTCCGAGTACCAGGCGATGGTCCGCGCCAGGCCCTCGTCTAATGTGAACAGCGGCGCCCACTGCAACAGTCGCCGCGCGCGCTCGGCTTTCAAGTATTGGCAGCGAATCTCGTTGACCGCTTCGTTGCGGATCTCAGGCTCGAGGGTCGATCCCATCCTCGTCAGAATGCGGCGAACCAAGTCGAGCACCGTGAGCTGAATTTCGTTGGAAAAATTGAACGCCATTCCGCGCAGCCCCTTCTCCGCAGCTTGACGCTCAGCCAGCAGCATGTAGGCCACCGCAGCGTCTTCCACGTAGAAGTAGTCGCGGATGAACTGGCCGTCGGAGCGAATCACGGGCCGGTCGCCGCGAATCACGGAGCGAATCGTGCCGGGGACCACCCGGTTCCAGTTCAGATCTCCGCCTCCGTAGAAATTGCCGCAGCGCGTGATCACCACCGGCAGGTGGTAAGAGTCGGCATAGCTCTGTGCGAGCAAATCAGCACAGGACTTGCTGACGTCGTAAGGATGGCGCCCGGCGAGCGCGGTCTCCTCGGAATAGGGCAGCGCCTCTTGCGTGCCATACGCTTTATCGGAAGACGCGACGACGACGGACCGCACCAGGGGCGAACGCCGGCACGCTTCCAGCAGGTTCCACGTACCCTGGATGTTCGTGTCAAAGGTTGTGACCGGGTTGCGATTGGCAATGCCGACGATGGTTTGCGCGGCGAGATGAAATACAACTTCGATTTCGTATTCGCCCAGAGCGCGTTCGAGCGCGTCGCGGTCCCGGACATCTCCACGGACTACTTTCACCTGCTCGATCGCTCCCGAGCGGACCAGTTCGGATTGCGGCACCCAGTCGCGCACTAGGCAAACCACGTCCGCGCCCGCTTCCGTGAGCCGGGGCACGAGCCAGGAGCCTAGCAAACCCGTTGCGCCGGTGACCAGGGTTGGCCGGTCAGGCCAGAAACGCTCGCTCATGGCCAGACCTTCCAGGGCGCTTTGCCCGAGGCCCACAGTTGGCTCATGTGCTGGTGGTCGCGATAGGTGTCCATGGGGAAGAAGCAGCCTTCGTGCCGGTACGCCGCCAATTGGCCTTGACGCGCGAGGCGCTCCAGCGGGCCGCGCTCAAGGATGCAGTCGTCGCCTCTGAGATAGTCAAAAATGCCCCGGTTAAAGACGAAAAATCCGGCGCTGATCCAGCCTTCTGACACCGGTTTTTCCGTGAACTCGAGCACGCGGCTTTCTTCATCGATGTCGACTACGCCGAAGCGCGAAACCGGCCGGACAGTGGTTACGGTCGCCAGTCGGCCATGGCCATTGTGAAATTCCACCAGCCGGCGGATGTCAACGTCACTAACTCCGTCGCCATAGGTGACCATGAAAGTGTCTTCGCCGACATATTTTGCAATTCGCTTGATGCGGCCGCCGGTCATGGTCTCCAGGCCCGTGTCGGCCAACGTGACCTGGAAGCCTTGCTCTTCATGCGAGCCGTCGTAGAGGATCTGAGATTTCCGCCCAAGGCAAATTGTGAAGTCGTTGTTCATTGCTTCATAATTCAGAAAGTAATCTTTGATCATGTTACCGCGATAGCCGAGGCAAAGAACGAATTCCCTATGACCGTAGTGCGCGTACAGCTTCATGACGTGCCATAGGATGGGGCGGCTTCCGATCTCGACGAGCGGCTTTGGACGGAACTCAGTCTCTTCCCGCAGGCGCGTTCCAAGACCGCCACACAGAATTACCACCTTCATCGCATCCCTCACGAACCGCCCACCGAGTATAACCCAATCTGCGCCAATTCGGGCGCGCCTTTCGGATTTGGCGGTCGGCGCAACGCCTCGTCTGCGGCCGGCCCCTTTTCTATTAAGTGCATGTCACAATGTCGAACCTGGAGTGGTTTCTCTTGGGGACGTATTACCGGCCGCGGGCCAAACGCCTGACCCGCTACATGGCCGAGTTCACTACGCTGCTGGTCGACTAATCATCTGGAGTTATTCGGTGTGTTTAAGAGAAGCCGGGCCCAGGTTTCTAAGGCTTTGCCATCCTGCGAGACAGGAACCGTTGGAGACTCCTGGGGCCTTTCTTCTTGTATGTTTCTGCGCCCGCCTTCAAGAAAGCCTCGCACACTTGGGCCACGCTCCGACCCTCCTGCGCAGCTATCAGTTCCAACTGGTAATCTATCGCCTGCTCAGTCTGCTGCCCGCGGAGCATCGGGTTCGCACTCCCTCACAACTCACACCATCAGGAGACGACCAACCCGAGGCGCCGCAAAGATGCTGAGGAAGGTGAAACGGATCGAGCTGGGGAAGCAGGCTTATCGGCGGCTGATGAAGCGGGTGCTGGAGCGAGACGCCTGGCGATGCCGGAAGTCCGGGCCACTGGAGAATCTGCAGGTTCACCACAAGATCAAGCGGAGTCACCGTGGCAACGACTCACTCGACAATCTTGTGACCCTCTGCGCCCACTGCCATATGGCGGAGCACGGACAGCTCTGCTTCGAGTCGAGGATACTCACGCCATTCAGACATACTGCCAAAAGCAGACCTTAGCCAAGACGTCGCTCGTACGGCTGGAGCGCCGCGCGATGCCTCGAGGCTCGCAAGCTCGCGCCCGCTTTGCTCACGTGAGTCAACTACCCCACGAGTTCTGTCCGGTCCACGATGAAACGAACTGCTTCCGCGGGATGGAATTCGGCTGCAAGTACGCTGAAGCTTTCATCGATCACGTCCAGAGCCCCGACTTGAATCTACCGCAGTGGCAGGATACTGATCCTTGCGGCGGCAGTCCTACCGTTCGGTCTCAAGCCACTGGCGGAGCGTAGGATTGTCTTCCTTTGCATATTCGGTCAGAACGGCCGCATAGGCATTGAGTCTCTGAGTGGGAGCCGAAGACTCCGCCGCGAGCCGCGCCTCACGATACAGATGCAGCCGGGCCGCCGCTCTGGCCACGGAAACGAGCGTGTTCGCTCGCGATCGCTGATCACTTCTCAGCGCGGCGGCGCGAGCCTCCTCCCAAACGACTTTGGCCTGATCATTCTTGCCGGCATGCGCCAACGCCTCGGCTACACGGCTTAGTGCATCTACCGGATAGCCAGACTGGCGAGCGAGCAACAGAGCATCGCTGAGCCTGCCAGACTCGGCCAAAGCGGTCGCCACATCGGACCAGTCCAGCACGGCGGACGGGCCGGTCTGCGACTCGTGTGCCACCTCGAAGGCCTCGTTCAGAACTGTGGCTGCCTCGCTGATCCTGCCGGCGCGAACTAGCGTTCGCCCAACCTGGGCCAAGGCGAGAGCCCGCAAGTGAGCATCTTCCATAACATCCGCTTCCGCGTGGGCCTCCTCCCACGCTCGCTTAGCCTGATCAGCCTTGCCAGCCTGTGACCACATTTGAGCAATCTCACTCGTGGCCTCGATTCCGTACAGCCGAGCGTCACGTGCGCGGCTATATCTCTGCTCGATCCGGTGGGCGAGCGAAAGAGCGTCCCCGAAGCTGCCTGCCCTGGCCAACGCGGCGGCGAGTCGACTGAGATGGAAGCTCTCAGCGTAGGAATAACTGTCCTTGGCGGGCGGCCCCGCGAGGACGCTCGCCCCCAGGCGCTTCGCGTCCTCAATGTGGCCGGCCTCCGCCATCGCCTCGGCGACCTCTGCAACCTCAGCCGTTTGTTGATCATGATTGTGGATCTGCCGAGCCGCTATGAGGGCCTTGCTCAACGTTGTTGTTGCCTGTTTTGTTTCACCTGACCACGCGAGAACTTGTCCTACTTCTGCCAGAACGCTGACCTGGGAGTCGATTTCTTCGGAAGGAATGCGTTGCGCTGCGGAGAGAGCGTCCTTTGCTACTTTTTGAGCGTCAGCCGTATAACCGGCGTCACCCAAGCCGCGCGCCGCTTTGACCAAGATTGTAGCCTCGATCGAGGCTTTGCTCATCGCGGGAGCGGCAGGAGGGTTGTGGACGAACGACAGGACATCATCCAACCTGCCGAGTTGCCCCAGAGCTTCGGCCCAGGCGGCCACGGCTTCCTGGCCATCGGAGCCACGGACCGCAGCCACGGCGGCGGGGCCGTCAGTCAGGATCCTATGGATTTGATACCAATCGCTGCGGGTGAAAACGAGCCACACCGCGAGTGTGGTGGCGGCGAGTGTCGACATCAAAACGGCGGCAGTCAGTGTCCTCCGCGGAAGTTTCACGTTTGCATTCTACCCCGGGCGCGAGTCGAGGCTTGTGGATGCTTTCGTTAAAACGGCTGCGACCCCCTTGCGTCCGACATCGACGTAAGAGGCCCTGGCGAGACTTGCTTGTCTCGAGGAAAGAGTACCGCTTGCCGGGGCGAAGTTGCTGTGGTGCGGAGAGCGCTTTATATGGTCTGTAAGGATAGTGGGAGCGGAGCGGTCGATTAAAGGGGATGGTTGCCTGTCCTGCCGTTGACTCGCACGAAGATGAGCCGGGCTACTTAGCCAGCCGCGTCGGGGATGAGGCGGTACCGGGCCTCGCGGACAGGCACAATCATGGAAAGGCCCGATCCAGCTCTCGCGGTCTCAATCCGCGCGGGATCTGAACCGGGCCACACTTCTTTCGCCGGTCTTGCAATTCGCTTACCGCGCTCGGAACTTCTCGACTTCCTAGGACCCGACGGCGGCGCTGAGCTTGCTTCCGATTTTCGCGAACGCGTTGTTGATGTCGCTAGCCACCACTCCCATCCCAACTGTCGCCGCCAGAGCGATCAAAGCAGCCAGCAGGGCGTACTCGATGAGGTCTTGACCCGACTCTTCCCGATGGAAGCTGCCGAGGACTTGCCGTATCCGTGTGAGCATTTGCTACTCCTCCTGATCTGGTGTTCCTCGCCGAGGCTCCCCCGAGGTCCTTCGGAAGGTTTGTCATCTACGAAAAGCTAACTGTCATTTAGCATCCCAAATTCCAAACTGACACACGGCGGTGAACGCTCAAAGGACAGCCAGCGCAACAGGTTGTGCTGCGGCTCGAGAATGAGGTTCCGTATCGTGGCCGCAAGTGAGGACACTCGACGATTCCTGTGTTCACAATCTGCTTCACGAGGCTAGTCAAGTGGCCCTTGGGCCTGCCTGGGGACGATTTCAAGTGTTTGATCTAATACTAATAGACGTACCCTTACATATACGTAACATATACTATATTGAATTGGAAAAGCGAGAGGGGCGTTGCAGCAGTGACAGGCCGCTGCAAACGACCCGACCATCACCAATCGGCTAACCGAGTGAAATGAGCGGCAGGCCGAGCCAGCCAACTGACCATTCTCATTATGTGAGGGAACCCGGTTCGCCCTCCGTTCGCGAGGTGGGTCAGACTCGAAACGCTAAGACCGACTTCCTTTGCGACCTGACCCCACGTCATCATTCTTTCCCGGCGTTGATCGTCGAGCGCGGCATGAAGCTTCCGTGTGTCGAATCGCAAAACTTGATGTGAAGCAACGCTCGGTAACTGCGCAGCGACCGCCTCGGGATCTTGATGGCCGGGCACGAAGCTCTCGGGAGTTCGATTCAGCCAGCGGAGCATCTGCAAGACGCCGTCGCCCTCGGCGACCGCTCGCGTGCGTGTGGCCACAACCGTGGACGCACTGAGCCGATGAGCTACGCGTCCGGACTGCCCATTGATTTCTCTCGTCACCTGGGACCATGAAAGTCCACGCGCTCTCCGCTCGGTGTCAAGGGCCGCGTAGAGAGCCCGAAGGTCGAAGTCGTTAGTTCTCGTCAAGGGTCGTTCCTCATCGCTGGTTGCGACGTGTTTTTGCCGACCCCTGCGTTACGCGGCGCGAGCTTTTCTTTCGCGAGGTTGCATTTCTCTCAAGGGCGTAGCTTCCAGGCCGCGCGCAGTGCTCCAGCCAGGACGTCTTCGCCAGCCGCCGCGAGCCGGATATGCGTCATCCCCACCCTTCAACATCCGCCCGGGACAGGAACGAAGGCCTCGGGCAGTTCCTCCACGAACGCGGCCTGCTGCTCCTGAGTCAGCTTGACGTTCCCATATTCCTGGTGTGCCGACGTAAGGGTCGCCGAAGATTCTGCCTCCCACCCGGAAGTCGGGCTGGCCCATGTGCGAATTCTCTTCGACACCTTCCAGGCTAAGGGCGATACGGCGAAAGCCGTTGACGTCTATGAACGCGCTCCTTATCGGATCTCGACATTCTATTTCCGGGGTGGTCGCTTACCCTAGAGCCAGCCTGGCTAATTCAACTCACCTGCCGGAGGCCAATTTCCGCTGACAACGCCTTTTGTTTCACCCGACCCGGCAAGGACCTGCCCCACATCTTCCAGAGCGGCGCCCTGAGAGTCAATTTCTTCTGGCGGAATGCGCGGTGAATATGCACTTGACACAGAAATGGGGCCGGACGCTAGGAGCGGCACGCGTGACAGGCACGCTTCGGCAACGTCAGGGGAGTCCTCGAAGTTAGAGGCACTGAGAGTTCTTGCCATGCGGAGCAATCGTGCTCGTGTCAGCGCCGACGGTTAGAACACCCTGGGTCAGTTTCGACAGGTTTCCGTACTCCATCAGCTTTGGAGTTTCGTAGGGCTTCTTGGAGTTAGCCATTTTGTGTTCGGGATTGTCATCTTTGCGTTTCATGGGCCTTCACCTCTTCTCAAGGTTATGCTCCGGTCGCCAGCCAACTGACAAGTCCCAATGTAGTTGATGGCCGGGCGTGCAAGATCACGAGTTGCGGAGGGGGGCAGGGTAGGGTTGCGTGAACAGGCGGGCGACGAAAACGCTTGCAAATACCAAGGTTTCAAGTTCCAAGATCGAGGATGGCCATTAACCTGCTGGCAGGGGAGTGGCTCGAATCTTGAAGAAGGGGTCTTTGACAAAATGGTCGATAGAATGAAGCACGTCTTGGCGCGCCTGCACCGTGATGATTCCGGTCAGGACTTGATCGAGTATGCCCTATTGGCAGCCCTGATTGCCCTTGCGGCGACCGTTGGGATGGGCGTGGTCGCGAGCGACATCAACAACGCTTTCGCGACTATCGGTAGCAGGTTGAGCGCTGCCGTCGGGTCGTAGGTACTGTCTACTACAAGTACGATTACGAGGAGTAGTGTGTAAACTCCTGGCGACGGGGAGGGGCCGTTGGGCCGGGGTAGTGTGGACTAGCAGTTCGGTTCTATCGGTTTGAGTATCTGCGACACTTTCTTCTTGCCCTTGAGTTTCTCGCGCGGTACGGTCGGAGTATTCAGCATCTTGCCGAGCAGGCGGTCGAAAACTTCCTTTTCTACTTTAACGCTCTTCGCCATTTGTTCCCCCGCGATTGAAAGCCATTGACGTCGGGCCTTCTGTCTCAGCCTCCTGCGAGATGCGGTCCTGGATCTTGCCGACCAGGACGGTCTTGCTCGCGGTCGGGATAGGGAACGCTTCGACGCGACCACCGCGCTCAATCCTGCCCATCACAGGCTGTTTCTCCCGAGGCTGGCGCTTGCGGCGGCGCTTATCATACCGACCGCGAACGTAGGTTTCGTCAACTTCGCCCTCTTCCATCGCTTTCCGGATGCGGTGACAGAGATACCATGCCGTCCGGTAATTGACGCCTAGGTCGCGCTCCATCTGTTTCGATGAGAGTCCCTTTTTCGCGTTGCACATGAGCGCCACGGCCAGAAACCACTTTCTCAGAGGCAGGTGGGAGTCACCGAAAATCGAGCCTGCGGTCACGCTGAACTGATGGCCTTCACACACTAGGCACTGGTATAGCCGCGTTCGCTTATTCTTGTTTCGGCTTTTGCGCGTGATCCGCGAGACCTTCTCGCCGCCGCACTTCGGGCAGCGAACACCATCCCGCCAGCGGAGTTGCTCAAGGTAATCGAGGCAGGCTCCATCGGTCGGGAACTGAGTGCTGAGGTCTATCAGGTTCATGGCTTCTTCGCCTGGGACAGAGGAAGCGTAGCAGAAAACGCTTCTGTGTCAAGTACATACTCACCGTACATACTCACCGAATGCGCTGAGCCGCAGGGAGAGCGCTCTGGCTGCTGCCGTGGTTCTTCATTGCGCCGCGCGATGCGCCGGATGCGGCAAGCTCGCAGCATCATGAGAGGCTCCGAGAGAACCCCGAGAAGGTAACCCTCGCGCAGCTCCTTCGCCAGCGGCAGGTTCTAGGCTTGATGCTGTTTCGAGCCTTCACGGGTCCTCTTACCAGTTTCTTCTGGTACTGGCTTCCTTCCGGAATACTTGCGACACGGCCGCGGAATGTCGATGGCCGCCATCGGATTACTGGCTTGGCTGCCGTTCCTGGCGGGCGGGATCGGCAATGTGGCGGGCGGATTTTTCTCTGACGCGCAAATCAAGCGTGGGGCGAGCGAAGACCGCGCACGCAAGGTGAGCTTGTGCTGGGCGAGGTCTTCTCATCGCTAACAGTGGCGCTCCCGTTCATCTCGAGCGTCGCGCTGACGCTCGGGGTCATCTGCCTGGTGGTCTTCGGCAACCAGTGGATGGTCTCGACCTACATCGGCACCGTCGGCGACATCTTCCCGTCCTCCGTCGTCGGCCGGGTCAATGGCATCGGCGGCGTAGCGGAATGGGCATGGTAACCATGCCGCTGACGGGAGTCGTGGTGGACCACTACTCCTACTCTCCGGTGTTCATTGCCGCAGCGGTGATGCCGATGCTCGCGCTCCTTAGCATTCTGGTAGTGGTGAAACGCATCGCGCGCATCGCGGTCGACCCGGCGTCAGCGTAGTTGGGCTAGGCGGATCCCGCGGACGCGCGGCGCTTGGCGGGAAGCGATTCTTTGGCGGGTTGGAACTGAGACGACCGCATGTATTCGACCAGGCGATCTCGAACCGCCGCGATGTGATCAACCATCACCACACTCGCCTCCAGGATAGCGCGCAACTCGTAAATCTCCTCCACGTCCTGAATCGTGAACCCGCGAACGAACGCTCCCTTGCGGGGAAGAATGGTGATGAGCCCTTCGGCTTCCAGGCGGTTCACGGCCTCGCGGATGGGCGACTTGCTGATGCCGAAAAGCTGCGCGAAATGGCCTTCGGTGAGCCGTTGACGCCCGTTTAATTCTCCCTTGAGGATCTGCGCCCGGATGAGCTCATAGGCTTGCTGCGTTAGGTTTTTGCCGATCCTTATCTTCACCATACTCCAATCTGTTCGATGCGGCGTTTGAGGCGCTTCTCTGTGTCTTAGCAGATCACATT
>Ga0070732_10001225_pt1 | contig 14210 bp, 9 predicted proteins | sample Coa_R1_5_FD_66449 | JGI IMG/M metagenome (GOLD analysis project Ga0070732, IMG submission 66449) | Surface soil microbial communities from Centralia Pennsylvania, which are recovering from an underground coalmine fire - Coalmine... | ecosystem: Environmental > Terrestrial > Soil > Unclassified ...
GTATTGCATCCGAGATGTTGTGGTTTGGATGTACATAAGAGCTCGATTTCTGCTTGCATTTTGCTGCGAGAAGCGGGGCGCGTGCAGAAACACCAGCGTCGCTTTGGCGCAATGACCCAAGAACTGCAGGAGCTTGCCGAAAGGTGGCAGCAACGAGCGCCGGCGAGAAGCATCCGAGCGGTGAGCTTCGCCCCAATCTCGACCGTCTGACGGTTGGCGTGGATCTGGGCGACCAATGGAGCCATTACTGCATTTTGGGTCTGGAGGGGGAAACGCTGGCAGAGGGACAGTTGCGTACGACGCAGCAGCACCTTGCCGAATTCTTGCAGGCATTGAATGCGGCGCGCGTGGCTTTCGAGGTGGGGACACACTCGGCGTGGGTGCAGGAAGTCATCTGTGGTTGCGGACACGAGGTGCTGGTGGCCAACCCGCGGTTAATGGAAGGATCGAAGCGTCGCAAGCGCAAGAATGACGGAATCGATGCCAACAAGTTGGCGCGATTGGGAGCGTAGATCCGCAATCTTTGCACCCGATGCGGCACCGGAGTAAGGAAGTGCGGCAGGACCTGGTGGTATTACGAGCCCGAGATGCGTTGGTGGCGGCGCGGACCGAGCTGATCAACGCCACGCGAGGACTGGTAAAGAGTATGGGCACGCGGCTCCCCAAGTGTTGGAGCGAGAGGTTTTGCGCAAAAGGTAGAGGAGGCAGTTCCCGTCGAGATCCGCGAAGCGCTGCTGCCCTTGGTGCGCATGGCGGCGGCACTGAGTGCTGATATTAAGGAGTACGACAAAAAGATTGAAGAGCTGGGCCGGGAGAAGTATGAGCACACGACTTTACTGCGACAGGTGAAAGGGGTGGGGCCGATCACGGCGCTGGCCTACGTATTGACCCTGGAGAATCCAGAACGATTCGTGAAGAGTCGAGATGTGGGGCCGTATCTGGGCTTAGTGCCGAAGCAGGAAGACTCCGGGGAGAGCCAGCCACAATTAGGAATCAGCAAAACTGGAGATACGATGGTGCGCAAGCTGCTGGTGGGGAACGTGCAGTATATCTTGGGGCCGTTTGGACCGGACACGGACTTACGACGATATGGGCTGCGGCTGTGCGAGCGCGGCGCGAAGAATGCGAAGAAGAGAGCGGCGGTAGCGGTGGCCCGGAAGCTGGCCGTCTTGCTGCACTGCCTCTGGGTGAGTGGAGAAGTATATGAGCCGCTACGCCAGGGCATGTCTCCGACGATAGCGCCGGCGGTGGCTGCCTGACGGCCATGGCGAGCAGAACCAGGAACCACGCAATCTGAGAGGAGTGATTTTTGCAGAACGCGGTACCGAGGAGCAGACATGCGTTGATGGCGCGAAAACCAAGAGCGATCTAGAAAGTTTGGCAGACAACGACATCCACCGCCTTGTTCGGGTGACTGCGCGTAAGCGCTCGGTCCACGAGACCGCTAGTTAGATAGCAGCACTCAACAATCCCAGGTTCATTACGGCAGTGATGGACCTGGGTATTTAGATCGAACCCCAAATTGCACCGCGCCCAGAAGCGGCCCATTCAGAGTGCGGATAGAAGCACGGCAACGGTGGGTGGCGTCGGCCAGAGTCTCCCGTAGGTCTTGGTTCGAAGCGGATCCAGAATGTTCTGTGACCGAAACGAAAGATGATGATTGAGAATGCCGGAACAGTGAGGCGGAGTGTGGATGTCAACGAGGAGCTCGAGAAAGAGCGAAAACCACTCCGCTAAGGAACGAAGCTCAACTGAACTGCGTTTCGCTTCGTTCCGAGCTCGATTGTGAAGTGACTTGCGGGGCTCTCAAGGGTCAAGATGAACGCCGCCCTTCGGCGGCGCCCTTGACAGCCCCGCAAGTCACCATCGGACGTTTATGCTAACGTCGGCAAATAAATTACGGAGGGCCGCCACGTCGGCCTTGACTTTTATGACCTTCTCATAGAAGCGCTTATGGAGTCTCGCCCTGGGTCTGCCTCAACGCTCGAGCGCAGCTCGTTGCCGGTTCGCTAGTAGATCGTATATCCCGGCGCCGGCGTCCGCAGATCGGGCTTTGACGCGATCAACAACAAGGCGCCTTCGCGCTTGAACGCCCGCAGGTCCTCCAAACTATTGAATGACTTGGTATTGTAGTCATCGGGCGTGGGCGTGTCATCGGGAATGCGGCGTGCCTCAACGTTCTCGAACGCGTGCTTCTGCAGCATTTCGATATATTCTGCCGCCGATCGCACGTGCACCGGAACTTTCAGCTTGTCCACCCATTGCAGTGAGTACTGGTTATCTTTGTAGAGATTGATGAGGATGAAGAGCCTGCCGCGCGGCGCCATCACGCGGAATAACTCCATCAGCGCGCGATCCTGATCGGGATAGTAGTAGAACGATTCCACCGACAACACTTTGTCGAAGAAGTTCTCTTCCCACGGAATCTGCTGGGCTGATCCCCAGACGTACAAAATATTGTCAAAGTCCTTCGACGACTCGCGCGCTTGGCGAACCATCTCGTCGGAGACATCAAGCCCAACCACTTGGCCAAATCCTTCGGGGCCTTCCCCGACCAGGCGGGCCAACAGGCGCGTGGCCCATCCCGAACCGCAGCCGAGGTCGAGCACCCGCTCGCCGGGCCGCAGATTCATCAGCCGGATTGTCTTCTCGGTGATATCGAGATGATGCTGCTCCATCTTCGGGCCTTCGCCGGAGGCAGCCCAGCGGTTGAATTCCTGTTGCAGTCTGTCGTCGGGAGTTTGGGGCTTGTCAGGCATGGTCTTCCTTCGTGAACCTTCGTGTCCTTTGTGGTTTATGCCTTAGATTCTATAACCACGAAGTACACGAAGTAGCGCGAAGGAAATTCAGCCCCGGGGATGACGGCACTGTGCTACAGTTTTCTTCCTCATGGCGACACATCCTCAGCCGCCCGCGCCCGGGCCGGGCCCCCTCTACTGCCCAAACTGCGCGGAGGAAGTCACAGATCCTCTGACTTGCGGCGATTGCTCTGCCGTGATCTGCCGCCGCTGCGGAACACCGCTGGAATCTCCGGACGAACTCGGAATCGGATAATGGAACCCGCCCAGGTTCTGATCCCCACGAAAGGCAACCTCGAGCCAAACTCCCCCGATTCGAAACCGACGCTGATCCGAGGCCTCAGTCTGCTTGATTCCGTGCTTCTGCTGGTAAGCGGCATCATCGGGTCATCGATCTTCCTTACAGCCAAAGATATCGCGACTCCACTGCCGCAGCCGGTTCTGTTTCTCCTGGTGTGGGTCCTGGGAGCCCTGATCTCGCTCTGCGCATGCTTCGCTTTCGCCGAACTCGGTTCCATGTTCCCCGATTCCGGAGGGCAGTACATCTACCTGCGCGAGGCCTATGGCGATTTGGTCGCATTCCTGTACGGGTGGATGCTTTTCGCTGTCGCCAATGGCGGGACCATCGCAGCGCTATCAGTCGCCGCGGCTGCCTATGTCGGTCAGGTTGTGCCGTTTGTCTCGCAAGCACACGTGATGTTTTCTCTGCTGGGCGTCGCTTTCACGCGCGCCCACCTCTTCGGGCTGTTCCTGATCGCGATTCTCACACTAGTCAATGTCGTGGGGCTGCGCTGGGGAGCACTCCTGCAGAACGTTTCCACATGGACCAAGTTCACTGCCATGGCAGCGTTCGTCGTGTTGGGCTTCGCGATCGGGAAAGGCAACTGGTCGAACTTCCACGCGAATGGAACTTCGCTGACCCTCGGCATGGGGCCCGCGGGGCTGATTTCCGCGCTAGGCGTTGGACTGATCGCCGTCTTCTGGGCTTACGACGGATGGGTCTACATCACCTGGGTGGCGGGCGAAGTGAAAGATCCGCGGCGGAATGTTCCGCGCGCGATGGTGCTGGGAGTACTTGCGGTCGGCGTCATCTACATCGCGATGAACGTGACTTACATGTACGCGCTGCCGTTGAAAGAAATCGCCGCACACGAGACCATCGCGCACGCAGCGGCTGCCGCGCTGTTCTCGCCGCGCGCTGCCGGATGGCTCTCGTTGATGATCGCGGTTTCCTGCTTCAGCGGCGCAGCGACATGCACTCTCTCCGGTGCGAGAGTGTACATGGCCATGGCACAGGATGGCGCTTTTTTCAAAAGGATGGCGGAAGTCCATCCCAAGTGGCGGACACCCGCGTTCAGCCTGATCGGCCAGGGCATCTGGTCGGCAGCGCTGACGTTGAGCGGCCGCTACGACCAGCTGTACACGTACGTGATCTACGGCATGGTGCTTTCGTACACGCTCACTGTGATTGCCATGTTCTGGCTGCGCTGGAAGCGGCCCGAGATTCCGCGCCCCTATCGATGTACGGGATACCCGTGGCTGCCGGGAATTTATGTGCTCATCGGTGCGGCCTGGACGTTGAACACGATCATCACACGTCCGAATGAAGCATTCTGGGGAACGGCCATCGTGCTGATCGGGATCCCCGGGTACCTGTATTGGAAGCGCAGCAACCGCAAGGCTGCTAGCGGGGGGTAGGTCGATGTTCGAGCGATACTCAGGGAAGGCGCGGCGTGCGTGATACTTTTCGCGCGCTAGCCCCGTGGTAACTTTCGCCTTGCCGCCCGCTCCCGCCGGTGTTATTCCTCTTCATTCTTGCTCCAGCAATGCTGAGCCCGGGACACTCTATTGGCCGATCCCAACCCGCACCGGCAAGCCGATGGTATCGGGTTTCTATCTTCGGGTGTCTCTATCGCAGAGGTCGAAGATCCGAACCGCCCACGCCAGGTGATGGGGTTCCGCGATCTGGTGCTGTTCTACGTGATCACCGGCATCAGCTTGCGCTGGATCGCTACCGCCGCCGCGGTGGGGCCCAGTTCGATCATCATCTGGATTGGCGCGTGGTTCTGCTTTTATACACCGCTGGCGCTCTCGGTACTGGAACTCTCGTCGCGTTACACCAATGAAGGCGGGTTGTACGTTTGGAGCAAACGCGCATTCGGCGATTTCTCCGGATTCATGTCGGCCTGGACCTATTGGACCAGCAACTTGCCCTACTTCCCTGCTGTGCTGTATTTCGCAGCCAGCAACGTACTGTTCATGCGCGAGGCAAACTGGCAGCATCTCTCGGGCAACGCCACGTTCTACATCGTTTTTGCTTTGCTGACTTTGAGTGCGGCCACGCTGCTGAACATCGTCGGACTCGATGTGGGTAAGTGGCTGCATAACATTGGTGCGCTTGCGATGTGGATTCCGGTCGGGATCGTCATTGTGATGGGCCTTGTCGCCTTCCACCGCTACGGTTCCGCGACTTCGTTCACGCTTCATTCGATGACGCCTAGCACTCACTTCAGCGACATCATCTTCTGGTCGGTGCTAACCTTCGCCTTCGGCGGCTGCGAAACGGCGTCGTTCATGGGAGAGGAGATCAAGAACGCGCGGCGCACGATCCCTCTCGCCCTGCTGTCGGCGGGTCTAACCGTCACGATCTGCTACATCCTCGGCACGGTTTGCATTCTGCTGGCGCTGCCCTCGACTCAGGTCAACAGCTTACAAGGCTTAGTGCAGGCGGTCTCTGCCACCGCAGCGCGCGTGGGATTTCCGGGGATATTGCCCCTTGCGGCGTTTCTGATTGCGCTCAGCAACATCGGAGCTGCCGGAGCCTACCTGGCCGCAGTGGCCCGCCTGCCATTCGTCGCAGGTTTGGATCGCTTTCTGCCTCCGGCGTTCGGCTCTCTGCACCCAAGATGGAAAACACCGTGGGTCGCGCTGCTCACTCAGTTCGCACTAGGAGTTGTGTTTATCTTTCTGGGACAAGCCGGAACCAGCGTGAAAGGCGCCTACGATGTGCTGGTCAGCATGGGGGTGATCACATACTTCATTCCATATCTCTACTTGTTCGCAGCGATGATCAGGCTGCAACGCGAGCCAGCCGGGCCGGATGTGATCCGCGTGCCAGGCGGCAGAATCATGGCCAAACTGGTGGCCATGCTGGGATTCGTCACCACCGCAGTAACGATCGCGCTGTCGCTGATCCCGCAGCCTGATGAACCGAATAAGCCGCTCGCGTTGCTGAAGATTCTCGGAGGATGCGGGGCCCTGCTGTTGGTGGGAGTTTGGCTTTATGTTGCAGGAAAAAGGCGAGCGATGGGCGTGCCGCATCAGCCCACAAATGTGTAGCCCCGGACGCCTTCGTCCGGGGTTGCGCGCGAAGCGCGCAATGTGGATGAGACAATTGTCGGGATAGACACGCTCGCTGCGCTCGCGGGGGGGACGAAGGCGTCCGCCCCTACACACAAACTCGTTAGACCGGCGTCGCCGTCTTTCGTGACGGATTGAAGAACGGCAGCGTGGACACTTTCACGTTCGCCTTCAGCCTGATCGCTTCGATGGTGATCTCCATCTGCAGTGCCGTGCCCGGCTTCGAGTACTCCGTTTCCAGGCTGGCGAGCGCAATCATCTTTTTCAGCGTTGGAGACCACGTGGTCGTCGTCGCTTTGCCGACCTGCTTTTCTCCTGAGTAGACCGGCACTGCCACGCGCGAAGCCTGCGCTGGAGCGGCTGGGGTCAGTCCGTAGCGCTCGTACAGTTGTTCGACGTCCGTCCAATCAATCACCAATCCCACAAGTTGGCGCGGCACGCCGTTCCTGGAATCGGGCTCCAAGGCCCGCTTACCAATGAAGTTCTCTTTGTCGAGATGCACCATCTTGGCGAAACCCAGTTCATAAGGTGAAAACTTCTGAGACGGAATCAACGCTTTTTTTGAGCTTGTGTAATCCACCTCGATCAGCAGCAGTCCCGCCTCCACGCGCGCAACGTCCAGAGCGAGCATTCCGGCGGCATGCAGATCAAATTGTTTGCCCTTCTCCGCGAGTGCATCCCAAACCTTGATGCCGTCTTTCCATGGAATCCAGATCTCGTATCCGAGATCGCCGGTGTAGCCCGTGCGCGAGATGTCGACCGGAACGCCGGCGATCTTCCCGCGCGTCACACGGAAATACTTGAGATTCGCGATATCGGCATCAGCGACCGTCTTTAGCAATTTTGCCGAGGTCGGACCCTGCAGGGCCAGCGCCGCAACCTTCTCCGAAATATCCTCGATCTGAACGTCCATGTTCAACCCGTTTTGCCGGAACCAGCGCAGGCTCGGGTCGGCGGCCGTCCATCGATAGACGTTCTCTTCGCGGCGAGAAATCGTGCCGTCGTCGATGACCTTGCCCTCTTCGTCGCACCAGCAGCAGTAGATCACCTGTCCGACTTTTACCTTGTTGATGTCGCGCGTGATCACGCGGTTCACCAGGCGCGTCGCATCCTTGCCGGTGATGAGGTACTTGTACAACGGAGAAATGTCGATAAGCGCGCACGCGTTCCGAATCGCGTTGTACTCGTGCTCGTGATGCACCTCGTACACGCTGACCGTGTAGTATCCCGACCATTCGCGGTAATTCAGGCTGTGGCAGAGGGGCAGAGTGCGCTCGTGAAATGCAGTTCCTATGGGCAAGATGGTTTCCTCGAATGCGATTGCAATAGCGAATCCGGATTATATTCACCCGCATGCGCAGCCGGCAATCGGAAACACTTTAAGTTGGATCTTCTCAGCGTTCTCTGCGGAATTTCTCAGCGCCTTCCGCGGTTAAGGTCTTTCGGTCTTTCTGCGCCCACAAAATGGAGAAATGTCATTGACCGACAGTCACTCCACGCGCAAATGTGGAGACAAATTCGACTCTTCCCGATAGAATACCGATTCGACGCCAGGTCACCATGCGCGCCATCCTCCCAATTTCATGCAGTCTGCTGCGAAGCTGGACCATCCTTCCCAGCGGGCTCTGATCTCGCTCTCGTCAACGCGAGTATCATTGGCGTTTCCTGACACCTCTGCATTCAAGCTAGGAGCTATGAGCGAATGGCTGGTTCCAACACATACGACGTCATCGTAATCGGCGGCGGCCACAATGGATTGGTCAACTCCGCCTACCTGGCTCGCGCGGGCAAGAAGGTGCTCGTCCTCGAGCGGCGCCACGTGCTGGGCGGCGCGGCCTGCACCGAAGAGATCGTTCCCGGATTCAAGTTCTCGGTCTGCTCCTACGTTGTGTCGCTGCTGCGCCCGGAAATCATTCGCGACCTCGATCTTCCCCGCCATGGCCTGGAAATTCTTCCGCTGGATGGCACATTCACGCCGATGCCGAGCGGCGATTATCTGTGGCGCGTGAACGACCATGGCAGGACGCATCGCGAGATCGCCCGCCATTCGCGCGTGGACGCCGAGGCCTATGACGAGTTCGGCAAAGCCATGCAGGCGATGTGCCGCTTCGTGAAGCCCATCCTCAGCATGGTTCCGCCCGATCCCACGACGCTGAATCCGCGCGAACTGATGAAACTGCTCTTCATCGGACGCCGCTTCCAGGGCATGTCGAGCTACGACAAGTACAACCAAGTCCAACTCATGACCATGTCCGCCGTTGATTTCCTTGATCAGTGGTTCGAGACCGACGTGCTCAAAGCGACGATGTCGGCTTCGGGAATCATCGGGACGTTTCTCGGCGTTCGCTCGCCAGGCACGGCATACGTACTGCTCCATCACTACATGGGAGAAATCGATGGCGCATTCCGCGCGTGGGGATTCGCTCGTGGAGGCACCGGGGCAATTTCGAATGCCATCGCCGATGCGGCGCGGGAGGCCGGGGTCGAGATGCGCACGAAAGCGGCCATCGCGCAGATCATCATCAAGAATGGCAAGGCCAAGGGAGTGGTTCTGTCCAACGGCGATGAGATTTATGCCGACGTCATCTCTTCCAGCGTCGATCCTCGCCTGACCTTCACACGATTTATCGAAGCGCAACATCTTCCCGGTGATTTTCTTGAAGAGGTGAATCGCTACAAATTTCGCGGCTCTTCCGGCAAGGTGAATATGGCTCTCGATGCCCTGCCGAACTTCACTTGCATGCCCGGGCCGGGCGCGCATCTCCGCGGCGCGATTTCAATCTCTCCAGCCGTCGAATACATGGAGCGGGCTTACGACGAAGCCAAGTACGGTAATTTTTCCTCGCGCCCATACATCGACATGGTCATTCCTTCACTGACCGACCCGTCCGTCGCCCCTCCCGGGAAGCATGTGCTCTCGTGCTTCGTGCAGTACGCGCCCTACAAACTGCGGCCCGGGCTGAACTGGGACGACCAGAAGGAGGCCTTCGGCAATACGGTCGTGGACACAATCTCGCAGTACGCGCCGAACCTGAAAGACATCATCATTCAGAAACAAGTCGTCACGCCGCTCGATCTCGAGCGCGAGTGGGGCCTGAGCGAGGGCAACATCTTCCAGGGTGAACTTTCCCTCGAACAATTGTTCTTCCTGCGGCCCGTCCCCGGGTGGGCGCAGTACCGCACACCGATCAAGAACCTCTATATGTGCGGATCCGCGACGCACCCCGGCGGCGGCATCATGGGTGCAAATGGCCGACTCGCGGCACTGGAAATTCTGAAAGACATCAAGGGAGCGGCGTAAATGAGGAGTGAGAGGCATAACGTTTTCTCTGCGCACTCTGCGGCCGCTCTCCGCGTTCTCCGCGGTTTAAGGTTTTGTGCCGTAATAAGTGACCAGTAACTTACGAGCCCAATTCATATGGCTGAAAAAAAAGATGTCGTGATCATCGGCGGCGGCCACAACGGCCTGGTTACTGCCTTTTATCTGGCCCGAGCCGGGTTCAAGCCACTCGTACTTGAACGAAACTCCCAAGTCGGTGGAGCCGCGGTCACTGACGAATTTCATCCCGGATTCCGCTGCTCGACGTTAGCTCACACTGCGGGGCCCGTCCGGCCTGACGTCGTTGCCGAAATGCAACTCGAGAAACACGGTCTGAAGACGATCACGCCCGATATTTGCCTGACGGCACTTTCGCCCGATGGGCGTGCGCTCTCTTTGTATCAAGACGTGGGCAAGTCGGCCCAGGAAGTTTCTGCATTCTCGCAGAAGGATGCAGCCAAGTATCCGGAGTTCGCGCGATCGCTGGAAAAGATCGCGAAGGTCATCGCCGACGCGCTGGCCACAACACCGCCGGATATCGATGACCCCAGCCGCAGCGATCTGTGGAGCATGCTGAAGACCGGACGCGCGATCCGCAAACTCGGCAAGAAAGATATGTTCCGCCTCCTACGCTGGGGACCGATGGCGGTAGCTGATCTGGCCGCGGAATATTTCGAGACCGAACTCTTGCGCGCAGTCATTGCGGCGCGAGGCGTTTTTGGAACCTTTCTGGGCCCTTGGTCTGCTGGGAGCGCGCTGGTACTGCTGATTCGCGCCGCTGGAGATCCTCACCCCGCAGGCGTGGCTTCGTTCGCTGCGGGAGGAATGGGAGCGGTCACGCAAGCAATGGCCTCGGCTGCGAAAGCTGCCGGCGTCGAAATCCGAACCGGCGTCGAGGTCATCGAGATTCATGTCACGAACGGCGCCGCCACGGGCATCCTGCTCTCAACCGGCGAGGAGATTCTGGCCCGGGCAGTCGTGTCGAATGCTGACCCCAAACGCACTCTCCTCAAGCTGACCGACCCTCTTCATCTTTCACCCGACTTCGTGCAGAAGCTGCAGCATTATCGCGGAAACGGAACGGTAGCAAAAGTGAACCTGGCTTTGTCAGGGCTGCCGAAGTTCACGGCTCTGCGGAACGGCGACTCTGCAGCGCTGCGCGGGCGCATCCATATCGGCAACGAAATCGACTATCTCGAGCGTGCCTTCGACGAATCGAAGTACGGCAATTTCTCGCGCCAGCCCTATCTCGAAGCCACGATCCCGTCCCTTACCGATCCGACACTTGCTCCCGAGGGCAAGCACGTGATGTCGGTGTACATGCAATACGCGCCGTATAAGTTGAAGGGAGATTGGGAATCACAACGAAAGGCTCTCGGGCAAACCGTCGTGCAGACGCTCGCACAATACGCTCCCAATCTCCCGGAGTTGATCTTGACGCATCAGATCATCACACCGCAAGACCTCGAAGATAAATACGGCCTGACCGGTGGGCAGATCTTCCATGGTGACCTGGCGCTTGATCAGTTCTTCACCATGCGTCCACTGCTGGATTGGGCTCGGTACCGGACGCCCATTGAGAACTTGTATTTATGTGGAAGCGGAACACACCCCGGTGCAGGCTTGACTGGTGGGTCGGGGGCGAATGCGGCGCGTGAGATATTGAAAGAACTGAGGAAGTAGTAGCGCCGCAAGCAGAGACGTAGCAAGCTGCGTCTCTACAGATCATTCGTAGAGACGCTGCCTGCAACGTCTTCTCGCCCGCGGAATGCGTGCTAACGCAATGAAGAACTCTGCCATCCTGCTCATCTCGTGCCCTGACCGCAAGGGCGAAGTCGCCGCCATCGCCGACTTCGTGTACCGTCACAACGGGAACATCCTGCACGCCGATGAGCACGGCGATGAGGAATCAGGGCTCTTCCTCATGCGCGTGGAGTTCGATCCGAAGGACTTCGACATCCCTCTCTCAGATTTCGGGAAGCACTTCTCCCCGGTAGCCGAAGCCTTCGCCATGACGTGGCGACTCGCCCAGTCCTCGCATCGTCCGCGCATGATTGTCTTCGTGTCGAAGTACGACCATTGCCTGGTTGACCTTCTCTACCGCCATCAAAGCGGCGAGTTGGCATGCGAGATCCCGCTGATTATCTCCAACCATCCCGATAATCAAGCCGTGGCGGACTTCTACAAGATCCCTTACGTGGTCGTCCCATTCACAAAAGAGAGCAAGCAAGCTGCGGAAAAGCAGATCCAGAGCCTGATTGACGAGCACAAGGCGGATTTCATGGTGCTCGCCCGCTACATGCAGATCCTGTCCAACGACTTCGTACATCGCTCTCCGCAGCGCATCATCAATATTCACCACTCATTCCTACCTGCCTTCGTTGGGGCTCGCCCGTATCATCAGGCTTTCGAGCGCGGAGTGAAGCTCATTGGCGCGACGAGCCACTATGTCACCGAAGTCCTCGACGACGGTCCGATCATTGAGCAGGACGTAGTTCGCGTCTCGCATCGCGACACCGTCGAAGACCTCATCCGTAAAGGCCGCGACTTGGAAAAAGTAGTGCTCTCGCGCGCAGTACGGTCACACGTGGAAAATCGCGTGCTCGTCTACGGCAACAAAACTGTAGTGTTCTGAAAGCAACCTAACCAGCTTGTCATCCTGAACCCGGCGCTAAGCCGGGTGAGGGACCGTACAAGAGTTGCTACCAACGATGCAGTGGGCAGGAAGCAAATTGCACTGACGACAGCTTGGGCATTCCTCTCGACAGCGTCAACCCCGTTCGTCCTTCGTATGGTCCCTCGCACCGGCTACGCCGCTGCTCAGGATGACAGGTCAGCCGCCACAGAAGTCCATGTACTTCCAGGTTTTCACATCCCCGATCCCTCCAGAATTCCGCTCCGATGGTAACTTGCACCGTTGGTAACCTTTCGTCTTTACTTGGACATGAGTAAAGTTTTAACAACATACGCGTTTGCGGGGGCGCTTTTTGGCCGAAGATCTTCGGTTTGAACTAGCTATTCTGGCGACTGTCCAGGGCTTCTACCAGAAGCTCCTGCGGGATACGCTTGGCGGCGATGTGCCGATTCCGAGCGGTCTCGACGAGGACGCCCTGCGCCATTCCGAGCGTGAGTTGCCCAACACGCTCACGCGGATGTATCGCTGGCTACATCTGCTCGATATGGCGATCACGCCCGCGATGCTGCGCCAAGGGCTCACTCCCGATACCGATTCTGAAGTTGCCGAAGCTCTGCTGCGCTATTTCGTACGGCGCCGCGAAGCCAGCGACGTCAATCGCGACAAGACTGACCTGATTGCAACTTTTCTCTATCGCCATCCGCGGGTTCCGGGACAATGGGAACAGAGCGGATACGGCCTCGACGGCGCGCTGCCGCTGTCTCCATTTGAAATTGCCCTGATCGAAATCCTTGCCGATACCGATGTTCCATCGCTGCCCGAAGAACACGTTCAACTGCTGCGCCGCTTCGACCCGTTTGTCGAAGAAGTGAATCGCTTTCGCGATTTCAATGCGCTGATCGATTCTGGCATGATCGGGCGCGTGCGCGAGTTGAAGCAGTGGCTCGATGCGTCGTTCTATCACCCCGGAGTCCTGGCCACAGTTTCGGCTTACAACACCGCATTCGGAAAGAAGTTTGACGAATTGTTCGTGAGAGCGCTCGGTGAGATCAAGAACTTCGGGCAGGCGCTCGAGGAAATGGGCGGAACGATTCTCACCACGGTCGATGGCGTAGAGGTCACCGTCGAACACGTGGCCGCTATCGAAGAGAAGCAACTCCTGCAGGCGGATTACGGCAGCACGTTCGAAAAATTCCGGCGCGTGTCGAAGCTGAAGAAGGAGCTCGACCGGCGCCCGCCGATCCGGCGTTCTTTACTCACGCCAGCAGGGCACACGACACGCGCGGTCGGAAGTGCAGCCGCTGCGCCCAAGGCTGCCAAGGCTGCGGCGGCGGCAAAGGCTCCCGCGAAAGTTCCCGTGTTTCAGCCACCCGCGATTACGGCGCAGCAACTCTCGGCTGAAGAGAGCAAACTGCGCCGTGTTGAAGAATCGATTCGCGTGTTTGTGCGAGTGGCCGATCCTAAATATCGCCAGGTGGTTCCCATGCGGTTCTTCAACCTGACGCTGACAGCCGCTGAGGCTGACGCGTACAACGCGGCTTTTCTCGAAGAAAAGAGCTTGCGCGCGGACGTCGCCCGCATGCTAATTCGTATCGTATCGATTTCGGCCCGTCTCAGCACCGAACTGGAAGAACTGAAGCGTAGCCAGAAGATGTCGTCGCTCTGGAAGTTGCATGCCGACTCCGTCGTCGTCTTGCTCGACATGGCCAGCACCACCACGGAAGAAGCCGGCAGCGTGGCCAAGAACGCCGAGCAAAATGGCTCCGGCACCGCTGCCAGGGCGGTCCACGAGTCCGTCAAGAAGCTGCGTAACCAGTCGGACGTCGCTGTGAAGACCCTCGCCAACGTTAGCTAAAGCACTCCGGCTTTTCGAATTTTCAAATCCCAACAGCCATCTCAATCCACCTTCTCCGTGCTGTTTTGGCTCCGTTTACGGCAGCACAAACGGCGCAAGCCTGATCCCGGTAGGGATACCACTGTGCGAACTGAAAGCTGTTGGAATGATTGTCTGACGAGGAGGAAACTGATCAGACTGTGCGCCCCATCGCACGTAGCCTACGTCTGCGAACTGCAGGCTGTTGGAATGATTGTCTGACAG
>Ga0070732_10001226_pt1 | contig 14207 bp, 9 predicted proteins | sample Coa_R1_5_FD_66449 | JGI IMG/M metagenome (GOLD analysis project Ga0070732, IMG submission 66449) | Surface soil microbial communities from Centralia Pennsylvania, which are recovering from an underground coalmine fire - Coalmine... | ecosystem: Environmental > Terrestrial > Soil > Unclassified ...
GAGGACGAGCTCGGCCGGGACCCGTACAGCGCCGGCGAGCTCCCCCGAACCGTGGGCGACATCATCGAGTGGTACAAGACCTGATCTCGTGAGCCTGATCACTCTTCTGCGAGAGGGGGCGGCGGCCGAGCCCGACGAACCTCTCATCGTTTCGCCCGAGCGGGCTCTCTCCTACGCCGAAGCCCTTACCAGGTGTGAGGCGCTTGCGCGAGGGCTGCTCGCCCGATCGATCGACCGCTTCGCCTGTGCGATCACGGACGCTGTGGAGCTGCTTCCGCTGCTATGCGCATCGTCTGCCGTCGGCGCTGAAGCGTGCGTCTATCCGGCGGATGCCGACGAGTCGCTGATCAACGACTACCTCGTTATGTTCGACCATCGGGTGATCGTTTCGGATCGTCCGCTCGATCACGCCTCGGCGAAGGTCATCTCGGTCGCTGATCTTGCTACCGACGAAGGCGCGCTCCCCCCGCCGCCGGCCGTCTCGCCCACGTTGATCTTGACGACGGGCACAACCGGCAGGGCGAGGGGTGTTCGTCACGACTGGTCACGCCTCGTCGCGGCGATGCGTCACTCAGACGATCAACCCGGCGCGCGATGGCTCCTCGCGTACAACTTGAACCAGTTCGCGGGCACGCAGATACTGCTCCACGTCCTTGCAAGCCGCGCTACGCTCGTCGCGCCGAAGAGCACGCACGTCCGGGACGCTGTGGCGGCGGTAAAGGAACTCGGTGTAACACACGTAAGTGCGACACCAACCTTCTGGCGTTTCTTCACCGGGCTCATCGATCCGGCGACCGCGCGCGACATGACGTTGCGTCAGATCACTCTCGGCGGAGAGGCGGTGCCGAGCGCACTTCTCGACTCGCTCGCACGACTCTTCCCGCAAGCACGCATATCGCAGATCTATGGTGCAACCGAGTTCGGGATGGTGGGAAGCGTGCGCGACGGGCGCAGTGGGCTCCCTGCGTCGGTCCTCGACCGCGGCGACGACTCGGACGTCCAAGTGCGCATCATCGACGGCGAGATCCACCTGCGATCTCGGGTCGGGATGCTCGGGTATTACGGTGAGCCAGACGCGGGGAACGAGTGGCGTGCTACGGGAGACCTCGTGAGGGTCGAAGGAGACCGCATCATCTTCGTAGGTCGTGCCAGCGAGACCATCAACGTGGGCGGCGTCAAGGTGCATCCGTTGCCCGTGGAGGAGGCTGCCGGACGGGTGAGCGGCGTCGCGCTCGTGCGCGCGTACGGGCGTCCCAGCCCGGTAACCGGTCAGATCGTGGCGCTCGATGTGATCCTCCGGCCCGATGCGGATCCTCGGAAAGTGGAAGACGAGATCCGTACTGCGTGCAGCGCACTTCTCCCCGCGGCGCAACCCCGTCGCATCCGGTTCGTCGATCACATCGAGACACGCGGCAACAAGGTCGCGCGCATCAGCACTCGATGAGCGCGCCTCGGAACGTCATCGTCACGGGCGGAAGCCGCGGCCTCGGCGCCGGCCTCGTACAGATGTTCCTCGATCAGGGCGACCGCGTCGCTACGTGCAGCCGCACGCCGAGCGAGCAGACCGATGCATGGTCGGCCGATCCCGCTTCGACGGAGCGCTTCCTCTACGCGTCGGTCGACGTCGCCGATGGCGACGCGTGCCGCACGTTCGTCCGGAGCGTGCTCGAACGGTTCGGCGGCATCGACATCCTCGTCAACAATGCCGGCGTCGCGCGCGACGGCGTGCTCGGAACGTTTGCCGCGGAAGATATCGACACGGTCGTCAACCTCAACGTCAAAGGGACGATCCACATGACCAAGCCGGTCGTGCGCGCGATGCTTCGCAGTCGAGCAGGCCGCGTGATCAACATCTCCTCCGTGGTCGGCCGCTCAGGCTATCGAGGCCTCTCCGTGTACGGCGCGACCAAGGCTGCGATCGAAGGGTTCACGCGAGGACTGGCTCGCGAGCTCGGATCGCGGGGCATCGCGGTGAACTGCGTAGCGCCGGGCTATCTGCGGACCGAGATGACCCACGGGCTCAACGAGGAACAGCTTGAGCAGATCGTTCGGCGCACGCCGCTCGGGCGGCTGGGAGAGGTCGAGGACGTCGCGGGGATGGTGCGCTACCTCGCGTCGGATGAAGCGGCGTTCGTAACCGGACAGGTCTTCGTCGTCGACGGCGGACTCACGACGTAACGCTTACGGTTTCGAAGCAGCGAGCAATCCGTATCCCAGCGTTCCGTCGCCCCAGAACCCTTCCAGGACATCGCACGCTTCGACGAAACGCTCAAGGTCCGCCTCGCCGAGCGAATCGATCAGCGTGTGGCGATGGGCGGTCGCATTCTCCTTCCAGTGAGCGAAGGTACGTCGCGTCACCTCAGTGAGCTCGGTCTTGCTCTCCACGACCAGCCCCTGAGCCACGGCCAGCTCCTCGTAGCGGTCCAAGGGTTCCATACGAGCATCTCCGAACACCTCTCGCAGCAAGCCAAGCGGAGCACGCAACCTGCGGACCTCCTCGAACGGTAAAGGCCGCTGAAGCATGACGTCGCAGAGCGCGAGCCTGCCACCCGGCTTGAGCACACGCGCGCACTCCGCAAGGAGGCGGTCGCGCGCGGGCATGAGGTGCGACGACTCGAGCACCCACACGCGATCGAACGTCGAGTCGGGAAACCCATTGTCGGTGGCGTCTCGCAACTCGAAGACGGCGGTGGCACTCAGGCCGAGGTCCTTCGCCCGAGCGCGCGAGGCTTCGACGCCGACCTCGCTCGTCGTGATCCCGGTGACACGCGCGCCGTACTCGCCCGCGAGCCGGCACGCTTGGGTGCCGGTACCGCATCCCACATCGAGCAGCGTCACCCCCGGCTCGATGTTTGCCGCATCGATCATCCGCTGGGTCAGTCTCGCGGTTGCTTCCGGAAGCGTCTCGGAACCCGTCTCGAAGACGCCGTAGTGGAGCTCGGATCCGAGCAACAGCGTCCACGCGTCGGTGACGCGGTCGTAGTGCGTGGCGGGATCGTAGGGCTGCTCGATCACGATCCAACCCTTTTGAAGGAACGCGTCGCCGTCATCGGGCGACATCTTAGGGCGAACGCGTACCCGGCCAAGTGAAAGACAAAGGGGCAGCGTGGCAAGCGTTCTCGTTCGGTAACGGCTTCCTAACGGCAGCTCAGCAGGGCTGCTCGCCTGTAACGAGAAGTTAACAATAGGGCAACGGGGCCGTGATTCACGCGCGCTAGGGTTTTCCCGCCCAGCGTCGCTTTGGCATTTTGCCTAGCGGGTCTTACGCTACCGGCGACATCGACTGGAGAGACAGGATCTAGGGAGGGCGAACGTGCCTGACTATTCACCGAAAGACGTGCTGAAGCTGGCCAAAGACTCCGGCGTCGAGATCGTCGACTTCCGGTTCTGCGACCTCCCGGGTCTGACCCAGCACTTCAGCGTGCCGGTCTCGGAGCTGACCGAGGCGGGCTTCGAAGATGGGTACGGGTTCGACGGTTCGAGCATCCGAGGGTTCCAGCAGATCCAGGAGTCCGACATGCTGCTCGTGCCGGACCCGACGACCGCGGTGCTCGACCCGTTCCGCGACGCGACGACGCTGAACATGTTCTGCTTCGTGCGCGACCCGATCACGGGCGAGAGCTACTCGCGTGACCCGCGCTATATCGCCAAGAAAGCCGAGGACAACCTCAAGGCTTCTGGGATCGCCGAGATCAGCTACTGGGGCCCCGAGTGTGAGTTCTACATCTTCGACGAGGCGCGCTTCGATCAGCGTCAGAACGAGGGCTACTACTTCCTGGACTCCACAGAAGGGATCTGGGGCTCCGGCGAGCCGGGTGCGCGCGGCTACCGCCCGCGGTACAAGGAAGGCTATTTCCCGGTCCCGCCGATGGACCAGTACCAGGACCTGCGGACCGAGATGGTGCTCGAGATGCAGAAGATGGGCATCCATATCGAGGTGCAGCACCACGAGGTCGGCACCGCCGGCCAGGCCGAGATCGACATGCGGTACGGCACGCTGCTCGAGACGGCCGACAAGGTCATGAACTACAAGTACGTCGTGAAGAACGTGGCGTGGCGCCGCGGCAAGACGGCGACGTTCATGCCGAAGCCGCTCTTCATGGACAACGGCTCGGGCATGCACACGCACCAGTCGTTGTGGCGCAACGGCGACAACCTGTTCTACGACGAGGCCGGGTACGCGGGTCTGTCGGACATGGGTCGTTACTACATCGGCGGCCTTCTCGCGCACGCGCCGGCGTTGCTGGCGTTCACGAACCCGACGACGAACTCGTACCGCCGGTTGGTGCCGGGGTATGAGGCGCCGATCAACCTCGTGTACTCCCAGCGGAACCGCTCGGCATGCGTTCGTATCCCGATGTACGCGAAGTCGCCGGCGGCCAAGCGGCTTGAGTTCCGCACGCCGGACCCGTCGTGCAACCCATACCTGTCATTCGCGGCGTGCTTGCAGGCCGGTCTCGACGGCGTCCGCAACAAGATCGAGCCGCCGACCCCGCTGGACAAGGACCTGTACGACTTGGACCCCGAGGCGAAGGCGGCGGTACAGCAGGTGCCCGGGTCGCTCGAGGAAGTGCTCGGCGCGTTGCGGGCCGATCACGACTGGCTGCTCGAGGGTGGGGTTTTCACGGAAGACGTGATCGACACGTGGATCGAGTTCAAGACATTGCACGAGCTCGACCAAGTGCGGTTGCGGCCGCACCCATGGGAATTCATGTTGTACTACGACATCTAGAAGTTCGAGCAAAACAGGAAGAGCCGTTCCAGGCGGACGGCTCTTCTTCTTTCCTGTCGGCTCGTATCAAGTAGCTTCCGTATCCGGTAGCAGATCGATACGAGAGTTCAGGCCGTTGCCGGAATCGTCGCAGGAACCATCTGAGATTCCAGCAGCGCGCGCACCTGCGTTGCGCGGAACCGCCGGTGCCCTCCCGGCGTGATGATCGCGTCGAGCTTCCCTGCGCGCGCCCAATCACTCACGGTCCGACGGCTCACTTGGAACAACGCAGCGACCTGACCCGGACGCAGCAGCTGCTCGTCGATCCAATCGGGACGTTCGCGCTGTGCTTCGGCGTAGAGGGTGCGCGCTATGCGCTTCCTCAGCTCGTCCGGAGGAAGGTACGAATAGGGCACCCGTCGCATGCTAACCGCGGCATGCGCGAAGTCCAGTGCGAATATGCGCGCGAACCACTCAACCGATAACGCGGTGCAGCTGCGACATCGTCGTGCGCGCGACGCGGCGACCGGCTGCTCGCAATGAACGAAGATCGCCTAGCGCCTGCGCGTCGATCAACGCGCCGAAGCTGAACGGCTTCCCGGGGATCGGGACGTCTTCCTTCCGTTCCTCATCGACGATCTGGATGAACACGCCGTTGTTCGCGCCGCCCTTGTGCAGCTGGCCGGTCGAGTGCAGGTAGCGCGGGCCGAAGCCCAGCGTCGTCGCGGCTGCGAACCGGTCGCGTAGTGCGATGCGCGCGCGCTGCAGTTCGTCGCGTGCTTCGTCGGTGGGGTCGACGAAGGCTTGCAGCGCGATGTAATCGCCCTGCTTCACCTGCGCCAGCAACGCGTCGAGGTCGTCCAAGCCCGGCGCTTCGGCCGTGCCGGCCTTCAGTATCTCCGCCGTCGCTTCCTTCGCCGATGCGACGTTCGGCTGATCGAACGGATTGATGCCGAGGATGTATCCGGCAACGGCCGTCGCGAACTCCCACCGGAAGAACTCCGCACCGAGGTGACCGGCGCCTCGATCCGGCAACGCCACGACGGGCTGGTCCCCAACCGAGAACGGCTCGCCGTACGCCACGAAGATCCGATCGTCTCGGTACGCCTCGGGGACGCCGAGCTCCTCGCCGACCACCGGCACGATCCCGCGGCCTTCCTTGCCGGTGGACTCGGCGATCAGCTGCTCGACCCAATCACCGAACGACGCGATCTCTTCCGGCAAGACGAAGGTCAGCTTGTCGCGCCCAGCGCGCGCAGCCTCACCGATGGCGGCACCGAGGAACGCGCCGGGGTTCTGGTCGACGGGCACGGACGGGTCGCACGCGCACGCCATCTCCTGTGCAGCGTCCAGCAATTCGGACAGAGGCGCGCCCAGCAACGCCGCAGGCACCAAGCCGAACAACGAAAGCGCTGAGTAGCGCCCGCCGATGTCCGACGGATTCAGGAACACGCGCCGGAACGCACGGTCGCGCGCCAGATCTTCCAGCGGCGTCCCCGGATCGGTGATCGCGATGAAGTGTCCGCCGTCGGGCGTGCGCGCCCAGAAATGCTCCAGATGCGAGTTCGTCTCGAGCGTCGTTCCGGACTTGCTCGCGATGATGTACAGCGTCTCGTCGGGCGGCAGCTCGTCGGTCACGCGCGCAACAGCGGCCGGGTGCGTCGTGTCCAACACGATCAGCTCGAGCGCCCCGTCGGCGGCGCCGTACGTGCGCGCGAACACCTCGGGCGCAAGACTCGATCCGCCCATCCCGCATAGCACTGCGGTGCGCAATCCATCCGATGCCGCCTTTTTCGCGAACCGTTCGAGCTCCCCGACCTGATCGAGCATCGCGTCCATGACCGAGAGCCATCCGAGACGGTTAGTTATCTCCGTCGGATCGGGCTTCCAAAGCGTGTGATCCTTGCGCCACACGCGTTGAACAGCGCCGTCCTTCCCCATCGATGCGATGCGCGCATCGACTGCTTCGTCGAGCAGCCCGAGGTCCACGCGCGTCCCTGCCTCGCTGCTTGCCGAGACCTTCTCTTCGATCGTTCCGATCAGCGCCGCGAAGTCCTCGTTGAACGCTTCGAGCCCGTCGTCGAGCAGCTTGGTCGTGATCGCGTCGAGATCGACGCCGACCGAGGGCAGCTCGTCCAGCATCGCCAGAGCGCCTTCGACGTGTTCGGTGACTGCGCTCGGGCGTACGACACCGTGGTCGCGGAACGCGTTGACCGTCGCTTCGGGCATCGTGTTCACCGTGTCGGCCCCAACCAACTCCTCGACGTACATGACGTCGCGGTACGCGGGGTTCTTCGTGCTGGTGGATGCCCACAATGGTTGCTGCACGCGCGCGCCCGCGGCGGCAAGCTTCTCCCACCGGTCGCCGGTGAAGATTTCGATGAACCGCTGATACGCCTTCTTCGCATTCGCGATCGCGATCTGGCCGCGCAACGGCGATCCCTCCGGCAGCTTCTCGTCTACCGCGGTGTCGACGCGCGAGACGAAGAACGACGCGACCGATGCGGGGAGGTCGGTATGGCCGGCCGCCAGCCGATTCTCCAGCCCGGCGATGTACGCGCGCGCAACTTCCACGTACCGCTCGACGCCGAACAGCAGCGTGATGTTGATGTTGATGCCGGCTGCGGTCAGCTCCTCGACCGCCGGCACGCCTTCGGCCGTACCCGGCACTTTGATCATCACGTTCGGCCGGTCGATGCGCGCGAACAGCTCCTTCGCTTTGTCGATAGACGCCTTCGTGTCGTGCGCGATCGCGGCTTCGAGCTCGAACGACACGAACCCGCGTGCACCACCGCTTTCGTCGAACTGCGGCCTGAACAAGTCGGCAGCCATCTGGACGTCTTCCAGCGCGAGGTCGTAGAAGATCGTGCGCGCCTCGGTGACGCCCTTCTCGACCAGCGCGCGCACCGGCTGGTCGTAGTCGGTCGACCCAGAGATCGCTTTGCGGAAGATGCTGGGGTTCGACGTCACCCCCGACAGGCCGTCCTCGTCGATCAGCTTTTGCAGGCCGCCGCCGGTAACCAGCCCTCGGCGAAGGAAGTCCAGCCACACGCTCTGTCCTACACTACGAAGCTCTAGAAGTGGGTTCATGTCGTGCCTCCGAATGTCTCTTTCACATCGATACCCGCTAACGCGTCGACGAACTCCGACCGAGCCGGCCTCCGTAGAACACGTCCTCACACACCTGCCGCGCGCGCCGGGTGGTACGGCGGTACTCCTCGATGAACGCGTTGCGCGCGCCCGGCGACGGATAGCCCAGCGCGCGCGCGAGCAGATCCAACTCCTGCGCATCGGTCGGCAGCGAATCCGTCGGCCGCCCCTTGATCAGATACAGCGCGTTCCGCACCCGGTTGAGGAACCGGTACGCGTCGACCATCCACCGTCCCTTTTCCAAGTCGAGCAGCCCGATCTCGGTCGCCGCGGCGAGCGCGGGGATGGTGCCGTGAGCGCTGCGCAAGCGTGGATCGATATGCCCGTGCATCAATTGGAGCAGCTGGATCGTGAACTCCACGTCGATCAAGCCGCCGGTGCCGACCTTGATCTGGGTCTTGGGATCCTCGCGCGGGCCGAGGCGCTCGCGCTCGATGCGCGCCTTGATGGTGCGGATCTCGCGTAACGACTCCTGCGGCAGCTCCGTGCGGAACAGGTACGGCATGATCAGATCGGTGAACTCCTCGCCGAGCGACTCGTCGCCCGCGATCGGTCGCGCCTTCAGCAGCGCCTGGAACTCCCACGGCCGCGCCCACTGGTCGTAGTACTTCCGATACGCGCCGAGCGAGCGCACCAGTAACCCGTTCTTCCCCTCCGGCCGTAGCGTCGTATCGACGGCGAACGCCTGCCCCTCCTCGGTGGTGGCCGCGAGACGCTGGATGAGGCCTTCAGCGGTCTCGGTCGCCCAGGGGATGACGTCCTTGCTGCGGCCGTCGGTCACGAAGATGACGTCCAGATCACTCGCGTAGTTCAGCTCTTCCCCGCCGAGCTTGCCCATCCCGATCACCGTAAAGCGCGCGCCGGGAGGCGAAGTGTTCTCGATCATCAGCGAGTCGAGGGCTGCTCGAACGGCGCCTTCGGCGAGCCAGGACGATTCGCGTCCGACCTCCTCGACGCTTGCGCCGCCGGCGAGATCCCTGCTTGCCATTCGAAGCACGGCACGGCGTTTCAGGCGCCGGATCGCGACGTCGCGCGCTTCCGGATCGCCGCGCCACTCGACGTACTCCGCCGCTTCGTCGATGTACTGCTCGCGCGATCGCTTCGCGAGCGTGTGCGGGTCGGCAAGCTCGGCGACGAACTCGGGTACATGCTGCAGATATTCGCCGAGCAGCTTGGAGGTCCCGAGTACGCGGCAGAGCAGCTCCACGACGGGCGGCGAATCGCGGAGCGCGCCGAGCGCAGCCGGGTTCCCGCCGACGCGCAGGGCGACGTCGCGGAACGACGACACCGCGAGATCTGGGTCGGGCGCTTCGCTCATCCAGTCGAGCATCACCGGCAGGAGCACACGCATGAGCTGCGCGCGCCTGCTAAGGCCGGCGGTGAGATCCCCAAGGAACTTGAGCGCGCGCCCCGGCGACCGGAAGCCCAACGCGTTGAGCCGCTCTTGTGCGGCGTCGGGCGCGAGGGCGGGCGCTTGCGCGAAGCGTTCGAGCAGCGGGCGGTAGAAGAGCTTCTCGTGGATGCGCCTGACGATGCGCATCTGGTCTCGCCACGCTTCGTCGAACGACTCCAGCGACGTCCGCTCGGGGGTCTCGGTGAAGCCCATCGCGCGGGCGAGGCGCTTGCGGCCGATGTCGTTGTCGGGGACGGTGTGCGTCTGCCGTTCTTGCGCGAGCTGGAGACGGTGCTCGACTTTGCGAAGGAACCGATACGCGTCGGTCAGCTCCGCCGCGTCCTGGTCGCCGACGTACGCGCGGTGCGCGAGCGCGCGCAAGCCCTCCAGCGTGTTCGCGGTGCGGAGGCCTTCGTCACGCCGGCCGTGGACCAACTGCAGCAGCTGCACGGCGAACTCGATGTCGCGGATCCCGCCGGGCGCGCGCTTCACCTCGCGATTCTGCAGGCCTCGCGCCGCGATCGCGCGCTCTGCGCGCGCCTTGAGATCGCGGATCTCGCGCACGGCGTCGGGTGAGAGCCGCTCGGGATAGACGAACGGACGCACGAGGTCGATGAAGTCCACACCGAGCGATTCGTCGCCTGCGATCGGACGCGCCTTGAGCAACGCCTGGAACTCCCACGGGCGCGCCCAGCGCTCGTAATACGCGCGGAACGCGCCGAGCGAGCGCACGAGCGCGCCGTCCTTGCCTTCCGGCCGAAGCGTCGTGTCGACGCGGAACGCTTGGCCTTCTTCGGTCTGCGCGGCGAGGCGCTGGATGAGGCCTTCGCCGATCCGCGTCGCCCACGGGATCGCCTGCTTGTCCTGGCCGTCGGCGACGAAGATGACGTCGATGTCGCTGGAATAGTTCAGCTCTTCGCCGCCGAGCTTGCCCATCCCGATGACGGCGAAGCGCGCGCCCTCCGGCGGCGGATTCTGCTCGACGAGGGACGCGATCGCAGCGCGGACGGCCGCCTCCGCGAGCGCCGCCAGCTCGCGGCCGACCTCTTCCACCGTCGCGCCCCCGGCCAGGTCGCGGCCGGCGATGCGCAAGAACTCTCGACGCTTCCAGAAGCGAAGCGAACGGTTGGGGTCGTCGTTCTCCATCACCACGCGCAAGGCTTCGTCGGTCAAGGAATGAAGGGAGCGGCCCTTGGATAGGTGGCGTGCGTCGGTGAGGATGTCCGCCGTCTCGGGATGGCGCGCGAGGAACTGGCCGAGCGACGTCGACAGGCCCAACACGGCGGCCATGCGTCGCAGGCCGGCTTCGTTCGGCACGCGACCGGACATCGCGATCCAGCGACACACTTGGACGACGGCGAGATCGGGATCGGCTGCGGTCGCGCACGCTTTCGCGACGCGAACCGTGCCTTCGAGCCCCAGCGCGACCGCTTCGAGGTGGCGCGCCGCGTCGCCCGGCGAGTCGTACCCGAGTCGGGCAAGCGCAACGGGAAGATCGCCGACGCGGGGAGCCGTAGCCACAGGACTACCTTAGGAGAATCGTCGGGACCCTGCGACCGCCGTCACAAGAGCGGCAGATACCGGTCGAGCTCGAATGGCGACACGTACGTGCGGTAGCCGTCCCACTCGAGCCGCTTGTTCCGCAGGAACTCGTCGAAGACGTGCTCGCCGAGCGCCTCGGCGACGAGCTCGCTGCGCTCCATCTCCTTGATCGCATCGGCGAGGTCTTCCGGAAGCGACGCGATGCCGCGCGCGCGCCGCTCGTCGGCGCTCATCGCCTCGACATCGTCGTCCGCTTCGGGCGGGAGCTCGTACCCTTCTTCGATCCCGCGCAGCCCAGCCGCAAGGATCACCGCGAAGGCGAGGTACGGGTTGCACGCGGGATCCGGCGAGCGGATCTCGATGCGCGCGCTCGCGGCCTTCGACGGCTTGGCCATCGGCACGCGCACGAATGCGCTGCGCAGATGCCGCGACCAGGCGACGTACGCCGGCGCCTCGTAGCCGGGGACCAAGCGTTTGTAGGAGTTGACCCACTGGTTCAGCACCGGGGTGATCTCGCGCGCGTGCTTGAGCAGCCCTGCGACGAACCCTCTGCCGACCTTCGACAGATGCGCGGGGTCCTTCGGATCGAAGAACGCGTTGCGGTCTCCCTCGAAGAGGGAGACGTGCGTGTGCATGCCGCTCCCCCACTGTCCCTGGATCGGCTTCGGCATGAACGTCGCGTGCGCGCCGCGCTCCTGCGCGACTTCCTTCACGACGAGCCGATACGTCATCACGTTGTCTGCCATGGTGAGGCCGTCTGCGAAGCGCAGGTCGATCTCGTGCTGCGACGGCGCGACCTCGTGGTGCGAGTACTCGACGGAGATCCCGATGCTCTCGAGCGTCTGGATGGCTGCTCGACGGAAATCCTGCGCGTTGTCGAGCGGCGTCATGTCGAAGTAGGTGCCGGTGTCGAGCGGCTCGGGCGCCAGCGACGACTTGAAGAGGAAGAACTCCATCTCCGGGTGAACGTAGAACGTGAAGCCCATCGCGCGCGCGCGCTCGAGGTTGCGCCGCAGGATCAGGCGCGGGTCGCCGGGGAACGGCGTGCCGTCCGGCGCAGCGATGTCGCAGAACATGCGCGACTCGCGGACGCCACCGTTCACCGCGGGGAGGATCTGGAACGTGGACGGGTCCGGGATGGCGACCATGTCGGATTCCTGAACGCGCGCGAAGCCCTCTATGGCGCTGCCGTCGAAGCCCATGCCTTGGTCGAACGCGGTCTGGAGCTCGGCGGGCATGATGGCGAAGGACTTCAGGAAGCCGAGCACATCCGTGAACCAGAGCCGGATGAATCGGATATCACGCTCTTCGACTGTTCGAAGAACGTACGCGATCTGTGCGTCTCGCTGGTCTTCCATCGCGTGTGAGTCTATCCGGCGACCGGCCGTTGGCGACCTGCTAGATTCGTAGTGAAGTGCGCGCGCTGCGGGTGGCTCTGGCACAGGTCAACCCGATCGTCGGTGACCTGTCTGGCAACGCAGCCTTGATCAAGGAATGGTGCGCGCGCGCAACCGACGCCGGCGCAGACGTCGTCGCATTCCCCGAACTGGCCGTTACCGGGTACCCACCTGAGGATCTTCTGCTGAAGCCGTCCTTCATCAAGCAGAATCTCGCAACCGTTCGAGATCTCGCGAAGGTGCTGAAAGGCCCTGCTGCTGTGATCGGATTCGTCGATCGCGACGAAGTGGGCCGCTTGTACAACGCCGCCGCGGTCATCTCGGGAGGGCGCGTGCGCGGCGTGTACCACAAGCAAGAGCTTCCGAATTACGGCGTCTTCGACGAAAAGCGCTACTTCGCCGAAGGCGACGAGCTCCCTCTCTTCGTTATCCGTGGCATCCAGATCGGCGTCACCGTGTGCGAAGACGCCTGGATCGGGGACGGGCCTGTGCAGGGTGTGGCCCGATATGGCGCCGAGGTGGTCCTCAACATCAACGCGTCGCCGTACCACCGCGATAAGTCGTTCGAGCGGCAGGTCCTGTTCCGGCAGCGCGCGCGCGACAACAAGGTGTTCTTTTTCTACGTGCAGACGGTCGGCGGCCAGGATGAATTGGTCTTCGACGGAGACTCGCTTGCGTATGCGCCGGACGGCAGGCTGCTCGCCCGAGGGGCGCAGTTCGAAGAAGAGCTGGTGCTGATCGATATCGAGCTGCCCGAAAAGGCGCGCCGGATCAAGAAGGGCGCCGAGGTCGTGGAGATCTCCACATCTTCGACGAAGAGGAGAGCGCCGGTACCCGAGAGGCGCGCGCGCCGGCCGATGGACCCGGTCGAAGAGGTCTACCACGCGCTGCAGCTCGGGACGCGCGACTACATCCGTAAGAACGGCTTCACGTCGGTAGTGATCGGTCTTTCCGGAGGCATCGACTCGTCGCTGACCGCTGTGATCGCCGCCGATGCGATCGGTGCGGAGAACGTGGTGGGTGTCGCGATGCCATCGGAGATCTCGAGCTCCGAATCGCTCGAGGACGCGAAGGAACTGGCGACGAATCTCGGCGTCGATTTTCATGTGCTGCCTATCGCCGGCGTTCAGCGCGCGTTCTTGGAGACCTTGGCAGATCCATTCGCTGGAACGAAGCCCGGTTTAGCGGAAGAGAACCTGCAGGCGCGCATCCGCGGAACGATCCTGATGGCGCTTTCGAACAAGTCGGGCCATCTGGTGCTGACGACCGGTAACAAGAGCGAGATGGCGACGGGCTACTCGACGCTCTACGGCGACATGGCTGGGGGGTTCTCCGTGCTGAAGGATGTACCGAAGACGCTCGTGTACGAGCTTGCGGCATGGCGCAATGCCTACGGCCTCGCGGCGATCCCCGAGCGCGTCTTCACGAAGCCGCCGTCGGCAGAGCTTCGGCCGGGACAGACAGACCAGGACGAGCTGCCGCCCTACGAGGTGCTCGATCCGATCCTCCAGGCGTACGTGGAGGAGGACCGCTCGATCCGTGGGATCATCGCACTTGGGTTCGAGGAAAAGATTGTGCGCAAGGTCGTCGAGATGGTCGACCGCAGCGAGTACAAACGCAGGCAAGCGCCGCCCGGCGTGAAGATCACCGCGCGCGCGTTCGGCAAGGACCGCCGGCTGCCGATCACGAATCGCTTCCGGCAGCCCACCGAGGTTCCCGAGCGCGTTACGGGAAGGAGGCGGAAATGAAGGTCTCCGAGATAATGAGCAAGACGTTGACGATCGTCGAACCGGAAGTGACGCTCGGTGAAGCAGCGACGTTGATGGGCGAGCGGCATGTGGGATCCGTGGTGGTGTGCGAAGACAACCGACTCGTTGGGATCCTGACCGAGCGAGACATCGTGCGCGCGCTCTCGCGAGAGCACGACGCACCCGCGCGACCGGTCGTGGAGTGGATGTCGAAGGATCCCACCACGACGGACCCGGGCGCCGACGTGAAAGAGGCGCTGCGGACC
>Ga0070732_10001227_pt1 | contig 14198 bp, 17 predicted proteins | sample Coa_R1_5_FD_66449 | JGI IMG/M metagenome (GOLD analysis project Ga0070732, IMG submission 66449) | Surface soil microbial communities from Centralia Pennsylvania, which are recovering from an underground coalmine fire - Coalmine... | ecosystem: Environmental > Terrestrial > Soil > Unclassified ...
CAGCGGCAGCCCAATCCGGGCCAGAATGGTGGTGGCCGGGGCAACTCGGGTGGCCCGCGCAACCCCCAGCAGCAGTGCGGACACCCCAACGAACCGCCCTGCCCCAACAACCAGCCGCATCCGTAAGAATCCAGCATCCCGATAACCGGTTCTGAGTGGAGCCCCGCCCGCGCGGGTGGGGCTCCACGGATCATTTCTTAACGGAAGGCATCGGTCTGTAGCCTAGTCACCTCGGCCCGTTCCCGTCCGGCTGCTGCGCCGGCAAGAAACTCCTCATTTTCTCCTCCGCCGCAGCGCGCCAACGCGCAGCCGCGAGCCGGGCCTTACTTCCGGTACTTCCGTGCCAAGTCGTTCACGATAGGGATCGAAACCTCCCTGGCATTGTAGGCTTGGATCGCGTAATAGAGCCGACGGACGCAAACAGCCGCAGTCTCGCCTGCTCCGACAGCAGCTGGTAGGGCGGCGGTTGGTCGCCCAGGCGCCGCGCCAGTTCGGGAAAGACCGGTGACAGGACAGGGGCAACGTCCCGAGGCGGGCGGACGAGATGTAAGAGCCAAGCGCTTCGAGAAACGGCAGGTAAGGCGGCACACCTGCGGCCTCGGAGGCGCCGCCACGGAGCACCGTCACCGCGGTGGTCCGACGAACGAGGGACGTGGTCTCCTCAAGGAGGCGCGTTTTGCCGATTCCGGGCTCTCCCGAAACCAGGACGACGTGGAGACGCCCGACCGCGGCGAAGTCGAAGCGCCCCGCCGCAAGCGCGAGCTCCCGCCGGCGGCCGACGAGGGGCAGGCCAGTCGGGGCAGGAGGCCGCGCCGATTCTCATGTGGTGCGCAGGCGTTCTGTGCATCTGGCGGGGAGCCCTCTTGGAACTACCCGCCCAGGTACAACGCCACCGCCGCATCGAGCGGGCTTCTCGCCGCGGCGCTATGGCTGCTCCCGGGGGTGGTGCTGATTCTGGTTTATCAGATGGTCGTTTATCGGGTATTTGCCGGCAAGGTGCTCGTGGACGCCGCGGCTCACTACTAACAGCCCGGCGCCGCGATGGCGTCCGGGCCGGCTTCACGGTGTGCGGGGACGCTCGGCCGGCCGGACCGACTACGGCTCGATCAGACCCTTTCGAATCGCGTACCGAACGAGCATCGTGCGGTCGTGCAGATTGAGCTTGTCCATGATGTGCGTGCGGTGCGTTTGCACCGTCTTCACGCTGATGTAAAGCTTCTTGCAGATCTCTTGGTTGGTCGCTCCTTCGGCCACCAGCGTGAGGATTTCCCGCTCTCGCTCCGTAAGTCCGTCGTAACGTTCGCGCCCTTCGCCGCTCTCCAGTCGCTTCAGATAATCCGCGACGACCGCCTTCGCCACGGCAGGATAGAGGAACGCCTCGCCTCGGCGCACCGCGTGGACCGCCTGCACGAGGTCCGTTGCCGCGGCACGCTTGAGCACGTACCCTGATCCGCCGGCTTTGAGCAGCTGGAACACGTAGGTGTCGTCGTCGTGCATCGTCAGCGCGAGCGTGTGGACATTGGGCAGAACGGCCTTGATCTGGCGCGTGGCCTCGATCCCGTTGAGCCCAGGCATGCTGATGTCCAGCACGGCGACGTCGGGCTTGAGCTGTTTCGCCATTTCGACCGCTTGAAGGCCGTCTTCCGCCTCGCCGACAACCTCGATGTCGGGCTCGTTGGAGAGAATCATCTTAACGCCCTGCCGGACGATCGCATGATCGTCGGCCAGGAGCACTCGGATCTTGCCGCGGGCCTGCGGCGGCACAGAGAACACCTCACCGTTTCGTCCCTGGCCCGATTCTATCATGGTCTGGGCACTCTCCGTGGCTGCAAACGCCCAATGTGCGGCGGTCCGTCCCGGGCTATCAGCATGAGACGGACCGCACATCAGGCATAGGGTCAGCGCAGGCTTTCGGTACGGACCGGGATCCGGCGTTCGTCGACGGCATACCGAAGGTCGCGGTCGTCCACGCCGACGACGCCGTCGGTTATCGCGGCCCATTTCCGCACCAGTTCGGCGTCCGCATGCGTGTCTACGGTACCCGCAAGCGTGACGACGCCGTTCCGGCAGGAAATCTTCAGGGTATCCGGGTTCACCCACAGCTCATGCGTGATGCGCCAGCGCAAATCGGTTTCGATGGCGGCGTCGGGCCTCACTAGCGTCCGGAGAACGTCGGCGCGTGTGACGATGCCGAGCAGCGCTCCCGCCTCGATGATCGGGATCCGGTTGATGTCGTAGGTGATCATGAGATGCACGAGCTTTTGGATGGGCGCGTCCGGCTCGGCGCTGACCACGTTCGTCGTCATCACGTCGGCCGCGGACCTGCCTTGAGTCTTGGGCGAACCATCCAAGGCCTTGACGAGGTCTGTGATCACGCGGGGCAAGCCAATTTCGGTCTTCTCAGCGATCGTACCCTCGATCTTTGCCATCACGTCTGATTCCGACACAACGCCGAGCAGTTTTCCCGCCCGGTCGACGACGGGCACGCCGCTGATGCGGTGCCCCACCATGAGCTCAGCCAGTTCTTTGAGGGACGCTTCCGGATAGATCGTGACAACCGGCGTGCTCATCAACTCGCGTGCGCGCATTGGCGTCCTCCTCTAGGAGGTCTTGGCTGCGGCCATCCGTTTGCTGGCCGCCGCGATCGTTCCCAGCTCCAAAGTACGTGGCAGGAGACGCCGGGACTATCAGCCGGGCGCTTGATTCGCCATCCGGTATGCGCCCGAGATTCGAGTGCCCGAGTATGGACGTCAACGCTCGTGCAGTGTTCCGCGGGCAATCGGGACAACACCTGAGCGGAAAATCGAGTCCCCATCGGATCGTTCCGCCGAGACAACAGTGGTACGGTGAGAATAACCTAAACGCCGGCGTGCCGCCGAACTTGCGCGACGGCCGCCAAGGAGACGAGGGTGGCGCAGAGGCTGGCACGCGACATCATGAGCAAGGACGTCGTTTCGCTGTCACCCGCAATGTCGGTCACCGATGCGGTGAATACGCTGCTGCATTACCGCATACACGGCGCCCCGGTTGTGAACGAGGGCGATCAACTGATCGGTATGGTCAGTTTCATCGACCTGTCCGGCCAGGCAGGCGGCACGATCAGGGACGTGATGACCTCGGACGCCGTCTTTGTAGTGGAGGACACGCCCGTTGAGGAGATTGCGGCGCTGATGCTCGACCAAATGGTACGGCGCGTGCCCGTCGTGAGCGGCGGGCGCGTCACCGGCATCGTGAGCGCAGGCGATATCATCCAGGTGTTTCTCAATCTGCATGAGGCCGGACCGCACCAAACCGAGGCGAAGACACCGGCGGCTACGCAGCAGTCGAAGCGGCCGCCGCTCCGGCGCCCGTCGAACCGGCCCCAACGGCGCTCGGCGACCCTCGGGAGCGGCCGTACTCGGCAGCGCGCATAGTGCGCGCGGCACGGACCAAGGAGATCGCTACACGAGGTACACGGAGGGAGGGCATGCGATGATGCGGATGCTGGTCGCGACCGACGGATCCCCGCACGCCAAGCGCGCAGCGGAGCTCGCGGCGCGTCTCGCGCGCGAACTGCGCACGGCAGAAATGGTGCTCGTCAACGTCGGCCACGTCCCTGCTATTGCGCTGGGGGGACCCGGCGCCGACACGATGGTCGACTACGGCGTGCTCGAAGAAGGCTTCGAAAAGGCCGGCCTGGCCATCCTGGAGGACGCCAAGACGGTGTTCCATGGAATGGACGTGCCGGTGATGACGCAATACCGGCGCGGCGAACCATCCCACGAGATCCTAGCGGCCGCCACCGAGGTAAAAGCGGACCTCGTTGTGATGGGAAGCCGCGGGCTTGGGCAGATCGGCGGCCTGATCCTCGGCAGCATCAGCGAGCGCGTGCTGCATGGGGCATGTATCCCCGTGCTGATCGTGCGATAGGGGGGGCGTCAGATGATGCCGGTACTGGATCGGCCGCTTCGACTCGTACCATTCCGGTTTGACGGACGCGCCGTGCCCGGCGTCCGCTCGGTCGCGCTCGTGGGGTCGTTCAACCGCTGGGACTCGGCCGCTGAGCCTCTGACGCGTGGCCCTGACGGTTGGTGGACGACCGATGTGTTGCTCAGCGCTGGCGAGTACGAGTATCTTTTCCTCGTCGACGGCGTGCCCTGGAACGATCCCCTCGACGACGGCCGTAGAGCCAGTGAGTGGGGCGGTCACTACTCGCTGAGGGTGATCTGACTCCCGGATACCAGGCGCGAGAGGGTTCTAGAGCGCCCTCTCCGCGTCACCCTGTCCGCATCACGTCCGCATCACGGTCACGGCGGCAGGTCGTTCTCAGGCCTGTGTCGGCACCTCCACCGGAATCGGCTTCGCGTCGTCCAGCTTCGGGATCTTCACCTCCAGAACGCCGTTCTTGTAGACGGCTTTGACAACGGTGATGTCCACCTTCTTCGGGTCAATGTTGCGCAGTTCGGCTCGCACGATAACCTCTGTGCCGGTTTCGAGGATCTCGATGGGCTCCCATTCCTTCGAAACCACCGGGCTGACCCGCCGGCGCGGTTGGCGCAGCAGCAGTTCGTCAAACATCCGGTCCATCGACCGCCGGAGGCCGTCCAGATCCTCTACCAGATCCCACCGCGTCGTGCTCATCGACACTCCCCCTTTATCGCTGCGAATGCGGAGCTACGCGCTCCATCGTCACCTCTACCGTACACTTGGAAGGCGTCGGAGCGCATCGGACGCAGGGCGGACGGGCATCGGTTCCGGACCCGATGGGCAGCGGTACGGGTCAAATGTCGTGAAATGGAGCGAACCTGCGGGAGCGCGCCATGGTGCTCCACCTCGGCGCCGGCTGTTCCGCCACGGCGCTTTTGCGCGGCCGCAGTATCGACACGACGATGGGCCTGACGCCGCTCGAAGGGCTGATGATGGCAACGCGGTGCGGCGATCTCGATCCGGCCATCCCACTTGTCTTTCAACGGCGCGACGGGTTGTCGGTTGACCGCGTCGACGGCATGCTGAACTACGAGAGCGGTCTGCTCGGACTCTCCGGCGTGTCCGGCGACATGAAGACGCTGCTCGACCATGCCGACGTACCGGCCGTTCGTCTTGCCCTTGATGTCTTCTGCTACCGCGCGGCCAAGGCCATGGGCGCGATGGCGGTTGCGCTCGGCGGCTGCGGGCAACTGATCTTCACCGGCGGCATCGGCGAGCACGCCGCTCCCGTCCGCGGGCAAATCGTTGCGCATCTCGAATTCCTCGGCGGACGTCTCGACGCCGAAGCCAGACGCCCAACACTCGCTCTCGATCCGGGTCGTTCGCGTCGCCGAAGGGCGTCAGATTGCGGAAGCAACCGCGCGGTTGCGCCGCGATGCGAACTCTGCGTGATGGAGCGAGAGTGCTGATGGGGCGCGACCACCAACTTGAGCCGCGCCCCGCGTTGTCACGCCCGTTCCTTACCGCTTCCGCTGCAACAACGGCCCTGGATGGCCGGGGACGCCCAGCGCGGGGAGAATCCAACGGTCCAAGCCCCAATAGCCGGCGACCCGCCAGGCGAGGACCAGCCAGGTGGCCAGGATGAAGAGAATGGGATTCGTGCTCACAGTTCCGGCGAGCAGGTAGTTGGCGTTCATGAGGCCGCCAAAGAACGCGGCGATGCCGGTGAGCAACCCTAGAATCAGAGCGCAGCCGACTGCTACCTCGCCGAGAGCCACGGCCCAACTCCACGCTGCCGCGTGCGGAAGGACGAAGTTCTGGAGGACGCCCGCGTACCAGCGCGCGACGTCCGGGTGAGCACCAGCCACTTTCTTGAGGGCCCCCGTGATGAAGCCCTGGAGCGCGACTCCACCGTGCGAGCCGGTCCACGCCGGACTTCCCAGTTTTTCAATCCCGGCCGTCAACCATTCATAGCCGGCGTAAAGACGCACGAGGAGCCAGAACCAGGCCGTGCGGGTGTCGGCGAAGAGAAACTGCGCGAGCGGTGGATCCGGAATCTCGACGCGATGCGCGGACTGTACTTGTGCCATCGTCTATCCCTCCACGAAATAATATAGGCAGGGCGGGCAGGGGCGCCCATCGGGCTGGGCAGAGATTCCGGGATCGGGACCGGACCCGATGCGGGATCAGGCGGATGCGCCGGGCGCCGCCAGCGGCAGCTCGGCGATGAGTTCGGTTCCCTGTCCTTCGGCCGAGGAGATCGTGATCGTACCGCCAATTAACGCCGCGCGCTCGCGCATCCCGCCGAGTCCCAGGCCACCCTGAAGAGGATCCAATGGCCGTGCCCCGTCCGGCCGAAAGCCCCGGCCGTTGTCCCCGACCCGCAGCCGCACCCGCTCTGCGAGGACGTCGAGCTCGACCACGACACGCGTCGCTCCCGAGTGCTTGACAATGTTCCACATCGCTTCTTGCGCGATGCGAAAGAGGGCGGTTTCCACAACGGTGTCGAGCCGTGTCTCGCCAAGCCGAATGCGGAATTCGAGGTGAATCCCGCGCGGCTCAAGCTGCTGGTGCGCGAACCACCGCAGCGCCGCCGCGAGTCCAAGATCGTCCAACACCGTGGGACGCAGATCGTAGATCAACTTGCGGACTTCTTCAAGCGTCGTCTCCGCGAGGTCCTTAAGCCGGTCCAGCGCCTCGGCGATCTGAGGCTGCTCCTTGGCCACGGCGCGCGCCATGTCGAGGTTCACGATCAGCGCCGACAGCGACTGGCCGGTTTCGTCGTGCAGTTCGCGGGCGATGCGCCGGCGTTCGTCTTCCTGCACCGTGAGCACGCGTTTGATGAGTTCCCCCCGGACCCGCTCTTTGATCGCGAGTTCCTCGAGGAGTTGCATTTTTTCGATGGCGAGCCCGACTTCACCGCCCACGGTCTCGAGCAGCGCCAGTTCACGGTGACCGAACAGTCGGCCGTCCGGCAGGACAAGATTCATCAGGCCGGCTATGCCCGTCGACGTACGCAGCGGCACGCTCGCGTGCTTTGCGGTGGTCCCCAGTCGCTCCAATCGCATGCAGTTGACGATGTTGACGGGCTCGGTCAGCTGATGGCCGGTTAGCAAGTCCAGGCACCGGCATGAACCGCGCATGGCATCGCGACCGTTGGCTTCGAGCGCGCGGGGCAAATGATAGGCCGCGGCCAGTTCGTATGCGTCGGCGCTCGGGTGCCGCAGAAAGACCCAGCCGGTGTGGAGTTGCAGTAGCTCACCCGCGCGTTCGAGGACGTCCTGCAGCAGTTCGTGCACGCTGCGCGGCCGGTGCAGCGCGCCGCTGAGCTGGCTGAGGATGACGAGACGGCGCGCCCGCTGAATGGACCGCAGAACAACCCCGGCTCCGAAGAGAAGGACGAAGAGTCCGCCCAACAGCTCGGATGCGGTCTCCAGCCGCTGAGTCTTAGGCGCCCAGGCCCACGTGATGTAGTTCACGCCCGCGATCGCAAGCCCGCCAAAAATCAACCGTGTGCCGGCGTCGTCAAGAAACCGTTCCGCACGCCGGTAGCCTTCGGCCGCCAGCAGGAATGCGATCCCTGCGGCCACTCCGGCGATCCCGCGGGCCAGCATGACCTGGCGGGCCGCCGGCGGGCCGGTGAGCAGCAGCGCGGCGATCACCGCCGCGACCAGCGCGCCGAACCCCAGCGTGCCCATGACGGCGATGCCGCGCGAACGTGGGTCACGGGAGACCGAGGCGGTGAGGAAGAAGCCGGCGCCGGCGAGCAGGAGTGTCATTTCAATGATTGTCAGCGGGAGAGGCGCGGCGGTGGTGAACGCGGCGATATCGGCGACGGCACGTGCCGCGAGCGCCACGGCCCCCGCCGCCCACCACAGCACGTAAGCCGCGCCCAATTCCACGTACTGCGCGAAGAGCAGCAGCGCGACCGCGAGGTAGAGACCGGTCGCGATCGCGAGGATCGTGAGAAGCGGCTGCATCGGATTGCGTTCCCCCGCGGGGCTGTTCGGGTCGGGTACAGATCGCCCCTTCGGTCGGCCGCTGTCATACCGGCCGAGAATCGGTTGCGCGCGGCGTCCGAATCCGACATCGATCCGATGGGCGCTCTCCCAAGACCGGGCTATCGTACGAAATGGAATGTACGGGCCGAGTCACCGAGTCAAGCATTGGGCCTCCGGGGACCGGCCGGTCGGCGGCGTCCACTTCGGGGAGTGCGCCTCTTCGGAGAGCGCCTGTCGACGGTCGGCTCCGGACGGGCGGCCAAAGACATGTAATGCCGTACAGTATATGCGCTCCTCGTTGATCGGCACACGACCCAGAATCGGGTTCTGAGACGAACCCGAATCGGATGAGAGTTGGATGGTCCTGCCCGCCCGGCGGTGCTACGGTGGGTGAAAGGCCCGCCTCGGACGAGGGGACGAGCCAGAGGAGGACGGCAATGAGGCCGATGCTGACAGCGTGCGAGCGGTGCGGTCTGCGCGAGGTGCGCCACGAATTGGCGCGGCGCGGCATTAACATACGCTTCTGCGATGAGTGCTACTGGGACGAACTCCCGGAGACCGATCTCGCCGTGCCGCCAGAGCAACGGACCGACAAGCCGGCGCCATCCGGCCGCGAATCGAAGTAGACAGAAGGACGCGGGGCCGCACGTACGCCCCGCCGCGAGGGGACGCGTCATGTGGCCGGCATTGTTTGGTTCTGGCTGGGTATGGGGCACGCTCGTCGCGGCGGCGCTCCTGTGCTTTATCGTCGGCGTGCTGGGATTTCTGTTCCTCATTACCGTGAAGCCGCCGCGGCAGGCGTCCGACGCGCTGGACCGGGCTTGGCATCTATACGAAGCGGGTGACCTGACACGTTTCGAATGGGAACGCCGGCTGGGCGCTCCGTAATAGTAGCGCAGGCGGGAAACGGAGCATATGCTGTTCGAGGCAGGAGGCGTTCCGTACAAACGCTAAGCGCGAACAGATGCCGCGGCATGCTGCGACGCAAAGAGGCCGGTCTTCGGACCGGCGCTACGGTAGCTCAGCGGAGGCGGGGATGCACGAGGCCGCGAACGTGGAGACGCTGAGCCGGCGCAGCGCGGTCATGCGGCTGCTGGGAACCATCGTCGGATTCATCGGGGTCATCCTCGGTGCTCCCCTCGTCGTGTTCCTCTTCGGGCCGGCCATCCGCGGGCGCCCCGAGTGGCGCTGGCTCGGGCAGTCGATCCCGCCGACGCTGGCCGCGCGGGTCCCCTGGGTGCGCGTGGGCTCGCTCGACTCGTTTCCGTCCGACACCCCGACGCTGGTGAAGCTGAGCGTCCCAGTACAGGACGGATGGATTCAAGGAGATGCGCCCATCGCGGTTTATGTCCGCCGGACGGGACCGGATCAAGCGGCCGTCTATGACATCCATTGCACGCACGTGGGGTGTTCCGTCGCGTGGAACGCCGCAGCGCGACGCTTTTTCTGCCCATGTCACGGGGGCGTCTACGACCCGTCCGGGGGTGTGGTCTCTGGTCCGCCGCCGCGGCCGCTCGACCAGTACGCGACGAAGGTGGAGCAGGGCGTGCTGTACATGGGACACCTGACGCTGCGGGGAGCCTGACCGTGGGGCGCTTCGTCCGCTGGCTCGACGAGCGCCTCGACATCGTTCCGCTGTGGCGCGCGTTCATGGACCGGCCGATCCCGCGAGGGGTGGGCTGGTTCCACACGCTCGGCAGCGCTACGCTGTTCCTGCTCGCCGTGCAATTCGCCACGGGCATCTTTTTGACCGTCTACTACTCCCCGTCCACTGATCACGCCTACCAGAGCATCCACTTCATCACGCACGACGTGCCGTTCGGCGAGTTCGTGCGCGGCATCCACCGGTGGTCTGCGAGCTTCCTCGTGGTTGTCATCGGGCTGCACATGCTCCGGGTCTTCCTCTATGGGGCCTACAAGTATCCTCGGGAGACCACGTGGATCACCGGGGTCGTCCTGCTGCTGCTCGTCCTTGGGTTCGCGTTCACCGGCTATCTACTGCCGTACGACGAGAAGGCTTACTGGGCCACGGTGGTAGGCACGAACATCGCCGGCGCCGCGCCGTTGATCGGCGGCTGGGCGCTGCGGCTCCTGCGGGGCGGCACGGCCATCGGCGGCCTCACGCTGCAGCGCTTCTACGCTTTTCACGTATGGCTTCTGCCCGCGGCGCTGTTGTTGTTCGTGGCGGCGCACCTCTTCATGGTGATCCGGCAGGGGATCGCCGCGCCGCCCAGGCGACGCCCGATCGATCTCGGCCGCGAGGCGGCCGGACTTCCGCTTCGAGAGCGCTACGAGCGCGAGTACGCCATGGAAAAGCAGGCCGGCCATCCCTTTTACCTGTCCGTCCAGAAGGACACAATCTTTGCCCTGCTGCTTTTCGTCGCGATCGGCGTCCTAGCGGTCACCGTCGGCAGCCCGGTCGAAGCGCCCGCGGATCCTAACAACACCAGCTATGTCCCACGGCCGGAATGGTACTTCCTCGACTTCTTTCAATTACTCTGGTATCTGAAGGGGCAGTGGGAGCCGCTGTGGATCTTCCTGGCCGTGACCGGCGCTGTGCTGGTCCTGTTCTTGCTGCCATTTTTCGACCGGAATCCGCAGCGGCATCCGCTTCGCCGCCCGATCGCGACGGCATGTGCGGCACTATCCGTGCTGGGCGTGTTCGGTCTGACCTACCTCGGCGTCCGGGCCCCGGCACCGGCGGGCCGGACCGCCGCTGCGCCGGCCGCCACGGCGACGCCCCCCGTAGCGGCCGGCGCGCAGCAATTCCAAACGCAAGGGTGCGTCAACTGCCACACGATCGCAGGAGTCGGTGGTAATGTTGGGCCGGATCTCAGCCACATCGGCGCGCGGCTCAACCGCGCGGATATACAAGTGACGATCACCAAGGGGAAGGATGGCATGCCGGCCTTTGCTACGCTCACCCCATCAGATCTAAACGCGCTGCTCGATTATCTGCAGTCGTTAAAATAAAAAGCAGCGGACTGTAAGCAAATCGCCGGCCGACGTCGGGACGTTTGTTGCCCAATTAATGCGCCGCAGGCGCGTTAGCGGCCGAAGTCTCCGCTGGTCATTTGGGGAACTTGGCGCCGTTGTCCTGCGGCGTTCCCGGTATTGCCCGCTCGGCCTTGGCGACGTCCTCGTCCACAGCCGCCGCACTGTTGCCCCAGCTGCTTCGGATGTAGGTCAGCACCTGAGCGATCTGCGCGTCGTTCATGTTCTTGGCCAGGCCGGCCATGGCGCTGTTGTAAGTCTGCCCGCCAACCACGATGCGGCCCTGCAGGCCGTACAGCACCACGCGGGCGAGGTAGTGGGGATCGCCGGTAACGACGGGACTGTCGGCGAGGGGAGGGAAGGCACCCGGCATTCCTTTGCCGTTTGCTTGGTGACAGACAGCGCAGTACTGACCATACGGCGCCGCGCCGGGGGGCTGGGCCGCCTGTACGGGTTCGACGGCCGCCACGTTATGCGCCGCGGGCGCGTTCGGCATCGTTCCGCCTGGGTGCAGGCCGATCCATGCGGCCGCCACCGCCGCCGCGCAACCAGCCGCGGTCCAGCGCCGGCGTGGTGAGTTTTTCCGAACTGCGCCCCACATCGCTGTCTCCCTTTGTTGGGATCTCGCTGCCTTCCTGACGACCCGGCAAGGTCCAGTTAAGAATTCCTCCTTTAATTTCCTCCCCGCGGATTCAGCAGACTAGTCCGAATTACGATCCCGGCAATTACAGGATTTTCGTCCGCCGGGTAGAAAAGCGCTGTCGCGGGTAGGCGCAACGGGGGCTATCGCGCGCGCATCGTCCCCGGCTACCGGCAGGTTGGCCGGCGCGCACCGGCAAGTCCCGGTCGCGTGCGCGCGTGTAGGGCGCAAGTCTATCCGCACCAGGGGAGGGGGATCCCTTGGGTGACAGCTCCCGTGATGGACGGCTTTGCCCCGCCGTTGCGTTGATCAGGGCCCTCCGCTTCTGCGCAGTTCCGCTCGGGCCCCTGGCATTCGCCGCTGCGATCTTGTGGACGTCGCCGGCTTCGGCGTTGCCGAGTTTCGCCGGTCAAACGGGTCTGCCATGCAGTGCCTGTCACGTCGGCGGATTCGGCCCCCAACTGACGCCGTTCGGCATTGCGTTTAGAGCGACCGGCTACACCCAGCGCGGAGGGGACGGTCCATGGTCCCACATTCCAATCAACCTGGTATGGTCCCCAAGTTTCCAGACCGATGCGGTGGCGCTTCCGGCGGCACCCCAAGGATACGGCACCAACAACTTTTTCAATGCGCTCGGAACCGGGACTGCGCTGTACATCGCCGGAGGCACATCATTAGGCGGCGGGTTGGGCATCGGCGGATTTGAACAGTGGGGCTTCAGTGTTGTGCCCGGGGGTTCGATCATCGGCTCCGAGGCAACCTCGGACCTCAAGATTACGAAACGGCTGAGTCTAGGAGATCACTCGCTCCTGCTCGGTTTCGATTTCACGAACACGCCGTCGGGCGGCGATCCGTACAACACCCTCTACAACGGTTTTGCGTACCCGTACCTGGCGCCGTTTGTCGGGCCGGTGCCGAGCGCGAGTCCGATCATCAGCGCCCTCGGGACCACCGTCTATGGCCTCAGTCTGTATGCGCTGTACGACAACCGGCTCTACGCTGAAGTCGGCTTTTATCAGACGTGGGACCCCGGTATCCTCAGCGCCATGAACGTCGCGCCGTCCGCTCTGGGAACGATCGCGGGCAGTGCTCCGTATGTGCGGTTTGCGTATCAACAGTCATGGAACAACAACTTCCTCGAAATCGGCGGGGTGTTGTTCGACCCGACGCTGCAGCAGGTCCCGGGCGCCCTCAGTCCGTCGGCGCAGAATCAGTACGTCGATTGGGGATTCGATGCCACGTACCAGCGTACGGTGGGATCGGACATCTTCTCCATCACGGGCAATGTCCTGTTCGAGGCGCAGACGCTCGGCGCGTCATTCGCCGCGGGCGTATCGGCCAATCCGACCGACTATCTCACGCAGCTTCGCATTGCCGCGTCCTACTACTGGAACAACACCTATGGAGTCACGCTGGCCTACGCCGGTACCTCGGGGAGTACGGACACGGGCTTGTATGCGCCGGCGCCGCTAACCGGCAGCGCCAGCGGCAGTCCCAATTCGCAGGCCATCATCGCGCAAATCGACTGGACGCCCTTTGGCAGGAGCACCTCGGAAGCCGGCTATCCCTGGCTCAATGTGCGGGTCGGGTTGCAGTATACGTACTACCTGCAGTTCAATGGCGGAACAACGAATTACGACGGGTCCGGGCGCAACGCGAGCGATAACAACACGCTGCTTCTGTTCACTTGGTGGGCGTTCTAGCGGCAACCGTCGGAACGTCGCTGGCAGGCACCGCGTAGGCCTCGACTTCCCGTGCTGGCAGGGCCTGTACGGCTGACCACCACCATCGACGTCATACCGCCCTCGTACCGGCACCCGATACCGAATCGACCCGAGATCCGATGCGCCCGATCTCGATCTGCCGCTACGCTCACTATGGTAGACAACACGAGACGATTAAGGCAAGCCGGGAGGTAGACCGATGAGAACAACGGTGAGCCGGCGCGAGGTGATGGCGGCAGCGGCCGGCGGGCTGGCCGGAGCCGCACTTATGGCGGGACCGTTCACGCGGGTGGCGATGGCCGAGGAGCAGAAGGTCACCGTATACATCTTCCGCGGTAAGACCGGCATTATCGGCCCGGACGGGAAGGGCCACGACGCGTTTGTCCCTCCGAATTTCGTCGTAAAGGCGGGCGTGCCCGTCACCGTCGACTTCATCAACTACGATGAGGGGGCACACACGCTGACCGCCCCCCGAGCGAAGCTCGATATTCAGATCAAGGGTGGCCAGCAGGTCGGCAACGACGTAAAGCCGGTCACCACGACCGCGAAGTTCACGATCGCAAAGCCCGGGACGTACCGGTGGTACTGTGCTCTCACCTGCGACGCCGGCGGCCACGGCTGGGCCATGGAGCAAGGCTACGCGGGACCGGGCAAAGAGGGCTACATGGCCGGGTTTATCGTGGCGATGTAAAAGGCTCGGAGCCCCACCACGGCACCAACGCGCCCGCGAAGCGAGCCCGCCGCGCGCGCACTGATGTTATGACACCAATTGATGCGAAGTGGGTTTCCCCACGGGCGCGCATCGTGCGATTATGATCCTGCGTCGGGTCTGCATCGGATTCCTCCAGACGCACGCCGTGGATCGCGCTTGCAACAACGGCCGGGGGACACTACCTGACCGTGTAAGGGTTTTTCCACGGGGGGGGGGGAACT
>Ga0070732_10001229_pt1 | contig 14182 bp, 15 predicted proteins | sample Coa_R1_5_FD_66449 | JGI IMG/M metagenome (GOLD analysis project Ga0070732, IMG submission 66449) | Surface soil microbial communities from Centralia Pennsylvania, which are recovering from an underground coalmine fire - Coalmine... | ecosystem: Environmental > Terrestrial > Soil > Unclassified ...
CGCGGGAGTGAGGGAAAAACAGCGCACAAAAACAGCGCGCGTGGCCGGGCGGCCACGCGCAGATCGGCGAAGTGCCTGCGGGGCTAGCGCAGACTGTCGATCAGTTTTTCGAGCTTGACGGCGTCGGCCGCGAACGCGCGGATGCCTTCGGCGAGCTTTTCGGTCGCCATCGCCTCGTCGTTGACCTGGAAGCGGAACGACGACTCGTCGACCGGCACTTTCTTGATGTCGGCGCTCTTGCCGAGCTCAGGCGATAGCTTGCGTTCAACCGTTTCCGTGCTGTCCTGCAGCTTCTGCAGCAGGTCGGGACTGATCGTCAGCAGGTCGCAGCCGGCCAGTTCGGTGATCTGCGTGGTGGTGCGGAAGCTCGCGCCCATCACTTCGGTCGGGTAGCCGAACTTTTTGTAGTACGCGTAAATGCGGCGCACCGACTGCACGCCCGGATCGTTCGCGCCGCCGTCTTTCGCCTCGTCCCAGTTGGCGCCGGCGCTCTTCTTGTACCAGTCGTAGATGCGCCCGACGAACGGCGAAATCAGCTGCGCGCCCGCTTCGGCGCAGGCGGCGGCCTGGGCGAGCGAGAACAGCAGCGTCATGTTGCATTTGATGCCGTCTTTTTGCAGGACTTCGGCGGCGCGGATGCCTTCCCATGTCGAGGCGAGCTTGATCAGCACGCGTTCGCGTTCGATGCCGGCGGCCTTGTAGAAGCCGATCAGTTCATGGGCCTTGGCGATCGACGCCTGCGTGTCGAACGACAGGCGCGCGTCAACTTCGGTGGATACGCGGCCCGGAATGATCTTGAGAATTTCGGTGCCGAACGCGATCAGCAACTGATCGATGATCGCGGCGACAGGTTTCGACGCGTGATCGCGTACGGTTTTCTCGAGCAGCGGACGATAGTCGTCCTTCTGCACGGCCTTGAGGATCAGCGACGGATTGGTGGTCGCGTCCCGCGGCTTGTACTGGGCGAGTTGCTGGAAGTCGCCGGTGTCGGCGACGACAGTCGTGTATTGCTTGAGCTGATCGAGTGCGGTAGTCATGTCGAGCCTTCTGGGCGCACACGCGCCGTGGTCCAGGGAAAGATGAGACTGCCGCTGGTGGCGCTGGCGGCAGCCGCTCACATGCGACGCTTACGCAAGCCTGCCGTAAAGCGCCGCCCGATGCTTCTATTCTATGGCGGATCGGATGATGCGGTTTTGACAATGTCGCACCGGCATTCCGTTCGCGCCTGCCGGCTCACGCGCGGCGGGCGGTCAGCACGAACTGGGTCAGCACGCCGGCTACCAGCCCCCAGAACGCGGAGCCGATCGACAGCAGCGTAAGCCCGGAGGCCGTCACCATGAACGTGACGAGCGCCGCTTCGCGCTGCTTCACGTCCTGCATGGCGTTGGCGAGGCCGCTCATGATCGAGCCGAACAGTGCGAGCGCCGCGACCGACACCACCAGCGCCTTGGGCAGCGAAGCAAACAGTGCCGCGATAGTCGCGCCGAAAATGCCGGCAATCAGGTAGAAGGTGCCACACCAGACAGCCGCGGTATAGCGCTTCGAGCGGTCTTCATGGGCTTCAGGACCGGTGCAGATGGCCGCGGTGATGGCCGCCAGGTTGATCCCGTGCGAGCCGAAAGGCGCGAGGATCAGCGAGGCGATGCCCGTCGTTGCGATCAGCGGCGCGGAGGGCGTCGTATAGCCGTCCGCACGCAGCACGGCGATGCCGGGCACGTTCTGCGATGCCATCGCGACGACGAAGAGCGGAATCCCGATACTGATGATCGCGGCGAGGGAAAACGCCGGCATCGTCAGGACCGGGCGCGCGAGCGCGACGTGAAAGCGGCCGAAGTCGAGGAGCCCCAGCACGCCGGCCACCGCCGCGCCCACCACGAGCGTCGTCACGATCGCATAGCGCGGCGCGAAGCGCTTGATGACGAGGTAGGTGAAGAACATCGCCAGCACGAGCGCCGTCTGGAACTGCGCCGCGCGGAAGATCTCGATGCCGATCTCGAACAGGATGCCTGCCAGCAGTGCGGACGCGATGCCCGCGGGAATCTTCCTCATCAGCGTATCGAACCAGCCGGTCAGGCCGACGACGGTCAGCAGCAACGCGCAGACGATGAACGCGCCGATTGCCTCAGGGTAGGCCACATGCGGCAGAGACGCGACGAGCAACGCGGCCCCCGGCGTCGACCAGGCGATCACGATCGGCGCACGAAACTTCAATGACAGGCCAATGGTGGTGAGCGCCATGCCAATCGACAGCGCCCAGATCCACGACGAGATCTGCGCGTCGCTCAGATGCGCGGCCTGACCGGCCTGGAACATCAGCACCAGCGAGCTGGTGTAGCCGGTCATCATCGCGACAAAGCCCGCGACGACGGCGGACGCGGAGGTATCGGCAAAGGGCCTGAGCCGCGCGGGACGTGCCGCGGAAGGGGACAGTTCAGGCATAGGAGACTGCGTCATGCGGTTCTTTCGAAGGTTTGAGTTGTAATTGAGGTATGGCGCGCTATTTGCTGAGCATGCGCATCGCGGCTTCGAGACCGGCGAGGGTGAGCGGATACATCCGGTGACCGAGCAGTTCACGGATGATCGACACCGATTGCCGGTATTCCCACAGGCCCTCCGGCTCGGGATTCAGCCACGCATGGTGCGGAAACTGATCGGCGAGGCGGCGCAGCCACACGGCGCCCGGCTCCGCGTTGTTGTATTCGACCGACCCGCCGGCCTGCACGACTTCGTACGGGCTCATTGTCGCGTCGCCGACCAGGATAAGCTTGTAGTCGGGCGTGAACTTGTGCAGCACGTCCCACGTCGGCGTGCGCTCGGCATGGCGGCGCCGGTTGTGTTTCCACAGGAAGTCGTACACGCAGTTGTGGAAGTAATAGAACTCGAGATGCTTGAACTCGGCCTTCGTCGCGGAGAAAAGCTCTTCGGTGCGCTTGACGTGATCGTCCATCGATCCGCCGACGTCGAGCAGCATCAGCACCTTCACATTGTTGTGCCGCTCGGGGACCATCTTCAGGTCGAGCCAGCCGGCGTTCGCGGCAGTGCTGCGGATCGTGTCGGGCAGATCGAGTTCTTCGGCCGCGCCTTCGCGCGCGAAACGGCGCAGGCGGCGCAACGCGACCTTGATGTTGCGCGTGCCGATCTCGATCTGATCGTCGTAGTCGCGGTACGCGCGTGCTTCCCACACCTTGACGGCCGTACGGTTGCCTGACGCTTCGCCGCCGATGCGAATGCCTTCCGGGTTGTAGCCGCCATTGCCGAATGGCGACGTGCCGCCCGTGCCGATCCATTTGTTGCCGCCTTCGTGGCGGCCTTTCTGTTCCTCGAAGCGTTCCTTCAGGCGCTCCATCAGCTTGTCGAGGCCGCCCATCGCTTCGATCTGCGCTTTCTCTTCGGGCGACAGGTCGCGCTGCAGCTTCTTTTTCAGCCAGTCGAGCGGCACGTCGAGCGCAAGCTCGGACTTGCCTTCGACGCCGCGGAAATACTCGCCGAAAGCCTGATCGAAGCGGTCGAAGTACTGCTCGTCTTTCACGAGCGTGAGGCGCGCGAGGTAATAGAACTCATCGAGCGACGGCGCGATCACGTTCGCCTTCAGCGCTTCGAGCAGCGTCAGGTATTCCTTCACCGAGACCGGCAGTTTCGCGGCGCGCAGCGAATAGAAGAAGTCGATCAACATGCTGTTTCCTCTGTGGTGCCTCTGCGGATCTCGTCCCGCTTTCGTCCCGCTTCGTCAGGTTTGCTGGTCGCGTGTGCGCGTGACTGAATGTGCGCTTTCGATAAGCGCGTCGACGGGCGGATCAACGCCCCAGCATGTACTTCAGGTTGGCGCGCACCGCCGGCCATTCCGATTCGATGATCGAGAACACCACGGTGTCGCGCAACACGCCATCCTTGCCGATCTGGTGATTGCGCAGGATGCCGTCCTGCTTCGCACCGAGCCGCGCGATCGCGGTGCGCGACTGCTGGTTCATGAAATGCGTGCGGAACTCGACAGCGATTGCGCGCAGCGATTCGAAGGCGTGCGTGAGCAGCAGCAGCTTGGCTTCGGTATTGAGCGGCGTGCGCTGCACGCGCTTCGCGTACCACGTATGACCGATCTCGAGCCGGCGATGCGCCGCCTCGACATTGAACATGCGCGTCGAGCCGACGATGTCGCCCGACACGACGTCGCGCACGACGAAGGGTTGCGCGCCGAGGTTGTCGCGCATCGCGAGCGCTGCTTCGATCCATGCGCGCTCGGTGCCCGGCGCCGGCACGCTCGTGTACCAGAGATTCCACAGTTCGCCGTCGGCGGCGGCCACGGCGATGGCCTGCTCGTGATCGAGGGTCAGCGGTTCGAGGCTGACGTATTGGCCCTTCAGGGTAACGGGCTCTATCCAGCGGCTCATGTAGCGGTCTCCGTGCGCGTGTTGTCTGTTGCGGATGCGGTGCCGGTTCCCGCGCAAGGCGGAGGGCGCGACATTCTGTCGCACCCTGTCATCGGCCGTCTAGCGGTTGTTGCGGTTCATGAAAATGAGCCGCTCGAAGAGGCTCACGTCCTGTTCGTTCTTCAGGAGCGCGCCATGCAGCGGCGGGATGATCTGCTTGTGATCCGCCGAACGCAGGGCTTCTGGGGGAATGTCTTCCGCGAGCAGGAGCTTCAGCCAGTCGAGCAGTTCCGACGTCGACGGCTTCTTCTTCAGGCCCGACACGTTGCGCAGTTCGAAGAAGCTCTGCAGCGCGGCAGCCAGCAGCGCCTTCTTGATGCCCGGATAGTGGACCTCGACGATCTGCTCCATCGTCTGCGCATCGGGGAACCGGATGTAGTGGAAGAAGCAGCGGCGCAGGAACGCATCCGGCAGTTCCTTCTCGTTGTTCGACGTGATGATCACGAGCGGGCGCTGTTTCGCTTTCACGAGTTCGCGCGTCTCGTACACATAGAATTCCATGCGGTCGAGTTCGCGCAACAGGTCGTTCGGGAATTCGATGTCGGCCTTGTCGATCTCGTCGATCAGCAGCACGACCTGCTGGTCGGACTCGAAGGCCTGCCACAGCACGCCTTTGACGATGTAGTTGCGGATGTCTTTCACGCGCTCGTCGCCGAGCTGCGAGTCGCGCAGGCGCGAGACCGCGTCATACTCGTAGAGGCCCTGCTGCGCCTTCGTGGTGGACTTGATGTGCCACTGCAGAAGCGGCATGCCGAGCGCTGCCGCGACTTCTTCCGCGAGCATCGTTTTGCCCGTGCCGGGCTCGCCCTTGATGAGCAGCGGCCGTTTGAGCGTCATCGCGGCATTGACCGCGAGCTTGAGGTCGTCGGTGGCGACGTACTGCGATGAGCCTTCGAAACGCATGGCGAACTGCTCTCCCGGAAAAATTCCAGTATAAGTCAGAAGCCCTTTCTGCCCGAAACGGGCTCGCGTATGGTGAAGGCCCGCTGTGATCCGCGCCGTGCCGCGTGCGACGATGGTGGGAAGCACGGTGGTATAAACGCGTTGCACCGGGCGCTCGCGCCCGCCCGGTGGACGTCCGGCGCGGCGTCGCGGTACAATTAGCGCGATTTTTTTGGCCTGCGTGGCTCCTTTACAAGAATAACGGCGCAGGCCGTTGCCTTTTTGGGCGCCCGTTTCCCCTCATGCCAGGTTACAACCTATGAACAGAATCGTCGGCAAACACCTCGTGATCGCAGCGCTGTCGGCGCTCGCAGGCTTTGCGGCCAGCGCGCAGGCGGCGGATGTCGTTGGCAACGCGAAGGCGGGCCAGGGCAAGGTCGCGATGTGTATTGGCTGCCACGGCATTCCCGGCTACCGCACGGCGTATCCGGAGGTCTACCGGGTGCCGATGCTGGGCGGCCAGAATGCGCCATACCTCGAAAGCGCGCTGCGCGCCTACCGGAAGGGCGACCGCCATTTCGAATCGATGCACGCCGTTGCGGCGTCGCTGTCCGATCAGGACATCGCCGACATCGCAGCGTACTACGCGACGCAGACGTCCTCTTCGAAGAACAATCCCGACAAGTGATCGGCGTCGGTCACCAGCTCATTCAATTCGCGGGATAGGAGAATTCATGAAGAAGCCCCATCAGGCACTCCACACGGTGTTCAAGGCTGCGTGCGCGTCGGTCGTTTTCGCTGGTTTCGTCGCGTCGAATGTCGCGCACGCAGCCGATGCGTCCAACGGCAAGGTGCTCGCCGACAGCCATAACTGCGCGGCCTGCCACGGCCCGAACCTCAACAAGCCGGTGAGCCCGGAATATCCGAAGCTCGCGGGCCAGCATGCCGATTACGTCTACTGGGCGTTGCGCCAGTATCAGATGGGCACCGGCAACCCGCACCTCGGTCGCAACAACGCGATCATGCAGGCGCAGGTGCAGAGCCTGTCGCAAGGCGACATGAAGGACATCGCAGCCTATATCGAATCGATCGATGGCGATCTCGTGCAGAAGAAGTAAGCACGCCTGGCGTGACTGGTTGGCACAAAACGAACACCCCGCTACGGCGGGGTGTTCTGTTTTCAGGCAAGTGGTGCGTGGGGGCTTGCCGATTGTGGCGCCATGAAGCCTGTGGCTCGCGGCACCTGCGGCTTGCTCAGTCCCGTGACGCGCGGCGTTCAATGCGGGCGAGATAGGCGTCCGTGTCCGGTGGTGTGCCGGTGCGTTGAGCTTCCCAGAGGGTTTCGCCGAGGCAGTCCATGATTGCGTGCTGCGCGTCGTGGGTCGAACCGAGGCGGCTGGCGAGACGCTCATGAGCAGCACGGATGCCCGGCGGCTGGTCGATAGAGAGCTGTTCGCTGATCGCCAGATGCATGGAGAGATGCAGGAACGGGTTCGTTTGTCCGCTCTCGGGCGAATAGTCCTGCGCCGTCGCGGCCTCGGTGTCCGACAGATCCGCGTGATATTCGGGATGCTCGACGATCCAGTCGGCGGCAATCGCTTCGAGCGGCGTGAGGATTTCGCCCTCGCGTTGTTTGCGCCAGGTGTCGGTGAAAAAACGTCGGACTTCGTCGCGGCTGGGATTGAACATCGTGGGCTGGATCGGGGAAGTGGGAGGCGGAGAGACTGGCGGTCCGCAACGGCAAGCCGTCATTTTACGCCGGGCGGACAAGGCCCGCTGGCGGCATCTGGGCGGTGTGACGCCGCGCGGCGGACTTAGGTGTGCCGCAGAGCGGGACTCACCCGGGCGGACGCCAGTCAAAGGTCCGGCGGCGGTGTTTTCTGTTTGAACTCGCACAACGGCTCGATCACGCAGTGCCAGCATTCGGGCCGGCGAGCCTTGCAGACATAGCGGCCATGCAGGATCAGCCAATGATGGGCATCCTGCAGGAACTCGGCGGGCGTGAATTTTTCCAGTGCGATTTCGACGGCGCGCACGTCCTTGCCTGGCGCAAGCCCCGTTCGATTGGCAACCCGAAAGATGTGCGTATCGACGGCGATCGTCGGATGGCCGAACGCCGTGTTCAGCACGACATTCGCTGTCTTGCGGCCGACGCCGGGCAGACTCTCCAGCGCCTCGCGATCAGCCGGAACCTTACCGCCATACTGCTCGAGCAGGATGCGGCAGGTGGCGACGACGTTCTTCGCCTTGGTCCGGTAGAGCCCGATCGTCTTGATGTAATCGGCGACGCCTTCCTCGCCGAGTTCGAGGATCTTCTGCGGCGTGTTGGCGATCGGAAACATCCTGCGCATCGCTTTGTTCACCGATACGTCGGTGGCCTGCGCCGACAGCATCACCGCGATCAGCAGTTCGAACGGTGTCGTGTATTCGAGCTCGGTCGTCGGATGCGGGTTGAGGCTTTGCAGCGTTTCGTAGATGGCGCGGCGTTTGTTCGCGTTCATGCGCGGCGCTCAGGAATGGGTTGAGTGGGTATCGTCGGCACTGCCGGCGCCTTCCTGCGTGGATGGCCCTGCTTCCCCATCCGTTGCCTCCGGCGCGATGCCAAGGCGGCGACGCCGTGCTTCAGCGGCGTCGATCTGCGCCTGTACCTCGGCGCTCACCTGCTGCGTATTCTGCGGACCCTGGCCTTGCGCGGAAAGCGCTTCTTTCTTCTTGCGCGCCCGTTCGAGTGCGGCCTGGATAATGGCGCGTTTCTTCGCTTCAGGGTCGTCGGCGGATGAACTGGCAGCGCTCGTGTCGGCGGCAGCGGTGGCCGGCGCGCCTGCTCCGGGGCCCGCTCCCGCGCCGGCGGCACGGCGTGCCGCTGCGCGCGCTTCGGCCGCCTCGCGCTCGCGCGTGAGCCGGGCGTTGCGGCGTTCATAACGTTGGCGGGCCGCGTCCGCCTGTTCCTGCGACCACGCGTCCCAACCGGTTAATCCGCCGGTGACGGGCACCATCGCGATACAGTCGACCGGGCAGGGCGCGACGCAAAGGTCACAGCCGGTGCACAGCTTTCCAACGATGGTGTGCATCTGCTTCGGGGCGCCGACAATCGCATCGACCGGGCATGCCTGCATGCACAGCGTGCAGCCGATACAGAGGCTTTCGTCGATGACAGCCACCGGGCGGACACGTTCGACGCCATTGTCGGGATTGAGCGGGATGACCGCTTTGCCGAGCAGCCTGGCGAGGCGCTCAACCCCTTCGGCGCCGCCTGGCGGGCACTGGTTATAGTTCGCCTCGCCGTGGGCGATCGCCTCGGCGTAGGGGCGGCAGCCTTGGTAGCCGCATTTCGTGCATTGTGTCTGGGGGAGCAGATCTTCGATGCGATCGGCTAGTGTTCTGGAATCGGTCACGGTCAGGACTTCAGGGCTTGCCGGCTGCCAGTCTTGGGGGTATGCCGGCTGCGGCGGCAGTGCGGAGCAGGATCTGCGCTGCTTGCGCGGCGAGGCATCCGCTAAATGAGGCATTATCGCCGATTTTCCTGATTGTGCTTCGCAAACCATGTGCCATAATCGAAGCGCTTTTTCGAAAGACCGCAGAAGGGTGTTCCCCCAACATGGCGCGCCCGTTTGTGCTGTCGGTGCATGGCCGAGGAGAAGGCCGGCGGCACGATTCGGATAACGCGGCTCACGAAGCATGATGCCACCATGAATCAGCCGAAAATCAAAAGAGATCCTGAAGGCACCCGTCGCCGCATCCTGCTCGCGGCGGCCGAGGAGTTTGCAAATGGTGGGTTGTTCGGCGCTCGCGTCGACCAGATCGCCCGCCGCGCGGAAACCAATGAGCGCATGCTCTATTACTACTTCGGTAGCAAGGAGCAGCTATTCACCGCCGTCCTGGAGCACGCGTTCAGCGCGCTCAACGAAGCTGAGCGCCTGCTTGATCTGAACGGCGTTGCGCCCGTTGAGGCGATCACGCGTCTTGCGCATTTCGTCTGGGACTACTACCGCGATCATCCCGAACTGCTCCGGCTCGTGAACAACGAGAACCTGCATGAGGCACGCTACATGCAGAAATCGACGCGCATTCGCGAAATGATCTCGCCCATCGTTGCAACGCTTGGAAGTATTCTCGAACGCGGCCAGCGCGCAGGACTGTTTCGCACGAACGTCGATCCGCTGCGCTTCTATGTGACGTTGTCGGGGATGGGCTACTACATCGTGTCGAACCGCTTCACGCTCGAAGCGACGCTCGGCCGCGATTTCAGCTCGGCGAGCGAGCGCAGCGAGATCGTCCAGATGAACACGGAACTGCTGCTGGCCTATCTGATGCGGCGCTAGGATCGCGGGGGAAGCGGCACCCGGACAACTGGGTGCGCGTTCTTGCCTTCAATCGATGCACGCACAACCATTGCACCTGACTGAACTGCATGACGCGCCGGCTACGCGGCGCGTCATGCGCGGGCGCATCCCATCTGGGTGACGGGCGCCCTGTGTGCTTCTCTTCACGCCTGCGCGGCGACCTTTTCCTTTACGGCTTTGGGCGCCTTGTTGTACTCGAGGATGAAGTCGCGCAGTTGCGGGTAAATGATGGTGCGCCAGCGGCGGCCCGAGAAAATACCGTAGTGGCCGCACTTCTCGGCAGTGAAATGCCGCTTGTTTTGCTCGGCGATACCGCTGCATAGCTCGTGCGCAGCGCGCGTCTGGCCGCTGCCGGAGATATCGTCGAGCTCACCTTCGATCGTGAACAGCGCCGTTCGGGTGATGTCCTGCGGGCGTACACGTTCGCCGGCGACATCCCATGTGCCTTCGGCGAGCCGGAACTCCTGGAATACGACGCGGATCGTTTCGAGGTAGTACTCAGCCGCCATGTCGAGCACGGCGTTGTATTCGTCGTAGAAGCGCCGATGCTGCTCGGCATCTTCTTCGTCGCCGCGCAGCAGGCTCTGGTAGTAATCCCAGTGCGATGCCGCGTGCCGTTCCGGATTCATCGCGACAAAGCCGGTGTGCTGCATGAAGCCCGGATACACCTTGCGTCCGACGCCCGGATAATTCGGCGGCACCGTAAAGATCACGTTGTTGTCGAACCACTCGTACGAGTGCTGCGTGGCGAGCGAATTGACGGACGTCGGGCTCTTGCGGGCGTCGATCGGGCCACCCATCATCGTCATCGTGAGCGGGGTGTCCTCGCCGCGGCTCGCCATCAGCGAAATGGCCGCGAGCACCGGCACCGTCGGCTGGCACACCGAGATCACGTGCAGATTCTTCGCGCCGATATGCCGGATGAATTCCTGGATGTACGCGACGTAGTCGTCGAGATGGAACGGACCGTCTTCGAGCGGCACCATGCGCGCGTCGATCCAGTCGGTGATGTAGACCTTGTGGTCCTGCAGCAGCGTGCGAACCGTGTCGCGCAACAGCGTCGAGTGGTGGCCCGACAGCGGCGCGCACACCAGCACCACAGGTTCGTCTTTCAGCTGCGAGACCGCGCTGCTGTCATCGGCGTAGCGCTTGAAACGCAGCAGGCGGCAGAACGGCTTCTCGATGATGGTCTGCTCGACGATCGGGATGTTGTGGCCGTCCTTGACGATCTGATGCAGGTTGAATTCGGGTTTTTCGTAATCCTTGCCGAGCCGGTAGAGCAGTTCGTAGCCCGCCGATAGCCGGGTTGCGCCCGGTACGTACGCAAACGGGCTGGCCGGATTCGCGAAGGATTTCGACGCGGCCTGGGCCCAGGCGGTAAGCGGGCTCAGAAGCGCCCGCTGGAATTCGTGCAGTTGATAGAGCATGGGTGCTCCAGCGTTAATGTTGTTCGCGTGGGGCGGCGCAAAAACGCGTAAGGCGTTGCGGCGGGCCGTTATTGGGTGCAGACCTTTGGTTATCGGCCGACATTCGCATTGGATGATATCGGACAAACCCCGATTGTGCAATGCAACAACCGTGGCGCAGCGCACGTAAGTATTGTCAACGAATCAAAGGCTTGGCCAGGCTGACAGGGTCTTCCCTATGATCCGGCCGAGGCTTTGCTTTGGCCACTGCCGTTACCGTGAGCCGCGTCACTGGCAGGGACGCCATTGTGGGCGGGCTGGCCAGTCGCTTTCGCCATTTCCTGCTCGTGTTTCATCAGGTTCAGGCCGGTATGCACCAGTGCGACGTGCGAGAAGCCTTGCGGGAAATTACCGACGAGCCGTTTCGCTGCCGGATCGTATTCCTCAGACAACAACCCGACGTCGTTTCCGAGCGACACCAGGCGCTCATACATGGTGATCGCTTCCTGTATGCGGCCCTGCAACGCGAGGTTGTCGACCATCCAGAAACTGCAGGCGAGGAAAGTGCCCTCGCCGGGCGGCAGGCCGTCGTCGAATTCGGTGGTGCGGTAGCGCATCACGAAACCGTCACGCAGCAGGTATTTTTCGACGGCTACGACGGTGCCTGCGATGCGCGGATCGGCCGGCGGCAAAAATCCTAGCAGCGGCAGCAGCAGGACGCTCGCGTCGAGTTCATCGCCGCCGTAGACCTGCGTGAACGCGCTGAGTCCGGCGTTCCAGCCTTTGGCGCAGACGTCGGCGTGAATCTGTGCGCGAACCTGGTGCCAGTGATCGAGCGGCGCCGGCAGGTTAAACGATTCGGCCGACTTGATCGCGCGGTCGAACGCCACCCACGCCATGACTTTTGAAAAAGTGAAATGCTGGCGGCCGCCGCGCGTTTCCCAGATGCCTTCGTCGGGTTCACTCCAGATTTTCTCGAGGTGTTCGAGCATCGCGCACTGGATATTCCACGCCGTTTCATCCGCCTGCAGGCCGCCGACGCGCGCCAGATGCAGCGCGTTCATTACTTCGCCATAGACGTCGAGTTGCAACTGGTTGACGGCATTGTTGCCGACGCGCACGGGGCGGGCGCCCTGATAGCCGGGGAGCCAGTCGATCTCGAACTCAGGCAGACGCCGTTCGCCGGCGATGCCGTACATGATCTGCAACTGCTGCGGCGAGCCGGCCATCACGCGGCCCAGCCACTGGCGCCACTTGCGCGCTTCGTCGAAATAGCCGCCGCGCATCATCGCGAGCAGCGTGATCGTGGCGTCGCGCAGCCAGCAATAGCGGTAGTCCCAGTTGCGTGTGCCGCCCAGCTGTTCGGGCAGCGATGTTGTCGGTGCCGCGACGATGCCGCCCGTCGGCTCATAGGCGAGCGCCTTCAGCGTGATCAGCGAGCGGCGGATGGGTTCGGCCCAGCGTCCCTCGACGGTGCCGCGCGCCGACCATTCGAGCCAGTAGTTTTCGGTGCGGGCGAGCGCGGTGTGCGGATCGCGGGCGGGCGGCGCGTGCAGGTGCGACGGCGTATAGGCCAGCGAGAACGGCACGCGCTCGCCTGCCGTGACCGTGAATTCGGCGACGGTGCGCATGTTCTCGCCGCGCAGTTTGACAGGTGTGCGCAGTACCGTGGTGTCGGGGCCGACCACCGCCTTGACGCCGCTGTCGTTCGCGAGCCGGCTTACCCACGGCACGGAGAAGCCGTAGTCGAAACGCAGCACGAGTTCCATCTGCATGCGCACCGTGCCGCGTTTGCCGACGACGATGCGTATCAGTTCCGACGACCCATTCCCCGGCGGCATGAAATCGATGACGGTGACGGCGCCCTCGGGCGTTTCGAAATCGGTCTCGAGAATCAGCGTTTCGCCACGATAGCGGCGCGTGGCGACGGGTTCGGGTGAACCTTCGTCGACCACGGGCGCGATCAGCCAGCGGCCGTTGTCCTCGGTGCCGAGCAGCGCAGCGAAGCAGGCGCCGGAGTCGAAGCGTGGCCAGCAGAGCCAGTCGACGGAGCCTGAGCGGGAGATCAGCGCGGCAGTGTGACCGTCGCCGACGAGTGCGTAGTCTTCGATGAGAGAGGGCATAGGGGGCGGGAAATAGATGCGTCCGGTGCGTGATCTGTCGCGGAGTTCAGGGGTAGTACAGAGATCGTTCAGAGGCGTTGTCGTTGGGGACCTGCAAGGGTATCCGGTTCATTACGCTGCACTGCAACGACGACTGGCGTTCTCAATATTGCCTGCCTACAATCAGGTTTTTCGGGCCGTGGCCCGAACCACTTTCCAGCGCTTTCCATTGTTTCCACGCAACGCTTTTTCGGGGATTGAAGCCATGCTGAACCCGTCGAAATCCGATTGCATTACGATCCTCTCCGCCGCCAGCGAACTCACCGACGACGCGATGCTGTCACTCGACGCCAGCCAGCTCGGTTTGACGCGCAACGGAATGGAAACGGCCGCGGCGTTTCTCGTCGAGCGTGCATGCTTCAAGTGTTATCAGGAAAGTGACGGTCATTATGCCGTCGGCGGCCTGTCGTTGCAGGGAAGGTTGCGCCTCGAGCAGCTTTCGAACGGCTAAGGGCTGCCATCGGCAGGCGGCCGGATGCGCCGTCCATTCATGCGGTCCACATGATCTCTATCAGCGGCATGCGCCTTGCATCGCGTGCCGCTGTTGCATGGCGCGTCGTTCAGGCCGCTGCTCGGCTGCCAGATGGTGGTTTGCGGCCAGTGTTCTCGCGGCCAGGTGTCCACCACTCGGGCGTCCGCGACCTGGCGTGCCCCAGCCAGGCCTCCCCAGCCCCAGCCAGGCGCCCCAGCCGGGCGCCCCCAGCTAGGCGCCCCCATCAAAAATGTTTCGAGCCCACGTCGAAAATACCGATGATGCCGATGATGATCAGATACAGCGCCACGATGTAGTTGAGCAGGCGCGGCATGACGAGGATAAGAATGCCGGCGATCAAGGCAACGAGCGGACCGAGGCTAAGGGTGACGTTCATGAAGACTCCGTTGTTTGAGACTGCTTTTTAGAAGTACAACCATGCCGAATGGCAGGCGCGCCGTGCGTTGCCCGACCGCGCGCAACGCCCGCAACC
>Ga0070732_10001230_pt1 | contig 14176 bp, 11 predicted proteins | sample Coa_R1_5_FD_66449 | JGI IMG/M metagenome (GOLD analysis project Ga0070732, IMG submission 66449) | Surface soil microbial communities from Centralia Pennsylvania, which are recovering from an underground coalmine fire - Coalmine... | ecosystem: Environmental > Terrestrial > Soil > Unclassified ...
GGCATTGCCGAGGGCGTGGCGAACAGCGTTTTGGTCAAGGTGAACCAGATTGGCACGCTGACCGAAACGCTGGAAGTGCTGCGCATAGCGCGCGAAGCCGGGTACCGGCCTGTCATTTCGGCCCGCAGCGGCGAGACGGAGGATAGTACGATTGCCGACCTGGCCGTCGCCACCGCGGCCGGGCAGATCAAGATTGGCTCGGTGGCCCGCAGTGAACGGCTGGCGAAGTACAATCAGTTGCTGCGGATCGAGGAGCAAATGGGAACGGAGGCAAAGTTCGCGGGATGGAAGCCCGTGTGACCCGCAAGGCGCGAAGACTCGCCTTGCGGCTTGCTCTCTTTCTTAACTCATTGGCACAGAAGCAGTTGCTGCCGACCTCGTTGACAGCCCCTTGTCAGCGTGTGCTATTATTTAGTAGAGGCCGCTACGGCCGGCCTGAAATGCGTGGTCCGGAGGGCCAGAGGGGGGCGCCGCACCATGAAGCCATTGTCCCAAGCTGAACTGCTTCGCCAATCGCTGTCGCGCACTGCGTTCTCGTTTCGCGGCTACAACGTCACCAACCTGGGCCGCACCTTCGAATTGCTCGAGCACCCTACTTATGGGCCGATCATCGAGAAATCGCTGCGCGAAGCCAGCGATATTTGCAGCAAGACCTTGCAGAAGCCAGTCGATTTGGCGGGCCGCATCCGGCGGCGCGAAGAGACGCGCGATTTGTCCACTTATGCAGAGGACATCGCGCTGATTGCCGGCGTCGAGTTGGGCCAGTTGCGCATTCTGGAGCAGTATTTCGAAATCCCATTCCGCCAGGCCCGGCTGGCGTTCGGCTTCAGCTTGGGCGAGCCGATCGCGCTGGTCGCCGCAGGAGTTTATGAGCTTGCCGATATGCTGCCGATTCCGATCTCCCTGGCGGCCGATTCGGCGGCGTTGGCCCATGATGTCACCATGGGCGTCCTGTTCTCGCGGAAACTGGCACTCGACGTGGCGGATGTGCGGCGACTCTGTCACGAGATCAACCTGGCCGGCAACGGCGTGATCGGCATCTCGACAGTGCTGTCGCCGAACTGCGTGCTGCTGCTCGGCCAGCAAGACACGGTGGATCGTTTTCGCGCGCAAATCGAAAAACGCATGCCGCTGGGCACGAACCTGCGCAAGAACGCGCACCGCTGGCCGCCGTTGCACACGCACATCACCTGGCAGCGGCACTTGCCGAACCGCACGGCCATGATGTTGCAGACCGTGCCCGGCGGAACCGCGGCGCCGCCGTTGCCAATCATCTCCGCTGCTGTGCCGGACCAACGCTACAACGGCGACAACACGCGCGAACTTCTGCATCGCTGGGTGGACCATCCGCAGCAGTTATGGGAAGAGATTGTGCAGGTGCTCGACCATGGTATTGAGACCATTGTCCACGTGGGGCCAGACCCGAATCTGATCCCAGCTACGTTCAAGCGGCTGAGCGACGACGTGAACCTGCAGTTGCACGGCCGCTTTCCAGGCGGCTTCGGCAAGCGCATGCTCTCCCACGTGGTCCGCCGGCCGTGGCTGGCCCGCCGGTTGCCGTCGGAGGCTCGGCTGCTGCGCGCGCCACAAATTCGGCATGTGATTCTGGAAGATTGGCTGCTGGAACAACAGGCAAGTGATACGCCGGCTGCGAGCAAAATCGTGAGTCAAAAGCTTACACTTGGCAATTCCAACCCCGAAGGGGTTGAATAACACAGCCCAGGGTCGCTCCGGCGCACCCTGGGAAACGAAGAAGTCCCCAACCAACAACCCTGAAAGGGTTGGACAACCTGCCCGCCTTCTTTCAGGGCTGATGGATTGGTCGCTTCGTCGCTTCCCAGGGTGCGCGGCTTCGCCGCGACCCTGGGCTGTGTTGTTTGACCCCTTCGGGGTCGTATCGGCATTTGCCAATCGATTGAATACGCACCGCATTGCGCGAAAAATGGACCAGCGACAAGCATTTGAACTCAATCTAATTCGCCGTGCCTCCCGGATTATACAGCAGCGGAAAGAATCGCCCGCTCATGGGTCGGCCCACCGGGATCGCGTCCACGCCTTCGAGCAGAGGCTTATTCAAATCGGATTTCACGCCGTCGCGAAAGACGTTGATCACCGTCGCGCGTCGCTGCCGCTCGGTCGAATTCGCGTAGGAGCCATGCACCATCAAGGGATGATGGAAGGCGGCTTCGCCCTTCTTCAATTCAATTGCCACCGGTTTGAACTTCGCCTTTTGTTCCGGCGTTAGCACCGTTTGAATCGCGTCCATGTCGCCGGCCAGGCCGGTGATCGGCAGCAAGTCCCATTTATGGCTGCCGGGCACGTACTGCAGGCAGCCGTTGTCAGCCGTGGCATCGTCGAGGCCGATCCAGCAGGTGAGATGGGCCATCGGCTTCGTTCGCGTCCAGTACGAATAGTCCTGATGCCAGGCAACCACACCGCCATGTTGGGCCGGCTTGCAAAATAGCTGATCGTGCCAAAAGCGGACCGCCCCGCCGAGTAACTGGCTGGCCGGCACCGTAAACGCGGGATGCCAGAGGATATCGTGAAAACCTGGTGCGATGCGCCAGGCGCCGAGGGCGTGGAAGAGCACCCGGCTCGGGTCGGACGATTCGTTCGTATTGAATTCGTAGAAGAGTTCGTGGCCGGGGTGCTTGGGATCGGTGAGTGTTTGCAATTCCTGCCGAAGTCGCTCGACCTGAGCATCGTCGAGGATGCGAATGCCGCTGACGTAGCCAAATTCGTGGAAGTGGGCGACCTGGTCATCGGAGAGGCGGTATTTCTGCCACTCTTCAGCCCGCAGCGGACGCGGGGCGAAGGAACTGATGGGGCGCGAGTATTTGGAAAGGTCTTCAGCCATAGGGAGGGCTCGGGGGGCGCTTGTTCGAAACTGAATATTCGAGAGTATACGAATTTGTTCGTAGTACCGCCTTTAGGCGGTTCCAAGACCGCCAATGATCTTCCCGGAATCTGTCGGAAGTTTTTTACGCCGAAGGCGTTTCATCACATAGCCCAGGGTTGCGGCGCTTCGCCGCTACCCTGGGCGGGAGCGATCCAACCCTTTCAGGGTTGGTGTTGGCGGGATGCGATTTCCCAGGGTAGCCGCGAAGCGCGGCAACCCTGGGCTATGAGATGGAACCCCGTTGGGGTTCACGTTGCTCGACGCTCGCCAATTCAAACGTCGCTGCGCGAGAAGCGCACCAGCCCCACGAATGCCATCGCGCCGGAAACGATGCCGGTCATCATCATCAGTTCCCAGAACGCGCCCATGTTGTACTGTCCCTGCATCATTAACGGCAACTGGTTAATAATCCGGTTGGGCGACGGGTAGGTGGCCGGCAGCAATTCAAGCAAGTAGCCGCCGCCGTACATGACCAGCCAGATGATCGTCATGCCCATGAGCGTGCTTTTGCAGATCGAACTCAACATAACGCCGCAGGAGATGACCACCACCAGGAATGAGGCCATTGTCCAGATGGCGATAATGCTGCCGAGCAGCGAGAGGTCTTCGTGCAGCAGGAAATGGCTAAAGATCAGCATCAGCCCGGCCAGGGCGAGGTAGCTGCCGAGGATGCAGACTAACCGCGAGTGCCATTTCGCCAGGTAGTACTGATACCGGCTAATGCCGCGGCTCAGCACCGAGTCGGCCAACGTGCCGCGCTCGGAAGAGATGGCGCCCACGGTTTGCACGGCAATCAACGCGAGGCTGCCAAGCACGATCCAGTGCAGCATGTCGCTGACGGCCACCGAGGCGTATTGCACCATCCCCGCCACGCGGTGCACGCCAATGCGGAAGAGCAAAAAGCCAAACGCGGCCAGCAGCGTGCCGATGACCCAGGTGAGGTAGATCCAGTTGCGCAGCGTCTGGTGCAAGTCGGTCTGAAAGACCGCCCAGTACGGGAGGAAGATGCGATACTTTCGGGCGATGAAGGTTACGGGAGTGTTCATGGGCCATCCTAGAAATTCCAGGCGAGCCGAGCCCCGTAAGGGGCCGGGTCGAAGCGAGCTCAACCCGGCCCCTTACGGGGCTCGGCTCGCCGAACCAAATTCAACTCGTTCCCTGGCAGTGCCGGGGACGAAGGACAGTTCTCACGGCCAGTAGACAGCGATCTCCGCCACTTCGCGATCACGTCCCTCAGTCAACCAGAAGTACTGAAATAAATGGCATCCCCCGTCGAGACCCTCTGAACTGGCCAACCAATTCAGGCTTTGCACGAGCGGACGCCAGTCCTCTTTCTTCATTCCGTGACGAATGAGACGCGCTGTTTTGCAAGCTTTTCGGAATCTCGCGAGACTGTCGACAGGGCCGATCCCCCAGCGCGAGGCTTGGTTCGCAGTAGGAGGTAGCACACGCGGTAAAAACTCGGCGAATCTGGCTTTGCCACCGTTGACATCCGCGAAAATGGGGGTCTCCGGCGAAATCACGGCTGCCTCAGATTGAGACGGCGCACAAAGCAGCAAAAGGCAACAGAAAGTGCTCATTCTGGCTCCGCTGCTATGATTTCACGCCGCTTCGCCCATCGAATACAGCCGCGTGAAGCCGCGTTGCTCTTCGGTTTCCACCAAGTCCAGGTACGCTTGCTCGGTCTGCTGGCCGACGCTGCGGATGCTGACCAGCGTCACCTTGTTATCCGACAGCGTGACGAAGACATTGGCCAGCGCATTACAATTCGATTCCGTCTGGTTCATCAGTAACTCGAGCCGGCGCTGTTTGAGCGTTACCGTCTTGAATTCCTGCATGCTCTTGCAGATCTGCACGGCCTTGGCAATCGACTTTTGATCGCCTTCGAGATCGAGTTCGTAATGGTTCTTTCGAATGCGGCCTTTCAGGTCTGAGAGCGAACCGCTGAAGATCATCTGGCCGCGGCTCAGCACGGCGGCGTGGTTGCAGACTTCGTCGATGTCGCCGAGGTTGTGGCTCGAGATGATGAGCGTTTTTTCGGCGGCCAGAGTCTTGATCAATTCCAGCATGCTGCGGCGGGCTTCGATGTCGAGGCCGTGCGTGGGTTCGTCCCAGATGAGCAGGTCGGGTTCGTTGATGAGGCTGGCCGCCACGGCGAGCCGGGCGGTCATGCCGTTGGAGAAGCGGTCGATGGAGTCGCCGGAGGCATTGAGCAGATCAACGGCGCGAATAAGCGAGGCCAGACGCGGCTTGCGTACATCGCGAGGTAGGCCAAAAAGCCGGGCCATGTAGTCAAGATAGGAGATCGGCGTCATGCCGCGGGGAAACTGCGGATTCGTGGGAATGTAGCCGATGCGGCAGCGCAGGCCGGCCGCGTTGGTATGCATGCGACGGCCGAAAACGCGCACGGTGCCGGCCGTCGGCCGGTGCAGGCCGAGTATGAGCCGCAGGAGCGTGGTCTTGCCGGCGCCATTCGGACCGAGCAGGCCGAGAACGTTGCCCGGTTCAATGGTCAGCGAGACATCGTTAATGGCGATCTGGCGGTTCTGGTAAATCTTGGTGAGCCGCGTCGTTTCCACCACCAGAGCGTCGGCAGTCCCTGCCATGGACGGCTCCTTGGGATAATCCAGAACCAGCCCTATACGCGGAGTCGCTCTGAGAAAAAAGGGCAATCTGCGGTTAGGGCCCACGGACTTCCGTCCGTGGGCTTTCGGGGTATAATTGCTTGAACAACCCCGAGGACACACCATGGCCGAAAATGAATCACGCGACGAGTTTTGTACGATCGAGGAGGCCATTTTGGATTTGCGCGCCGGACGCATGATCGTCTTGGTCGACGACGAGTATCGCGAGAACGAAGGCGACCTCATCGTCGCCGCGGAGAAGGTCACGCCGGAAGCAATTAATTTCATGATGCACAACGCCTGCGGCATGGTCTGCCTGGCGATGTCGCCGGAAATCTGCGAGCGGATGCACCTGGAGCCCATGACGGCCAATACCGATCCAAAGGCGACGCCGCTGACGCAAAAATTCGATGCCAGGACCGGGATTACGACCGGCATCTCGGCTTACGACCGGGCCCGGACCGTACAAGTCGTGGTGGATGATCGTTCCACACCGGCCGATCTCGTGCGTGGCCACGGGCACATGGATGGGCTCCGGGCGCGGGAAGGCGGCGTGTTGGTGCGGGCCGGCCATACCGAAGGCAGCGTGGATCTGACGCGTCTGGCCGGGCTCAAGGATGCGGCGGTCCTCTGCGAGATCGTGAACGAAGACGGCACCATGGCGCGGCTCCCGGAACTGCGCGAGTTTTGCCGCAAGCACAATTTGAAGATGTGCACCATCGAGGAACTGATTAAATATCGCCGGCAACGTGAACGGCTCATTACGCGGCAAATCGCGCTCAAGCTTCCTACCCAGCATGGCGCCTTCGACTTGATTGCTTACAGTTCGATGGTGGACGCGGAGCCGCATTTGGCACTCTGTTTGGGCGGCGTGGGCATGGAGGCCAACGGCTGCATTCCCATTCAAGACGAGGCCGTGTTGGTGCGCGTGCACAGCGAATGTCTTACGGGCGACACGTTTCATAGTGCACTCTGCGACTGCGGCTCGCAACTGCATTACGCGCTCAGGCAAATCGCACAAGCCGGCAAGGGCGTATTACTGTACATGCGGCAGGAAGGCCGAGGCATCGGGCTCATGGCCAAATTAAAGGCGTACAAGCTGCAGCAGGAAGAAGGGCTCGACACCGTGGAGGCCAACAAGCGGCTCGGTTTTGCGCCGGACTTACGGCACTATGGCATTGGCGCCCAGATTCTATTCGACCTAGGCGTGCGGCAAATTCGGCTGCTGACGAACAATCCTAAGAAGGTAATCGGCCTGGAAGGCTATGGCCTGAAGATCGTCGAACGCGTGCCGATTCAGATGCCGCCTCGCGACGAGAACCGGAGGTATCTTCTAACGAAAAAAGAAAAGCTCGGCCACCTTCTGGAAGACATGGAATAACTTGCCAGCCACATGTCGTTCATCAGGGCCCGCCGCCGGCACCTGGCGCGCCTCCCATCATTCTTTGCATTCGCGGATCCATGACCGGAGTGGGATCGATGCGGATTTCTGAGACGTACCAATTTGGTTCAAGACCCGCCAGGACCGATGCGGACTGGTCCACAACAACCGGCGCCGGCCATGGGGCGGACTGCAATTCCTTTACTTTCTTCAGCAAAGCCGGATCACGCGTGGTAACGAACAATCGTCCCTTGTACTGAAAGGGAGACGGCATCGAGAACTGAAACCCAACGGCAACTGAAACTCGAATCTCGTCGGCGTTAATCTCTAACGTTGTCGGAATGTCACTTTCTGCCATACTGCGGGGAATGGACATGACTCGTTCATCCAATAGGTGTGGCCAAATTTTCGTTTTGAACTCTTCCGATAGGCCGTCTTTCGTTTGCTCCGGGATGATAATTTGTTTCGCCAAAGTTTGCCCGTTGGGGAAATAGAGCGACTGGTCCACCGCTTCCGGTCCGAAGAATTCAGCGCCTACCATAGCTTGCGCTACTCCGCATGACGGCTGCGCGGCACAAAGCAGGCTCCGCGAAATCATCATCCGTAGATTATCCGACGACAACCTGCCGCGGCGTTGGTCGGGAGAAATGGGCAATGTATCCAGGTACCTTTCTTCTTCCCGGCCGCTCGCCGCTTTCGAAGCGAGCCACTCCCGAATGAACTGGTCGGCATTTATTTGCGTTTCGATCAATAATCGGCCGTAGGTGGTCAAACGCCGTCCCTGAATCAGTTCGCGACTTTTCTGAATGAACCATTCGCGGCGCTGGAGTTCTTTGCTATCACTGCCGACCAACGACAGCAGGACGTCAAATTCACCCTCACGCGTGGTCACCAGATACTTCAGGTTCACAATATAACCGACAGACTCCTTGCTCCAACTTTCCATGCCACGTGGTTCGATCTGAGCTTCCTGCTTGGCACGATCCAGCACCCCAATTAGTTCCTGCTGGCGGAATTTCTGCAAATTATCACCAAATCGAGCGGCAACGTCGCGCGGGGTCATGTTTTGCCGTTGGGCCGGGTCGATCGTGTAATAGTATGCCTCTTCGTGTTTGCCGTCCTTCAACGGCTCGAACCAGTATTTCAGGGCCACCTCATTGGCTTGATTGCGAATGGCAAAGTAATTACCGCCGAAATAGGCGCCGTAACATAATCCGCCAATAACCGAAATCCAAAGTGCAGCCTTCGCCAGGCCGGTGCCCGCCCGGGTGCCTTCGGAGTTCGCAATATGCCAGCGAGCCGCCAGCGCCAGGATCGCTCCGCCCAGGGCCAAGAGAATCAGAACCGGCTCGAGGATTGGTTTGCGGGAATAGAGTCCGGCCCCCGTAAGGACCACAATAACCAGGGCAAGAACGCCGGACACCAAAACGGCGGCCACGGCCAACAGGGACAACGGCTGATAACGCGCCGGGTCTTCCGAGCGGTCCAACACCGGCGTTTGCATCTTTTCTGCCATCGAAAGTCACCAAATGGGGATGGGCGAGACTTATGAATCCTTACGTTGCAAATGGGCAGAGAGTTCCAAGGAAAATGGCTATTGGCGGGCCGCATTTCCCACCCGGCCGCCTGCCGGGTGGCTGGTCCCGTGATCTCACCCTCGCCGGATGCCATTCTTTTCATCGACCAGTATTACGGTCGGTTTGTGATTGCGCACTTCGTTCAGTTCCATTTCGGCGAATGCCGCCACGATGACCAGATCGCCCACGTGGACCAGGTGAGCGCCAGCGCCGTTGACGCAGATGACGCCCGATCCGGCCGGCCCCGGCATCGCGTAGGTAATGAGGCGGGTTCCGCGGGTCACGTCCCACACGTGAATCAGTTCATAGGGAAGGATTTCCGCCGCTTCCAACAGGGTCGAATCGACCGTCAGGCTCCCGTCATAATTGAGGTTGGCCTCGGTCACGGTGGCGCGATGGATTTTGGCCTTCAGCATCGTTCGGCGCATTATGGTTGTCTCGCAAGAGAAAAAATCCGTTTGTCCTCTGCCATTTTACGCATCGCTGCTCGATTCTGAATTAGCGCACGCTGAACGGCAACTCCATCGTCTTGGCCTTGACCTCCTTTTGGACCGCGTGGAACTCATCGACTTCAAATGGCCGCGCGACGCTGTTGCCGGCAAAATCCTCTAAGGCCGTATCGACCACGAGGCGGTACTCGCCGGGCTTCCACTCCTGAGCCGGCGTAAAGCTCCATGATTTTTCCTGTTCGCCGATTCGAACCTGGCCGTCGAGCCGTTTTTCCGACTTATCAACGATCCAGAGCATGCGCTGCAAAAGTGCATGATCCAGTGGCTTCGGAAAACGGACGGTCAGAGGTTTTCGCTCCCCCGCCGCTGGCGCCCGAAGCGCCCATTTTTTCGGGTCAGGCTGTGTTTCATCCGGCACTTCGACTTTGAATTCCTTGGTGAATCGCTTTTGCAGCGGGTTTCCATCCGTGTCGGGCCAGGTGGAATCAACAACCAACGTGTAGCTCTTGCCCTCCTGCAGCACGGGCCCGAGTTCTTCGCGCGGCTTCAACCCGCGCTTGATTCGGCCGGGATGAATGAACAGCGTCAGCCGACGTCCGGAGGGGTCCCAAAGCTCCTGTTCCAATTCCAGGAAGGGCCGTTCGACTTCTTTACCGTCGGCGTCGAGTAAATGAACCCGCGAATAGGCCTGGCCCCAACTCATCGAGGCCGAGAAGTGCAGGTAAAACTTCAGCAGGTTTTCCGGCAGCTTGTCCGCGGAAGGATAAACCTGCTCGACCACGGTAGCTGCCGTCACCGTCGGTTGTGGAATCGTGAACTCCAGTTCGACCTTCGGGCCGGAAGCCGGCGTGAATAGCGCCCGGTACTTAAGACCAGGATTGAACGGGAAGCGTGGCTCGAAAAGAAGCGAGGCTTTTCCGACCGTATAGTTTCCCAGGATCGGAGTCCGTGAATCACCCACAAAAACCGCGAGTAGGTTGGACCAGTCCTTGGGCGGCTGATCGCGCAACTGCGCCAACAAGACCGAATCGAGGCCGTTCAGCTCCACGCGGCAGGGTTGACTCTTGGTTGCGGGCTGCCAGCGCAGCGCCGGCGTGTCCGCCGCCGCGAGCGCCGGCAGTACTGCGAACAGGAACAACGCCCACCGGAAGGCGCGAGCGCCTCCGGCGGGCTTGAGGAAAACTGGAAACATTAGGGCAGGGCCACCGATTTCAGCATCTGCGAGCCATTTTCGCCGCTCATTAGCACGACTGCCATCGTGTCGTTGAGCCGGTCAAGTTTTTCGACGTTTTTCAAGTCGGTAACCGTCTCATACTTCAAACCGGCCTTGTCGGAGACACGCTTGGTGATTGGCTCCGTACCTTCAATGCCTTCAGTCTGAATCTTCATGACGCCGCGCTTGGTATTCGCCATCAGAATGTAGGTCTTGCCATCCTTCTGATAAACGACCATGTCCAGCGGCGTGTTGCCATTGCCCAGCTCGGCTACCGTTGCGCCCTTCACTTTTTCGCCCGGCTTCAGCGACTCAACGGGGATGCGCACAAGCGGCGTGCACGTGTACGCTGCCAGCAGGCTGGCTTGCCCACTGACGTCGAAGAGTGTAAAAGTGCGAATCGGCGAGGCGGTTTCGAACCGGCCGTGCGAGCCGTGGTAGATTTCGATTCCCGATCCCTTGTCGGCTTGCTGGAAGGGGAAGGGAAGCGACCGCAGGGTGGAAGCGAATTCTTCGTTCGACAAGCCCGCGACGAAGAGCCGATCCTTGCTGAACGCCATGCACGTGATCGATTGGGCCCGTTGCTTTTCGGACGCATTCGGCAATTGCACGCTGGCGGCCGGAATATCTTTCAGCGCGAGTTCAGTCACTTTGCCGGTACGATCGACGCGGAAAATGGCTGCGCCAGGGCCCTTGGCGCGGCGCACGGCCAGGTATACGTTGCCGGTGGCCGGGTTTACTTTCATCGCCGAAATCGCGATGTCTTTGGGCGTGGCGCCGAGCATGTCGGCCACCAGTTTGTCAATTCCCTCGACGTTCATTGCCGCTTTTTTGTCGCCCGTGGCTTGATCGCCGGTGGCCACGGCATAGATCGTGGCGGCGGCGGAGTCGCCGATGAACAAAATGCTTTCGGGTCCGAAGGCCAGCGCACTGGCCGACTGCAAGTTGACGCTTTGTTTCTTGAGGCTGGAGGTCAAATCGGCCCGTGCCGACCCGGCCAACACCGCCACGCCCAGAAGGGCGGCCAAACCGAAACGAAGACGAAGCATGGTTGATCCTTTCCCGCGAAAAAACCGGATAAGGTTACCCCAGAGGCTATTATCATCCGCCTCGAAGGCAAAACGGCAAGCAGGAAAATGATGGAATTAGCACCGACGTAAGCCTGGGTAGCCGGGGGCTGGAGTCTTCGGAAACCCCGGCAAGCGCGCCGGGGCTTCCGAAGACTCCAGCCCCGGCCACCTAACCTAATACCCAACGCGCTATTCCAACTTCCATCAACACCCTGATCCTGGCGATTGATTGCCGCACCGGTATAATCCGCCCACAAGACAATTGCGTTATCTCAAAAGGGGAATCACGATGTCGGACATCAATCGGCGGGACATGATTGGCGCGGCGGCCGCAGTGGCTGGCGGAATCCTGGCAACGCGAGCCTGGGCAGAACCTGTGGAAAAGCATGAAGAATTGCCCACGTTTCGTTATGCCATGGAGCAACAGAAAGGGCGCATCACGGAAGGAGGTTCGGCTAAGGAGGCGACCGTTAAGCAACTGCCTATTTCCACGGGACTGGCCGGCGTCTCGATGCGTTTGAAACCCGGCGGCTTGCGCGAGCTTCACTGGCATGCCAATGCCGCCGAGTGGGCGTTTGTCGTCAAGGGCCGCGTGCGCACCACCGTCATTGGCCCGGACAGCCTTTCCGAAACCAACGACTTCGACCCGGGCGATGTTTGGTACTTTCCGAAAGGACACGGCCATGCGGTGCAGAATCTCGGCAAGGAGGAGGCCCACTTCATTCTCGTTTTCGATGACGGCGGTTTCTCGGAATACCGTACCTTCAGCATTACTGATTGGCTTGGCGGAACGCCGCCCTCGGTGCTGGAAAAGAACCTGGGCCTCCGGGCCGCAGAGTTCGCCCGCTTCCCGAAAGACGAGTTATTCATTCCGCAAGGGCGAACGCCGCCGCCGACGGATGCGGCGACGCAAAAGATGCAGAAGATGGCGCCTTTGACACATCGATTTCCGCTCATGGCGCAGCCGCCTATGCGCTTTGCCGGCGGCGAAGAGCGGCGTGTGAGCCAGAAGGAATTTCCCGTCTCGAGGACGGTAACCGGCGTGATTCTGGACCTGGAGCCTGGTGCGCTGCGGGAATTGCACTGGCATCCGCATGCGAACGAATGGCTGTATTTCATTCACGGCAATGCCCGCATGGGGCTGTTTGGCTCGCATGGCCGGCATCGGATCGAGGAATTCAGCACTGGTGATGCCGGTTACATTCCGCAGGGCTTCGGCCACTACATCGAGAACACCGGCAGCACGAAATGCCGCATTCTGATCGCGTTCGATAGCGGTGACTACCAGGAAATCAGCTTATCGACCTGGCTGGCGTCGAACCCCACCGGGATTGTGGCCGACAATTTCAAAATTGCCGATGTGCAAGTCGGCCAAATGCCGGATCACCGCGTGTTCGTGGCGCCGAAGGAGGGGGTGCGGAAGTAAGAATTTGGCGAGCGTCGAGTCGTAAGGCCAACGTGGGAGCGGTTTCCACGTCGGCCTCACGGCTCGACGCTCGCCAGGAAGCGTTGTTTATTGCCCAATCAGCTTCTGAAATTCCACTTCCGTTAGCACTTTTACGCCCAGTTCTTTCGCCTTGTCGAGCTTGCTGCCGGCTTCTTCCCCGGCCACGACAAAATCGGTCTTTTTCGACACGCTGCCGCTGGCTTTGCCGCCAAGTTCCTTGATCACGTCCTCGATCTCTTTACGGCTGAAGTTCTTCAGCGTACCGGTCACGACCACCGTCTTGCCGGCAAGCGACGATGCGGCGGCAATCTGTCTTGGTTCTTCCGTCATCTTCAGACCGAGTTCCTTCAGTTCCGAAATGAGCTTCTGGTTGGCGGCGTTGTGCAGAAAGGTGTACGTGTTCTTCGCCCGCACTGGGCCGAAGTCTTCCACTTGGGCAAGCTGCTCTTCTGAAGCAGTCATTAACGCATCGATGTTCAGGAATCTCTGGGCCAACTGGTCGGCCATGCTTTCGCCCACGCCATAGATGCTGAGAGCGGCGAGCAGCCGGGACAGCCCGCGTTGCTTGCTCTCTTCGATTCCCTTCAAAAGGTTTTGAGCTGACTTCTTGCCCATGCGTTCGAGCGTGAGCAATTTTTCCTCGGTAAGCCGGTAAAGATCGCTCACGGATTGCACCAGGCCGGATTCCACTAGTTGAGCGACGAGTTTTTCACCCAGCCCCTCGATGTCCATGCGGTCGCGCTTGGCGAACGACTCGATCTTACCGGCCAGCTGCGCCGGGCAATTTAGGCCGGTACAGCGGTAGTTGAAGCTGCTATTGCCTTCCTCTTTGATCGTGGGCGAAGCGCAGACGGGGCATTGCGAAGGGAAGACAAAAACCTTCTCCGTGCCGGTGCGCGATTCCGGCAACGACTTGATCACCTGCGGAATGATCTCGCCGGCTTTGATCACGACGACCATGTCGCCTTCCCGGATGTCTTTGCGCGAAAGCTCCGCCGCATTATGCAGCGAGGCCCGGCTCACCGTGGTGCCGGCCAGCTGCACCGGCGGGTCGAAATTCGCCACCGGCGTGAGTTCGCCATACTTGCCCAGCGAAAGCTCGATTTTCGCCAGCTTGGTCACGGCCTGCTCCGCTTCGAACTTGTAGGCCTGAATCCAGCGCGGCACCTTGCTGGTGGCGCCAAGGCGGCGTTGCTGCTCGAGATCGTTCACCTTGATGACCATGCCGTCGGTTTCGTACGGCAACTCGTGTCGTTTGTCGTTCCAACCCAGGCAGTAGGTGATCACTTCATCGATGGTCGAGCATTCCTGCACATGCGGGTTCACCGGAAAGCCAAAGTCTTTGAGCAGTTTCAGCGCTTCCAGATGACTCCGAACGGAAACGCCTTCCGTTGCCCCAAGAGCATAGGCAAAAAGTTGCAACCGGCGCTCGGCGCAAAGCCGGGGGTCAAGCAGTTTCAGCGTGCCGGCTGCGGTGTTGCGCGGATTGGCATACGGTTCCAGATTCTTGGCGATG
>Ga0070732_10001231_pt1 | contig 14173 bp, 13 predicted proteins | sample Coa_R1_5_FD_66449 | JGI IMG/M metagenome (GOLD analysis project Ga0070732, IMG submission 66449) | Surface soil microbial communities from Centralia Pennsylvania, which are recovering from an underground coalmine fire - Coalmine... | ecosystem: Environmental > Terrestrial > Soil > Unclassified ...
CCTTTGCGCGCCTCAGCCTCGCGGCGCGCCGCCGCGATCAGCGCTGCTTCCCTGGCGGATAACTTGTCCTTGTCCATGCGCTAGACGAGGATGATATCGAACTGCTCCTGGCCGTACCCGGTCTCGACCTGCATCGACACTGGCTTGCCGATGAAATCGCCGAGCATGGCGAGCGATTGCGACTCCTCCTCGAGGAACAGGTCGATCACCGATTGCGAGGCGAGGATACGGAACCCGCTCGCGCTGTACTGACGTGACTCGCGCAGGATCTCGCGCAGGATCTCGTAGCACACCGTCTGCGCGGTCTTCAGCGCGCCGCGCCCGCCGCAGGTGCCGCACTGCTCGCACAGCACGTGCTCGAGCGACTCCCGCGTGCGCTTGCGCGTCATCTCGACCAGCCCGAGCCCGCTGAACCCGTTCACCGTGATGCGGGTGCGGTCGCGCGCGAGGGCCTTGGTGAGCTCCGCGAGGACGGCGGCGCGGTGCTCGGCGCCTTCCATGTCGATGAAGTCGATGATAATGATGCCGCCGAGGTTGCGCAGCCGCAGCTGCCGCGCGATGATGTGCGCCGCCTCGAGGTTGGTCTTGAAGATGGTGTCGTCGAAGTTGCGCACCCCCACGTAGCCGCCGGTGTTGACGTCTATGGTGGTCATCGCCTCGGTCTGGTCGATGATGAGGTAGCCGCCGCTTTTCAGGTCCACGCGCCGGGCGAGTGCGCGCTCGATTTCGTCCTCGACGTTGTAGAGATCGAACAGCGGCCGCTCCCCCGCGTAATGTTCGAGCTTGGCGACGAGGTTCGGCGTGTATTCGCCGGCGAAGCCCTGCAGCTTCTGGAAATTCTCGCGCGAATCGATGACGACGCGCCCGGTCTGGTCGCCCGCGAAATCGCGCAGCACGCGCTGGGCGAGCGACAGGTCCTGGTAGAGCAGCGTCGGTGCGGGCGAGGTAAACGCTCTGCCGCGGATGTCCTGCCACAGCTTCCTCAGGTAGCCGATGTCGCCCCTCAGTTCGGCGTCGGTCGCGGTTTCGGCCACGGTACGGATGATGAAGCCGCCGGTCTCGTCGGCGGGCAGCAGCAGCTGCAGCTTGTCGCGCAGCAGCTGGCGCTCGGTCTCGTCCTCGATCCTCTGCGAGATGCCGATGTGCGGGTCCTGGGGCAGGTAGACCACCAGGCGCCCCGCGATCGAGATCTGCGTGGAGAGGCGCGCGCCCTTCGTGCCGAGGGGGTCCTTGGCCACCTGCACCAGCAGCGATTGACCCTCGGACAGGATCTTCTCGATCGGCTTGGCGCGGGCGTCGCCCGCGAGCGCGCTCTGGCGCTGCTCCCAGATGTCGGCGACGTGCAGGAACCCGGCGCGCTCCAGGCCGATCTCGATGAAGGCCGATTGCATGCCGGGCAGCACCCGCGCGACCTTGCCGACGTAGATGTTGCCGACCAGGCCCCGGCTTGCCGCGCGCTCGATGTGCAGTTCCTGCGGGACCCCCGCCTGCATCACGGCAACGCGGGTTTCCTGCGGCGTGCAGTTGATGAGGATGTCCTCGCTCACGTCGCGCCGAATTTCTTCAGCATCGACGCGGTCTCGTACAGGGGCAGGCCCATGACGCCCGAGTAGCTGCCGCGGATCTCCGAGATGAAGGCCGCGGCGCGGCCCTGGATGGCGTAGGCGCCGGCCTTGTCGAAGGGTTCGCCGCATTGCACGTAGCGCTCGACTTCGTCGTCTTCCAGGTCGCGAAACCGCACCGCGCTTTCGGATACCGCCAGCTCGACGCGGTCCTCGAGCTTCAGCGCGACCGCGGTGAGCACGGTGTGCTCACGTCCGGACAGGCTCCTCAGCGTCGCGCGGGCCTCGTCGGCGCCCGCGGGCGAGCCGAAGATGCGGTCGCCGAGGCAGACCGTGGTGTCCGCGGCGAGCACCGCCTTACGCGGCCGCTTGCGCTGGATCACCCGCTTCCAGCCGGCTTCGGCCTTCGCCAGGCATATGCGCTTCACGTAATCGAGCGGCGCCTCGCCGGAGGTCACGTCCTCGTCGACGTCGCGCCCGCGCGCGGGATTGATCCGCAGCAGAAGCAGTTCGTGATCGACCTGGATCTGCTGCAGCAGCTCGCGCCGGCGCAGGCTGCGCGACGCGAGATAGATGTAGGACGGGGAGACCAGCATGTCTACTCCCGATGATACGGGTGGCCGGCGATTATACTGAGCGCGCGGTAGAGTTGCTCGGCCAGGAGCACCCGCGCCAGGCCGTGCGGCAGCGTCATGGCGGAGAGCCGCAGCAGTTCCGCGCCGCTCTTCAGCGCCGGCGCAAGGCCGTCGGGGCCGCCGATAAGAAAGGCTATGTCGCGGCCGTCCTGCTTCTTCGCCTCGAGCCAGCGCGCGAACTGCATCGTGCCGAACTCGCGCCCGCGCTCATCGAGCGCCACGCGCAGGCTCTCTTTCGGCAGCGCCCGCTCGATACGCGCCGCCTCCGCCGCGAGCAGTTGCGCCGCCGTCTTCCCCGACTCGCGCGGCTCGGGGCGGATTTCGGTGAGTTCCATCTTCAGGCCGCGGGGCATGCGTTTCGCGTATTCGGCGAAGGCCTCGTCGACCCAGCGCGGCATGCGCACGCCCACGGCCACGACCAGGAGCTTCATTTTTTCTGCTTGGCTGGGCGCTTCTTGGCCGGATGCTTGGCTGGACGCTTGGCCGGGCTCTTCGCAGGGGACTTGGCGCGGCGCGGCTTGGGTTGCCCCCACAGTTCCTCGAGGTTGTAGTGCGAGCGCACCGCGGGCTGCATGATGTGCACGACGATGTCGATGAGGTCGATCAGCACCCACTCGCCGTTGTCCGCGCCTTCGATGCCGCGTACTCCGCCTCCGGCCGCCCGGGCCCTCTCCCCGACGTTGTTGGCAAGCGCGTTCAACTGGCGGCCGGAATCGGCGCTGGCGATGATGACGCGGTCGAACATCGGGGTGAGATGCGTAACGTCATAGACCTCGATCTCGCGCGCTTTGATGTCCTCGAGCGCCGCCACCGCGGCCTTTTGCAGCTTTCGCAGATCCGTCGTTGCCATCAGTTCTTGCTGCTGTCCTTGGCGTACAGGCGGTGGGCGCCGATGTAATTCAGCACTGCCGAAGGCAGCAGGTAGCGCGGGCTGCGCGCCTGCGCGAAGTGCGCGCGGATCGCGCTCGCCGAGATGTCCAGCGCCGTGGTGCCGTAGGTGATCACGCTGCCCGCGGGCCGGTCGCGCAGCGCGCCAGGCGTGCCGGCGCGCTTGCGCCATTCCGAGGCGAGCGCCGCGGGCATGCCGCCCGGCGTCAGCGAATGCCCCGGGCGCTGCGCGACGAAGATGTGCGCGAGTTCGAACAGCCCGCGCCAGCGCTGCCACGAGGTGAGGTTGCGGAAGGCGTCGGTGCCGAGCAGCAGCACCATCGGCCGCTCCGGGCCCAGCGCCGCGCGCAGGCGCTCGAGGGTCTCGATGGTGTAGCCGGGCGCGGTCTGGCGGATCTCGGCGTCGTCGAGCTCGAACAGCGGATTGTTCCGGATGGCGAGCCGCACCATCTCGAGCCGGTGCTTCGCCGGGGCCTTCGGCGCGGCGCGGTGCCAGGGCCGGCCGGCGGGCACCCAGCGCACGCGTTCCAGGCCGAGGATCTCGACGGCTTCCTGCGCCAGGCGCAGGTGCCCGAAGTGCACCGGGTCGAAGGTGCCGCCCATGATGCCGATCGGGGCGCTTTTTCGCGCCGCGGCGGGCCGGCGGCGGTCGGAGATTTTTTTCAGAAAACTCTCAACTGCGGATCTGGCCGTCGCCGAAGACCACGTACTTCTGCGAGGTGAGGCCTTCCAGGCCGACGGGGCCGCGCGCGTGCAGCTTGTCGGTGGAGATGCCGATCTCGGCGCCGAGGCCGTACTCGAAGCCGTCTGCAAAGCGTGTCGAGGCGTTCACCAGCACCGAGCTCGAGTCGACTTCGCGCAGGAAGCGCTGCGCGTGCGCCTTGTCCTCGGTGACGATGGCGTCGGTGTGCTGCGAGCCGTACTTGGCGATGTGCTCGATGGCGTGGTCGAGGTCCTTCACTATCCGCACCGCGAGGATAGGGCCGAGGTACTCGGCGTACCAATCCTGTTCCGTCGCGGGCTTCATGAAGGGCACGAGCGCGCGCGACAGTTCGTCGCCGCGCAATTCCACGCCTTTGTCCAGATAGATCTTCGCGAGCTTGGGGAGCACCTTCGAAGCGATCGATTCATTGACCAACAGCGTCTCCATGGCATTGCACACGCCGTAGCGCTGCGTCTTGGCGTTGTCGGCGATGCGGATCGCCTTGTCGAGGTCGGCGCGGTCGTCGATGTAGACGTGGCAGACGCCGTCGAGGTGCTTGATCATGGGGATGCGTGACTCGCGCATCACGAGCTCGATCAGGTCCTTGCCGCCGCGCGGCACGATGATGTCCACGTATTCGTTCATCGAGAGCAGGGTGCCGACGGCGGCGCGGTCGGCGGTCTCGACCACCTGCACTGCGTGCGTGGGCAGGCCCGCCGCGCGCAGGGCCTCGTGCACGCAGGCGGCGATCGCGAGGTTCGAGCGCACCGACTCGGAACCGCCGCGCAGGATGCAGGCGTTGCCGGATTTCAGGCACAGCGCCGCGGCGTCGGCGGTGACGTTGGGGCGCGACTCGTAGATGATGCCAATGACGCCCAGCGGCACGCGCATCTTGCCGACCTTGATGCCGGAAGGTTGTTCCTGAAGTTCGCCGATCTCCCCGACCGGGTCGGGCAGTTTCGCCACCTGCTCGAGGCCTTCGGCCATTGCCTCGACGCTCTTTTTCGTGAGCGTAAGGCGATCGATGAAGGCTGCGTCTTTATTGGCCAGTCGCGCCGATTCCACGTCCCCGGCGTTCGCTTCGAGCAGCACGGCCGACTCGCGCCGGATCACCATGGCCGCCGTGCGTAACGCGCGGTTTTTCATTTCGGTGTTCGCGCGCGCGAGTTCGCGCGCAGCGGCGCGTGCGCGGCGTCCGACCTCGAGCATGTAGGACTTGATGTCCGAAGGGGCGTTCATCCCGGGAATTTTACGCTCACTGCTTCGGCGGCGTTGTCGTTGCATCTTGGCGCAATGATGTAGCTCCTCCGCAGCTTGAGAAAAGGCGCTTCAACGAAGCGAAAGCTGAGATACCCCAATGGCATCATCAGGAGAAAGCAGACTGCCGACCAAAGGCACGCCAGATTGAAATTGGTTATGTCCATGACCCGTTCCTGGACGAACTTGGCGACGCTGAACACGACGAAATAGTGAAGCAGGTAGATGGAGTAGGAATATTCTCCTATGCGCCCTATGAATCTGGAAATCCCGGCCGGCGAGGGCGAGAAGGACGTTTCATACCAGGCTATGCCGACGGCGTAGGCTATCCCTTCGATCGTCGGAATGGCAATCCATAGCGGGCTGGGCGACGGGAAGGGATGCTGGTAGATGTCCGAACGGTATTGGTAGAGACCGCCCTCCAGATCGAAGTACCCATAGAACGCGGCAAATGCGGAAATGATCGAAACTGCAAGGGCGTGACGGTGAGCAAAGTAAGCGCGGAAATGATAAGCAAGCATGCCCAGCGCGAACTGATCTATACGGCCAATAATCGTCCCGTAAGCAAGAGACTCGATTTCCCCCAATTCGTGGTGAAGATATGAACGCAGTGCAACGGCTGCAATGACTATCGAAATGGGTAGCGCCTTCGATTTTCTGAGCATCCAAAGAAATATGGGCAGAACCAGGTAGTAATGGAACTCCACCGTGATCGACCACGCTCCGTTGGGAAGTGTGGGCAACAAGACGCCTTCGGCGATTGAGTAGACATAGAGGGCGACATCTTCTCCGCGGATGATTTTCTGGATGCCAACGATTGCGAGTACGACAAATAACAAGGGGAGCAAACGCAAGACGCGGTTCCAGAGAAAATTCCTGTAGTCGATGGTTTTGCCGACGAGCAGCTTTGCGAATAAATAGCCGCTGAGGGTCATGAAGAGAGCCACCCCGGTATGTCCCTCATCTAATAGGGCCAAAGGGAACACCGCCGGAACATATTCAAACATGACCGGGTAACCGAAACGGTTGCCTGCGTAATGAGTGAAGTGCCACGTAAACACCATGAAAGCCGCCAAGGCGCGGACGTGGTCTAGCGCGATGAAGTGTGCGCCGGTGGAAGACCTCATGTCTTTGTATTCAGGTTTTCGCGGACCTGAGAATCGTCACCCTGCGAACCGCAACCCCAACTGCATCAACTCATCCCACGCGTCCCCCTTCGCCACGCCTTTGACGACCCGGTCGATACGGGCGGCGTGGGAGAGCGCAGCAAGCAGCGCGGCGCGGGACAGTTTTTTCGCGGCGCGGCCGACGAGCATCTGCCGTGCGTCGCCCCAGACGCGCGATTCGCGGCAGACGTCGGCGAGCGGGCGGCCCGCCGCGAGCCCGTCCTGCACGCGGCAGATGGCGCGGATTTCCTCGGCGAGCAGCCACAGCACGCGCGGCGGTGCCTCGCCTTCGCCGCGCAGTCCCTCGAGCATGCGCGCTGTGCGCGTGCGGTCGCCGGAGAGCATCGCTTCCGACAGTTTCGCCGCGTCGTAGCGCGCGACGTTAAGCACCGCCTCGCGCACGGCTTCGAAGTCGAGCTGTCCCTCGGGCAGCAGCAGTGCGAGCTTCTGGATTTCCTGGTGTGCAGCCAGAAGGTTTCCTTCGACGCAGTCGGCGAGGAACTGCAGGGTCTCGGGCGCGGCGCGCTGCTTCTGTCGCGCGAGGCGCGCGGAGATCCACTCGGGAAGCCTGGCACGCTCGACCGGGTAGACGTTGACCACGGTGCCGGCCGTCTCGAGGGCCTTGAACCAGGCGGAAGACTGGCTCGTTCTGTCGAGCCGCGGCAGCGTGACCAGCGCGAGCGTGTCGGGCGCGAGCGTCGCGCACCACGCGGCGATGGCCGCGGCGCCTTCGGTGCCCGGCTTGCCCGTGGGCAGGCGCAGCTCGACCAGGCGCTTGTCGCCGAAGAGCGAAAGATTGGCGCCGCTTGCCGCGAGCTCGCCCCACTGGAAGCCGCGCTCGGCCGTGAGCACGATCCGTTCCGAAAACCCCGCGGCGCGCGCGCGCGCGCGGATCGCATCGGCGGCCTCGAGCGCGAGCAGCGGCTCGTCGCCGTGGATCACATAGAGAGGCGCGAGCCCGCGGGCAAGATTCGCTTCGAGCTGCTCGGCCTTGAGGGAGGCCATCTCCGGATTCCTACTGGGGGGGGGCCACGGCCGTCTTGCTGGACGCGGCCATGCGGCGCAGGAGCTGCTGCACCATGTCGCTCTGCATGTCGCGGTAGAGAAGCGCTTCCTCGGATTCCTCGGAGAGCACCTGCGCGTCGTTGTAGGTGAGGTCGCGCGTGAGGAGGATCTCGCTCGTCGGCATAAACACCTTGCCCTTGGGATCGGTGACGCGGAATTCGATGCGATAGCGCAGCTGGTATTCCTGCACCCGGCCCTGGGTATTGAACGAGAGAATCACCTTGTCGCGCACGTCCCGGGTGAAGCCGAGCACCGCGTCGGCCTTGGCGGGGTCGTCGACGACCTGCGTCTTGCTCAGCTTGACGAGGTTGCGCTTCAGCTCGGCGGACAGCGACGTTCCCGGCGGGACGTAGATCGTCTGGAAGGGAAGCTCCGCCGGTCCGCGCAGCTGGAAGCCGCAGGCGGCGAGCGATGCGGCGAGGACGATCGTTGCGAGGAGGCGCATGGGATTTGCGCGTCAAACTACCACGTTGACGAGGCGCCCGGGCACGACGACCACTTTCTTCACCGGCTGGCCGTTGGTGTGGCGGGTGACGGCGTCGTTGGCGAGGGCGAGCTGCTCGATCTGTTCGCGCCCGGCGGACTTCGGCGCGAGCATGTGGCCGCGCAGCTTGCCGTTGACCTGCAACACCAGTTCGACTTCGTCTTGCTCGAGCGCGGATTCATCGACGACGGGCCAGGGCGCGTCGAGCAGGTCCCTTTGGCGCGCGGCGTAGCCGAGGTCTTTCCACAGCGCATAGGTGACGTGGGGGGTAACCGGGTAGAGCACGCGCAGCAGGATGCTCAACGCCTCCGCGTTGGCCTGCGAGGCCGCGTTTCCGCCGGCATCGCCTTCTCCAACGGAAAACCCCTCGAGCAGATTGAGCATCTTCATGCAGGCGGACACGACCGTGTTGTACTGCATCCGCTCGTAGTCGTAGGAGGCCTGCTTCAGCGCGAGGTGGATGCCCCTGCGAAACTCGCGCAGCGCGGGCGCCTGCGAAGCCCAGTCCTTGATCGGGACAAAGGAAGGATTCGATATGCGATTGGCGGCGGCCTTGCCGCGCCCCGCGGCGAACTGCCAGAGCCTCCGAAGAAACCGGCTCCCGCCTTCCACGCCCGAATCCGACCACTCCAGCGTCTGTTCCGGCGGCGAAGCGAACATCATGAACAGCCGCGCCGTGTCGGCGCCGTACCTCTCGATGAGGTCCTGCGGGTCGACGCCGTTGTTCTTCGACTTCGACATGGTGCCGATGCCGTCGGATTCGACCGGCTTGCCGTCGGATTTCAGCACCGCGCCGATCCTCTGGCCCTTGTCGTCCAGTTTCAGTTCCACGTCGGCAGGGTTGTAGTAAGCGATGCGGCCTTCGCCCGCCTTGCGGTAGAAGATTTCGTTCAACACCATGCCCTGCGTCAGCAGGCGCGCGAAGGGCTCGCCCACCGTCACGAGGCCGAGGTCGCGCATCACCTTGGTCCAGAATCGCGAGTACAAGAGGTGCAGGATGGCGTGCTCGATGCCGCCGATGTACTGGTCCACCGACATCCAGTATTTCGCGCGCTCGTCCACCATGCTCTTCGTCTGGTCCGGGCAGGCGAAGCGCAGGAAGTACCAGGACGAGTCGACGAAGGTGTCCATGGTGTCGGTCTCGCGCTTCGCCGGCTTGCCGCACTTGGGGCACTTGCAGTTGAGGAACGCGGGTGTCTTGGCCAGCGGGTTGCCGGTGCCGTCCGGGACGAGGTCTTCCGGCAGTACCACCGGGAGCTGGTCGTCGGGTACGGGCACGTCGCCGCAGCCGTCGCAATGGATGATGGGAATCGGCGTGCCCCAATAGCGCTGGCGCGAAATGCCCCAGTCGCGCAGGCGCCAGGTGACCTGCTTGTCGCCCAGCCCCTTCGCCTTGAGGCCGGCGGCGATCGCGTCGACCGCGCGCTCGTAGTCCAGCTCGTCGTATTGGCCCGAGTTCACGCAAACGCCGTAGTCGGCGTACCAGGATTGCCAGGCATCGGTCGAATAGGATTTGCCTTCGACGGCGATCACCGGCTTGATCGGCAGGCCGTATTTTTTCGCGAACGCGAAATCGCGTTCGTCATGCGCGGGCACGCCCATCACCGCGCCCTCGCCGTAGGCCATGAGCACGTAATTGCCGACCCAGACCTCGATCTTCTCTCCCGTGACCGGATGCGCGACGAACAGGCCCGTGGGCATGCCCTTCTTGTCGAGCTGCGCCAGGTCGGCTTCCATCACCGGGCCGCGCTTGCATTCCTCGACGAAGGCGGCGAGCTTCGTATTCGATTTCGCCGCGTGCGCGGCGAGTGCATGTTCGGCCGCCACGGCGCAGAAGGTCGCGCCCATCAGCGTGTCGGCGCGTGTGGTGAAGACGCGCAGCAGCTTCTTTTCGCCGGCGAGCTCGTAGGGAAAGCCGATGTTGACGCCGTGGCTCTTGCCGATCCAGTTGGCCTGCATGGTCTTCACGCGCTCGGGCCATCCGGGCAGCTTCCCGAGATCGCCGAGAAGCTCCTCCGCGTACTTCGTGATCGCCATGTAGTACATCGGGATTTCGCGCTTTTCGACGAGCGCCCCGGTACGCCAGCCGCGGCCGTCGATCACCTGCTCGTTGGCGAGCACGGTCTGGTCCACCGGGTCCCAGTTCACCGTGCCGGTCTTCTTGTAGACCAGCCCCTTCTCCAGCATGCGCAGGAACAGCCACTGGTTCCAGCGGTAATACTCGGGTTTGCAGGTAGCGAGCTCGCGCTCCCAGTCGATGGCGAAGCCGAGCGACCGGAGCTGCTTCTTCATGTAGGCGATGTTCGAGTAAGTCCACTTCGCCGGCGGCACGCCGTTCGCCATCGCGGCGTTCTCGGCGGGTAACCCGAAGGCGTCCCAGCCCATGGGCTGCATTACGTTGCACCCCCGCATCCGGTGGAAGCGGGTCATCACGTCGCCGATGGTATAGTTGCGCACGTGCCCCATGTGCAGCTTGCCCGAGGGATAGGGGAACATCGACAGGCAGTAGAATTTCGGGCGGCCGGCGTCTTCTACGGCGCGAAACGCCCCGGTCCGGTCCCAGTGCTCCTGGGCTTCGCGCTCGATGATCTCGGGATGGTATTGCGGTTGCATGGACCGGCGGCCCGCCAAAAGCGTGAATTATAGACGCTGGCAACGGTCGAAGCCGCATCCGGATCCGTCCGGAGTCCGCATCAACCGGTGCGCGTACAAGTGGAGGTGGTCATGATCAGGCGAATTTCACTCGGATTGCTGCTGGCCCTGGCTGGTATCGCCGCGCCTTCGTTCGGCGCGGCGCCCAAGGCGGTGCCCAATGTCGTCGTCGAGGCGGTGCAGATGTCCGCCTGGGTCGAGCGGGACGGATCGAAGATCCCGCTCGCGCCCGGAATGGAACTGAAGGACCGCGACCAGGTGAAGACGGGCGCGAATTCGCGCATTCTCCTCAAGACCGCGGACGGCAGCTGGGTGAAGCTCGGCGAGAAGGGCTCGCTCGTGCTCGAGGGCCTGCGCATGGGCGAGGACAGCCTGTTCAAGGCGGCGCTGAAAGTCGCCGAAGGTGCATTTCGCTTCACGACCGACGCGCTCGCCAAGTTCAAGGGCAGGCGCGAGATCAACATCGCCGTGGCGACGGTAACCGCGGGCATCCGCGGCACCGACCTGTGGGGCAAGTCCTCTCCCGACCGCCAGACCATCTGCCTCATCGAGGGCAAGATCGAGGTCACGCCTCCGGGAGACTACCCCATCACCCTGGACCAGCGCCTGTCCTATTACGTGCGCGACCAGGGCAAGTCGCAGCCGGTCGCGATGGTATTGCCCGACCAGCTGAAGGAATGGGCGGCGGAAACCGAGACGCAGGCAGGGCAGGGCGTGTCCAAGCGCGGCGGCAAGTGGCAGATCACGGTGGCCGCAGGGAAATCGCTGAACGATGCGCTCGACGCCAGCAAGGCGCTGCGCGACGCAGGTTATGCGGCTGAAGTCCTTCCTGCGAAAGCCAGTGACAAGCGCGTGTACAACGTGCGCGTGGCGCATCTTGCGACGAAGAAGGACGCCGAATCCGTGGTGGCCGGCCTCAAGCAGGGCCCGCTTGGCAAGTACGACTACAAGGTCGGTACCTAACCGCGGGTCGAACGCGTCCCACAGGCAACGCGGGGTGCGCCCCGCGTTGTTTTTGCGGCGTCCGGACACGGCGCTGAAGTAAAATGACGGCTTTCCCGCCAGTCCGATGTCGCTCCTCGAGAACCTCAATCCCGAACAGCTTGCCGCGGTCACGCTGCCGAACCAGTCGGCGCTGATCCTCGCCGGCGCGGGCAGCGGCAAGACGCGCGTTCTCACCACGCGCATCGCCTGGCTGATCCAGACCGGCAACATCGGGCCGAACGGCCTGCTCGCCGTGACCTTCACCAACAAGGCGGCGCGCGAGATGCTCACGCGCATCTCGGCGATGCTGCCGATCAACGTGCGCGGCATGTGGGTCGGGACTTTCCACGGCCTGTGCAACCGCATGCTGCGGGCGCATCACCGCGATGCCGGCCTGCCGCAGCTTTTCCAGATCCTGGATTCGCAGGACCAGCACGCCGCGGTCAAGCGCATGCTCAAGGCGGCGAACGCCGACGAGGACCGTTTTCCGCCACGCGAAGTGCAGAACTTCATCAACGCAGCGAAGGAGGAGGGACGGCGCCCGCGCGACGTCGAGATCGCCGACGAGTCCTCGCGCCGCTTCGCCGACCTGTACGCCGCCTACGAGGAGCAGTGCCAGCGCGAAGGCGCGGTGGATTTCGCCGAACTGCTGCTGCGCACCTACGAGCTGCTGTCGAAGAACGAGGTGCTGCGCGAGCATTACCGCAGCCGCTTCCGCCACATCCTGGTGGACGAGTTCCAGGACACCAACCGCCTGCAGTACCGCTGGCTCAAGCTGCTCGCCGGCCCGGCGAACGTCGTGTTCGCGGTGGGCGACGACGACCAGAGCATCTACCGCTTCCGCGGCGCGAACGTGGGCAACATGGCCGAGTTCGAGCGCGACTTCCACGTGCAGAACGTCATTCGCCTGGAGCAGAACTACCGCTCCTTCGGGCACATCCTCGACGCGGCCAACGCGCTCATCGCCCACAACAAGCGGCGCCTGGGCAAGAACCTCTGGACTTCCTCCGGCAAGGGGGAACCGGTGCGCGTGCACGAGGCGGGCAGCGACAACGAGGAAGCGCGCTGGCTGGTCGAGGAGATCCAGTCGCTTGCGCGCGAGGGCCTGCGCCTGGCCGACATCGCCATGCTGTACCGATCCAACGCCCAGTCGCGTGTGATCGAGCACGCGCTTTTTTCCGCCGGCATGCCGTACCGGGTATACGGGGGCCTGCGCTTTTTCGAGCGCCTGGAGATCAAGCACGCGCTCGCCTACCTGCGCCTCCTCGCCAATCCCGACGACGACGGCGCCTTCCTGCGCGTGGCGAATTTTCCCGCGCGCGGCATCGGCGCAAGAACGCTCGAACAACTGCAGGACGCGGCCAAGTCGGGCGGCATGAGCCTGTACAAGGCGGCCGGAGCGCTCGCGGGCAAGGCCGGCGCCGCGATCGCGGCATTCCTGCGCATCGTCGAATCGCTCAGGTCGGAAACGCAGGGGCTGCCGCTGAAGGAGGCGGTCGAAGTCATGCTGGAGAGAAGCGGCCTCGTCGCGCATTACCGCAGCGAGAAGGACGGCGCCGACCGCGTCGAGAACCTGCTCGAGCTGGTCAACGCCGCGGCGGCCTACATCCAGGAAGAGGATGCGAATGACCTCGCGGCCTTCCTCGCGCACGCCGCGCTGGAATCGGGCGACAACCAGGCGGCCGAAGGTGCCGACGCGCTGCAGTTGATGACCGTGCATTCGGCGAAGGGGCTAGAGTTCCAGGCGGTGTTCGTCACCGGGCTGGAGGAAGGATTGTTCCCGCACGAGCAGAGCGTGTTCGAGGACGACGGGCTGGAAGAGGAACGGCGCCTGATGTACGTCGCCATTACGCGCGCGCGGGCGCGGCTCTACCTGTCGTTCGCGCAGACGCGCATGCTGCACGGGCAGACGCGCTACAACGTCGCTTCGCGCTTTCTCGACGAAATCCCGGCGGGCGGCCTGAAGTGGTTGACGCCGCGGCTGCGCGGCAGCAGTCCCATGGAAGATGTCGCGTGGGCGGCGCCGAAGCGCGTCCCGCAGCCGGCTGTTCCGGACCACGGCTTCCGCATCGGCCAGTCGGTGCTGCACCCGAAATTCGGGCAGGGCGTGATCGTGAACGCCGAAGGCTCGGGCATCGACGCGCGCCTGCAGATCAACTTCGGCAGGCAGGGAATGAAGTGGCTTGCGCTGGAGTACGCGAAGCTGCAGCCGGCCTGAGCTATTTCTCGAATAGCGGAAGCTGGCTCACGCCGACCAGCACTGCCTGCTCCACCGCGCGCTTGGCTTCCTCGAGCGTGGCGGCTTCGCCGGCATGGCTGCCGGCCTGCCAGCGGTAGACCCCGTCCCACTCTTCTTTCTTGCCGAGCGTCACGCTGCCGCGCTTCTGCTTGCCCAGCCAGTAGCCGTGCGACAGGTAGCCGCGTTCCCAGATCGCCTGTTTCGCCTTGCTCGAGCGCTTCGCCATCGCGCCTCCCGAGCCGGCATTCTACCCACGCCCGCGCGCAGGCGTGGACATCTACCAGAGGGCGCCGACCGAGACCAGCCAGTAGCGCGCGAAACGGCCCGCGGCCTGCCATAGCGCGACCGGGATCCAGTTCAGCTTCAGCCAGCCCGCCGCGACGCAGAGCGCATCGCCGATGAAAGGCAGCCAGGCGAGCACCAGCGCCGGCGCGCCCCAGCGCCGCAGCCGCTCGACGTGCCGGAACGGCTTCTTCGAGCCGATGTAACGGCCGATGAGATACGAAGTCATGCCGCCCAGGGTGTTGCCGATGGTCGC
>Ga0070732_10001233_pt1 | contig 14161 bp, 10 predicted proteins | sample Coa_R1_5_FD_66449 | JGI IMG/M metagenome (GOLD analysis project Ga0070732, IMG submission 66449) | Surface soil microbial communities from Centralia Pennsylvania, which are recovering from an underground coalmine fire - Coalmine... | ecosystem: Environmental > Terrestrial > Soil > Unclassified ...
CGGCATAACCCGGGCCTTTATTACTCGGACGTTGGGGGAAACTCAACGTTCAAGAACAAAATGGTCCCATTCACTCAATTTGCCACCGACCTGGCGAACAACGTCCTTCCCGAGTATTCGATCATCGTGCCGAATCTTCAAGACGATGCTCATGACGGCTCGCCACAAGCGGCGGACAACTGGTTGCAGGCAAACGTCGCTCCAGTGCTGAACCAGAGCTATTTTCAGGCCGGGGGCGATGGATTGCTCATCATAACCTTCGACAATGGAGATAACGACAATCCAGGCCAAGTTTATACTGCTGTGATTGGACCTAGTGTAGTGAAGGGATTTGTTTCCAATCAAGCCTACAAGCATGAGAACACCTTACGGACCATTGTGGATGCACTGCAAATCACGACTTACCCCGGCGCATCCGGCTCAGCACTGCCGATGGTGGATTTTTTTAGCGGCACTACCAATGGCGGAAGCGTAACCATCACTTCTCCAGCAGATGGGTCAACCAGCACCAGCCAGTCTGTGCTGATAAGCGCGTCAGCCACGGAGCCCAACGCCAGCATTGACCATCTGGAGGTCTGGGACAACGGCACCAAACTGGGGAATTCGCCTCCCGGATCCACCATCAACCAGACGTTCACCCTGCCCCTGGGTACGAACCAGATTACCGTGCAAGATATGAGTACTGGCACCTTCCAGGTGTTGCACAAGGCTATTGTCACCATCAATGTGACCACCGGGCAAGGCGGTGGCGGGGTAACGGTTAATTCCCCGGTGAATGGATCAACTGTAGGCACGCAAGTACTAGTAGACGCATCGGCAACGGAGTCGAACGCTACCATTGATCACCTTGAGGTCTGGGATAATGGGACCAAGCTCGGCAACTCACCTCCTGGATCCACAATCCATCAGACCTTTACCCTCGCCGTTGGTTCACATCAGATGACGGTGCAGGATATGTCCACGGTGACCTTCCAGGTCCTGCACAAAACAATTGTGAATTTTACTGTTGCCAATGACGGTGTAACCATCAATTCTCCGGTTAACGGATCGAACATAGGAACATCGGTACTGGTGGATGCCACTGCCATTGAATCCAGCGCAACTGTGGACCACCTTGAGGTCTTTGACAATGGAAATGACCTCGGTAGCTCGCCTCCGGGGTCAACCATTCATCAGACATTCACTCTGGCAACCGGTTCTCATCAGATGACAGTGAAGGACATAGCCAGCGGAAGCCTCCAGGTTTTGCATTCCGCCACTGTTAATTTCACTGTCTCGCCCGACGGTGTGACCGTGACGACGCCAGTGAATGGCTCAACCAGCGGAACACAGGTGCGGGTCACGGCCTCGGCTGCGGAATCAAGCGCCAGCATTGACCACCTTGAGGTTTGGGACAATGGGACAAAGTTAGGAAACTCTCCATCCGGTTCAACCATCAACCAGACTTTCAATCTCGCTGCGGGTTCGCACCAGATGACGGTGCAGGACATGAGCACCGGCACGTTCCAGGTACTGCATAAAACCATCGTCAATTTTACTGTCAGTGCAGCCTCCGGAGTCACAATACTGGCGCCGGCAAATAATTCAACAACCTCAGGTTCTTCGGTGGTGGTGAATGCGTTCGCCAATTCCTCCACTTCCATCGATCACCTTGAGATCTGGGCTGATGGAAATAAACTTGGAAATTCCTTTGCGACGGAGGCGGACACTGCTTTCAACTTCTCTTCCGGCCAGCACACGATTACAGTGCAGTCCATGAGCAGCGGAACTTTCCAGGTACTCAACAAGAGCCAGGTAACCATTACGGTGCCTTGAGTAGCTGAGAAAGGATCAGCCTGGACAAAATAAGCGGGAGCCATCTATTGAGGGCTCCCGCTTTCTATTGCAATGACAAAAGTGAGTGTCTGTCTGACGGTCTGGTGCAAGTCGAACGACCTGTAACACATTTATCGGTCAGATCGTTGCATTGCTGGTGATTCAGAGCGAAACAGGCTACTGGTTTTGCGGCGGCGGTGTTTGCGTCTTATCTTCAACTTTGCCTGCTCCTTTGCGGGTCTCATGCGCTCCCTTGTGAACCAGTTTCTTGGTTCCATGTTTGATTTTGCGGCCGGTTTTCCTGGCAGCCTGGCCGGTAGAGTGCGCAGCATCTTTTGTGTCCTGCTTGATGCCGCCGTTATCCTGCTGGGCCATCGCGCCCAAAGAGAGACAGAGACCCAACACAAATCCCACTAAATATTTCAGCTTCATTCAATTCACCTCGGTTTTGCAGATGAGATTCTGGTCTGAAGACCGGGGTTGCTTACCCATAGCGTCGCGTAGCCACAAGCGAAAGCGGGTAACCACGAAGGACACGAAGAAAAGCAACACCTGCAACCACAGAGGGCACAGAGGGAGCGCAGAGGAAATTCGAAAATCAAAAGCAACGGCGGAGGAAAGGGCAGGGAGAAAACACCGGAGGCCACGAAGAAAGATGGGGAAGGGCAAGGCGAATGGATGACAAATCTTCGCGAAAAAAGAAGATTCTCACGGTCAGTACTACAAAGGACACAAAGGAAATTCAAAAATCAAAAGCAAAATCCGGACCTCAGGGCCTACAGGCCAATGGGCCCTTTCTTCTCTAATGCAGGTCTAAAGACCCGCTCGACCCTTTGGTCTATGTCATCCCCAAAAACCGTTACAACTACTGGCTTCCCGGTTTCCTCTTGATCACCGGCCGGTCATCTCCACTGGTATCTTGTCCCTTGCCGTCCTGCTGTGGTTGCTGAGGATTGCTGTCGTCCACGGTGCGGCGCAGGTCTGGATTCTCTTCCTTCTGCTTATCATTTAATTGCCGGTGTTTCATGATGAGCGCCAGCCGCTTCTTGACCATTTGGAAGTCAGAGGTATCCACCGTGTACTGCTCTCTGGGTGGCAGGATGGTGGCAATCTCATGCTGCGATTTTTCAATGCGGTCAGGAGTCTGAGGATGGTCCTGATACAGGAGTTTTTGTTTTAAGCCGGGGCGCTTTTTTTCCAGCGCTTCCAACCGCTCAAAAAAGTTGATCATGCCCGTAGGATCGTAGCCGGCCTTGTAGGCGTATTGAATTCCCAGGTAGTCGGCCTGCGCCTCAAAATTGCGGCTGAACTTGGAAAACGTAGCTGGGAACGCGAGATTGGCTGCTTCATTGATTCCAATCCCGGCCAGCCCTCCGGTCATGACGATCAAAGGAATCATGGCAAGGCTGGCGAAGGTGCCGCGCGTGGCCTGACGCGCTGCATGGCACGCAGCCACGTGGCCGATCTCGTGGGCCATGACGCCCGCCAGCTCGGATTCATCTTCCGCCAGCAGGATGGTCCCTGCATGGACGTACATATATCCACCCGGCAGGGCGAACGCGTTAGGCTCCTCAATGTCCAGAATCTTGATGGTGAAAGGCAGGCGAGTATCCGAATTACGGGCCAGGTTCTGGCCCAGGCGGTTCACATATTCATTGACCACCGGGTCGGTGATTAGGTGGGATGAATTATCCACCTGTTGGGCAAACTCCCTACCCATCTTCACCTGGCTATCCAGGCTGTACCAATTGAACATGCCGCGATTGCAACCCACGTTACGATTGCCAATCGCATTTACGTCATTGATTCCGGTGCCATGGTAAAAGGCATCGTCGTCCTTCGAATCCTTGCTTTCATCTTTTTTCTTATCATCGGACCATGCCGGAGAAATCTGAACACACAATAGGAGGGCGAGGCTTAAAGCGAATATTTTACGGAGCACGATTTCACCTCCGCGCGCGATTCGGCGCACCGCTGGTTAATAAGATGATTATAAAGCAGCATTCAGCAGCCGGCATTCAGCATTCAGCCAAAGAAACATTCTTTATACATTCGGCGAGGATGCCCTTTATCTTTCTTTACATAACCGCCAACGCCCCTGGCTCTGGAAGGCACGGTTTTCCGATCACGAGCGGTTCCGGCGGTCACGGAGATTCCTTCCGATACCCCGATTGATATACTTCTCCGTCACTCACGGAGCATTCCCAAATGAAACGTCTTCTCCTTTCTGTTCTCGCCCTGACCTCGACTGCCGTCGCTTTCGCCCAGCAACCTCCCAGTGCGCAAGCAGGCAAGCCCGCGCCAAAGATCATTTATATCCGCGCCGGCCGATTGTTTGACGGTACCGGCGACAGGGTTCGCGAGAACATGGTGATTGTGGTGCAGGACGATCGCATTCAAAACGTTGGTGCGGCAGGCTCCGCATCTATTCCCCCTGGGGCGACTGTAATTGACCTCTCACGCGCCACAGTGCTGCCCGGCCTGATTGACTGTCACACTCATCTGGGGTCGCGCGCCGATCGCTACGATGAGATTTACCGTTTTAAAGACACACCTTTTCAAAGCGCCTTTGCCGCCGTAGTTCATGCGCGCAAGACCCTGGAAGCTGGCTTTACCAGCGTGCGCGACGTGGGTTCGCATCCCTTCCTGGCTGTGGACCTGCGCAATTCCATCAACGAAGGTTTGGTTCCCGGCCCCCGGATTGTCGCCAGCGGCCCCGCTATTTCTATTACCGGAGGACATGGCGACCTGAACAACTTCTCTCCGCAAACCCGGGTCAGCATGTTTCCTGAAGAGCGCGACTTCCAGATTGCCGACGGCATTGATCAGATTCGCCACGTTGTGCGCGCGCAGGTAAAGTACGGCGTGGACGTGATCAAAGTTCTGGCTACCGGAGGCGTACTCTCCAAGGGCGATAGTCCGGGCGCGCCGCAATTTACCTTCGAGGAATTGAAGGCCGCTGCCGAAGAAGCCCACATGGCCGGACGCAAGATTGCCGCCCATGCTCACGGCACTCAGGGCATCAAGAATGCGATCCTTGCCGGCTTTGATTCCATTGAGCACGCCAGCCTGATTGACGATGAAGGCATCCGTCTGGCCAAAGAGCATGGCACATACCTGGTCATGGACATCTACAACGATGATTACATTCTGGGAAAAGCCATTGAGTTTGGCCTCCCCCAGGAGAACGTTGACAAAGAAAAAATGGTAGGCCGCACCCAGCGCGAAAATTTTCAGAAAGCCGTGCAGGCCGGGGCCAAGATGGCCTTTGGCACGGATGCCGGCGTTTATCCTCACGGAGACAACGCCAAACAGTTTTTCTACATGGTCAAGTTCGGAATGACCCCCGCCCAGGCCATCCGCGCTGCCACCTCCAGCGCCGCCGACCTGATCGGACGCGCAAAGGACGTGGGCAGCATCGAAGCAGGGAAGTACGCTGACATCATTGCCGTCTCCGCCGATCCCTTACGGGACGTCCGTGCACTTGAGAATGTCGGATTTGTGATGAAAGGCGGCGTGGTATACAAAAATCTGCTTTCGAAGGAATAAAGCTGTCATTCCGATTACGCGATCACCGGATCAGGGTGATGCGACCTACTGTCTCCATCCCACCTTCTTTAGCCACACCTGATGTCCCCGCTCATATTCGGCGCGTTTTTCCGGATCGTACTCCGGCTGTTCGCCTTCCTGTAGCTCGCGCGTGCGCTCTTCAATGGTGTTCATGCCCAGTGCTTTGCGCCGTTCATTGACATGCTCCGGGTCGGCAATGGGGCAGGGTTGAGGCATGCCGTGCTCGTCCGGTTCAAATTGTGTCCCATAGTTCTGGGGGCGGCCTTCGAACACGCAAATCCTGTCTTCGAGAAACGCAAGCGCCGTGGCTGAAACCTCACCTTTGTTATGGGCTTCACGCAGCAACTCCAGCGCGCGCCTTTGGAAAGGCGGATCACTGATTGCATGCTGTGTGATGAACCACGCGGCGATGGCGCCGTCTTCGTCTACCAGACTGCGACCCGGCCAGCCATATTCAGCGATAATTTCCTTCAGCCGTGCTGTGTTGCGTTTGTGGACCTCTTCCATCCGCGGATCATAGCCATCAAAGCTGGACCTGCCCTTGATGATTTCATCGCGGGCGCGCAGGTCCTCTTCACGCATCGCAAGAAGTTCCTGGCGGAGTTTTTTATTCATGATTCTCAGTATCGGCTATGGCATTTCGGGCCAAAAGGATATAACACTCCCGGCATGTTTGATTCTGATTTTGCGGTTACATTTGACTTTACTAACTACTCAATACTAACTACTAATTACTGTAGATGAAAAAGCACACTGCTGCCGCCGTGGAAGAACTCGACACCCTGCGGGAGCACTTCCGCCAGGAGATTGCATCGGGGAATAACCCGGTAAGATTCACTTCGCGGATCGGCGTGGTGCTTTCCGGCGGAGGCGCCAGGGGAGCTTATGAAGCTGGCGTACTCATGGCCTTCCACGATGCGCAGGTTCCTACGCATATCATTACTGCGACTTCGGTCGGCAGCATTAATGCGGCTTCTTATGCCGCGCATTCCACCGGTCTTGTCGGCGATGCAGAGGTGCTGGTGCGTTCCTGGATGGAACTGACTCCGCTCACCCTGGGTATTGACTGGTCGCGCTACATCTTTTTGCTGGGTGGCCTGATCGCGGCTTCGGCCGGAATTGGCAATTTCGCATGGCAGTGGATGAATGAGCACGGAATCTACCTCCACGCCTACCATCCGGCAGTGACCTGGCTGGCATTGGCTGCGGCGGGCATTGCCGTGCTGTTGTTTGCGGATAAGTTGCCTTATGCGGGGTACATCGTGCTTAATGTGCTGCGCGGACGCCGCTGGGAGCCGGATGCAAAAAAGGCCTGGCTTTCACTGGCGGCCAACATTCTGGTGTGGGGCTTTGTCATCCTCTTTCTGGATTCCACACACGTGCATTTGCCTTTTCGCGGACTCAGTTACTTTGAATTGACCGCCGGTCCGCTGGCCATAGTCGTGCTGCTGGTGTTCTGGCTGTTATGGCGCGTGCTGCGAGGTCCGCTGAACACGCTCAGCCATCGTTTCCTGCGCCTGCCCTTGCGAACCGGATTGTTTGCCAACTTTGATCGCTTGCGCTTCCTGCGGGCGCGGCTTCCGGAAGACGGGCTCAGACGCTCTGCCATTCACGTTCTCATGACTGCCACGGATTTGCAGGGAGGCTCCGGGCGCTATTTCTCCAACCTCCCGCCGGAGGAACTCCTGCGCGATCCTGACGTGCAGCAGGAATTCGTGCTTCAGGATGTTGAATGCCCCCGCGACCTGGTGCTGGCCATGGTGGCCTCATCCGCCTACACCTTCGCTTATGAAGCCGTCTCCATGGAGGGCCGCCTGTGGACGGATGGCGGGGTGGTCACCAACCAGCCCATTCGTCCTGCGCTGCGCATGGGCGCAGACGTGTTGTTCCTGGTCATGCTGGAACCGTTCGGGCAGGATGCCATCCCCGGCGAAGTCAAGACGTTTCTCGATGTCGGTATTCACGCCGTAGACATCCTGATCAGCAAAAACTTGAAGTCGGACATGGCGATGCTGAACAACCTCAACCGGCTCTGCTCGGCCTATGCCAGGGAACTTGGCGTGCAGCCTGAGCAGTTGGAGTTGGAGATTGGCACTCAGCGGTACGGTTATGTAAAAGCTTTCAGCATTGCGCCGGAAAAGCCGCTGCCCGCCTCAGCCCTGGATTTTGATGCTGAGATCATCAGCCCGGTCATCGTTCAGGGTTACCTGGACGCATGCAAGGTGTTGAAGGAATTTCTAATCTACGAAGCACAGCGGCCGCCGCGTGAATCCCGCCGCGTGGTCCACCTGTCCGCCGAGCGACCAGAAGGAAATTTCCACGTAACGACAAAGTAGGCAGCCCAACCACCTCAATGTTCGTAAATCTGCCCCGGCGGCGTGGGGTCTTCATAATCCCGGCCATATTTGTTTTTGTGGGCCATAGGAAAAGCCGGGCCGCCGGGCACAGCCATCTTTCCCAGAGATGTGCTGTCTCCGGAAACCATTACAAACTTCGAAAGGCCTTTCAGTGTTGCTACCGGAACTCCTTCCTTCCAGACATGCAGCACGTACCGTCCGGCGGGCACGTTGGGAATGGTGATGTTCCCTTCGCGATCTGATGTCGCATAGTAAGGCGTATCCAAAGCGACGATCACGGCACTCATCTCCGAATGAATGTTGCAAAACAGGTAAGAGACCCCGGGACGATCAAAACGCAACGACCGTGTTGTTCCGGATTCGTACAGTCCGAGGTCAAAGCGTTTCCCGTCGAACAACGAGAACACGTTGTGGAAGAAAGGATCCTTATTGGGAAATTCGACTTGAGATCCCAGTGGAATCACCAGCAAGTGCGGGTCAAAGGTCTTGTTTTTCTGCCGCAGAAAGAAGCGCTTGCCGGTAGCCTCGGCCACAGGCGCCACTCGGGAGTTCTCCCCATTCTGCGGCGCGAGCCAGACGACAACGTCGGCGTTGTTCGGCGCCCCATGGTGAGAATGGGAAGGGCTCACTTGTACCGTGGCTTTAACCGTAGACGTCTGGCCGTGAGCGGCCACCGGCGATAAGCACGTTGCCGTCCACAAAAATACCAGTGCAGCCACACCGGTTAAGCGACGATAACCGTTCATGTGAACTCTCAGAAGAGCACCCCCATAATCAGGTTAAGCTGGTTCGCCCGATCACTGCCACGATCTACCGCGTATGTCCGCAAGGTCCGGAACTCAGTCGAAAACAACAAATTGGAACGAGGACGATAGATAAAGTTGGCGAATTCACTGCGGTTACGATTCAGATTGGCCGGGAAATAACCTGGCGTCAGGGTGAAACCGCGGACCTCGCCGGCCTCTACGCTGTCCTGGCCGGCGGCAAAATTAAATTCGAGCTTCGCTCCTGGCTTGAACTTCAACTGACTCCAGCCTCCAATTGCCTCCAGTGCATGGACGGTCGTGGCTGGATCTGAGAGAGGCCCGTTGAAAACAACGCTGCGTCCGATCCCCGCACCCAGGCCGCCAATCGCGTTCCCATAATAAAACACGCCGCTCAAGCTGAAATGGGCGCTGAACGGAACCGTCCAATCGGTGGTACCCGCCCAGCCACTAATATTGCGGTTGAATCCCCAGTTCTCGCGGCTAAAGTAGCCGCCAGTCCCAAGCGTCAGGGGCTGTCCCCACACGCGCCGCCCCCACTCCAAACGCGCGGCATAGGCGGGCTGCCGTGAACCTTCGCCGGCTCCGGGCAGGCGCAAGAACTCATTCGGGGGCGCCTCACCCGTAAGAGGATCAAGAATGCCTCCGGAAACGGTAAACGTGGACCTTTCCGAAGAAATCAAGCGATGCTCCACGCGCAATTGCGGCGTCCAGCCCCACAGATTGCCCGAATAGGACAAGGCCGGAATGCCTACCGAGGCAAATGAAGTTGGGTAAAGAGGTGAAAAGAACAGAGTATCCAGGCCGGCAACCACAGATGTTTGCGGCCAATCCAGCCGAATGGTTCCTGTCCTCAAGCGCAATGCGCCGGAAACGGATCCGTTCACGGTTTCCGGAAATTCTCCAAAGAAATCTGCGACGAAATTTCCCTGCGTTTTTGCTCCGGCAAATGTAGGACCATACACTTCCAGTCCAAGCTCTGATTGACGGAAGGTTGCGCCAAAGCTTCCCCCGGTATTGGCGCCGGTCGTGGAACTCGTTGCCGGCAGCGCGATGCCGGGAACTTCAAGATGATCGACAAGACCCTTGTTGCTGAAAATATTCATCAGCAGAATTCCCGATAATTTCACCCGGTGCTTGGATGCACTCTCGACTTTGGTTTGATATTGTTCGTCGATCTTGTCATTCATCAACTCCGCATCTTCTTCCAGCTTGGCGATGCGTTGCTCGGTCTTAGGGGCCTGGGCTGTGGCTCCCGAGCGGCTTTCCTGCGTGGCCTCCGTCTCCGTGCCTGGCGGTGGGTTGGCTGCAGCAGACGGTTGCAGGGAACTCAGTTGCTGGCGCGTCAACTCGAGCTCATGTTCCAGTTTCAAAGTTTCGGAGCGGTAGTGGTCCGCCTCGTCCTTCATCTCGTGCATGAGCCCCTGCATTTGCTGAATCTGGAGCTGCATCTGGTGAATGGAATCACGCAGCTCAGATGTTTCGGATTGCCCGCCGGCAGCGCTCTCCTGCGCGCCTGCGGCGCCAAATGCGAGTGCCAGGAACACAATCACGAATGGGGACAACTTTAAGACAGAATCCCTGAATGGCATTGGTTAAATCCCCCCAGTCATAGAAGTCATACATTGCCCGAGCTGACGGACGATACGTCATCCGGCGCCTCCGCCTCCTGAGCGGAATCGAGAGGGAGAATTACCTGGAAAGTGGTGCCTCCCGGCGACGAGCTCTCCAGTTTGATTGTTCCCCCGTGCTGCTCCAAAAGCATTTGCCCAATGGTTAATCCAAGTCCAATCCCATGCTCTTTGGCATGGCTCACAAACGGCTCGAAAATCTTCTGATGCAAATGTTCCGGAATGCCTGCTCCATTGTCGGAGATCCGGATCTCCAGGCTTTGCGCCTGCTCCTGAATCTTTACGTCAACTCGTCCCAGCCCCGGAATCACTGCCTGGCATGCGTTCAGGATCAAGTTATAGAACACGCGCTCCAACTTATTAGAGTCAAACCATCCTTCCCGGCGGCCACGGCAGGAGAGGTTTATGGCGACGTCCTGCACGCTTGGATGTTTCAGCACCGAGCGGATGGCGTGTTGCATGGTGTCTTCCACGCTCATGTAGGAAAGGGACAGAGTGTCACGGCCTTTGGAGAATTCCAACAGTGAATCGATGAGGTCCGTCATGCGGCCCACCGCGTCGCGGATCTCCTGATACAACTCTTCCGATTGTTCCTGGTCGAGGTCCGGTTCTGACAGAAATTCAGAGTTGGCGACAACCGATGTCAGTTGATGGCGCAGGTCGTGAGAAATGGAGCTGGCCATGCGTCCAATGGTGGCCAGCCGCTCTGATTCGAGTAATTTTCGCTGGGCCTGCTGGAGGTCATCTCGCATGCGGATGAACGAAGCTGTCGCCTCAGCCAGTTCGTCATTGCCGTGTGCATCGAGGGGATAAGCGAAATCTCCCTTTCCCAGGGCGCGCACGCCTGCAACCAGTTTTTCCAGTGGGCGGGTATAGCGCCGGAAAATGATAAAAGCAAGAAGGCTGATGCCCAGCAGGGACAGGATGCCGATCCCCACGAGAATGCGGTACAGACCGCGAAAACGCGCGGCAGCCTCATCGTAAGACTTCAGTACTGTAAGTCGCACGTCAGGTGCATCTGCGGATGTCAATTTTACGGATGAACCTACATAACGTTCGTCGCGCAGTTGCACATCCTGGGGATCGTGAGTTGCCACTGCGTTGAAGCCGTGTGCGCGGCGCACGAATTCCTCTCGTTTCAATGACTCAATGGTGCTTGCCACAATTGAGTCGCCATACAGGAACGTAACCTCGCTGCCCGTAACCCGGCTCACCTGGGTCGCCAGGGTCTGGTCAATGTCGTATCCGAGCGCGAGGATTCCTAGTGGCCGGTTTTCTCCAGAGCGGCCGAAGTAGATGGGTCGCAGAAAGACCTCATACAAATGACCATTCAGGAACCACCATTCTGTGTTTGCGGGGACATGGATGAATCGAGTGATGGCCTCCTGGACGCTGGCCGCTTCCAGCGTTTTGGTGGTTGCATGCACGGCCCTGATCTTTGCATCTGGAGATGCAAGCACCAGCAAATCGCTGCCGCTGAGCTGCCAGGTTCTATTCGAGGCGTCCTGAATAGTGGCCGTATCCTCTGTGGTCATCAGAGCTTTGACCGTGGGAAGATCCGCTAATAATTCTGCTGTATGGCTGAGAGTTGCCTCGCGCTCGGTCTGGAATGCCCGGAAGGTCAATACTGAGTTCGTAAGATCACTCGAAATCTCCGCATGAATCTGGTGTCCTATAGCGCGGCGCACTACCAGCAGAGTGGTCACAGTTACACCCAGCACTCCTGCCAGCAGGAGCGCCAGAAACCTGGTTTGCAACCGGACTTTGGTCATGGCTCGCTACACAAATTTGTAACCCGAACCATGAACAGTCTTGAAATGGAGCGGGCGTGAAGGATCTTTTTCCAGCTTTTGCCGAAGCCTCAGAATGTGATTGTCCACGGTTCGCGTGGACGGATAATTGCGATATCCCCAGACCTCGTTGAGCAATTCTTCGCGGGAAACCACGCGGTCTTTGTTTTGAATGAAGAATCGCAGCACTTTGAATTCCTGTGTCGTCAGGGCGATTAGCTTGCCGTTCTGCGTCAATTCCATCTTCGTAAAGTTGATGGAAATGTCATCCAGAACATATGTCTCAGGTACGGCAGAGGATCGGCCCGCCCGCCGCATGGATGCTTTCACCCGAGCCAACAGCTCTCTTGGGCTGAACGGCTTGGTGACATAATCGTCCGCGCCAATCTCGAGCAACAGGACCTTATCAACTACATCAGTGGAGGCGCTTAAAACCACCACCGGAAGATTCGGTGACCGGCTCTTGATCTCGCGGCAAACATCCTGGCCTTGCATTCCCGGCAACCTGAGGTCGAGCACCACGGCCGACGGGACTGAAGCACTAAATGACCCAAGGCCCTCATTTCCATTGTGTGCGATCTCAACCGCGTATCCATTCGACACAAAGAGGCGCTTCAAGGCTTTCTGAACCGCGCGATCGTCTTCAACTACCAGGATTCTTTCCATGTTGCCCGCAAGCGGCGCCTCAGCTCTGCGCCAGATGATTTTGGCTCTCTCAATGGTTGCAGTTGCAGAGGAGAAGGGCCGGAGTTAAGGATGTGATTATAGCTGTGGTTTTCTTACGGCAGCAATTGTCGGCGGTTGGAATTTGAGTCTCAGAACAGTGACGAATTGTTGACAATCTTGTGACAACTTTCCTGGTGACTTCCTGATCTCTCGTGATTCTTGTGGTGGAGTTTATCCAGTTCGTCTGGCCGGATGGCTGAACCGTCCGTTCATTCCGCTCCGCCCATCAGATTGCGGAAAAAGATGCGCCTGCCGGCTCGTTCATCCGGCAGGCGCCAGGAGGAGCCGGCTAGGGGGAGAGGGAAGTGTCTCCAGCCGGCTCAATCGCGCAAAAATCCACGTTCACGTGGTCCTTATGGACGACCTCGTGATATCGTCCACTGAAATCACGCGAGCGGAACAGGGGCTGAACAGTTTCAGTGTGGTTTGAATCAACCACATCCTTCCGGGATTTTTCGACTGCCAGCGGGGATGGTACGCCATTTGGGAAAATGATCTGATTTTTAAAATGAATATGAATAGTATGAATCCAGGCAGGGAGCTGTCCGGCTTGGTTAGTGTTTCTGTTGTCGCGCATATAAGCCGTTTCTCCTCCAAGACTGTCTTTACCGCAGACCCAATTAACTCACGCTGCCATCGCAAAGCATCCTAGGTCTAAGCAGGATTCGATTTGTCACGGTTATGTCAACAGCTTGTAAACATTTGTGACGTGCACGGCGAATAAAAGCGGGTCTCTTCCGGCAGGAGCAGGAGGGTTGATATCCGTTGAGAACGCCCCCGGAAAGGGCGTTCTCAACAAACGATCCAGCAAGCTCAAGCCAAATCTCCTGCCGTCCAGAGGGAGTCTGAAGCAGAGATCAGGGCACCGCCTCCCGGCACTGACTGACGTGTCGAATCGCTGACAAGGAGACAATTCAAGGGGAAGCCAGGAGGATCTTGCATGGTTGGCTACCGCTTGATTGTTCGCTGTTTCGCGCCGCACCCCAATCCGAGGGCAGCAGATTGAACTGGAATGGGTCCAACCTGTCGATGCCATCGCAAGAGCATCCTAAATGCGATGCAGGATTGAAGTTGTCACAATACGGTCAATAGCTTGTTAAAAAATTGTGGCCGTCCCAAGTGCGCAGAAAGATCGGCTTCAGCAGGTTCCCGTTTTGGAACAGCGCTGGATGTGAGAACCTGCTCGATTTCCGCACTATTGCCTGGATGCCGTCAGGCCCTGCGGCGCGTAGCTCACCCGGCGCAGTTCGCGAATGCGTCCATCATCGCTGAGATTTCCTTCCACCAAGTCATAACCCAGCATGGCGATGATCCGCCCGTGCACAAATAAAGGCCGGGCATTGCCGTACCAATCAACACAGGAAGCGCGGCATCCATCGTCTTTTACTTTCTCCGCGCTGGCTCTCAGTTCTCCCGCCTCCTCCAAATGCAGCGAGTCATTCTTAAGGAAGAGAATTGCTGGCGAATTCTGGAAAAGATGTTCATCATACCCATTGCCCATTGCCCAT
>Ga0070732_10001235_pt1 | contig 14157 bp, 10 predicted proteins | sample Coa_R1_5_FD_66449 | JGI IMG/M metagenome (GOLD analysis project Ga0070732, IMG submission 66449) | Surface soil microbial communities from Centralia Pennsylvania, which are recovering from an underground coalmine fire - Coalmine... | ecosystem: Environmental > Terrestrial > Soil > Unclassified ...
TGGAAGGATGCCGTTTCTCCATCGGCATTCGTAACTCCCACGACAAGTCCATTCGTCTGGGACTCACCGCCGGCTTGCGGGTCTTCGTCTGCTCCAATATGGCATTCAGCGGCGATTTCAGGCCGGTCTTGGCCAAGCACACCAAGAGCTTCAATTTGGTTGATACGCTCTCGTAGGCGTGGACAGGATTCAACGGAACTTCGAGCCGCTGCAGCGCCAGGTTGAGACGTGGAGGAAGACGCAGATTACCGACGACACCGCGAGGCTGATCTTCTACTCAGCGTTCGTCGATGGCAAGCTGGACGCGCCCAGGAGTCTGCTGCCCGAGGTCCACCGCCTGTACTTTGAGCCGCAGTACGAGGAATTCTCACCTCGAACGATGTGGAGTTTGTCTAACGCGTTTACCAGCGCCTTCAAGAAGCTCGATCCGGTGCCGCAGTTTAAAGCAACGGCCAAGCTGGGCGGCTTTCTCGCACAATTGCCGAATTAGCCCGTGATCTCCGCTTCAATCTGCAATATAGCGGAGATCACGCCATTCTCTCTTCTCGGCGAAAGCTTACGGATCAAACGGTCGTCGCCCGTTCGTGTAACGATAAGTCACCTGATCCCGAACCAGATTCCAGAGCTTATTGAGGCCTAATGAAATTTGTTGTTTCTAAGTAATTGATATTGAACCTGTTGCGGATTGCTAGTTGAAAGCTGTTGCGATTTATTGAAGCCGGAAGCTTTCTCAGCACAAAATCGTCTACAGTCAAATGTGAGTTCGAAAAATCCAAGAGGATTCACCAGCAAGTCGGTCTAATGCCATTTGCCATTGCACTTCAAGATCAGCCTGAGCCGCCGTGGTGTATAAAGGCAATTGTCGCGCCGAAGCAGGTAAATCCATTAGCAATCTTCCAACGTGGAAAGGTCCCAAGTTCTGTGAATTCTTCAATTGATTTCGGAATTGTCGTCCCACTGACTGCCGAACGCGATGCCACGCTCGCTTATCTGAAGGGTTATACACAAATCACTGATGATGCGGTGTCTTCTCGTACTTATTATCGCTGTGCCATCCCTCTCGCCAAAGGCGGCCGTTACGAGATTGCAGTTGTAATGTTGCCGCAAATGGGGAATGTTCAATCTCGGGTGCCTCCTTCCATTGAGACAAAATCTCTTTCGACACTTCGGAGCGTTCGTTAAATTGAACCCTGACGTTGAGACAAACTCAGTTCCCACAGTTTCCGGCGCTGCTTTTCTTCAAATCCCAATCTCGTTGATTCTCACTGTGCGTTTTGCTCGAATTCTTCCGGCGAACGATAACCCAAGGCTGAATGCAATCTCTTCTGGTTGTAATAGCGCTCGATGAACTCCTCGATGTTGCTCCGTAAATGATCAAGGTCCTGTGTACTGGTTGGCGTAGATCTCTTCCGCTTCAGCGTCTTGATGAAGCTCTCGCAGCTGGCGTTGTCGTAGGGGTTTGCTGGCCGGCTCATGCTCGGGACCATCTCGGCTTCCGCAGGATCGCCACGTACTCCGGAGGCATACTGAATGCCTCGGTCGGAGTGGTGCACCAAGCCTGGCAGTGGCTTCCGTGTTGCGATAGTGGTTTCCAAAGCATCTGTCGCCAGACGGCTCGCCAGCGTGCGGTCCAGCTTCCAGCCCACCACTTTTCGCGAGAATGCGTCCCAGATACACGAACTCGGCTTTCAGCCTCAATTTGCCGGTTTGCATTTCTGAAAAAACCGTCCGCCTGATCAGGAGGACGGTTGAAGTTCATGAAAAAGCAGTTATTGACATGGTTACATACATGGGTTGTTGCGAGTACATCCAAATACTATTGGGTTGGGAGCTTGCTCCTGACATCGAGTGTCTCCGTCCAGCAGAACCACACGCGAAGTTTCATAGATCCTCCAAATCAGGGAGTTCGGACTGTTGAGAGCGTAGGAGCGATCATTGATCGCTCTTACGCTTGTGTGTTGCGGATGCCATTTAAGAAATGTTCAGCACGCCATTGATCGACAGAATTATCAATTCATCATGGGAGCATGTAGTCTACTGAAAAGGGAACCGGGTGGAATATATAGAATAACATCTACTATCGCCGTCCAGCAGGTGGGCTGCCCACGTATAGTGAGAGCTTGGATTATGTGCACCATAGCTGGGAACCTGGTGTGCAGCTACAGTGCCGGTCCAGGTTATGGAATAACTTGGAGAGTTTGGCACCGATCCTAATCCAGTTAGATCCGCGTAGATATCCGGCGCCGTAGACAAGCTATAAGTATCGGTGCTGGGATCCCAATACTTCAGACTATCTCGGTTAAAATATGTAAGCTTTACACCGGTCCATGCAGAGGTAAATCCTGCCCCATTGGCGCCGTCGGAAGCGGTGCCGCTAAAAGTGGATGTATAGCCGAATGCCTGATTTGGACTCATAAGCGGGCAGGTCTTGTCCCATATGTGCCAGGCTACGGTTGTCTGACGGCCATCGGGCCAGCTTATATATGCGCGGGCGAGCTCGTCGCCTGATTGATTGGCCCAAGTCCAAGGTCCCTTTGTAGCGTTTCCATTGCCGTCAGTGCAGAGCCAGTTGGGAGTGGTGAGCGGAGAGCCGCCGTTGCGTGTAGCTACCAGATCACCGCATGTAAGTGGAGGTCCTGCAACCACTTGATAGTAGAGATCAGGGGTTTGAGACCAGTTGATGTTGCTGCTGAAAAACCCCTGGCCGGATTGGGCAAAACCAGACTTTGCGAGAATTGCCAGCAAACTGAAAAGCGCAAGCGTTTTTAGGCTGCTGAATTGAAATCTGAGCTTCATATTACTCATCATCTTTCCTCCGGAATTGAACAAGCGGCATCGCATCACTAAAGTGCTGGATTCCGCTTGCTTGAATTGCTCAGGAAAAATACCTGAGGGAACTATGCCAAGTCTTTAATCATTTCTCAATTAGTTCTCAAAATTCTCAACGAATACTTGCTTTTCAAAATATGGGATACTTCTGCCGCGATTTTTGTAACGGGCTGGACACTTGAGTCACTATCTCAGTGGTAGGTGGACATCAATTTCTGAAAGAGATAGACCAGGAATGAATGGGAAAGCAGAGTCATTTTACGAGTTTGCTGGGCTTCGCCTGGATGTGGTAAATCGGCTATTGATCCGCCAGGGAGAGCCAGTTGCTCTCGCACCCAAGGTGTTCGATACGCTTTTATTCCTCGTACAAAACAGCGGGCGGATCCTTGAAAAAGATGAATTGATGAGGTCGCTATGGCCAGATAGCTTCGTCGAAGAGGGCAACCTGAGTCAGAACATCTTTGTTCTGCGGAAAATTCTTGGAAATGCCCAAAACGGGAATCATTTGATTCAGACCCTCCCGCGCCGAGGCTATAGATTTGTCGCTACCGTAAAACAGATCGATGCCTCAGCGCCTGAGAATGGCCATCTCGGCTCGCCGCAATCCTCCCTCGTGGCCGACTACTGGAACTGTCATAGCCCCTTTCGTAGCTTGCAGGTGTTTGAACCGGAGGATGCCTGGTTGTTTTTTGGCCGCGACGCTGAGACCGGCCAACTGCTGGAACGCCTGGCCCACTCCCCGCTACTGGCAGTGGTTGGAAATTCAGGTAGCGGAAAGTCGTCTCTGACTCGTGCCGGACTTATCCCGGCACTCAGAGCCGGCCGGTTTTGCCACGAAGGCGTGGCAATTAAATCCTGGCGCATCGCGCTATTTCGTCCTTCAGGCTCCCCCTTTGACTATCTGGCCGAAGTCCTGGCCAGTCAATTGGCACCGGAATTGAGCTTGAATGAGCAGGCTGAATTCATCTCTGACTGTCGCAACAAAGTCCCATTCGACAAGAACGCGCTCCGTAACGCCATCACCGCCCTTATCAACGTTACGGTACCGAGAGATAACGCCGGGCAAATGCATGTCCTGCTGGTAGCTGACCAGTTTGAAGAACTCTTCACTCTGACCAGCAAACGCGAGACGCGTGACCATTACATTGATGCTCTTCTCGCGGCAAGTCGGCCAGGGAGCGCGATTGCCGTACATGTGGTGTTAGCCTTGCGCGCGGATTTTTATGCTCAATGTCTGGAACATGCTGAGCTGAGCCGCTGCCTGCAAACCAATCAGTACAACGTGCCACGCATGAGCCGCGAGCAACTACGGGAGAGCATGGAACGGCGCCTGCAACTGGCTGCGGCTCAGGCTGAACCGGGACTGATCGACAGCTTATTAGAAGAAGTGAGCGCGGAGCCAGGTAACCTGGCCTTGCTGGAACACGCATTAGGCCAGTTGTGGGACAAGTGCGGAGGCTATGGCTGTACGCTGACCAACCAAGCTTATGCCGAGATTGGACGTTTGCGCGGAGCCTTGGGGCGGCACGCCGATGAGGTCTATTCAAGTTTAAGAGATGACCGGTTGAAGGCGTTGGCACAAAGGGTCTTCCTGGAGTTGGTTCACTTGGGACAAGACACTGGTACGGGCAGTACTAGCGATACGCGCCGGCGCGTCTCCAAGACGGACCTGCTTTCTTTGGGCGATATGGAAGAAGTGGAGCAGTTGTTGGCACGTCTGGCCTCCAGTCGGCTGATCTCCACCGGCGGCTCCGAACAGGAAACTTTTGTGGAGGTCTCCCATGAAGCCCTGATCCGCGAATGGTCCACGTTGCGTGAGTGGATCGCGCAGAATCGCGAGGAACTCCAACTGGAACGGAGGTTGGGTCAAGCAGCGCAGGAATGGGAGGGGCTTAACAGAGACCCGGGATCGCTCTTGCAAGGAGCACGCTTGGCTCAGGGAGAAGATTGGCTCGTCAGGCATCCAGTGGCCCCGGCACTTGTTCGGGATTTTCTGCAAGCCAGCGTTGCTGTTCGTGCGAAAATCGAGGAGCGAGAACTACGCAAACAAAAGATCGCTGCTACTCGCTTACGTCGGTTTTCTTTCATATTAGTTGTACTGCTATTTGTGGCGCTCATCGCGATGTGGGCCGTACATCGCCATCAAGTATTCGCCGAATCTCAAGCGCTGGTGGCCCAATCTGAGGCAATGCTGACACGTGATCCAGGACAGGCTCTAAACTTGGCCATCCGCAGCTGGAACATGTCAAGAACTCAAGAGACGTACATTGCTTTGACAAAAGCCTTGCCGCAAACTTTGAGCATCCTAAACCATGATAATCGGGTTTTGAACGCGGTATTCTCTCCTGACGGTCAGCGGATCCTTACCGCCAGTGAGGACAATACAGCGCGAATATGGAACACCGCCGATGGCCGCTTGCTTGCTGTTCTTTCAGGTCATCTCGATAGAGTGCATTGTGCGATCTTTTCCCCCGACGGCCAGCGGATACTCACCACTAGTGACGACCATACGGCACGAATTTGGAACACCGCCGATGGGACCTTGGAAGCAATCCTCAAAGGGCATACACGTGAGGTTAGGTCGGCGGCATTTTCCTCCAACGGTCTGCACATCCTTACTGCCAGCTATGACGAGACTGTGAGGATATGGAACACCGCCGATGGCCGCCTATTGGGGGTTATCCACAGTGGCAATTCAATTCAGTCAGCCGCGTTTTCCCCTGACGGTCAGCGCATCGTCACAGCCAGTGCTAACCCTGCTAGCCCTACCGTACAGGTTTGGCGCACAGCCGATAGTCACCTGCTGGCCACTCTTCGCGGACACACAAATTCCATTAATTATGCAGAATTTTCACCCGATGGCCAGCGCATTGTTACCGCTAGCAGCGATAATACTGCACGAGTGTGGAACGCCCTAGATGGGCGCCTGTTGGTCACTGTGTACCATGACGGCGGAGTCTGGCATGCAACGTTCTCCCCCGATGGCCGGCGCATCGTTACTGCCAGCTATGATCATACTGCCCGCGTTTGGAACACAGCTGATGGGCATTTACTGGCCACGCTCCACCACGAAGGAAGAGTTGCTCATGTGTGCTTTTCTCCCGATGGCCTGCGGATAATCACAGCCAGCTATGATCATACTGCCCGCGTTTGGAACACAGCTGATGGACATTTACTGGCTACTCTCCAAGGGCACACTGATGTAGTCTGGAAAGTCCTATCTTCTCCTGATGGGCGACGCATTCTGACCGCCAGTTTTGATCATACAGTTCGCATATGGAATATCGCTGGTGGTTATTTATTGTCTACTCTCCAAGGACACACTGATCGGATTATTACCGGGACCTTTTCGCCGGATGGTCAAAGTATTGTCACTGCCAGCGGAGACCACACGGCGCGAATCTGGAATGCCAATCAAGGGCAACTACGAGCCATCCTCCGAGGGCATACTGACATTGTTCTCATGGCGGTGTTTTCTCCGGACGGGCGGCACATTGTGACCGCAAGCTTTGATCATACGGCGCGGATATGGGGTGCCGACGATGGACGTCTATTGGCTATTCTCCAAGGACACACTGGTGCTGTCAATCACGCAGAGTTTTCCCCCGACGGGCAGCATATTGTTACCGCCGGTGCTGACCATACCGCGCGGATATGGAATACTGCTGATGGGCGCTTATTGGCTATTCTCCAAGGACACACTGATGCTGTCAAGCACGCAGAGTTTTCCCCCGACGGGCAGCGTATTGTTACCGCCGGCGCTGACCATACCGCGCGAGTATGGAGCACAGCGGATGGTCTCTTGATGGCTACTCTTCAAGGCCATACCGATGTGGTTACAGGGGCAACGTTCTCTCCAGACAGTCAGCGCATAGTCACAGCTAGCCGTGACCATACAGCACGAATCTGGAACGCCGCAGATGGACACCTATTAGCTATACTCCAAGGGCACACTAGTGCAGTTTGGAACCCGACTTTCTCGCCCGATGGTCAGCGTATCATGACCTGCAGCACCGACCACACAGCGCGGATATGGCACAGCACTGACGGACACTTGTTATTCACACTTCAAGGACATACGGACAGAGTGTTCTTTGCGACGTTCTCCCCCGATGGTCAGCGTATCGTCACGGCCAGCGATGATCACACAGCGCGCGTGTGGAATGCAGCTGATGGTCACTTGCTCGCCGCGCTTCAAGGACACAGCGATGCGGTTTGGTCCGCAATGTTCTCGCCCGATGGTCAATACATTCTAACCACCAGCCATGACCTGACTGCGCGCATCTGGCGGGTGCTCACGCTGGATGACATCCCGAAAATCCTCATCCAACAATGACTCACGAAAAGCACGGTTGGGCGGATTATGGACGCATTACGCATAGAGGTGCAATCTCCTGGTATCCGATGGTGGCCACTTACGCGCTAGAGCACCTGGTGCAAACCCAGAGGGTCTAGCTACTTATGAATCTTCCAAATGCTTTGTATTGAATGCGATTTGCAACCGCCGCATCGGCATGAATGCTTACTGTAGTCGAATTTGTAGCTGCAAGAGCCTCGCATTTCAACAGCCTTCAACACTCCGAAATTTTCTGCTGCTGAATCTAAAGCACTTCCGCGAGGAGCGCCGAGTAGACCACCTGGTCCCGAACCAGATTCCAGGCCTTATTGAAGTCTGTTGAAATTTGCTGTTTGCAACTGATTGATATTGAACCCGTTGCGGGCCGCTCGTTGAAAGCTGGTGCGATTTGCTGAAGTCGGAGGCTTTCTCAGCACAAAATCGTCTACAGTTGAAAGGCCCGCGATTTTTTTTTGCGTCAGCGCCGCCGGTGAAGACGCGTTCCAAAATCCTCCAGACTCCACGCGAGTTGAATTCCCTCAAAACGTTGCGTGCTCAAGGCAACTCCGTTCCGCAAACAGAGATGAGACTGGAACGGACCAGGGAAACGGATCAGGAAATTTGAGGCAACGAATTGCTTGCGCGCGATTGTTCGGAGGAGAAAGCGACCCGCCGACCAGCCCCCATGTGACGGGGGTCACAGCCAAGTGGTGAGAAACGGGATACCTTTCCAGCCTAGGTTGGCAAACAAGATAGGCCGCAACCCGGGGAGTGATGCCCGATAAGTTTCCCGAACGGCGGTGGTTTTGGGTCACGCTGGCGCTTTCGAGCATCAGCATTGTCGGATTTGTGTTCGCCGTCTGGGAACTGCTTGAATCCCGCTTCTTCCGCGACGCTGATTACCTCACTCTTCACTACCTATACATCAGCCGTGGCGTGGTTTCCTCTTTTCTGCTGGCTTTCTGGGCCGCTTGGTTTGTGTTGCGGGGACGTCGCAAAAGCGAGCAACAGCTGCGCCGATCGCGGGCGCGCTATCTCGGAATTCTCAACTGTTCTCCGGCAGCCATCGCGCTTTTCGATTCCGAACTGGTGGTTGAAGAGTGGAATGCATCGGCCGAGGAACTCTACGGTTACACCCGCGCTGAAGTGATTGGACGCAAGCTGCCGATCATCCCCGCCGAGAAGCAACACGAGATGCAGATGTTTCTCGCGCAAGCCTCCCAGGGCAAACCGGTGTTGGATGTCGAAACGCGCCGTTGCGCAAAGCACGGCGATCTCATTGACGTCCAAACCAATGTGCTCCCTTATCACGAAGAGGAACCCGGGCATTACTTCCTGGAGGTGAGCGTTGACATTCGGGAACGTATCCGTCTGCGACAAACCTTATTGCAGGTGGAAAAGCTGACCACCATGGGCAAGATGGCGGCCGGAACGGCACACCACCTGAATACGCCGCTGGCCTCCATGCTGCTGCGCGTCCAGCTAGCGCGCAAGCACGTGCAGAACGCAGGCGTGGATATGGATCTGGGTGACTTGGAGGGCAGCATCCGTTATTGCCAGCAGTTCGTTCGGCGGCTGCTGGATTTCAGCCGCCGGCCCCAGCTTGAGCGGCGCGCGGAAGAGATCCAGGGCACGCTTCATTCGGTCTTGAGTTTCATGGGCCCGCAGGTTCTGGCCAAACAGGCCCACATCACGCTGGACATGGACCAGGCGAGTGGTTCCGCGGTTATGGCCGATCGCAACCAGATTGAAGCCTTGTTCCTGATCCTGATCACCAACGCGTTGGATGCCTTGAAGTTAAACGGACATATCCGGGTGGGCTGCCACACGGCAAACCAACGCATTCACGTCACTGTCGAAGACGATGGTTGCGGCATTGCTCCAAGCGACCTGCCGCACCTCGGGGAGCCATTTTTCACGACTAAGCCAGTGGGCAAGGGGACCGGGCTGGGGCTGTCGATTGCAGCGACCATCCTCCAGGAGCATGAAGGCTGCATGCACATTGACAGCGTTCAGAACCAAGGCACGGTGGTACGGATCGAGCTGCCCCTCTCGTCCAGAGCAGTGATGCCGGAGGAGGTCTCGGTATGAGCGAATCAGGTGCCAAGCCCACGGTGCTGGTGGTCGACGACGATCCCAGCCTCACCAGGACGCTGCAGGACTTCCTGGTAGAAGAGGGATACCTGGTTGAAATTGCCCATGATGGCGAAGAAGCGCTCGCTGTCCAAAAGAAGAACCCCAGCATATGCCTGGCACTGCTGGACCTGATGATGCCGCTGACGGATGGCATCTCGCTCATGGAGCAGTTGCGAAAAGAGAATCCCGATCTGGCGGTGATGATCATGACCGGCTTCGGGACCATCGAAACGGCAGTTGAGGCAATCAAGCGGGGAGCTGAAGATTATCTGACCAAGCCGTTGGAGCCCGATGTGGTGAAGAAGAAAGTAGGACGGATCGTGGAGGTATTCCGGCTGCGAGGCCGGGTCTCGCAACTGGAGAGCCATCTGCATCGTTGCAGTCCTTCATTCGATTCTCTGGTGTACGTCTCACCGTTAATGCAGCGCGCGGTTGAGAAGGCGCGGACAGCGGCTGAGTCCGATTCGCCGGTTCTGGTGCTGGGTGAAACCGGCACGGGTAAAGAACTGCTGGCGCGCGCCATTCACGCCGCGAGCGGCCGCGCGGCCAACCAGTTCGTCCCGGTTAATTGCGGCGCACTGCCGAGGGAACTGGTTGAGAGCGAACTGTTTGGCTATCGCCGCGGCGCATTCACCGGAGCATTTGCGGACGGTGCCGGGATTTTCGCTTCCGCGGCGCGGGGCACCGTATTCCTAGATGAGGTTGGCGAAATGCCGAAGGAAGTCCAGGTCAAGCTGCTGCGAGTGCTGCAAGACAAAGAGGTGAGACCAGTGGGCGGCACCAAGGCCATTCCCGTGGACGTGCGCATCATTGCCGCTACCAACCGCACCAATGCCGAGCTTCGCCACGAGCAGCTTCGCCAGGATTTTTATTTCCGGATTGCAACCGTAGTCATCGAGATTCCTCCGTTGCGTGCGCGGCCGGAGGACATTCTGGTATTTGCTCAACACACGCTGCAGAGGCTGGAACAGCGCTACGAACGGCAGATCGCGCTTCATCATAGCGCCTTGGAATTGCTGCTGAAGTACGCGTTCCCGGGTAACGTCCGCGAACTGGAAAACCTGCTGGAAAGCGTGGCCGCGCTGTCGCGCGACGATCCACAGACCATTACGGAAAAGGACCTACGTCCGTCACTCGATCCAGCAGGACTGGCAGACATGCCGCTTGCCAAAGGCTTCGGGCAGACCGTGGCGATGGAATCGTTGGAGCGGATGGCTATCGACCGGGCTCTGCGCCTGGCTGAAGGGAACCGCAGCAAAGCTGCTGCGCTGCTGGGTATCTCTCGCGACACGCTTTATCGGAAGATGCGGGAGTACCGCACCGAACCTTAGTTGGGCTGCGACAGCTGCGGCCCGCCTGTCCGATATTCTGACACGCACGCCCATCGGACAGTTGCCGCGATCCGCTTTTCCCAGGACACCGATAATCTACTGCAATTAAGGTAGTTCCCGGATGACTTCGCCCACTGCAATGGTCAGGCGATTGCTGGAGTGTTATGCGGAGGTCTACCGTGTCGCGAGGCCAGAATCCCGAAGCGCCCCAGCCAATTCGCCTGATCGTTTGGACTCTCGTGGCTACTGTCGCTGTGGTGGTGTTCGCTGGCGCCATGGTTAAACAGGGCTGGCGAGCGCGCGAGCGTTCTTCGCTTTTTCTGGCAAGCAGTCCCCAGCAAGGCAGCGTAGTATTCCGCGCGAAAGGCTGTATTCGATGCCACTCGGTGAATGGCGAGGGTGGCAAAGTGGGCCCCGACCTGAGCCGCAGAAACTCGTCTCAATCAGATCTGCCGCAGTTGGTTACGGCGATGTGGAACCACGGGCCCAAGATGTGGGAGCGGATGCGTGCCGACGGTGTTCCTCGCCCCAGTCTCAGTTACGACGATGTTGCGCAGTTGCTGTCGTACCTCTATATGTCTCGTCACGTTGATAGTCCGGGCGATGCAGCCAGCGGGCGCGAGCTATTTCAAAGCAAAGGTTGCGTGCATTGTCACGCCGTTCACGGAGAAGGCGCCAGGACAGGCCCGGATCTTGCGGCAGCCAACGATCTCACGGGGCCGATGGAGTGGACGGAAGCCCTTTGGAACCACGCTTCTAACATGCCGCAATCCACGGCGCAGGAGGGGGTTCCATGGCCGAAATTCCAGGGCCATGAAATGCGGGATCTGTATGCGTTTGTGCGGCAGGATATCTCGAATGGCCCGGTACCATATGGGGACCCCGAGCGTGGATGGCAGACGTTTCAGCAAAAGTCCTGTGCGGGATGTCACTCCATCCGTACCTCATATCCCCTGGAGGGACCCAGCTTTGTGCCCGAGCGGGAATTGCCGGGAACGTTTATGGAACTGGGCGGCGCCATGGTCAGCCATTCTCCGCAGATGGAGAAGGCGATGGCGCGGCAAGGCATCACGCACCCCAAACTTTCAGCCCAGGAGATGACAGATATTTTTGCGTTCCTGTACAGCCTGCGATACGTCGAACCCACCGGTTCGCCCCATGTGGGAGCCAGCGTGTTTCAATGGCGAGGTTGCAGCCGCTGTCATGGCGGAAACGCCGAAGGCACCGCGCGGGCGCCAGCGCTTCGCGGGCGCACCTACAATTCCATCAGTCTGGCGGTGGCACTTTGGCGCCACGGTCAGCAGATGCATGCGCAAACCCGCCAATTGGGGCTGGGTTGGCCGACCCTGGCTGAAGATGATATCGGCGACCTGCTTACCTTCCTGAATTTGCCCTCCGAGACACGCCACTGAGGTGTCCGACTATCTGACACAAACTGTCCGACGCCCCAGAGAGCAGAACGGCCCCGGTCGTCACACACGGACTGTGCTGGTGGTCTCTGCGTCAAGGTTTGTATGCACTTGGCATTCGGTCCGGGCGAAGTATGCGAACCGGCATCGGACTGGATGCCAAATTGCACCTGTAGCAAGCAGGTTTCATTGGGAGGTGGCACTTGTTAAAAACTAATCGAATTCTGCTTTTCATCCTTGTGTTCGTGGCATACGTCCCACTGGCCATATCCAGCGGCCCGCCACGGCTGATTACCGTGATTGCCGATAAGGACAACCTGTTCAAGATCCAGGGCCAGAAGATTCCGGTCATCACCATGAAAGCCAGTGAGGTGGTGCATCTGCGGATCATCGCCAACAAGAGCACGGAGTGGGACAAAGACGGCACTGTCCATACTTTCACGATCAATGCGCTCAAGGACCAGGGCTGGGACTTGCGCCTTAAGGAAGGCACGCAAGACTTTACCCTGGTGGCTCCCGCGCAGCCGGGCCAGTACGTGGTGGAGTGCACGATCAAATGCGGCGCAGGCCACGACGATATGAAGATGAGGCTGGTGGTCACGCCATGAACAAGACCGGCACCAACACGATCTCGCGGCGTGGTTTTGTGCAGTTCCTGGCGCGTGGAACGGGAGTGCTTGTTGCGGTGGGGGCGGCATGGAAGGCAGGCGCTTCCAAGGTGTTCCGCGAAGTGCTTCCCACGCGCTCCATTGCTCCCGGCAACCAGAAATGGGTCATGGTCATTGACCTGGCCAAGTGCGACGGCTGCCGGGACTGCACCAAAGCCTGCAATGCGATGCACTTCGTGCCGCCGATGCAGGAGTGGATCAAGGTATTTGAAATTACCGATAACGAGGCTGCCGGGTCTTACTTTCTGCCGCGCCCCTGCATGCAGTGTGATAACCCGCCGTGTGTGCGGGCCTGCCCGGTGGGCGCCACTTACAAACGCACGGATGGCATCGTCATCCAGGATGACGATCGCTGCATCGGTTGCCGCAACTGCATCGCCCAATGTCCCTATTCCGCGCGGGCCTTCAACTGGGGAGAGCCGCCGCATACGTCGCAGGAGATGGCGCGCCCCTATGACGTGCAATACAACTACCCGCACCGCAAAGGCACGATAGAGAAGTGCATTTTCTGTCCCGAACACCTGAAGGAGGGAAAGCTTCCCGCGTGCGCCGCAACCTGCAAGATGGGCGCCATCTATTTCGGAGATCAACTTGACGATGCGGTTACCAACGGCAAAGGCGAGACCATCCAATTCTCCAAAATCGCCCAGCGTGGGGCTGGCTTTCGGTTGTTGGAAGAACTGGGGACTGAGCCGCGCGTTTATTATCTGCCTCCCGCCAGCCGTAAGTACCCGTCTCCCGAAGAGAAGGTGCAAACCGATATGGCAGGAATGGGACACTGAGGTGACCATGGAAGCTCGTGAACAAAACCTGTTGCGTTCTATGCTGGAAAACACCTGGCGGTTCTATGCCTGGGTGGGATTTCTCGCCTGCATCATTCTGTGGGGAGGATACGCCTACCTCCAGCAACTGCGGAATGGGCTGATCGTCACCGGCATGCGCGACCAGATCTCCTGGGGACTGTACATCACCAACTTCGTTTTCTTCATCGGCATAAGCCATGCGGGCACACTGATCTCCGCCATACTGCGGGTGACTGACACCGAATGGCGGAAACCGATCACGCGCATGGCCGAGGCCATCACAGTATTTGCTCTCTGCATCGGCGCGCCCATGGTCATGATTGACATGGGACGGCCCGACCGGCTGCTGAACGTGTTCCGCTACGGCCGCATCCAGTCGCCCATCATCTGGGATGTGCTCGGTGTGAGCACCTACCTGACCGGCTGCATCCTTTATTTCTACATTCCCATGATCCCGGACCTGGCGATTCTGGCCAAACTGCCGCAACTCTCTTCCTGGCGGCGTCGCCTGTATGGCGCGCTGTCGCTGGGCTGGACCGGGACAGCGCCGCAGAAGGCCCTGCTGGAGAAATCCATCTCCTCCATGGCCGTCTTTATCATCCCGCTGGCGGTCTCGGTGCACACCGTGGTCTCGTGGATCTTCGC
>Ga0070732_10001237_pt1 | contig 14138 bp, 20 predicted proteins | sample Coa_R1_5_FD_66449 | JGI IMG/M metagenome (GOLD analysis project Ga0070732, IMG submission 66449) | Surface soil microbial communities from Centralia Pennsylvania, which are recovering from an underground coalmine fire - Coalmine... | ecosystem: Environmental > Terrestrial > Soil > Unclassified ...
AAAAGTTCTTTTTCATGTGAACCAGAAATGTATTTTTTAACAATTTGAAGTTCAATCTCCTCTGGTGGATATTCCAATCTTATTCTAACAGGAAACCTGCTAAGAATTTGTGGAGGCAATTCTTTTGTTCCAACATGTGTCAATGGATTGATAGTTGCTATGACAAACCATCCCTTACTTGCTTGAACTAATTCTCCTCCTGATTCTTTTAGTACAAGTTGCCTGCGATCATCTAATGCTTCATCTAATCTGAGTAATACATCTGCCTCAGCAGCATTAATCTCATCAAGATATAGAATATCTCCCTCTTTCATGGATTTCACTAAAATTCCCTCTTCAAAACCAATTGCACCACTTTCTAGAGTTTTTGCTCCTACTAGGTGACTCTCACGGGTTCGTAAACTAAAATTAACTGATTCAAGCTTTCTGTTTGTTTTTGTAGCAAATTCTCTAACAAGAGTGGTTTTACCAGTACCTTTTGGTCCTATTATTAAAACAAACAGACCCGCATCATATGCCTTGTTTAGGACTTCAAAGGAATTATTCCAGTCTATGTATAATGACTCTGCTAGCACGATATTGAAGACACAGGACCTTAATTTAAAATTGCCTTGATTCTAGTTCAATATTGACAAGTACAATCATTATTAAACAAGTTAAAATTTCAAAAATATGCTTAACAAAAATTAAAACAGAAACTTTTCTGATTGATTAATTTCCAAGCTTGGCATATGATTCATCTAAAATATGGTGCAAAGTATTATGCCATGCATCGTACCCGTCAGGAGTTTTTGGAAAATTATAATAGTGCTCGGTTAATTTTTTATTTTGCTGTGCAGTAAATCTTAGACCATCAGCGAGTTTTTTGTTCAAAGCACCTCTGATCATCATTCCAAGCTTGCTAACTGTGCCAAAATCAGGATGTTCGCCTTTACTTATTGCTTCTACATCTAAATTGGACAAAAAGTGTTTCATGCCATAGTTAATCTGCTCATTTGTCAAAGTCTGTAATAATCTTCTAAAAATTTCAAGACCAGCAGTTTTGTATCCGTATTCATTAATGAAATCAATATTATACTGCCATAATCCCTTTTCACTTACATCACCAGCTTCTATGGCATCAACTGCATTTTTACCAATCAAAGTTGCAGCAACTATGGCAGGACCTATTCCTCCAGCATCTAGTGGTTTTGGCATCCATGCCGAGTCACCTACTAACATGTATCCATTTGCGACAAGACAATCATTTTGTCTTCTAACAGACACTTGCCAGTTTCCAGTTGCATTCTGAGAGTCACTTGGATCGTCAGATAATCGTGGGTTTTTCATTGCCTTGTTGATTTTTACATAATCGTTAATCAATTTAGTAACATCGTCTTTTTTCCCTAAACGTTCATTTCGCTTTAGAAGTTCTTTTTGTTGTACTCCAAGGCCAATGTTTACTTTATTCTCGCCTTTTGGAAAGACCCATCCGTATCCTCCAGGTGCAATGTCTTGATCAAGATGTATTATACAATAGTCAGGATCAAAGTCTATCTTGTCCTCTACTCCGTGCTCAAATTTCATAATATGTCTACCAGTAGATTCTAAATCATCACGATCGATTTTTTTCTCAATTTTTGAACTTACTGTAAGACCATTTCGTAACATGGAGGTAACTCCAGTTGCATCAATTACAATTTTTGCAGTTTTTTTGTAAGGTTGATTTGTGGTAAGATCAGTTCCTTCTACTCCTACCACTGAACCATTTTCATATAACAAATTCCTTAGTGCCACAGAATGCTGTATGTTTATTCCCATCTTCTTTGCATCACGAAGTTGACGCTGGGGAAGTTCTTGTCTATTTAACATAAATCCGTCGCCATCAAAAGGTATAGATGTTTGTCTATCTGGTGAAAACGCCATTACTCCTTTAACAGGATGTTCGATCTCTGGATTTCCCCATGCAATTTTGATTCTTTCTGTCATAAAGTCTACAGTATTTTTGCCAACTGCATCTCCACAGATCCAACCGTTAATCGTTTTTTTTCCTAATGCAGGTTGTGGATTTCTATCTAATACTAAAATTGATAATCGTTGTTTAGAATAAAATGAAGCTGATTGTGCTGCAATCATTCCAGCTAGTCCTCCACCAGCTACAATTATGTCATAATCGGTTTTCACAGCCAAAAAAATGGATCTACTCTATTTAAAATAACCGTATGAAAATAGATCAGGTTTTTGGGTCTGTTCGTCGCGGCTTCTTCACAGCAATTGCTCAGACTGGAGCGGCAAATATCACATCATTCCCTTTTTATCTTGACTTCAAAATACTATTAAACTCTGCGCAGTGCTTTGAGAGTTCCTGAAACATTAACAATCTTGCATATTTTTTCAAATTCTAAAACCACCTGTGAGAGTTTAGCAAGTTCACATGAAATAATGGCCTGATTCTCTTCATTTGATATTACCTTAATTTCTGTGAATTTTTTAAATTCGATCGGATTTTCTAATTGTAATAAAAGATATCTTTTCTTTTTTTTCATTGTCCTAAAAGTTCCAAATATGTCTTGACAAGTTCACTTTTTTTATATACAGGAGTGGAAATTTTGATCTTCAAGGCATCATTTTGTTGTAAACTGATAGATTTTCTTACGAGATCTTTTTTAGCTATTCGTATAAACAAGGACGATCCCTCAAAATATGTCTCTATATTTTCTATAAACTCGCTCATCTGAGATTTTGAAATCTTTGAAACTAATTTCTTGATGAATTCTTCTGCTCTTTTTTTTCCTAATTTTACACTAAGCATTAAAATAGGATTTCCAAAATGCCCTTCTAATCTTGCTTGTACGAATTCTTCTTCCTTTATTTCAAATAACTCATACATCGGAACAAAAATTTTGTTCTTATCCTCTGTAGCATGTATTATAATTTCTGCAGTAACCTCTGTGTTATTTACCATGTTTTTTGATTATTGTATGATAATAAATCTATTAGGCTTGTAGTAACGCAATCTCAGCTTCTGCAGTTCTAATTATCTTTGATTTTTCTATACCTACATGTCGTACATGGATTATTTTTTTAACCGCAGCCATGATATCTGAATTTATTTTTCCAAATGCAGTAGCTTGGATGAATTGTTCTATGGTCATTTCAGGAATTGTTTTTGCCATGACATCTCTTGCAATTAATCTAAGTGCGTGCTTGCGAGATGTGTTTAACTTCTTTTGTGTTAAAGCAATTATTTTGATGCGGAAAATGTTTCCATCTTTTGTTTTATAGTCACCAATGAAACTGATCAGGGAAGATCCACGTCTTACAAGACTTCTCAAAAATTCTTTTGCGTATTCGTATCGCTTGAAAATTGTTGTTGCAGTTTCACCGTCTACTTTGTTTATCTGGAAATATAGTTTGAATTGATGTTGTGAGGGATCGCCTTTGACTATGTCAAACAAAGTAACTTCTATCACTCTGCCTACTGCATTTGCATCATCAGTTATGGGAATGTAAGCTATAGGGACATTGTTAAACGCGGATGGAGCAAGTACTGTAACCCATTTTTTCTCTCTCCATTTGTCCTTGACTCTAGCTGTCTTTTGGCGTGCCAACTATAATCGACGTTTCTAGCCAAAATATAAGTTATGTCAATACTTTTCAGTCTCAAAACAGGATTTCAAATTCTAGATTATTTATATTAGAAACAGAATTGGTAGAGTTTTCATTTTTGTTGTTCACAATCCGATATGGTAAGAAGAATTAATGGCCCACCCGCACAATTTCCTGGTTCAAGTATTACCCAATAAGTTCCACGTGGGATATCAGACGATGCCACTATAGTAGCCTTTAGTGTAATTGTCTCGTTATCTCTGAGTGATTCAGAGGGTGTGTCGTATATTACCTCAAGTCCATAATGAGAATTTATTATCTCATTTTTTTGACGATGAATAAAATCTGCAAAGTTTGTCTCCTTGACAACAGTTGGAAAATTAAATTTGTCAGTACAAGGCCCGGTGCATTTTAGCAGATGTGTAGTGGCATCGTATGTGATGGTTCCATTATGTCCCGGTTCTAACACAAAATTGCCCACCATCCTTGAATCTCCAGATCTGTCCAATTCTTCTTGCAAAGAGTTGTTAGTGTATGTATCTGGCCCTACTACAGTTTCGTTGTTTATTGAATTATACATGCCATCAAATCCCGTATAGTTTACCAGTTTGGTTGACATGTGAAGTGGCATTATTGGACAGCTCAGAGAACCTGCATAGCCTGAAAATACAGTCTGGTTTGAAATGTGTGTAACGCATGGTGGTTCGGAAACATTTTGTGCAGGATTTAATGTTGTGTTACTAACACGTGCTGGCATGGAAGGTTTCATTATATCTGTATGTGAAAACGGAATTATCACGATGACAATTATACCAATGATAACGCCTATCACAATTAATGAAAGATGCAGAGTTTTCATTTCTATAACAATTTCATTCGATTGTTTAGTATCCTATAAGATACTAGAAATATTCCAATACAACAGAGTGTTATTCCAGTGTAGATAAATGGTTGAAGATATACCCGATATGGTTCAGGTGCTAGAGGACATGAAATTACATTATTACCTGTAGTTATACAATGTGAAAGACTCCACGATCTTGAATATTGTTTATCAAATTCGTCAAAATAAGGTACTAAGGCTAAAAATACAATACCTAGACACAAGAAAATTATTCCTAATGTTGTTGGATGTAGAATTTTCATTTAATTCCACTTCTTCTTTATAGTCTAAAAAATTGGCGTATATTGTCACTGTAACATTCTTCTAGAAACAACATCATTATCTCTCAAACATTGAGTTGTACGACTTTTTAGATCGTGTTTTTGTTAACGTATTTTTGTAAAACCTTTGGTATGGAAATATGCCCATCCTTTGTCTGGAAATTTTCCATCAAAGCAACAAGAGTTCGTGTTGTTGCCACAAGCGTGCTGTTTAATGTATGCACATATTGTGTTTCATCATTTGTTTTATCACGAAATCTAATCTTTAACCTTCTTGCCTGAAAGTCCAAACAGTTAGAACATGAAACTATCTCACGATAACTATTCTGGCCTGCCATCCAAGCTTCAAGGTCATATGTTTTAGCAGATATCTTTCCAAGGTCTCCACTTGACAACAGCATTATTCTATATGGCATCTCAAGTTTCTGATAAAATTCCTCAACATTAGATAACATCTGTTCGTGTTCTTTCCAAGACTCTTCTGGTCTTGAAAAAATAAATTGTTCTACTTTTTCAAATTGATGTACTCGAAATATGCCCTTTTGATCTCTACCATGTGCTCCTGCCTCTTTTCTAAAACATGGACTTACACCTGCATATCTAAGCGGTAAGATCTTTCCTTCTAGAATCTCATTAGAGTGCATTGATGCTACTGCATGCTCTGATGTACCAATTAGATAGAGATCATCGCCTTCAATTTTGTAAATGACATCTTCAAAATCTTGTGCTATTATTGCACCTTCCATAGATGAGCGATTTATCAAGTATGGTGTTTGAATTGGGGTATAATTTTTTTCAGAAAGAAAATCCAATGCGTACTGAATTAATGCCTGGTTTAACTTTACAAGATCGTTTTTCAAATAATAAAATCTGGCACCTGCTACTTTTGCCGCTCTTTCCAAATCTACAAGATCAAGACTTTGTGATATGTCTATGTGGTCTTTTATCTTAAAATCAAATTGAGGAATTTTTCCCCATTTTTTTATTTCTTTATTTGAAGTATCATCTTTTCCAATCGGAACTGATTCATCAACTAAATTAGGAATAATTAACGCTAATTTTGTATATCTTGATTCCGTTTGAGTTTGCACAGTTTCAAGATTTGAAAGTGTTTGAGATGTTTGCTGCATCTGTTCAATAAGTAATGTTGCGTCTTGATTGGTTTTTTTCCTTTTTGCAATCTCTAATGAAATTTCATTTTTTTTCTTGCGTAATTCATCTGTTTTAATAATAAGTTCTCTACGGTCTTTATCTAATTTTATCAATTCATCTAATGAAAAATCAACATTTCTATCGCTAAGCATTTTTCTAATTTTATCAGGGTTTTCTCGTAAAATTTTAGGATCAAGCATTAGCCAGTCACTCTGAGTACCACTTGGGCATGTTCAAGGACCTCATCAATAGTAGAAATTAATGTTCGTATATTTCCTTTACCTTGAAATGTAAAGACTAGAGAATTGTTAACGTTTTCAATCTCCATGGAAAGATTTTCTGGAAAATTTATGTTGTCAGGTGTTAGGGCTTTTCGTATAGAATCAGATTTTTGTGGTGTGAGATTGTTTAGAAAGACTTGAACTTTACATTCTAGTGACATTTTCTTCTAAACAGCCTAAGAACTCGTCCAATTTGTCTTTAGTTATTCTTGCTCCAGCAGCTGCATTATGACCACCGCCAACTCCAGAAACCTTTGTTGCACATGCTCTCATTAGTAATCCCAAATTAACTTCGGATTTACATCCTGTAGATTTTCGTGATGAAAACTTGATCGTACCGTCTTCTCCGTTTGTTCGTAATATGATGATTTTTCCTGTGTTTTTTTGCGAACCTCCAAGAAGTGAAGATACTGCACCTGTCATGTTCTCTGAAACTAATCCTTCTCCATCTACCATTACATATTTGCCGTTATCCACTACTCTCCAACGTTCACTTGAAAGTGCATTCATGTATGTTCGTAACAATGTGCGATATTCTAAGAGAATATTTTCTCCTTCCTCTAACATTTTTGTTCTATCTCCCATACAAACTGCAATTCCAACACCTGCCTTGCGAATTCTTCCACAAGAGTTTAACATGGTAGAAAACTCTCGTGCGTCACGCAAAAAACTGCGCTTGTCTTCACCAGAAAGAGTGTAGGTATATCCAACAAGCTCATCCATTATCTCAGTAGCATTTTTGCTTGTTGTAAATTTAGAAATTGTTTGAAGCAGAGTTCTTTTTTCATCCTCCGTAAGTTCTGCAGGAACACGCCATCTGCTCCCATCTTTTAGCTTAATTCCTGATGAATTTAGTAATGACAAACATGCGTCACGATTCCATGTTAGACCTTCAATAAATGGATGTGATGTAAAAGCAAGAGCATCTGGAAGAGGCCTTGTCTCCCTGCCGACAAGCAATATATCAAGATCAATTTCAACTTGACCATTTTTTTTAGCAGTAGATGCAATATCTAGATTAATTCCAGAAAATGATTTTTTTTCACCCTGATCTTGTCTGTCTCCAAGTGCAGCAACAACAGCTATCCATGCAAGATCAGTGTTTTCTTTATGTAATGCCTTTGAAACTAAATATGCCATTCCACCAGCTGAAACTTCGACACCACCGTCGATATCATACTTCCATGCATTAATTACTCGTTCATTATCAAATTCTTCTTCTGGTATCTGGTGATGATCAACAACTATCCAGTTGTCATCTAATCCAGAATCAAGTTCCTTTGCAAATCCTCCTCCAAGATCAGTAATTACATGGAATTCTCTTGAATCATTTTTCATTCTCTCTACCAAATTCTTGTTGAATTCATTTACCGTTCTAACTGTACATTTGGCACCTGACCTTATGAGAGATTTTGTTACAATACTTCCAGATGTTATTCCATCACAATCAAGATGAGTTATTACTGAAATGTTTCTTCCAGCTTTTATGCAATCTGATATCTTGTCATGAAAGTAGGAAAGAGATGCGTCAAGCTTGCCTGTCATTACTCAAGTTGAGCTATGACTGACTTATATTTCCAAGTTTTCGGAATGCGGCCTATTTTTTTATAATAGGAAGATAGTCTGTGCACCTTTGCTTCCAATAATTCAAGAGATCTTACATTTCGTCTGTCTGACGTATGTGTCTTGAGGTGTTTTTGTAATCCTAATGCCTTGTTTACAATATTGTTGAGATCTTCAGGCATTTCTGCCTTGATCCCTTTTTGTGCAAGGATTTCGGTAATGGATTTTTTTACTAATAATTTAGTAAGTGGAATAGCGTGTTGATCTCTGAGCTTTACTCCGATCTCGCTTGTTTTTAGACCCTCTTTTGCATATTTCAAAATTAATTCTTCAATTTCTGCAGGGCTTTGTTTTACCCATGTTGGTGCACTAGGTGTAACAGGTCTGATAGAATGTGATTGTCCATGTCTGTGTGAATGCATTCTGCCCATAAGTCGCATGGCTGTGGGGCAAAACATAAACGTTACTTAGACTTTGAAAAAATTTTTAATATTTGACACAAAAGTTAAATATGAACGAACGCGCATTTCAAGCAGGTGCTTAATATGAACAAACCTATCATAACTAGCGTGGCTCTGTTGAGCCTCTTTGCTGCATCTGCATTTTTACCTATGGCAGCTGCACAATATAGCAGCAACCCAGCTTACTCACAAGGTGGCAGCGGTGGTGTTACATTAGAGGAGCAGTTGAAACTGGCCCATGCTAAAGTAACTGAAGCCGCAGCAAATCCACACACAGGTTCTGGAACACCAGTACTTGACGCAAATGGTGTAGTCGGTTCATCAATAGCAGTTGGTGCAGTATTCGGTGGAATTTTCATTGCCTTTGTAGTAAGAGCAAAACAAGCAAAGAAAACATACTAACTCTTCCTTTTTATTATTTTTAATCTCCTATTGTAAAATTAGATCTTCTTTCTTTAACAGAAATGTATATATCATACATGAAATGTTTTGATTGTTGATGAGCGCTGTATTTGCTATGCTCGTAGGTATGCTGTCAAACTTTGCTGGTCAGATAGGTCCGAACTATGACCCATTGTTCTATGATGTCATGATCTACATATTTGCGACCATGATGTTTGCAGTATTCCTCCTTGGAGTAATTGCATTCTGGCTTAGAGTACACGGTCTAGGTGGAGATACCAGAGAAAGATGGGTCTCAGAACTTGACAAACACTTTGAGAAAGAAGGCATCGGTTTGATACCAGACAACGGAAAATACTGGTAAATTTCCATTCTTTTTCCTTATTTTTCACTATAAGACGTTAATGAATATTATCTAAGTTCCAGGTGGTGTGAAGCTTGGACTGCCACTTTCTGAAGCTTTTGTAATGAATTCTGCCTTGTAATGCGCTCCATCTTCAAGTTGTGTGTGTATAAAATCTGGTGATTCTACTCCGTTTACAAGTATTCTTGATTTAGTTTCATCCATATCGCGTAAGGGAAATTTCCAAACCCACAAGAATTGGCCGATCTCAAATCTGTAATTTTTATCCCACGCTGCATAAATCACTCCATCATTTGAAAGCGTATATAGTGATTTTTGACATCCGCCTTCAAATCCTACCTTAGCTGGTATGTCTGCTTTTTTACCATCTACTGTTAATTCTAAAGTTGCAGAAATTTTGTAGGTTATGTTTCTATTGTTTATGCATTGATATAATGGATCATCTTTGTGCAAGTAATTTTGAATCTCAAGACCACCAAAATAAATCGCAAAACCTATGGCTGCAGTAATTGCTAGGAATTTCAGGGTTTTTTTGCGCTTTGTAGGATCGCCCATTCCAGGCCAAATCATAAAATTAAGACTATGTGTTAGAGTTATAATGATTTGTATGACTATTTATGCAAAACATAGCATGCGATTATTAAGATGATTAAAGATATGTTATAAGTTTCTATGAAACTAATGTTGTTTTAAAAATAATTCTCTGAAAGAAATTAAAGTGTGGAATCTCCACGTTTTTTAGATCCAACGTCTATCGTTTCTGCTACGTCAGTTATGAAGATTTTTCCTTCACCTGTTGCGCCTGTACTTGCGGCAGAAAGAATCTTTTCCACAATTTTGTCTACCAAGTCATCTTTTGATACGACCATGATAGTTGCATTTGCATTAAACGCAGGTCTATATGCACCAGTTCCTCTTCCACTAGCAAATACTGGTCTTTCAAGTACGCCTCTTCCCTTTGTATCGGAAATTGTCAGACCGCCAATCCCTGTTTCTAGTATTGCAGAAGCAACTGCTTCTACTTTCGATGCTGGTACTACGGCTTCAATTTTTTTCATAATTTATAACCCAACCCACATATGAATCGCTTTTATTAAAGTATTGCTAAAATTTATACAAAAAATTTCAATTAAAAATAATATCATAAAAAATTTTTTTTACGATAAAACACCTTTTATAGTTGTAGAACAGATTCCGAAGAGATGTCAGGAGTGCAAAAAGAAAAAATTTTAGGAAAAGTACAAGATAAAATAAAAGAAGGAATTGAAAATTATCGTGCCGCAAGTGATGCACCAGCAAAAGTTGATGTTTATGATGTTATCGAACAAGTATTTGCAGTAACTAATCCAAGCTTACAAGATGAAAGCAAAATATCTGTAGATGAGGTTAGCGGATGTCTCAGAAGTGCATACCTTGATCGTAAATCTCCTATAGAACGAACGCATAAACAAATGATGTCAAAAATAATGGAAAAAAGTGCTCTAAGCATATTAGAAAGACCTTCTGAGGGAGTATTTGAAATTGATTCTAAAATAAAACTAGTCGGTCGTGCAGATAGAGTAGAAGATGATGTTGTGATGATGTTTAGAACTGCAGAAGAATTGCCAGAAATGCCATACGCTGAGCATTTTATACAATTAAATTCTTACCTACACATGTTTGAAAAGCCAGAGGGTGTCATAGTCTATTTCGATAAAGATGGTAATGAAATGGAATTCATTGTTCCAAAAAGCGAGAAACTTTTTGGTGAAACTAAACGAAGAGCACGTATTCTTAACACATTGTTGAACAATAACGTGATGCCAGCTCTAGAACCATCAACACGATGTATGGGATGTGCACATAACGAAAAGTGCTTTTATCCATCAGAGGACAAACAAAAATGGGGATTCTGGGCACGCGGCAAATGGCGTGAATTAAAAGCAAAAGATTCTATTCTATAAATTTAAATAAATTTTTACCAAATATTGAATCCATCAGGAACCTTAGGTATGCCCATAAGAGAACCTGTTTCTTTATCTCTTATGATAATTGATTCTCGTGGTATCCAATCATCTGGCGAAACAAAATATGTTACTCCATAATTTGTTATTGTGATGTATTTGTAAGTTGTAGCTATATGTTGTTCAGCAAAATTAAGCAAACTTGAAACAGGAATTAAACTAGAAAATTTTTTATCCAGTATTATTTTTGAATTTTTACTTTCCCAAATAGGATACGGTGAATATTTTGCTCCCCTGGCTCTAAAAAATGATGGTTTGAGAGATATTACCAAACATAATGTAAGGAAAAATATTCCTGCAAGAAAATAAAGTTGAGCATATTGATCTATGTGAAAATGACTCTGAGAAATAGTGCCGTAACCTAATCTATTTGCAATTGTCGGAGGTAAATTTTGTAGATCAAAATATTTTGCTTGAATATAATACATGCCTGTATATGTCATCAACGAACCAGTTAAGGAAAGAAAAGTTGGTATCGAACCTCGCCAAAAAATACTAAATATAAATAACGCAAGAATTGGTAGAACTAAAAAATCTGTTTCTTGTCTGCCAGTTGGATTGATGCTGTAAGAAATAGAAAAAATAATTTGTAAAATAATGAGAAAGAAAAATGAAAATAAACTAATCAGCCCCCAGAATCTATTTTTTGGGAAAAACCAATCCTGAATTGTATCAATAAACGCGAACCTTTCGGTGCTCACTTTTTCCTTCATCATACGATATAATACACATCGCCAGAATTATGTACTTCTATTAATTACAGCAGTTCTGAATCTTCAACCTTGTTAAGATATACACGAGTTTTGTATGGTTTAGTTTGGTCTTTATGATAGAAAAGTACCTTTGTACCATGTTCAAAAGGAACTATCTCAATAGAATCAGTTGATTGCATGGAGCTCTCTGATTCTTTCAAATATTCAAATAATTCTTCTTTACTCATTTTGAGAAGCTCATCCAGCGGTTTTATTTTATGAATTCTCAATGATTTACAACCATGTTGAGATTATATAAAAATAACAGTTGCATCTAATAAAAATTTTTACTAGTTATTTTAAAAAATAAAATCTAAGATAAAACATTTAATCATTAAATATGAGCAATGACGTGCCAAGATAGATTGACTGATTCAAAGATAAATTGGTATGATGATTTTCTGGGCGTGGGTTATCATTTCTACGATGTGAGGCCACGAATTCTTTTAATTTTTGATGAGAGAAAAAAAATTCCTCTGATATGGAACAAAGTTATAAAATATTGGCCAGATGATGAGATTAAAATTAGATTTGTTGAAAAAGTTGATTCTTTTGAATTTGTTCTCTACTGCGAATCTCGTATTATACTTGCAACTTGGGTTTTCTTAAAATCTCTCAAAATATCTGATAATTACAAGAGATTTAAAGAAGATTATGATGGTGCTGCTAATTTTGGTTTGGCTTTATACAAACCAAAAGGTGATTCGTATGAACTAGAGATATTCAAATACACAAAAAGAATTACAGATCTAAAATTTCTAAATGAATCTGATGCTGAATTGGATTTTATTGTCAGTAGATCGAGAAAGATTCTTAACGGTACTAAAGAAGATCAGAATTAGATTAATTTTTTCAATTGTTTTTTATAATTTTGAATTTTGGAAAATAAAATTTCAAATACGTGATTTTAACAAATCTATCCATGCAGTCCAATCTACATTATAATACAAAAGTGGCTGTCTGATAGGATAGTTAGTTACACTTTTAGCTATTACAAAATCATACATTTTTTCCTTTCCGTCTTTAGAAAATTTTATTCTCATAAAATTTACCTTTCGTAATGTAATTTGGCTAACTTCTATAATGGCATCTAAAGGCATAATCCAGCTTTTTGTATTTTCAGAAATGTCCTCATCAAGTTGAGTTTCAGAATAATCCCACAACTGTGTTACTTTCACTTTATCTTCACCAAAATATTTTTCTCTTTCTTTAGGTGAAACATACAGGTATCGTGGAACGAAGATTAGATTTTTGTTAGTTAAAACCAGAATCCCCTCCTTACTTTTATTGAAAAACCCCCTCAATCCAGATACGATTGCCCATATTTTTGGTAACGCAGCAATCATATTCTCATCTTCTTCTAAATTTACTCGCATTATCTTAGTAGAGGTTTTACGGCTTCAAATTAGTCTATCTGTAAGAAAAGATTCTTTAGATTTCTACAAAAAATAGGATTTGTTGCTGTTTGTTTTATTCATGAGTTCCATGAGATTCAAAATTGAATCCATATGTTCCAGCATGTTTGTTTTCCTTTATTCGTTTGTACCTATAGGCGCGTTCTGCAAAATAGATTGCAATAGTAATTGCAGTAGTAGCTGCAGTTGCGATGTATATTGCCCATCCTGCTTCTGACATGAAAATTATAGCCACTTGTCTAGTATAATAATTTTTCTTAAATTTTTTATAATTTTAAGATATATGTCAATTTTCCAAAAATTAATTTCTAATATATAACACGATCAGAAGATATTTTGAAATTTAACATTATATCATAAAAAAAAATTTCTAGGATAAAATACCTTTTATAGTTGCAGTACAGAATTCGAGGAGATGTCTGGAGCATTACAAGCAACATCATTTCAATTTGTAACTAAAAATAAATGGCCTTTAGTTTTTGCAGTAGCAGCTTTACTTGTTACAGTATCTGGATTTACAGCAATTCAAGATGCGCACGCTCAGTTTGGACCTCTCAACAAATTAGCTGATCCAAATAAAACATCTGAATTCCATTGCAATTCTCCAATGTTACCACCAGGTAATGGTACTTTTGGAGGAAGTTCTGCACCATGTATTGATACAGGAGATACCACTTTCATGTATGCAGCAGCATCATTCGTCATGATAATGACTCCGGGTGGTGTAGGTTTCTTATACGGAGGTATGACAAGAAGAAAGAACGCATTAACAGTTATCTTACAAAACTTTTTGGTTTATGCAATAGTTAGTATTCAATGGGTTGTATGGGGCTACTCCATAATGTTTGGTCCAAGCGCAGATCCATATGGATTCATTGGTAATTTAGACTGGGCAGGCTTGAATAATGTTCTAACAAATGCACCTGCTGATGTTTATGCTCCGACTATACCACATTTGGCATATGTGATGTTCCAGCTCATGTTCGCTGCTAT
>Ga0070732_10001238_pt1 | contig 14126 bp, 9 predicted proteins | sample Coa_R1_5_FD_66449 | JGI IMG/M metagenome (GOLD analysis project Ga0070732, IMG submission 66449) | Surface soil microbial communities from Centralia Pennsylvania, which are recovering from an underground coalmine fire - Coalmine... | ecosystem: Environmental > Terrestrial > Soil > Unclassified ...
GGAGCTGACGGTGCGCACCAATCAGCTCAACAGCTCGGGCCAGACCTACTCCTACGAGGAGCTCGACCTGCTGCGGCGCTCCGACGATCACCTGCTGCTGGTCGCGGGCCTCGTCGACCGCTACGGCACTTATGGCAAGATCGGCCTGGCGTTGATCGCCAAGCAGCCGGGACTGTGGACGCTCAAGCTGCTGCTGATGTCGTGCCGCGTCATCTCGCGCGGCGTCGGGAGCATCCTCATGAGTCACATCCTGCAGCTGGCGCAGGCGGCCGGTGTCCGCCTGCAGGCCGAGTTCCGATCGACGCCACGCAACCGCATGATGCTGGTGACCTACAAGTTCGCCGGCTTTCACGAGGTCGCCAAGCACGGCGAGCTGTCGATCTTCGAGCACCGGCTCGACGCCGTGCAAGCCTTCCCGCCTTACGTCGAGGTGGACCTGGGCGGTGACGGCGAGGGCGACGGCGGCGCCGCGCGCGCCGCGGCGTCCGCGGCCGCGACAGTCAGGCCGCGATAGGAGGCAGCCACGGTGGAGACCATTGGAGTCATCGGCGCCGGCGTCATGGGAGTCGGCGTGGCACAGGACATTGCGCAACACGGCCGGCAGGTGATCCTGATCGACGTCGACGACGCCACGCTGGCCAGGGCCCGGCAGGCGATCCGCACCAACCTGCGCATGCAGGGGTTGTTCCGCAAGCCCCAGGGCGTGCCGCCGCCGCCCTCCCTTCCCGCGGCAGCCGCCGGCGGCGAGAGCAGCGCCCAGGTGCTGGCGCGAATCACCTTCACCACCGACTACGGGCAGCTCGCCGCCGCCGACTTCGTGGTCGAGAACGTGATCGAGAAGTGGCCGGTCAAGGAACAGGTCTACAAGCTGCTCGACGCTCGATGCCCGCCGGCCTGCGTGTTCGCCGCCAATACCTCGGCGATCTCGATCACACGCATCGGTGCGGCGAGCGGCCGTCCCGACCGCGTGGTCGGCTTGCATTTCATGAACCCGGTGCCGCAGAAGGCCATGGTCGAGGTCATTCGCGGCTTCCATACCTCGGAGGCTTCGCTGGCCAGGGCGCAGGAGCTGTTGGCGCTGCTGGGCAAGGAAGGCATCGTGGTCGAGGACATGCCCGGCTTCGTCACCAATCGCGTGCTCATGCTGACCATCAACGAGGCGATCTTCGTGGTGCAGGACCGGGTGGCGCCGCACGAGGACGTGGACCGCATCTTCAAGACCTGTTTCGGCCACAAGATGGGACCGCTCGAGACCGGCGACCTGATCGGTCTCGACACCATCCTGTACTCGCTGGAAGTGCTGTACGAGAGCTACAACGACGACAAGTACCGGCCCTGCCCGCTGCTCCGCAAGATGGTCGACGCCGGTCTGCACGGCCGCAAGAGCGGCCGCGGCTTCTACACCTACGACACGGTGGACTGAAACATGACCGACGTCCAGATCAAGATCAAGGAATTCCTGTCGCGTTTCTTCAGGCAGCACGACCTGAAGCCCGACGAGGACATCTTCGCGCTGGGCTTCGTCAACTCGCTGCTCGCCATGCAGCTGGTGGCCTTCGTCGAGAAGCAGTTCGGCATCACCATCGCGGACGAGGACCTGGATCTCGACAACTTCCGCTCCCTCGCCGCCATGGACGCGCTCGTCGAGCGCAAGCGCGCCACCGCGGCGGCGAGCTGAGGCCGGCCCGAGATGACCGCGCCGGCCAAGCCGAGCGAGAGCGGCGGGGCGGGCATCCGGCTCGAGCTGTCCGAGGCTCAGCGCCAGGCGCGCCAGCGCTGCCGCGCCTTCGTCGCCGAATGGGTGGCTCCCCACGCCGGGGCCTGGGACCGCGAGGGCCGGATGCCCGAGACGGTGATCGCCGAGCTCCGCCGGCGCGGCTACCTCGGTGCGCACCTCGCGCGGGAGGTGGGTGGGGGAGGGGTCGACGCCATCACCTACGGGCTGCTCACCGAGGAGATCGGCCGCGGCTGCTCCTCGCTGCGCTCGCTGCTGACCGTCCATGACATGGTGAGCGAAGCGGTGCGGCGATGGGGCAGCCCCTATCTCAAGAGCGAGGTCTTGCCGCGACTGGCGCGGGCCGAGCTGCTGGCGGCCCTGGCGCTGTCGGAGCCCAACGTCGGCAGCGACGCCGCGAACGTCGAGACCGAGGCCGAGCGCGATGGCGACGCCTTCGTGCTCACCGGCTGCAAGCGATGGATCACCTTCGGCATGATCGCCGACGTCTTCCTGGTCTTCGCCCGCTGCGGCGACCAGGTGGCCGCCTTCGTGGTGCCGGCGACGGCCGGCGGCCTGGCGAGGCAGCCCATCACCACCGTCGTCGGGACGCGCGCCGCGCATCTCGCCGAGCTGACGCTGACGCGTTGCCGCGTGCCGGCCGATCATCTCGTCGGGCGGGTGGGCTTCGGCTTCTCGCACGTCGCCGCCACCGCGCTCGACCTGGGCCGCTACAGCGTCGCGTGGGGTGCGGTGGGGATCGCCCAGGCCTGCCTCGACGCCTGCCTTGCCTACACGTCGTCGCGCCACCAGTTCGGCAAGCCCCTCGCCAAGCACCAGCTGGTGCAACGCAAGCTCACGCGCATGATCGTGGACACGCGCGCTGCACGGCTGCTCTGCTACCAGGCCGGTTACCGGCGATCGATCGGCGCCCCCGATGCCGCGACCGACACCTTGATCGCCAAGTACTTCGCCTCGCGCGCCGCCACTCGCGCGGCCAACGACGCCGTCCAGCTCCATGGCGCCAACGGCCTGTCGCAGGACTACCCGGTCGAGCGTTACCTGCGGGATGCCAAGGTCACCGAGATCATCGAGGGCAGCACGCAGATCCAGCAGATCGCCATCGCCAGCTACCCACCCGACGAGCTCTGATCTGAGGCAATTCGTCCGGCCCGGGCCGGTCCCGAGTCCCTCGGCCGCCGCCGAGCAGATCCGCAGCGCCCTGTCCTGTCAGAGAACCTCGGCCGGCGGCGAAAGCCCAGGTCATGAGCCACACCAGAGCCGGATCCTGATCCGCGTACGAGGAGAACGACATGTCCGACAACATCCCGAAGGGCTACAGCCGGTTGGAAGCCAGTGAACGCCACCCTGCCGAGAATGCCAAACTGCTCGGCCCCGCCGACCCCACCGAGACGTTGACCGTCACCATCACCGTACGGCGGCGTCCCGACGGACCTCCGTTGCCCGAGTCGGAGCACTTCTTGAATACGCCGCTCAAGCAGCGTCGCCGCATGCCGCCCGAGGAGTTCGCCGCCCTGTACGGCGCCGCCGACGAAGACCTCTCCAAGGTCGTCGCATTCGCCCAGGCGCAGGGTTTGAAGGTGGTCGAAACGCATGCCGCTCGGCGCACCGTGGTGGTCTCCGGGACCGTTGCCCAGATGAACAAGGCTTTCGGAGTGTCGCTCTCGCGTTACGAGCACTCGGTCGTGCGCCAGCGAGGCGAGCGCCCGCGCACGGAAGGCTACCGTGGACGCGACGGTTTCATTCACGTTCCCAAGGACCTCGCCGGCATCGTCGAGGGTGTCTTCGGCCTGGACGATCGCAACATCACCAAGCGCAACGCCGCCGACCCGCCTAACAGCGTGCCGCTGACCACCGCTCAGATCACCCAGCTTTATGGGTTCCCCACCAACTCCGCCGCCGGGCAGACCATCGGCATCGTCTCGGAAGGGGGTTACCGCTCCGCAGACATGAGCGCCACCTTCGGCGGCAGCCCGCCCGCGATCACCGAGGTGTCCATCGACGGCAGCACCAACGATGGCTCCGCGGACGGCGAGACCACCCAGGACATCTGCATCGCGGGCTTGGCAGCCCCCGGCGCGGCCATCGCAGTGTACTTTCAGCCGGGCTCGGAGCAGGGGTGGGTCGATCTCTTCGCCAGGGTCGCACACCCCGGCACCGGCGACCCCCACTGCTCGGTCGTCTCGTCCAGTTTCTACATCTGCGACGGCGACGATGCCGACACGCTGCTCAATGAAGGCGTGAGCTCGGGCCTCCTCAACGCGGTTTCCGCGGCGTTCCAGGATGCGGCGATCCAGGGCGTGACGATCTGCATCGCTTCGGGCGACACCGGCTCGAGCTCTAAGGTGGGCGGCAATCCCGGAGCATGGGGAGATCCGTTCCCCCCCGATCACAAAGCGCACGTCCAGTTTCCGGGAAGCAGTCCATGGGTGCTCGCCGTCGGCGGCACCACCATCGGCAACGTCAGCGGCGCCTCCTTCGACGAGTATGTCTGGAACGATCCGGCTCCCGGCGATCCGACCAACTGGGGCACAACCGGTGGCGGCGTCAGCGACTTCTTTGGCCTCCCCTCGTGGCAGAGCGGAGCGGGAGTACCGGCCTCGATCAACGACGCCCACATCGGGCGCGGCGTTCCCGACGTGGCGGGCAATGCCAGCCTAAACAGCGGCTATCAGGGCATCATCGTCGGCGGAGGCCCGTACGTCGGCGCCGGCACCAGCGCTTCGTCGCCGCTATGGGCCGGTCTGATCGCGGTGATCAACGCCGCTCTCGGGGCCAACGTGGGGTTCGTGAATCCAGCGATCTATGCGCTCGGCTCGGCCGTCTTCCGGGACATCGTTCCCGGCGCCGGACCCGCCGACAACAGCAACAGTGGCGTGGCCGGCTACCCCGCCGGTCCAGGTTGGGACGCTTGCACCGGATGGGGCAGCCCCAACGGTACCGCTCTGCTCGCAGGCTTGCAACAGCTGTATGCCAAGGACTGCGTCATTATCACCGACCGGAGCACGTTCGGCAAGGACGAGATCGACGCCATGCTGCAGCTGGCCAATCCGGCCGTGATCCCTGCCGCGTTCTACGTCGCGGTCGACGGCTTCCGCCCCGGCGACCTTGGCATCACCCCGGCAGATCTGAGCGGCGTGCCCTCGGTCTTTCCGTCGGTCGGCCTCGCGCCGCCCGTGACGGGTATGTCCGTCGGCGACGCCCTGGGCCGCCCCACAGCCCTGGTCGCGCAAGACCCCACCTTGCCGCCCGCCCCGCAACGCTTCACCTGGGTCTACCCGGTCAGCTTCACCAGCACCGCAGGCTTCATCCCGGGCGGGCAGACCCTGACGCTCACCGCGTCCATCAGCAGCGTCACCGGCAACGCGCAGATCCAGTTGACAGACCAGGCCAACGTATATGAGGTGGACGGCCCGGTCTCCTGGCTCAGCACCGATACGCGCGTCTTCTTGGCCAAGCAGGGTGAGTCGTGGTTCAATGCCCCGGCGCTGGGCTCGACGCCCGCGGACGCCTCGAGCTTCATCCAGGCCGTCATCGCAAACTTGAACGCGGGGACCACCGGGGGCCAGACGTTTGATTCGCTTCCTGTCGATGAGAACGGCTCCGCGCTGGCGCTCTACCAGGTCGATCACAATAGCGTACCGGTCTTTAATTTCGCGCTCTCCCGTGTGCGCTACCGGGCACTGGTCACCGACGCCACCAACGTGCGCGTCTTCTTCCGGCTCTGCCCCGCGCTGTCGGTCTCGGTCGACTACGACTCGGCGACCACCTACCGCCGCGGCGGCCCCAATCCGGACGGCCAGCCGATCGCTCTGCTGGGCATGCAGAGCAACAACATCCTGACCTTGCCGTTCTTCGCCGAGCCGCGCACCGACACCACGACCTTCGCCATGACCCAGCAGACCGATCCCGCCAACGTTCAGGTCGTTCCCCATGACGTGACCGGTCAGGAGGTGGAGCATTACTTTGGCTGCTGGCTCGACATCAATCAGCCGGGCCAGCTGTGGTTCCCGTTGAACCCGACCGGCGACGGCCCCTACAGCGGCACCCTGCAGTCGGTCCTGCAACTGGTGCGCAACCAGCACCAATGCCTCTTGACCGAGATCGCCTTCGACCCCGATCCGATCGCCGGCAACCCCAGCCCTGCCAACTCCGACAAGCTGGCGCAGCGCAACCTGGCGCTGAACCTGACTGACAATCCGGGAGACGCCGCTTCGCGGCGGGTGCCCAACACTTTCGAGGTGAAGCCCACCGCGCGGCGCCTCGCCATCGGCCAGCAACCCGACGAGATCCTGATCGACTGGGGCGGCATCCCCGAGGGCAGCCTGGCCCAGATCTACATCCCCGAGGTCGCGGCCGGGGAGATCCTGCAGTTGGCGAGCCGCATGTATACAGGCCATCCCTTGACGCAGGTGGACAGCCACACCGTGCAGCTCCAGGCTAGAGGCATCACCTACGTCCCGATCCCGCCCGGAACCAGCTTGAACCACGCGGGCTTGCTCACCGTCGATCTGCCGGCGGGCATCCGCCGCGGCCAGCTGTTTCGCGTCGTCGTGCGGCAGGTGACCAACGCCCAGGCGGCCCTGCTGGGGGAGCCGCGGCGCGGCGAGATCGCCGCGCAAGCAGCGGTCGAACCGGTGATCCGCTGGCGCAGCGTGCGCGGCTCCGTTCAGGTCTCGATCGCCGTGGGCACCGCCGAAGACCTGCTGGCCGCGGAGGAGACGTCGCTCTCGATCCTGCGCCACATCCAGAAGTCCATTCCAGCCGAGGACCGCTGGTACCTGGTGTTCCGACGTTACGTGGAGCAGGTTGCCGAACGCGTGGCCGGATTCGGTGGGGATCCCGCGAAGGTCCTGCCCTCGCCGATCGGAGTCTGGCAACAGGCGCCACGGCACGGCGAGCGCGGCCGCGAGCGCCGCGGCTTTACCGGCAAGGTCGCCGCGCTCGTCTATGACCGCTTCGGCGATTTTGAAGGCTTCCTGCTCGACACCGAGGAAGGAGAACAGACCTTCCACAGCCATGAGCGCGCCATCGAGCGCCTGGCGCGCGAAGCCTGGGTGCAGCGCATCCGCACGCAGGTGTTCGTCGAGGCCGACGAGCCGCACGAGCTTCGGCGGCTCGCCTCCCTCCTGCTGGTCGGCGCGCCTGCCGAGACGCACCACTACTAGGATGCGGCGGGCGTCCGCCAGGCGGAGCGTCCGGGCGCTCCGGCCGCTCCACCCTCCCCTCCTTCGCTGAAGCGGAGGAGGGGGTTCCCTCGGAGCGGAGCTGGAAAGGTGAGCGCCCCGGCCGCTGAAGCACGCTCGCCAGCGTCCCGACCCGACGGTACGGCCTTGGCTCGTTCAAGCGCCGGGCTGCCAGCCGGGCGGCGCGAGCTCGAAGCGGTCGAAGTCGAACGCCGGCGCGACGGTGCAACCGGCCAGCGTCCAATCTCCACGCGAGCGCGCGCTCTGCCAGGCGCCCGCCGGCACGACCGTCTGCGGGCGCTCGCCGCGCGGCAGGTCGGCGCCCAGCAGCACGGTCGCCACCTGGCGGCCCTCGGCCGAGATCCGCAGCTCGAGCGGCGCTCCGGCGTAGTGATGCCACACCTCGGCGGCGTCCTGGACACGATGCCAGGCCGACCGGTCGTCGCGGCGGAGCAGGTAGTAGATCGCGCTCGAGGCCCCCCGCGCCCCGGCGGGCGCGGGGTCGCGAAAGGTCTCGCGGAACCAGCCCCCTTCGGGGTGCGGCGCGAGGCCGAGCGCAGCGATCACTTCGTCTGCCGAGAGGCTCGTTTTCATGGGCCGGACCCTATCAGGTGTGGATGTGCCTGGCGCTCGCCGGGCTCGCCTGGCGGCGCCTGGCGCCGCCTGGCGCCGCAAGGTGGAATTCTCGCCGCGCCTGTCCTACAATAGCTATGAAAGCTCTGGGGACTGATGGTGGGCCGCGAGCACACGGCAAGCGTGTGGCGGTGCCGCTGTCTGCCGGCCACGCACCTGCGCTGCTTGGCCAGCCGCGAGCGGAACGGGGATCGCCCTGTCCGCTCTCCCCAACCAGGAGGAGGCTTGATGAGCTATCTCGATCCGCCGCGGTTCTCGTTCGCCGGCACGTTCCAGGCCACGCCGTCGACGATCAACAACTCCACCGAGAACTACCCTGCCGGGGTGAAGTACAACAACGACCCGGCGTCGCCGCAGAACCCGACCTCGGTCTGGTGGAACCCGGGCGGGTGGGCGTTCTTCGAGGTGCTCTCGGGCACGGTGAACGGCGCCTGCCTGGACCTCGGCGCCAACATCACCTCGGGCGACGCGATCATCGGCGCGAACGTCGTGAGCATTCCCGCCGGGACCGTGCAGCCGTATCACCAGGGACGCCTCGTCGATCTCGATCCCGACCAGCAGGGGCGCTCACTGGTGGTCGGCATGCAGCTGCAGATCCAGACCGGTGACGGCGCGAGCGTCACCGGCGTCGTCGCGCCGATGACCATCATCGACCTCTGGGGCCGCGTCCAGGGCGGCAACGGCGGCAGCATCAACTGGGCCGGCTGCATGTATCAATCGGTGATGCAGAACGTCACCTGGAACGGTATCGAGTCGACCTCGTCGGCGGTGCTCAAGGCGCTTCATGCCGCGAGCCCGAACACCCTCTCGATCAAGTTCAACGTCGACGCCTACAACGGGCTGGGACCGCAGTATCCCGGCTTCAGCACCGGCCGGATCGCCGGCACGATCGGCCCGTACGGCGAGCTCGCGCCGGGCGTTCCCGAGCCGATGCACGTCCTCGCCCAGCGCCGGATGTACGGCTCGCTCCCGGGCGGCACGGCGCCGGCGGTCTCGCTCGGTTACCCACCGTCGAACGGCCCGTCACCGCTCAATCCCGCACCGTTCCAGGTGAAGAACGGCTGGTTGACGATCGACCTCGGGAACTCGATCCCGACGACGCTCGCGAGCAGCGGGCTGGCCGGACCGTTCGCGGAGCTGGGCGCGGTGGTGCCGATCATCAGCCCGCCGGAGCCGCCGTCGGTGGTGCCGCCGCCCGGCGGATGGCCGCCGGCGGTGGCGCTGCCGGCGCTCTTCTCGACCGCGGCGGACTTCGCGGCGAGCTACCAGGCCTTCGCCGGCATCTACGACGTGCCGCTCGGCGGCGCATCGGCGGACGGTGTCACGGTGGGATTGCAGATCGCGCCGCCGTCATCGCAGTCGGTGCTGACCGCGGAGCAGGTGAAGATGGTGAAGGCCGGCCTCGACGTCGCACCGGCGGCGATGTCGCAGGCGGCCGGCACGCCGCTCATCGCGCTCGCCGAGAACCCGGGCGGCCAGTTCGCCTCGCTCGACTTCAACGCGCTGCGGCTCGCCTACGGCGCGCCGGCATGGTCGCCGGCGGCGCTCACCGGCACCGAGGTCACCGGCGACGCGGCGGTGCCGTTCTACGCCACGGTCTTCGGCCAGCCGGCCGCGTATCAGACCTTCAACGTGCAGACCGCGCTCAATCAGTACCAGTTCCCGACCACCCCGAACTACATCAGCAACGATCCGGCGTCGGCGATCACACCGGCGCCGTCGGGATGGACGCCGCCGCCAGGCGGAACGATGCCGAACGTCGCCACGATCGCGACCGATGCCAACGGCGTCGGCGCCTTCCAGGTCACCGCCAACGCGCTGACCGCGGCGGCGGTCGACCCGGTGCAGAACGGCCGCCGCGCGGCGCTCGGCAGCCAGCTCTACCTCTACGCCCACGACTGGAACATGGACACGACCGGGCAGCCGATCACCGTCCTCGTCTTCGTCAGCACGCCGGGACCGTCGCAGCCGACCTGGGCGGACGACGTCTCGCCGATCTTCCAGCAGTACGCGACCCTCTATCCGGGCATGCGCCAGGTGCTCGACCTCGGCGACTACGGCACCGTCGTCGGCAACCTGCCGGCGTTCAAGACGGTGATGAATCTGCCGACGTCCGACCCCAGCCACATGCCGGTGACGCGCGATCTCTCGCCGGCGAACCTGGCGATGATCAATGCCTGGTTCGCCAACCCGCAGAAATGAGGAGAGCCATGCCGAAACCAAGCGCGCGCATGCTGGCCGCGGCCCTGCTGCTCGTCGCCGCCGGGTCGCCCGGCGCGGCGCAGAACACGCCGGTCCCGCAGTTCACTCTCACTCTCAAGCAGGTGCAGCCCGGCAAGGACGTCGCCATGCCCGCGCTGCACTCGTTCGCCCGCGCCGTCGGCCCTGGCGGCCAGTGGCTGATCGTCGCCGGCCGCACCAACGGCCTCCATACCTTCCCGACCTCGGTCAACGGCGCGCCGCCGGCCAACGCCTTCCCGCCGGCGCAGGCGAACTCGCGTCTCTGGGTGATCGACGTCACGCAGCAGAAGGCCTGGTCGGCGCCGGTGCCGGGCGGCGCGATCGGCGATTCGCTGTCGGCGACCAACGTCGAGTACAAGCAGTCGGGCGACACGCTGTACGTCTTCGGCGGTTATGGCCAGCAGTCGAGCACCGGGCAGGTCATCACCTTCCCGACGATCACCGCGATTCCGGTCGCCGGCACGATCAGCGCCATCATGGCCGGAGCGCCGCTGCCGGCCATCCAGCAGATCGGCACCTGGTACGACTGCACGATCGCACCGACGCTCAATCCGCCGCAGACGGTGCAGGCGTGCAACCAGGCCATCACCTCGGGCAACGCGGCCGCGGCGGCGCCGTTCCTCTCCCCGACGGGGCCGTACTTCGCCGGCGTGGCGGGCGGCGGCGTGGAGACGGCCGGCGCGATCTACTGGATGGTCTTCGGGCAGAGCTTCCAGGGGCTCTACTCGGCGAACCCCGGCGACATGGGGAACTATCCGAAGCTGCAGACCTACATGCAGGAGCTCGCCGGTTTCTGGATCGGGACGATCGGCGGCAATCTCGCGGCGGCGGTGATGAACGTCGTGCAAGCCGATCCGAATCCGAGCGGCAACCCGCCGGCCGCGCAGTGGCATCGCCGCGACGTCAACGTGCTCCCGGCGGTGGACGCGAGCGGCAACCCGATGATCTCGGTCTACGGCGGGGTCTTCATCCCGGGACAGATCGCCGCTTTCCAGCAGCCGATCCACATCACCAACGGCAGCGACCCGCTGGCGGTCGCCACCACGCTCGACCCCTACCTCCAACTCTTCAGCCAGTACGAGTGCGCGACGATGAAGCTCTACAGCGCCTCGGCCGGCACGAACCAGACCGTCTTCTTCGGCGGGATCGGCCTCTACTACATCAGCAACGTGAACTCCACCTTGCAGAAGGACAGCGGCCTCCCGTTCGTGAACACCCTGTCGGTCCTGACCGTGAAAGGCACCAGCGCCCTGGGCGAGGTCTACGCCTCGGCGCCGCTCCCGGGGTACATCGGCGCCGACGCGACCTTCATCCCGAGCCCGGCGGTGCCGCGGCAGGCGGGCGACATCATCGCCCTCGACAAGCTCACCACCAGCACCCTGGCCGGCTGGCTCTACGGCGGGATCCTCTCCACCCAGACCCAGCCGCCGCCCGGGACCACGCAGGCCTCGAACGCCATCTACGAGGTCTGGCTCACCCCCGGCGCGCCGCCCGCCAGCTTCTGGAACAGCGTCTCGCCATCACAGACGTCGGTGCTCAAGACGACGCGTTGATGAGCTCCGCGGAATCGGTGCCGGCCGCCTACCCGGGCGCGCTGTTCCGTTCCAGCGCCTGCCGGTCCCAGTGGCCCAGGTCGGCGGCCGCCTCGTAGGTGCTCTGCAGGAAGTCGAGCAGCGCCGCGTCGGGGTCGGGCTCGGCGCGCAGGGCGTCGTAGGGGAGGATGAACTCGCCCAGTTGCTGGTGGTAGTAGGCGCCGGCGGGCTTGACTGGGGCGTCGGCGAAGCCCTGCGGCGTGGGGTAGGCGTAGGCGTAGAAGATCGTCTCCGGGGACTGCGGGCTGCCGGGCCAGAAGCCGGCGCTGGCGACCTCGTGCGAATAGCCCTCGCGCATGACCCGGTCGGCGACGTGCGGGATGCCTCCCGGGTGCGGGGGCGCCTGCCGGCCGGAGAAGCGGCTGGCGGCGAGGTCGAAGCCGCCCCAGAAGAAGTGGACCGGGCTGGCCTTGCCCTCGAAGCGCCCGCGGAAGACCTTGAAGACGCGGTCCACCTGGACCAGGACGCGCCAGAAGCGCTGTGCAGCTGCGGGATCGTAGGCCGCGTGCACGCGGTCTTCGGTGAAGGGGAGCATGTCGTCCGGGATCTCGACGGGGACGGGCCAGATGTGGAGGTCGACCTTCAGGGCCGCGAGGGCGCGCCGGTAATCCGCGTAGAAGTCGGCGACGCTGCGCGCGACGAGGGGCAGCGCCTCGCGGCCGCCGTCGCTCACCCGGAGGACGAGCTCCTGGGACAGGAGGTCGAGCTCGACGTCCAGCAGGCGCCCGCCGTTGCAGGGCATGGCCGAGGTGGAGAGGCCGCGGGCGGTGACGTAGAGCGTGACCTGCCACCAGTGATTCAGCATGGGCTCGAGGGCGAGCCGCGTCTTGCCGACGATCTGGGTCCAGCGGTGGAGCGTCTGGCGGGTATCGGCCCACTCCGCGTACGGCAGCGCGGGCCAGGCCTCGGCGGGCTGCGTGGACATCCCGGGCCCTCCTCTCCGGCGGCGCGACACGACCCGGGCTCATCGCCTGGCGCGAAGCGCGGGCCGAGGTTCGCCGCGCCGCTCGCAGGGCGAGCCTCGAACGCCATTGTACTGCCCGCGCTCTCAACGCTCTCCACGCTCTCGACGCACTCCACGCTCTGGTGCCTCAAGCCGCGACCGCCCGCGCCACCTCTCTCTCCTGCGCCTCGACGGGCTCGGGGACGGGCTCCTCGAAGGGCTCGACGACGAGCGAGGCTGCGGGCGCCTGGGCCTCGCCGCTTGGCAGCGAGCGGCTGCGGTCGCGTCCGTCGCGCTTCGCGGCATAGAGCGCCTCGTCGGCGGCGGCCAGCGCCTGCTCCCAGGGCGAGGCGCCGTCCGGCCCCGGCAGCCAGTCGAAAGCCGCCCAGCCGATGCTGCAGGTGATCCGGCGGGTCGGGCTCTCGGAGTCATCGGAGCCGTTGGAGCCATTGGAGCTATTGGAGCCATGAGCATGGAGACCGAACGGCCGCGAGCGCACCGCACTCAGGATCCGCTCGGCCACCTCGTGGATCCGCTCCCGATCGACCTGCGGCAGGAAGACCACGAACTCGTCGCCGCCCCAGCGCGCCAGCCTGTCCCTGTCGCGGACGCACTGGCGCAGAATGCCGGCCAGCTGCTCGAGGGCCTTGTCGCCCGCCGCGTGGCCGTAGGTGTCGTTGATGGCCTTGAAGTTGTCGACGTCGATCATGAGGATGCCGGCGCTCCGGGCGCGGTCCGCGGCGCGGCGGCTGGAATACTCCAGGCCCTGCCGAGAGCCCTCCTCGGCCACCTTGTCGAGCAGGTAGCGCCGGTTGTGCAGGCCGGTGAGCGGATCGCGCTCGGTGAAGTCCCGGAGCAACCGGCTCACGGCCTCGAGATCGCGGGTGACCTGCGTCAACTCCTCCACCCTGTCGTTCGCCTCGTCCTTCAGCTGCTGGTTGAGCCGCGTGCTGGCCAGGAGCTTGCGGGTGTTGACGACCAGGAAGAGGGAGGCGCCGACGAGGAAGATCAGCCTCGACGAGGCCAGGTAGAAGCCGTGGTCGAGGCCCCCGATCTGGCCCATGGCCGTCAGCACGCCGAAGTAGAGCAGCGCGGCAACGGCGGCGAAGGCGACGGCCGGCCGGAGGCGGAGATGCGTCATCGCGGCGCCGCCGCAGCCGAGATACCACACCCACCAGGGGCTGGACACGCCGCCGGTGGCGTAGATCATCGCGGTGACGAGGACCATGTCGCAGGCGATCCACCAGGGAGCCAGGCCGGCGTGCCGGTTCGCACGGCTGGCGCGCAGCGCCAGCAGCGAGAAGCAGCCCACGCTCGCGAGGCCCAGCCCGAAGATGGCCACGGTCCAGAGGTAGTGGACGTCGTAGAGGCCCACGACCCTGGCCAGGAGCATGGCCGCCCCGGCCACCGCGTAGGTCACCGCGCGGTTCCGCTGGGTCACCAGCTCCGAGTGCAGCAGGCTGTCGTCGGGCTTGGCCGGCCGCCCGGCCTTGCCGCCGGCGCGAGGCGAGTCCGGGGGGCGAAGCGGCGCGAATTCATTCGACATGGCAGAGTTCCTCCGGCAGCGGCGCGGCACGGGCCCAGCGCTCGTGGCGTTCGCTGCCCGAGACTCTGCGGCAGGACGGCGGGCCTGGCTGTCGGCGGGCGCCGCCGAACCATGCGCGACGTGCGGCCGGATCGGTGTCGATGCTTGTCCTACAGGGGCCCGCTGCCCCGCTGCCCGGGACAGGTTCTCTGGGCGCCTGAAGTATGCTATTGTGGCATGACCTCGGGACTCTTACTCTCCTTGGAGCGTC
>Ga0070732_10001239_pt1 | contig 14115 bp, 13 predicted proteins | sample Coa_R1_5_FD_66449 | JGI IMG/M metagenome (GOLD analysis project Ga0070732, IMG submission 66449) | Surface soil microbial communities from Centralia Pennsylvania, which are recovering from an underground coalmine fire - Coalmine... | ecosystem: Environmental > Terrestrial > Soil > Unclassified ...
GGGATGGTTGGCGCGCCGACGCGGGTCTCGCCAACCCACATTGGCGAGCACGGCAGTCCCCAGTGGTCCCCGGACGGTCAGTCGATCGCGTACCTCCGAAGGCCCGGTGGCATGGAGACGAGGATCCTCACGATTCGGGATCTTCGGGCCGGCACCGAGCGGGAACTCACGACCTCGCTCGACCAGATCCAGGGCTACAGTCCGAAATGGCTGGAAAACGGGCGCGAAGTCATTGTCGACGCGCGCGACCAACCGGATTGGAGCCGTCTCGGCTACTACCGCGTGGATGTCCGGACGGGGCGGACCAGCCCCGTGGTCATTACGGGCACCGACGGCAACCTGGGAGCCTTCGAGTGTACGCGCGACGGGCGAACGCTGCTCTATTTATCGCGCACGCGCGGGCTCGTGGCCCATGACCTCTCGAGCGGACACGAGGCTGTGCTCATCCCACAACCATTCGGCCGGTTTGTACTCTCGCCCGACGGGCGATCGATCGCCTTCGGTGTCGTCACGCACCACGGCGACGACGCGGACGACACGAACGTCATCAAGGTTCGCGCCCCGGACGGCCAGAGTCGCGTGATCGTCGATCCGCAGGGACGCGGCGTCGTGTTCTTGCAAGGTTGGGCGTCAGACTCACTCGGCATCCTCTTTACAACAGCGCCCAGCTGGCAGGCCGACGCCGTCGGCCATCTGTGGCGAACGGACCCCCAGGGCCAGACGAAGCACGATATGGGCCTTGCAGTGTTGGGCAACACGACGAACCACATGTCCGTGACGCGCGATGGTCGACGCCTGCTCTACACGGAAGCGGAGTCCTTTCAGGAACTCCACACGAGTCCCAGCCCGATCGTCACGTGGACCCGGCCGGGCCGCTAGCCAGTGCCGCCCAACGCCCGGTGGCGACCGTATGATCCACGACTTCGACGGCGTTCGCTCACGAGCAGCCGTTACTGCCCGCGGTTACCGGCGCTGATGCCGGGAGGCCCCACGAGGAGCTGCCAGACGTTCTCGTGCCGTCCGGCGACGGGATCGAACGACTGGGTTGCGCCATTGTTGGGATAGATCGCGAGCAGCCGCCCATCGGGACTCACATCGAACGTCGCCGCCACACCGGGCCCGTTGATCACTGACGTAGCCGGTTGCGGCGCCCCGCCGGCCAGCGAAACGCGCCAGACACGCCAATTGACGCCAGCGCCGCTGAACGGCGTCACCTGCCCCACGAACACCGCGCTGCTGTCCGAGGTCCATCCGACCTGACCGAATGGGCTGTCGCTCGGGAAGGGACCGTAGATCTCGCGATAGCCACGTCCGTCGACCCCGACGACCGCCAGCCGCGCCCGGCGCTGCGCGAGTGTGACGATGGCGATCATTCGACCATTCGGGCTCGCCGACAGGCCGACGCTCCCGCCTCCAGGAAATTCTCCCTCATCGCCCGGCAGCCGGAAAACGCTTCGCACGGCACCACTCTGAAGATCGATGCCGACGATTCGATCGAAGGTCTGGCGCGTGCCGTCGTGCGCCGCCGCGTAGAGCGTTGCGCGATCCGCGCTGAGAGCGGACTCCGCGCTTCGCGTCAGCGCCGCCGGGAAATCGGCCCCGAGCGGCGTGGCGCGGCCCGTCGGCACATCCACGCGAAAGAGTCGCGGATGTCCGTAACCGTGCTTGACCTGCTCGAGTAGCGTGCGGTCATTCAACCAGAACAGCGGCAACACCGCATTAGTCGAGGTGTTCGTGACGATGCGTTCGTCGCCGGTGGCGATCGATCGAATGACGAGATCCGCCGTGTCACCCGATGGGCGCACGCGAAAGAACGTCACGGTACTCGCGTCCGGCGACCATCGCGGTCGATAACCCGAGAAGATGCCGAGCGCACGCTCGGCGGGTGTCTGCGGAAACGATCCGCCGACCGGCACGATGACGACGCGGTTGGGACCGGCAATGATCCCGTCGTACGTGTACCGGTCGCCGGCGGCGACACCGAGCGGTATGTTCACACCCACGTTGTGGCGGATGAGCTGCCCCGCGTCAACCGCTTTGCCGTCTCGCAGGCTGACGGCCCACAGATCGTACGTGCCTGAAATGTTGCTGGTATAAAAGAGGCGCGATCCATCAGCGGACCACACGGGGCCGCTATTCGTGACGGCCGTCTGCACGACCGCCGTCTCTGACGATCCGTCCGCGGCGAGCACGTAGATCTGTCGACCAGCTTCGGGCGCTCCGCCGCTCGTCGCGGGTTGGCTCGCGGCATAGGCGATGAAGCGCCCGTCGGGCGAGACGCGGGCCCGGCGCGCGATTCCGGCCGGATGCGGCTGTCCGATCGTCGCCACCTGGCCGGTGTCGACGTCGGCCCACTCAAGCGTGGAGGATCCATCCGGCCCTTTTTCCGACGCCAGGACGCGCCGGCCATCGTGCGACCAGTCGTGTACTGTGACGTCCACGGCGCTCGGATCGTCGAGAAGCGGTTGGGCAGTCGCTCGCGCGGCGCTCAGCCTCACGACGTGCAACGTGGGTCGAGTGTAGCGGGTATCTTCGCTCCAGCGGTACGCGACCTCGGCGCCATCGGGCGACCAGACCGGTTGCAATGCTACAGCCTGGGAGTCCGCCCACGATCCGGATTTCACGCCCAGCCGGCGATCGGTGGCCGCGCGAAGATCGCGGATGATCAGATCGCCGCTGTCGTCATCGGGCCGTACGAGGAAATGACCGTCCTCACTCATCGAGGCCTCATCACCGCAGTCCGTGCAGAGCAGCGTGAGCTGGCCTGCGGCTGCGTTCGCCTCGTCGCGGGGAGTTACGACCCCATGCGACGATCTCGCGCTCCACGCCCAGATGACCGCGACCGCCGCCACCGCGCCCGCACCAGCCAGGATGGCGACACGGCGGCGAGAGCGCGCGCCCGCCAGGGCGCGTTCAAGGTCGTGGGCGGACAGATAGCGTCTCGAGGGTTCGCGTGCCAGGCCGCGGGCAATGACGCGCGCCAGCCTGCGGGAGCAGCCCGGTCTCACGCCCACTAGTGCCTGGGACTCAGCTCGAGCGTGCCCGCGGCGCACTTCTTCGAGGGTGCGGCCAGACACGGGGTACGAACCGGTCAAAAGATGAAACAGCAGCACCGCCACCGCGTACGTGTCGCTTACCACTGTGGGTGGCGCACCGCGGAAGATTTCAGGGGCCAGATAGAGCGGGGTGCCCGACAGATCCACCCGGGCATCCGCCACCGGGCGGCCCGTCCCGAAGTCCATCAGCACAATGCGCCCGGTCTCTTGGCGCATGACGTTGGCAGCCTTGATGTCCCGGTGCAATGTGCCAGCGTCGTGGACCGCCGCCAGGGCCCGGCAGACGTCGAGGCCGATACTGATCACTTCGTCTTCAGGCAGGGGCCCCCGTGCGCGCAGCCGGGCTTCGAGGGTCTCGCCTCGAATGAACTCCGTCCAAATCCCGAGGCGCCCGTCGTACCGCTCGGCGCCGTGCACCGTGAGCACGTTCGGATGGTGGACCTGCGCCAGGAGCCTGCCCTCTTCGACGATGGCGCTCGTGCGGTCCGCTTGCGGTGCAGCGACCGGTCGGAACAGTTTGAGCGCCACCTCGCGATCAAGGTGGCTGTCCCACGCGCGGTAGACGTCGCCGAAGGCGCCCTGCCCGATGCGCTCGAGAAGATGCAGAGGTCCCCACGTGCCAAGCGTGTCGCGAGCGGGTGCCGCAGCCTCTTCCGTCTGGAGGACAATCGCGTCTGGGCGCCGATGAACGGCGACGATCTCTGACAGGACCTGAAACTGCCGGATGACGGCCTGCCGGTGCGAATCCTCGCCCGATTCGGTTTCGGACCAATCGGGTGCGCCACCGTCGAGTACAGCTCTGGCTAATGCCGCGAGGTCCTCGTCGTCGCCTTCGTCCACCACGGTGCGGTCACTCCACGAGCGTCATTTCGGCCGCCAGTCGGACGAGCGCGCGCTGCGCGGCTTTGCGCGCCGCTTCCACCGTCGGCTTGCCCGCGACCTCGGCAAGTTCCGCATAGGAGAAGCCCAGTTCCACCCGCCCGATAATCAGCTCGCGATCCTCCGGCCGCAACCGACTGAGAGCGGATTCATAGCGCTGCGTGGCTTCGCGCCCGATCGCCTGCTCTAGGGGCGAGGGAGCCATGTCGGGGACTTGCGTGTCGATCGCCTCGGGTGCCCCGCGACGGTCAAACCGACGCAGCTCGTCCCGGATCCGATTCATCAGGGCTTGCCGCAGGTAGGCCTGGAGCGCGCCGACACCTCGGGCTTCGAAGCCCTCTATCTTCTTAAACGTCCGCAGCAGGGTTTCTTGGACAAGGTCCTGGGTGTCGGCCGCGTCACGGGCATGGGCCGGCAGCCGACCGCTCGCCCACCGGGTGAGGGGCCCTACGTACCGGACAAAGAGAGCGTTCACGGCCGCTTCGTCGCCGGCCCTGGCCCGTTCGAGTAGGTGCGAGGTCGTCTCAGGGCCACCCGGTTGTACTGGGCCCTCGGACCGCGCGGACGGGTCATCCGTGGACACGAGGCTCAGTATTCTAAACCGGCTTGTCCCAGCCACGAGCGTCCGACGTTTTATCTCTCAGGGCATTCTTCAGGCCCAAGAGGGGGGACCGTGAAACGAAGACTCGTGGCGCTTCTCGTCTCAGGCTGCGTCGCCGTGGTCGGGGCGCAGGCGGGGCAACACGCGAGCGGATCGGGCAAGACCAGCACCACCAACTACCCGGCGCAGTTCGTGCTGCAGGATCGACCGGGCGATCTCATCACGAGTGACGGGCTGGGCCCGTACGTCAATGGCGCGGCCGGCGTGACGGCCGAGTTCCAAATCACGACGACCAACGGCGTGATCAGCCACACTCAGTTCTTCTTTCAGTTTGCCGCCACGAAACGCCAGGCCGGGCGCTATGTCAACCTCAGCTATACGGCGCCAGTCGCCACTGGCTGCAACCCCAGCCCGAGCAACAACCCAGTGGGGAGCCTGCGGCGAGGCGCGGGCTACGGTGCCTTCTTCATCGGGACCGAGCCGGTCGCTGGAACGCAGCTGCTCGCGGCCGAGGGCAGCTTCGACCACGGTGACGGCACGCTGGGCCCGTTCCGGTTCGCGAACGGCGTGAAACTCGACCCGCTGCTCCCTTACTACTGCAGCGACATGGTCGTGGTGACGCGTCCGAGCCGCGGGACGTGGACATTGACGACCGACACGCAGGCCAGTGCGGTCTATTTCATCAATGGCCAAGCCGCCTACCCCGCGAACCCCGAGGAGGTCGGCAGCATCGCGCAGATGATGAGTGGCGGGGAGAGCGGATCGCTCGTGGGCAACTACCGGATGCCGTTCTTCATGACGATTTCCTGCTCAAGCGCCACGAACTGTCCGTCGTAGCGCGGGGACAACTCGAGCAGGTCCGCGAGGAGATGCGGGCGCCGGTTGATCGGTCGCGCCCGTAGCGGCCCGCAGGCTTCGCCGTTGCGAGGAACCCCTCGATCGCCCATGTGGTCCGGTGGTCCGAACGCATGGTGAACCGCAGTCGTGTGCCGGTTGGGCTCAGGCTCACGCCGGGAATGGGAATCAAGTCGTCACCGTGCACACGCAACCAGCCCAGCGAGCGCGGCGCGGAGCCGTTCGGGGGATACGCCAACAACTCCACGTCGCCTTGAGGCGTCCGGCGACTCATGATGATCTCCTGGTCGTCTGGCGACCATCCGGCGACGCCCATGCCGCCCTGTGAGGGTGCACCAACTCACGCACGGTATTCGTCGCGGCGTCCCAGACGCTGAACACGATTTGGTGGGTCGACTGTTCTTGAATCGCGAGCGCGATTCCGCCCGTCAGACGCTACGCGGATTCCTCGACAAGATCACGATTCCCCCCGGTGACGGGCTGCTCCAGGTCGCAGGGAATCTCGGAGAGATGTTGACCGCAGCCCGCGGTCGGAACGGCTCGCTCGCGGCTGCGGTCGGTAATGATGGTTGCGGGGGGGGGATTTGAACCCCCGACCTTTGGGTTATGAGCCCAACGAGCTACCGGACTGCTCCACCCCGCGACAAAGGAACACCCATCGTAGCGTGCCTGACCACGACCGTCAACTGGCGATCGAAGTCTAACGAGCAGAACCGAGGCCTCAGCACGAGTGCGATGATCCTCTTTATATGGCGTCCTTTGAGGATGTTGCCCATCGACTCCGCCGTGCCTCGCACGTCGTCGCCCTGACGGGCGCTGGGGTGTCGGCCGCCTCGGGCATCCCAACCTTCCGCGGTCCCGATGGCCTGTGGAAGAGAGTCCGGGCAGAGACCCTGGCCACGCCAGAGGCGTTCGCCAACGACCCGAAGCTGGTCTGGGAGTGGTACGACTGGCGCCGCGGCATGGTCCAACAGGCGCAGCCCAATCAGGCCCACGACGTGCTCGGGCGGTGGACGCGCGAGCGCGCCGGCTTCACGCTCGTAACGCAAAACGTCGATGGACTGCACGAGCGCGCCGGCGCCGATCGACTCGTCCGCCTGCACGGCTCCATCTGGCATGTCCGATGCTCGAAGCCCTGCGACGCCGGCCGCGCCGATTGGCTGGACGCGACCGTGCCACAGCCGCGGCTGCCGCCCATGTGTCCGCACTGCGGAGGCTTCGTTCGGCCGGCTGTTGTGTGGTTCGGCGAGCCACTCGACCCAGAGGTCCTCTCGCGAGCATCGCGCGCGGCAGCCGCCGCCGAGGTCTTCATGGTCATCGGCACGTCCTCCGTCGTGTATCCAGCGGCGGGTCTGGTCCACCACGCCAGACGCCACGGGGCCTTCACGGTCGAGCTGAACACGGAAGCGACGGCGATTTCGATCGACGTCGATGCGAGCTTCATCGGACCAGCGGCCGACTCGCTGTCGCGACTCGACGCAGCCGTGCGGAGCTAGTGGCGCCGCGCTCCGGAAGTCACAGCACATTTGACGGGTCCGGGCCACTAGTCAGGAAACTCGACCCGGCCGCGGAAACGACTGATACCATCCCGGGCGGTGCGGATCTATCTGGCCTGCACGGTACGGGGTGATCGCGGAGGCGTGCTCGCAGGACGGGTCATCGCCGAGCGCCTGGAAGCACTCGGCCACGAGGTCCTGACCTCGCACCTGCTAGACGACGACGTGGAGCGAGCGGAGGCAGCACTGACCGAGCTCGACATCTTCGAGCGTGACATCCGCTGGCTCTCCGAGTGCGACGTCCTCGTGGCCGAAGCGTCCGGATCGAGCTACGGCGTCGGGTTCGAAGTGGGCTACGTGCTCGGGCGGGCGCCCGAGACCAGGCAGAGGGTCGTGCTCGTGTACGACCAGGCTCGCAGAGGCGCCATCTCGAGGCTGATCGTCGGCAACCACGACGGGGCGTGTACGACGTTCGGCTATCCGTCCGTGGCGGAGCTGGCGGCGTTCATCGATCGCTGGTTTGCGTAGGGGGACGGGTCTGTTTTCCACAGAATCTGTGGAAAACAGACCCGTCCCCCTACACCTTTGGCAACGTGACGCCGCGCTGCTTGAGGTACTTGCCCGCCTTGTCTGCGTACGAACGCTCGCACGGCTCGTCGCTCTGAAAAAAGAGGACTTGGGCGATGCCCTCGTTGGCGTAGATCTTGGCCGGCAACGGCGTCGTGTTCGAGATCTCGAGCGTGACGGTGCCCTCCCACTCGGGCTCGAACGGGGTGACATTCACGATGATGCCGCAGCGCGCGTAGGTCGACTTGCCAAGACAGACCGTCAATACATCGCGCGGGATCCGAAAATACTCGATGGTCCGCGCCAGCGCGAACGAGTTGGGCGGCACGATGCAGACGTCGGCGCGAATGTCCACGAACGACCGCGGGTCGAAGTTCTTCGGATCGATCACGGTGTTGTTGATGTTGGTGAAGACCTTGAACTCATCAGCCACACGGATGTCATAGCCGTACGACGACAACCCGAACGAGATGACCCCGCTGCGGACCTGCTCGTCCACGAAGGGCTCAATCATCTGGTGCTCGAGCGCCATGCGCCGGATCCACCTGTCGGACTTGATGGCCACGGAGACTCCTTGTCCTTCTCGGGCGGCCCGCCCGCTTGCCTACCGCCGCAGGACGGCGGCCACGATTGACAGCACGACGCTCACCACGATGCAGGTCACGATGGGCAGGTACACGGTCGTGTTGCCACGGCGAATGACGATGTCGCCGGGGAGACGGCCGAGGGGCAACCCCAGCTCGATGGCCACGCCCGCCACGAGCACCAGCACGCCGACGACGATCAGCAGGCGTCCCATGCCGGGCCCTCCGTCACAACTCCATGCCCCGGAAGAAGTATCCCAACTCGAAGGCCGCCGTCTCCGGCGCATCAGAGCCGTGAGTTGCGTTGTGCTCGATCGAGGCGCCGAACTCCTTGCGCAACGTGGCCGGCTCGGCCTTCGCCGGATCGGTCGCGCCCATCAGCGCGCGCCATTTCCTGATCGCATCCGGCGCCTCGAGTGCCATCACGATGCACGGGCCGGACGACATGAACTCGGTCAGGCTGTCGAAGAAAGGCCGCGAGCGGTGCACGGCGTAGAAGCCCTCCGCTTCATGACGCGTGAGGTGCGTCAGGCGCAGCGCCCGAATCGCGAAACCGGCGTCTTCGATCTTCGCCAGAATCCGCCCGGCGTGGCGCGCCCGCAGCGCGTCTGGCTTGATGATGGCAAATGTCCGCTCGGTCATATCCGGTCGATCTTATTACAGACCGACCTGATTGCAGGCCGACACTCCGCAAACGGGATCAGCCGAGCGACGGCCCGCCGCCTCGTGCCGCCGGGCGACAGCCCGACCTAGCGCAGCCCGTCCATGATCTCGTCGAGCACCGCCTTGGGCGGCCGCGTGCGCTCGGCCGGCAGGAAGGCCAGCGGCTCGTCGGTCAAGTTGAGGATGTCGACGAAGTCGTCCTTGTCCGGCTCGATGTAGAGGATACCGGTCGCAAACTCGCCCCGACGCGCCGTCTCGTGCAACAGCCCGGTCGCCGCGAGCTTGTCGGACGGGTTGTAGTCCTCCGCGACCTTCCGGAGGAACAGCTGCGAGCCGTCGTGCATCTTCACCGAGGTCGTCGCCCCGGCCTGGTACTCGACGTTGATCTCCTCGAAGTAGGGGACGAAGCTGATCTCGCCGAGCGGCTCGTCGTGATCCTTGACATACGAATAGCTCTTCGTCGAGCCGTCGTGATCGTTGAAGGTCACGCACGGCGAGATGACGTCGATCATTGCCGTGCCGCGATGCGCGATGGCCGCTTTGAGCACGGACAGCAGTTGCTTCTTGTCGCCGGAAAACGACCGCGCCACGAACGACGCGCCCAGTTCGATGGCCAGCGCGCACGTGTCAATCGGCGGCAGGTCGTTCACGACGCCGTTCTTCGCCTTCGACCCGAGGTCGGCCGTCGGAGAGAACTGGCCCTTGGTGAGGCCGTAGCAGCCGTTGTCTTCGATGATGTAGATCAAGGGCAGGTTCCGGCGCATCAAGTGCACGAACTGCCCGATTCCGATGGCGCCGGTGTCACCGTCGCCGCTCACGCCGATCGCCAGCATGCTCTTGTTCGCCAGCACGGCGCCGGTCGCGACCGAGGGCATCCGGCCGTGCACGGAATTGAAGCCGTGGGCCGGATTGAGGAAGTACGCCGGGCTCTTGCTCGAACAGCCGATGCCCGAGAGCTTCATCACGCGCTTCGGGTCGATCCCCATCTCGAAGAACGCATCGATGATGCGCTCCGAGATCGCGTTGTGGCCGCACCCGGCACACAGCGTGGTCTTCGAGCCCCGATAGCTCGACATGTCGAGATTCAGTCGGTTCGTCCGTTTGCCTGGCGCCGCAGTCGTCCCGTCGCTCATGATCGATCTTTCCCCCCTCGCCCCTCTCGCCGCTCTTCCTCGAGCGACAGGATCGCCACGGTGATGCTGCGCGCGTCGATCGGCAACCCGGTGTAGTGGCGCACGCTGCGCATTTTCACGGCGAGCGCCGGGTCCAGATCCATGCGCAAAAGACTCAGCATCTGGGCGTCGCGATTCTGTTCGACGACGTAGATGCGATCGTAGCGGCTGACGAACGCCTCGACGTCGTCGGTAAACGGGTACGCGCGCAGGCGAAGGTAGGCCGTGGCCAGCTCCGCCTCGCCCCTTAACTGGTCGCGGCACTCGACGACCGCGCTGTCGCTCGAGCCGAACGCGATGATGCCGACGGTGGCCCCTCGCGGCTCGTCGATCAGCGGTTTGGGCACCAGCGTCTTCGCGGTGTCGAATTTCCTCTTGAGACGGTCCAGATTCTTGACGTAGTCCTCGGGCCGCTCCGTATACATGGCTTGCTCGTTATGCCCGGACCCGCGGGTGAAGAACCCCGGCGCGTTCGTACCGGGGAGCGATCGCCACGGAATCCCGTCGCCGTCCACGTCCTTGTACCGACCCCAGGAGGCGCCCAATTCCCGGATCTTGGCCTCGTCGAGCACCTTCCCTCGGTCGAGCGGCTTGTCGGGATACGTGAACGTCCGCGACATCCACGTGTTCATGCCCAAGTCGAGGTCGCTCATCACGAAGACGATCGTCTGCAGGCGTTCGGCGAGATCGAACGCCTCCATCGCCATCTCGTAGCACTCCTCGACCGACCCCGGCATGAGCATGACGTGTCGGGTGTCGCCGTGGGAGTTGGTGGCAACGAACAACAAGTCGCCCTGCGCCGTGCGCGTCGGCAACCCGGTCGACGGCCCTACGCGCTGGATGTCGAACACCACCGCTGGCAGCTCGGCGTAATACGCGAGGCCCGCGAATTCGGACATCAGCGAGATGCCCGGACCCGATGTCGAGGTCATCGAACGGGCCCCCGCCCAGCTCGCGCCCACGACCATACCCAGTGCCGCGATTTCGTCCTCGGCCTGCACGATGGCGAAGGTGGCCTTGCCGTCCTTGTCCATCCGATACTTCCGCATGTACCCAATCAGCGTCTCGGGCAGGGACGACGACGGCGTGATCGGATACCAGGCCACGACCGTGACGCCGGCAAACATGCAGCCCATCGCGGCCGCCGCGTTGCCCTCGACGAGGACCTGGCCATCGGTCTTGTTCATCCGCCGCACGCGGTACGGGTGCGTCTGGTCGAGGTGATCGGCCGCGTATTTCTTCCCCGCCTCGAGGGCGCTCATGTTGAGCTGCATCGCCTTCGGCTTCTTGCCGAGCTGCTTCGACAGCGCCTTCTCCATCTCGCCCAAGTCGATCTCGAGCAGGTGCGCGAGCACGCCGTCGTACACCATGTTCTTGACGAGGCGACGCAGCTTCGCGTCCGAACACACCTCGGCCACGATCTTGTCGAACGGCACCGGATAGAAGATCAAGTCCTGCCGAAGCTGGTTCAGCTTCAGGGGTTCGTCGTAGACGACCGCGCGGCCCGGCTCGAGCGCGGTGACGTCTTCCCGGGCCGTCTCGGGGTTCATCGCCACGAGCAAATCGATTTCTCGCTTTCGCGCGACGTAGCCGTCGCGGCTCGCCCGGATCGTGAACCACGTGGGCAAGCCGGCGATGTTGGACGGAAAGAGGTTCTTCCCCGAGACGGGCACGCCCATCTGGAAGATCGAGCGCAGCAGTACCAGGTTCGCGGTCTGGCTGCCGGAGCCGTTGACCGTAGCGACTTGGACGGTGAAATCGTTGACGACCTCAGGATGGGCCGCGACGGTCGCCGGATCGGCCGTCGAAAGCGTAGAACTCATCGATTTGAAATTATATCGCGGTTCTACGCGCGCTGGAGGGCGCTCGCGACGGCTTGGCCAATCTCCGCAGGGCTCTTCACGACGTCGACGCCGGCGGCGCTGAGCGCCGACATCTTCTCCGCCGCCGTGCCTTTGCCGCCCGCGACAATCGCACCCGCATGCCCCATCCGTCGTCCCGCCGGCGCGGTCTGCCCCGCGATGAAGCCCACGACGGGCTTCTTGAAGGACGCCTTGATGAATGCCGCCGCGTCCTCTTCAGCGCTCCCACCGATCTCACCGATGAGCACGACGGCTTCGGTCTCAGGATCGTTCGCGAACAGCGTCAGCGCGTCGATAAAGGACGTCCCGATCAACGGGTCTCCGCCGATCCCAATGCACGTCGTCTGGCCCAATCCAAGGTGCGTGAGCTGATGAATCGCCTCATATGTCAGCGTGCCGCTCTTCGACACGATGCCAACGCGCCCTTCCGAGCAAATGTGCCCGGGGATAATCCCGGCCTTCGCGCGGCCAGCGGAAATCAGGCCCGGACAGTTCGGTCCGATGAGCCGCGTCGACCGGCCAGCCAGAAACGACAGGGCCCGCATCATGTCGATCGTCGGAATGCCCTCGGTGATGCAGACGGCGAGCGGCAGGTCTGCGTCGGCGGCTTCCATGATCGCGTCTGCGCCTCCAGCGGGCGGCACGAAGATGACGGACGCGTTCGCGCCTGTGTCGCGCACAGCCTGCGCGACGTCGTCAAAGACAGGCCAGCCTTCGTGAGTCGTGCCGCCCTTGCCGGGCGTCACGCCGCCGACGATAGTGGTGCCGTAGGCCTGGGCCTGCCGGGCGTGAAACGTGCCCTCGCGGCCCGTGATCCCCTGCACGAGCAGGCGGGTGGACTTGTCAATCAGAACGGCCATGCGTGGTGGATTCCTTCAGCGGCGGCTCGCCGCAACGACTTTCGTGGCCGCGTCGCCCATTCCGTCGGCCGTCGTGAAATTCAGGCCGCTCTCCTCGAGCATCCGCTTGCCGAGTTCGACGTTCGTGCCCTCCATGCGAATGACGATGGGGACGCGTACGCCCAGATCTGTGACCGCGGCGATGACGCCCTGAGCCAACACGTCGCACCGCAGAATGCCTCCGAAGATGTTGATGAGGACCGCCCGGACGTTGGGGTCGGACGTGAGGATCCGGAACGCGTTCTTGATCTGCTCGGCGTTGGCCCCGCCACCCACGTCCAGGAAGTTCGCAGGCTCGCCGCCGGCCAGCTTGATGATGTCCATCGTGGCCATGGCCAGACCGGCGCCGTTCACCATGCACCCGATGGTCCCGTCGAGCTTGATGTAGTTCAAGGAGAACTTCGAGGCCTCGATCTCGAGCGGGTCCTCTTCACTGAGATCGCGCAGCTCCTTGAGGTCCGCATGGCGATAGAGCGCGTTGTCGTCGAACGTCATCTTCGCGTCGAGCGCCAGCACGTCGCCTCTCGCCGTCACGACGAGCGGATTGATTTCGACGAGCGACGCGTCCGTGCCGATGAACGCCTGATACACAGCCATCATCAGCCGCACGGCGCGTCCTACCTGGTCGCCGCTGAGACCGAGCGCGAACGCCAGCCGGCGGGCCTGAAAGGCTTGAAGACCGAGGGCCGGGTCGATGAACGCCTTGAAGATGCGATCCGGAGTCTCCTCGGCGACCTTTTCGATCTCGACGCCGCCATCCGGACTCGCCATGAGCACCGGCTTCTTCGAGGACCGATCGACGACCAGACCGAGGTACAGCTCACGGCCGATGTCGAGGCCCTCCTCGACGAGGAGGCGCTTCACGACCCGGCCGTCGGGCCCGGTCTGATGCGTTACGAGCGTCATGCCCAGCATCTTCGAGGCGACGGCCCGGGCCTCGGCGGGGCTCTTCACGACCTTGACTCCGCCGCCTTTGCCGCGGCCGCCTGCGTGAATCTGCGCCTTGACGACCGCTACGCCACTGCCGAGCCGTTCGGCTACGGCCTGCGCCTCATCGCCGCTCGACACCGGCTCACCCTTGGGAACCGGCACGCCGTATCGCGAGAGGATGGCCTTGGCCTGGAACTCATGAATCTTCATTCGAGGAGAGACTGTATCAAAAGCCGCCGCCACCGCGACCGACTGGCGATCCGGTGCCGAACTTCTCAATCTTCCGCGTCTTCATGTTGTAGACGTCGCCTGTCGAGAGCACGTAGTACGGCTTTTCCCACGGCTGATAGACACGCGTGTTGTCGTGGACGGCGACCTTCCATTTGCCCAGCACCTCGAACCGATCGCCGGTGACGATGATGCCGGTGTCCTCGGACAGGCCGATGCCAAGCAGGTTGGGATAGGCCGTGATGACTGGATCGAGGTCGTCCCACCGCAGCCGGGTGTTGATGTGCTGATCGATGGCCGACCGGCGCAGGAACGCAAAACCG